>VOFH01000688.1_pt1 | contig 46000 bp, 68 predicted proteins | sample 5384091 | NCBI WGS metagenome assembly VOFH01 (sample SAMN12384727, study PRJNA508395) | human gut metagenome | isolation source: healthy gut G | host: Homo sapiens
GAAGCCAGAACATTGCAGAATTTTCACCGGTCTTTGGAACGTTGTCATATTCGGAAGAAGTACTGTTCTGTGGCCTGTGCAGGAGCTGTGGTCTGTGTGGGCTGCTCGGTAGCTGCAGGAGCTGCTTCTGCGGCAGCAGGGAGCGGGAGCGGTGGTGCTGTAATACTTTGCTTCGGTCTTCAGGGATCCGTCTTCAATGGCCAGCTTACCTGCGGCGAAACTGTAGGCCTCATAGAAAACGCTCTGGTCACGGTTGTCTTTGGCAATCAGATGATTGACGGTACCGACACCGTTGATGGTGGCATGTAGATTATTGGATTTATCATCTGTCAGGCCGATCATTTCCAGAGTGTCTACATTGCTGTTGAAATTTGCCTTGGCATCGCCATATACATAGGCATGAGATACATCACCGTTGACAGCACCGGAGGTACCGCTCAGGAAATAGACACTGTCATAGCCGTTGGCATAGACTACGGGAACACCAACAGTATTCTTGAAGGTCAGGTTGCCCAGACGAACAGAAACCTTGAGGGCCAGGGCATTGTTCTCCACATCGTTGTCGATGACAATATAGTCACCGTCTTTGATATTCTGCTGCAGATAATACAACTCGCGGTCCTGAACTTCTGCAGACCAGCTGGATGCTTCCTTGTATCTCCCTCGGAACTGCTGTCGGAATAGTTCAGAACATAGGTGGTGGGCTCCGCAGCCTTTACAGTGATCTTTCCCAAACCGGGAATAGCAAAGCATACGGCAGCCAGCGTGAACAGTGTGACAAATTTTTAAGTCTCTTCATAAGAAAACCTCCTGATTGTCTGTGAGTTATTCCTGTATGGGAAGGTAGTGATCACCGGGTTCCACTTCTTTGGCAACGACTACGAACCGGCCCTGCTCTACATGGTATACGCAGGTGGACAGTGTCAGAAAATGATCTCCGAACTCTGCGGTGACACCGGTGTCATACTGGGATAACTGCTTGATATTGTTATAAAAGTCATCAAATTCTTCCTGCGTATCCGCCTGGAAAAATTTGTAGAACTTAAATACCTGATCTGTTTTCCGGTAGACCTGGGAGCGAAAGACGGCAATGATCTCGTAATTGCGCTGACACTCTTCGGTATAGAGGATAATGTTTTTGTGTTCCTTATAGAAATCCTGATTCTCGTAATCGGTCAGATTGCCGAACATGGCACCGGATTTCATATTGTGACCGTGAATGATAAGATTCGTGGTCAGAGGATCTACACAGCTCTCATCGTCAAGGAGCAGACAGCCGTTTTTATTTTCGCTGCCGTCAAAAGCACGGTAGAGATAATAGGTCTCATCTTCCGGAGTCCACATTACCGGATAATCGATATTGGTGCCCGGAATCTGCAGCCAGGCCGCCATATCCTTGTTGGCAAGAAAACTGTCGGCATAAGGGTTGGCCACTCGTTCGAACTCCTCGGTGGAAGCCGGGGCCTCTTCTGTGGACGGTTCCGGGGAGGCGGTAACGGTCGGCTCACCTTCGACTGTGGAAGGTGCCTGCGTGGTCTCCGCGGACTGCGTCGGGCGCAATTCATCCAGCGCTTCCTCCATACGCCGGTCTTCGATCCGCCCTTTTACCAACAGGATCACTGCAGCAAGAACACAAATTCCCGCCAGAACAAATAAAATGATAGAAAGAGTTTTTTTTGCTTATTTTCATAATGGTATTATACGCTGAAGTAGTAAGGGGATGCAATAGTTTAAAACAAAAGGATTTCTTAATTTTCGGAAGATATTTCCAGAGAAAAGGCATATAAAATCATATAGAATAAAAAGAGACACCGGAGAACAGGGATGGAACAGAAAGTGTTAAGGGCGGTGATGGTATGCCTGTTGCTTATGTCTATGGCGATACTTGGCAGGGAAACGGCGGCATATGTGGAAACGGTAAATGTCGTGAATGCCTTGCAGGGGAATAATGCGGACACGGACGGAATACCGACGGTAGTGATCGATGCCGGCCATGGCGGGGATGACCCGGGGAAGATTGGTATCAACGGAGCACCGGAGAAGGATATCAATCTCCGGATCACAGAGAAACTGAGACAGTATCTGGAGGCAGACGGAATCCGGGTGGTGCTGACCAGAGAGACGGAGGATGGATTGTATGATGCATCTGCTCCCAATAAGAAAGTGCAGGATATTAAACGCCGGATCGAAAAGATTGAGCAGACGGATCCGGTTCTCACGGTGAGCATCCATCAGAACAGCTATCCGGAAGAGTATGTGCACGGAGCGCAGGTCTTCTATTATAATGGCAGCAGCGGAGGGGAACAACTGGCAGGGCTGATCCAGACACAGCTGGTCCAGGATCTGGATCCGGAGAACCACCGGCAGATCAAGCCCAACGACAGCTATTATCTTTTGAAAAAAACCAAAGGAACCATCGTCATTGTGGAATGCGGCTTCCTGTCCAATGCGGCAGAGGCGGGAAAACTGTGTGACGAGGCCTATCAGGACAGAGTGGCATGGTCGATCCACAAAGGAATTTTACAGTACATTAACGGGATACAGAGGGATTGAAACGGGAAATACAAAATAAAGGCACGAGTTGTATACACAGTGTTATTATGATAATATAGGATTTGTATGTTATGACAGAATTTTATAAAGTTACGGGAGAAAAATGAGTCGATATCAAAAAATAAGAAATGTTCTGTTGACCGTGATCGTGACACTGGCATTGCAATGTACATTTGAAGTCTGCCTGGGAGGATACGTGGATTCGAATCTTGTCAATGGGCTGAATAAACTGTGCGGAGCATTTACGGTGCTGGATTATACAGATCTGTTAACGGCTGCGGCAGTATTTGTAATGCTTAAGGAAGTGAAGAAAAGAGAGGCGAAGACAGATGTGGCAACGTTGGTGCTTTCTGTTATTCTGTCATTCCTTCTTATAGTATGTATCAGCTTTAAGAAATATGATTCTGCCATTTTCCTGTGGGGCAATTCTTTTCAGATACTATTATCCACGTTCTGTGTTTTGGGGTTTGCAGTGTTATTGTATCTGGTATTGCGCCTGGTATATTTTGGGCTGGAGCATGTGGAATTACCCGCAGAGCAGGGCAAAAAGCACCTACAGATGGTGGGCTTTTTGTAATAGCCTTCAGCTGGCTGTTCTGGATCCTGCTAAATTATCCGGGAACCAGCAGTGGGGACGGTCTGGTGCAACTGAAACAGTTTCTGGGTGAACAGGACTGGGGAGCGGCACATCCGCCATTTTCCTCCGCAATTATGGGAATCTGTTTTGTGCTGGGAAGAACCATTGCAGATGCCAATTTCGGCTTTTTTCCTGTATTGCCTGCTGCAGACACTGGTAGGGGCCTATGCTTTTTCCCTCAGCATGAAAAAACTGCAGGAGCTGGGAATTTCATGGAAATGGTGTGCCGTGGGAATCCTGATTTTCGCCCCTGACACCTTTTTGGGGAACCTATGCCCAATGGTTTGAGAAAGATCTGCTGTATGCGGAAATGACGGTGTTACAGGCAGTATATCTGATGTCGGTACTGAAAAAGAAAGAATGTGGCGGGAAAGATGCGGCGGGACTGATTGTATTCAGTGTATTATCCTGCCTGCTTAGAAATAACGGGATCTATGCGATTGTTCCGGCACTGCTTTTGCTGGCAATTTATCTGAAAGGCAAAGAACGCAGGAAGGCATTCCTGGTATTGCTGGCAACTGTGGTGATCTATGAACTGATCACGGTGGTGGGATACAGAGCGTTGATCGATGTGGGAAAACCGGCAGCTTCCTGAGGGGCTGAGCGTACCGTTCCAGCAGACGGCGAGATATGTCTGCGAATACGAAGATGAGGTTACGGAATATGAGAGACAGGTGATCAATGATACCCTGAACTTTGATGCTATGAAAAATTATGAACCCCGGATTTCGGATCCCATCAAAATATTATATCGAGGCGGAGACCTGGGGCCCTACATGAAAATATGGGTGCAGATGTTTTTCAAGCATCCGGGATGCTATGTGGCGGCATTTGTCAACAAGGGCTATGGCTATCTGGCACCGGTGGAACAGAACATAGAGGCCTGGATCCAGCTGGAGTATCCGGAATATGCGCAGGAACAGGGAATTCATCATACATTCCCCATTCAGACATCGGAGTTTCTGCTGCAGATCTGGTTCCTCAGTATGCGGCTGCCGCTGATCAAGTATCTGTGTACTCCGGGATTGTATACCTGGATTCTGGTAGTGCTGGCATTTTTCCTGTGGAAAAGAAAAGATACAGTGCGTTGATACTGCTGGTTCCCAGCTTTATAAACGTGTTGGTGTGCCTGGCATCCCCATGTCCAATGCAATCCGCTATGAACTGCCGACCGTGGCGGTGATTCCGCTGCTGGTCGGATGGACCGTTTATTCTATACACACAACATCCCGGCAGACCGGAGAGGAATAATCTTTCCATTTGACTGGGGATATGATATACTATATCCAAATGCAATTTAGAACACAGAAGGTAAAAACATGGAGACTGAGATCATAAAGATTCGTCCCGGAGAGGGCCCCGTCAGCGAAGAAGATGAGGAGAAACTCCGGGCGGCGGGAGCAATCCTGCAGCAGGGAGGACTGGTGGCGTTCCCTACCGAGACCGTGTACGGGCTGGGGGAGATGCACTGAATCCTTCGTCTTCCCAGAAAATATATGCGGCAAAGGGCAGACCGTCCGACAACCCACTGATCGTTCATATTTATCGGTTTGAGGACATTTACAAGATTACAAAGGAGGTACCGGAAGAGGCACGGAAGATCGCGGATGCTTTCTGGCCGGGTCCCCTGACCATGATCCTGCCGAAATCAGACGCGGTGCCTTATGAGACCACAGGTGGTCTGGATACGGTAGCGATCCGTATGCCCTCGCATCCGGCGGCGCAGAAGCTGATCAAATACAGCGGGGGATATATTGCGGCGCCCAGTGCCAATACTTCCGGCAAGCCCAGTCCCACAGTGGCAAAATATGTCGAAGAAGATATGATGGGGCGGATCGATGCCATCATTGATGGCGGTGAGGTGGGGATTGGCCTGGAATCCACCATTATTGACCTGACGGTGACACCTCCACAGATCCTGCGGCCCGGATACATTACCCAGGAGAAACTGAGCACAGTGCTGGGAACAGTGGATACGGACACCACGATCCTGCGGGCAGACAGCGGACAGGCACCCAAGGCCCCCGGAATGAAGTACAGACATTATGCACCCAGGGGAGAACTCACCATCGTAGAGGGAACCCCGGAGCAGGTAAGGGAGTATATTAACCGGGCTGCGGCAGCAGACCATACCGCAGGAGAGAAGACCGGAATCATCGGAACCGAAGAAATGCTGTCCGGTTATATAGCAGATGTGGTGAAAAGTGTCGGCAGCCGTAAGGATGAGGGCAGTATCGCCAGACATCTGTACACCATTCTGAGAGAATTCGATGATGAAGGTGTGACAAAGATCTATTCCGAGGATTTTCCACGGAAGGCTTCGGACAGGCCATTATGAACCGGCTGTTGAAAGCAGCGGGCCATAAAAGTAGTAAAACTTTAAACAGAAAATACGAGGAGAAGGAAAATGATAGCAATTGCAAGTGATCATGGCGGATATGATCTGAAAGAAAGAGTAAAGAAATATTTAGAGGAGAAGAACATTCCATATCAGGATATGGGATGTGCCAGCAAGGCAAGCTGCGATTACCCTGTGTTCGGACATGCAGCGGCAAGGGCTGTGGCAGACGGTACCTGCGAGAAGGGCATCGTGATCTGCACCACCGGTATCGGTATCAGCATTTCTGCCAATAAGGTAAAGGGGATCCGCTGCGCACTCTGCTCCGATCCTCTGTCGGCGAAGATGACCAGACTGCACAACGATGCCAACATGCTGGCAATGGGTGCAGGCATTGTCGGTGAGAACCTGGCGCTGGAGATCGTGGAGACTTTCCTGAATACACCTTTTCCGGAGAAGAGAGACACAGCCGCAGAATCAGCCTGATCGAAGAGGTTTAATGCATTACACAGACACGAACAACAACGAAATATCATTATAACAAATACAAAACACAGGAGGACAACAATATGTCAAAAGTAGTAGTTATGGATCACCCTTAATCGAGCAGAAGATCGGAATCATCCGCAGAAAGGAGACCGGTACCAAGGACTTCAGACAGAACATCAGCGAGATCGCAATGCTGATCGGTTATGAAGCAACCAAAGATCTGAAGCTGGAAGAAGTAGAGATCGAGACCCCTATCTGCAAGACCACCGTGAAGCAGTTAAAGGGTAAAAAGCTGGCACTGGTACCTATCCTGCGTGCAGGTCTGGGTATGGTAGACGGTATGTTATCCCTGATCCCTGCTGCAAAAGTAGGACATATCGGCCTGTATCGCAATCCTGAGACCTTAAAGCCTGTAGAATATTACTGCAAGCTGCCTGCAGACTGTGCAGAGCGTGAGGTATCGTGGTAGATCCCATGCTGGCTACCGGCGGTTCTTCCATCGCAGCCATCCAGCTGTTAAAGGACAAGGGCTGCAAGAGCATCCGTCTGCTGTGCATCATCGCTGCACCCGAAGGTGTAAAAAGCTATGCAGGAGGCACATCCGGATGTGGATATCTATATCGGAGCACTGGATCAGAAGCTGAATGATCATGGATACATTGTTCCCGGACTGGGAGATGCAGGAGACCGTATTTTCGGTACCAAATAAAGGAGACACCCATGAGTGCCAAACGCAGCGATTATATCAGCTGGGATGAATACTTTATGGGGTGGCCCACCTGTCTGGAATGCGGTCCAAGGACCCGAATACCCAGGTGGGAGCCTGCATTGTCAGCCCGGACAACAAGATCCTGTCCATGGGATACAACGGCTTCCCCAAGGGTTGTTCCGACGATGAGTTCCCCTGGGAGAGGGAGAACGACAATGACAGGAATCTGACAAAGTATCCCTTTGTGACACATAGTGAACTGAATGCAATTTTGAATTATCGCGGAGGATCTTTAGAGGGCACAAAACTGTATGTGTCCCTTTTCCCCTGCAATGAATGTGCGAAAGCCATCATTCAGGCGGGGATCCGCACGGTGGTATATGACAGCGATAAGTATGAGGGAACTCCGTCCAACCGGGCAGCCAAGCGGATGTTTGACGCGGCCGGAGTGAATTACGTGCAGTACCGTAAGACGGGCCGCATGATACGCATCGAGGTCTGAAGCAACAGATAAAAGGAGTAAAACGGTTGAAGCGCCTACAGAAGACAGCTGTGCTGCTTACAGCAGTGATCCTTGCAGGAGCCTTTTCTTCAGAAGATATCAAAGTGGAAGCTACCAGCAGTACCTGGCAGCAGATTCAGAAAGAGCAGGAAGAGAAAAACAACCTGCAGAATCAGCTGAATGAGGAAAATGATAATCTGGAGAACCTGAAGGGAGAACAGAATTCCCTCAAGGGACAACTGAATAATCTGAACGGTCAGCTGACGGAAGTCAGTAACAATCTGTCAGATTTGGAACAGCAGATCGCAGACAAGGAGCAGGAGATCGCAGATACCCAGGCCAGTCTGGAAGAGGCGAAAGCTACGGAAGCATGGCAGTATGAGTGTATGGTGATCCGGGTACGGGATATGTACGAGCGGAATGAGACCAGTTACATCAACGCTTTGCTGAATGCCCAGAGCTTCGATAAACTGCTGAACGCTGCGGACTTTTTGAACGGATCGCAGCCTATGACCAGAAGAAACTGCAGGAATTCGAAGAGAACCGCAAGCTGATCGAAGAGGAAGAGGCGAGACTGCAGGCAGAGAAAACGGAGCTGGATAGTCTGAAGATGGCAGCGGAAGCCGAGAAAAGCAAGGTGTCCGGTCTGATCAGCCAGACATCTAACAGCATTGCAAAATATGCCGGGGATATTTCGGAAGCAGAGCAGAGAGCCCTGGCATATGAACAGGAGATCAAACAAAAAGAAGAAAATCTGGAAACACTCCGGAAAAAGCTGGCAGAAGAGATCGCCATGTCCCAGAAGGCGGCAAACGCAACCTGGCGGGACATTTCGGATATCTCCTTTGAAGAGGGAGACCGTTATCTGCTGGCAAATCTGATCTATTGTGAAGCGGGCGGAGAACCCTATGACGGTCAGCTGGCGGTAGCCAGTGTGGTTATCAACCGTGTCAGAAGTTCTGTTTATCCCAACACAGTGGTAGGAGTGATCTATCAGAACAAACAGTTCTCACCGGTGGCTAGCGGACGTCTGGAACTGGCATTGGCCACCAATAAAGCCACCAGCCGCTGCTACCAGGCGGCAGACGAGGCTATGTCCGGTGTGACCAATGTAGGAAACTGTGTATATTTCCGCACACCGGTGGAAGGACTGACAGGTATCAATATCGGCGGACACGTATTTTATTAAACGAAAGCGAAAATCTATGAGAGTCAACAGCGTAGAACAAAAGGGTTATGCAAATAGAATCATGGACTGGAAGATCTTCGTAAGGCAGGATCTGGTAGTAGCCAAGGCGTCGGAATTTTTCTATGAATTCGTAGGGGAGAATTCTTTCCGGCCGGTGAGTGAGCTGCTTCTGCCGGAAGATGGGGAGCTGTTGAAAAAAGCAGTGGAGGCGGATACGTTCCAACCGCTGGAACTGATCACGGTGCTTCACAATCTGAAGGACAGTGTAAGGAATGTGTATCTGCGTCTGGAACAGAGTGAACAGACGGAGAACGGGATTCCGTTGTATCAGATCACCGTTTCAGATATTCATGATCTGGAGAACCGGAATTTACGACTGGAGCAGAGAATTCTGAAGTACCGTCATTTTATGACATTGGAAGATGTTTACTTTTTTGAATATCTGATCGAACAGGACAGTATTACGGTCTATAAATATGTCAACGAGCGGGCCATGAACCAGTTTGAAGGGCCTATGAATGCGCTGATCCGGAATGTGGAACAGGCACATGAGGGCAGTGATATTTCCAGACTGGAAGATCAGCTGCGGACCTTTTGCGCACATCTGCGTAACGGGGACGATTTCTTCGAGATGGAATTCGTCAGCGGGCAGGAGGACAAGGGAATATGGAAGGTCAAAGGCGCACGGATCCCGAAGAAGCGTGATATGGTAGCGGGCATCATAACCCCGGACAGAAACCGGGAGAAGGAAGCCTATTATCTGACTCCGGCAGCCAGAGATGCCGGAACCGGTCTGCTGAACAAGCGGGCATGGACAGAGTACACCATCGAACAGCTGAACTGCAAGGATCATAGTACCAGATGGCTGGTGATCATTGATATTGATGATTTCAAACATATCAATGATACCTATGGACATATTTTGGTGACCAGGTCATCCGCAGAGTGGCGGAGATCATGCAGGAATTGGTGGGACAGCGGGGCGTGATCGGACGATTCGGCGGAGACGAGTATGTGATCCTGTTGGAGAAAGTGGAGACCAGAGAACAGCTGAAGACACTTTTGAAGACCATTGCGAAGGAATTTGCTCTGGCATTTGATCCGAAGACCCATGCGACAGCTTCTATCGGCGTATCGGAGTATCCGGTAGATGGAAGCGAATACGAGGAACTGATGCGCAAGGCGGATAAGGCACTCTATCTGGCCAAGGAAAAAGGCAAGAACCGCCATATCATCTATGAAGAGAGACTTCACGGCAAGCTGGAAAGCGACGATATGCAGAACATGGCTATGGCCTATGCGGTATCTAAGGAGAAAAAGCGGGAAGTCATCACGAAGATGATCACCGAACTGTGTGTATCCGATGTGAACTCCATTGTAAAAAAAGGAAGAACGGCTGCAGCAGATCCGCAGTCTGTTTGATCTGGATGGAATCACGATTTATTCAGAGTCGGGAGCGCAGCTGGTATGCCGGAATGGTAATTACATGGTAGAAGTACCGGATGGAAGAGGACTTTTTGAAGATGAGAAGTATCTTGCGCTATTCGGGGATGATGATAATTTTATAGAATCCAACACATTGAAACTCAGATCCCAGGATCCGGCGGCATTTGCCGTGATGCAGAAGCAGGAGATCGGTGCTTTCCTGCAATGTCTTTGCCGCAAAGAGGGAGTGCCGAATGTGATCGTGAACTATGATGTGTTCAACCGCAACCGTAAGTGGTCGGATGAAGATATTACACTGTTGACGATTCTGGGACACTGCATCGGAAACCTGCTGAACTATTCAAAGTAAAGTAAGTGAGAGCAGAAGCTCGTCGGACACTTGTGTCCGTAAGAGCCTATGCTCTCATTTATTTTGCGAATGTGTTACTCTGAATAGTTCTGACCAGGGAGCAAAAAGTAAGCGCTGCAGCTACAGCCCGCTCCTATCCAACGGATTCTGCAGCCTGTCGAACTTGTCCCGGTAGATAATGGTGATCAGGTTGTTCAGCTGGCGCAGGCAGGCACTCATCTGAGCCTGGGTGATCAGCCCTTTTCCAGAGCCTCGGCCAGCTCGTCCAGATCCACGACATGCATCCTTCCATCGGGATAGAGGATAATGTCAGCCAACAGATCCGTGACGATCAGGGAATTATCTTCCGGTAGGGAAGTATATTCCACAATATCGCAGTACCAGTACAGCAGAGAACCGTCATGGCGGTAGAACTTGCTGATCTTGAACCCTTCCTTCAGATAATAGCAGGAACAGCCATGGGAAAATGTAGTCTTGGGATTCAGCGTTTTCCATTTTGTCAAAATATAATCATCGTTCTGTTCGACGATAATATCATCCTTTAATAAAATGCATTCTTCCGGGATCAGGCGTTTACGGTAGATCTGAAGTTCGTTGCTCATAGAGTTTCTCCTTTGTGCGGTGTGCTTTACAACGGTCACAGTTCCGGAAACGGGATAAAAGGCCTGGGAGGGATCGTGTGAGGACACAGCGTCTTCTCCATCCAGATCATATCATGCCATGCATCCTGCTTGTAACCGGAAGCGTGAAAATGTGCCACGGTTTTATAACCATGCTTTTCGTGGAAGGCGATGCTGGGAGGATTGGGGTAGGTGATGCAGGCACAGACATTGCAGACGTGCTGTGCGGTCAGGTATTCCTCCAGCTTTTCGTATAACAGACTGCCGACACCGCTGCTTCGAAGATCCCGGCTGACATAGATGGAAGTCTCCACAGACCAGTCATAAGCAGCGCGGCTTTTTAAAAGCGGATGCGTAAGCATATCCTGCCGGCTCCCCGTCCAGTTCAGCCACCAGGTAAGGATAACGGGTAAGAGTGTGACGGATCCGGTCCGCAAATTCTTCTGCGGAAGGAACGATGTACTCAAAGGTAATAGAGGTATTTTCCACATAAAGGGGCATAAATGGCAACCAGCCTTGCAGCATCCTCAGGGGGTGGCGATACGGATCCGCAGCTGTCTTTTGATGTCTGTAGTCTTTATTCGCGTCATCCTTCTTTCTATAAGGGTGTAAAGTCACTGAATAGTTACTCAAATAGTACTTCCGGAGAGATTTCAAGTCAATCTTTTTTTCGCAGGATTTTATAGATTTTTTACCATTTGGACAGGAGGATTTTACTGGACATCATATTAAGATTTCGTTATAATGACTATAGGTTTGTCTTGCAGTGGGAAAATATACTTAAAAATGAACAAAAATATATGCTTAGAGCAGAAATCAACACGGGAGAAAGCAGTGTCAAGAAAAAAGAAACCCTACGACAGACAGGTGTTTTCGGGCGATCACACTGATCATGCAATTTGGTATCAATATGTTGGTACCGATCTGCCTGATGTCCGCAGCCGGCATCTGGGTGGATAAACATTTCGGAACGGACTTCTGGATGATCCTGCTTTTCTGTATGGGAACTGTGGCCGGAGGGCAGAATGTATACCGGATGGCCAGGACAATTTATGAAGACGGCGATGATAAACACACTAAAAAGATAAATAGAACGGTTCTGGAGATGGATCTGGGGATCTTGTTCCTGGGAGTGTCAGCGCAGATCATAGGAGCATTTATTGCAAAGGATGAAGCAATGTATGCCAAAAGTCTGTGGTTTGGCGTTCTGCTGGCGCTGGTTTCCACATATCATATGTACCGTTCCCTGGACCGGGCATTGGACCAGCCCGAGAAGACTGCTACGAAAATGATCATCCGTGCCTATGTCTTACGATATGTCATGTTGATTTTTTTCCTGTTGGTGATGATGAAGACCGGGTGATGAATCCTCTGATTTTCTTTTTCACCTATGTTATATGTATGAAAGTAACGGCATTTTTACAGCCGCTTACCCATAAATTATGCAATAAACTGTTCCACGAGACGGATCCGATACCCCAGGTGATGCCGGAGGAGACTGCGGAAGACAAAACTGCTCCGCAGACTGCGGAAGAAGCGGAAGCCCCGAAGGATGGAGAAGTGACAGAGGAACAACAGAATAAACAATAAGGAGGTGAAACAATGGAACATGGAATTCTGTTATCTGGTGCCGACAATATCGACTTTATGATACATGGCGTGTTTAAGTATTCCTTTTTGGCCATGAGGTATGGATAACGACCACACATGTGTGTGTGCTGATCGTCATGTTGCTTATCATTGGTTTTGCCATTGCTGCCAACCGCCAGATGGCCAAAGCCAGAGAAGTGCCGGAAGGTTTTCAGAATGTGGTGGAGCTGATCGTGGAGAAGCTGGATGCCATGGTGGATGCTCCCATGGGCAAGGCCGCACCGAAGTTCTACAACTACATCGGAACGATCTTCATCTTCATTCTGGTGAGCAATATTTCCGGTCTGTTAGGCCTGCGTCCCCCACAGCGGACTACGGCGTGACATTGCCTCTCGGTGTTCTGACCTTCCTGCTGATCCATTACAATCAGTTCAAGTACCAGAAGCCGAAGGAAATCTGGGAAGGCATGTGTTCCCCCTGCTGCCCCCCCTGGCTGCCGATCTGGCTGCCCATTAACCTGATCAGTGAGATCGCAGTACCGATTTCCCTTTCATTACGTCTGTTCGCAAACGTATTGTCCGGAACGGTAATGATGGCACTGATCTACGGACTGTTGGGTGTGATCGCTACAGCGTGGCCCGCAGCACTGCATGTATACTTTGACCTGTTCTCCGGAGCCATCCAGACATACGTATTCTGTATGCTGACCATGACTTACATTGCCAATGCAAGAGGAGACGCTTAAAGCTGTACTGTTCAGGTATGGCTATCTGAAACTATGCTAGAAAGATTCTGATAAGAATCTCAATAATAGGAGGATTTACTATGGATTTTAATGAAAACTTTATCTTAGGCTGTTCTGCAATCGGTGCTGGTCTGGCAGTTATTGCCGGTATCGGACCCGGTGTAGGCCAGGGTATCGCAGCAGGACACGCTGCTGCAGCAGTAGGACGTAATCCCGGAGCAAAGTCCGAGATCACTTCTACCATGTTATTGGGACAGGCAGTTGCCGAGACCACCGGTCTGTACGGTCTGCTGATCGCTATGCTGCTGTTGTTCGTAAAGCCCTTACTTCCCTGATTAAACGAAAGGAATGCGGATGAAAATGATACTATTAACAGAAGGCGAGACCATGTCAAGACTGTTTGACCTGGACTGGCAGCTGCTGGCAGACTCCTGCCTGATGATCATTGCCATCTTCGTATTGTTCCTGGCACTCAGCTATTTTCTGTTCAATCCGGCCAGAAAGTTCTTAAATGATCGTAAAGAGAAGATCAGGGGAGAACTGGAAGAGGCAAAGGACAATCAGGAAAAGGCCGCAGAACTGAAGGCACAGTATGAGGCGAAGCTGAAGGACATCGACAAAGAGGCTGAGGACATCTTAAGTGATGCCAGAAGACGGGCTCTTCAGAACGAGGAGCGTATCGTCACACAGGCCAAGGAAGAGGCAGCCAGAATCCTGGCGAGAGCACAGGAAGAAGCCAGACTGGAAAAGCAGAAAATGTCCGATGAGATCAAACAGGAGATCGTATCCGTGGCATCTGTCATGGCAGGTAAGCTGGTAGGCGCTTCCATAGACACCACCAGACAGAACAGCCTGATCGAAGAGACGCTGAAGGAAATGGGTGAGGATACATGGCAAAATTAGTTTCCAAAGTCTATGGAGAAGCCCTTTTCGAAGCGGCAGTCGACCATGGAAATGCGATCCAGCTGATGAATGAGACCGCACAGCTTGAGAAAATATTGGAAGACAATCCGGATTTTGACAAGCTGATGAAACATCCCGGAATCCCCAAACAGGAAAAACTCTCCATGGTGGAACAGGTCTTCCGTGGCAGAGTCAGTGATGATCTGACAGAGTTTCTGAAGATCGTGGTGACCAAGGAACGTTACGGCTCATTAAAGGCAATCTTTGCTTATTTTACCGAACTGGTCAGAGAATCTGAAAAGATGGGAACCGCATATGTGGATACCGCAGTGGAACTGACGGAGGCCCAGAAGCAGGCAGTGAAAAATAAGCTGCTGGCTACGACTTCCTATCAGACCTTTGATGTGTATTACCATGTGGATCCGACGCTGATCGGCGGAATGGTGATCCGGGTGGGTGACCGGGTGGTGGACAGCAGCATCCGGACCAAACTGGAAGATATGAAGAAACAATTATTAAATATTCAGCTGGGATGACCGGCTGAAAGAAAGGTGCGACAGATCCATGAATTTAAGACCAGAAGAAATTAGTTCCGTCATTAAGGAACAGATCGAAAGATATTCTTCCCAGCTGGATGTATCCGATGTCGGAACCGTCATTCAGGTAGCGGATGGTATCGCTCGTGTACATGGACTGGAAAATGCCATGCAGGGTGAGCTGTTACAGTTCCCCGGCGATGTATATGGCATGGTGCTGAATCTGGAAGAAGATAATGTCGGTGTCGTATTGTTGGGAAGTGCCAGCAATATCGAAGAGGGTGATATCGTCAAGACCACCGGACGTGTGGTAGAGGTTCCCGTAGGAGACGCATTGCTTGGACGAGTAGTGAACTCCTTAGGACAGCCTATTGATGGTAAAGGCCCCGTACAGACTGACAAATTCCGTAAGATTGAGCGTGTGGCAAGTGGTGTAATCACTCGTAAGAGCGTAGACACGCCGCTCCAGACAGGTATCAAGGCAATCGACTCCATGTTCCCCATCGGCAGAGGTCAGCGTGAGCTGATCATCGGTGACCGTCAGACCGGTAAGACCGCTATTGCGATCGACACGATCATCAACCAGAAGGGTCAGAATGTAAAATGTATCTATGTAGCTATCGGTCAGAAAGCATCTACCGTGGCTAATATCGTAAAAACACTGGAGGAGTTCGGTGCCATGGCTTATACCACCGTTGTGGTATCCACGGCAAGTGACCTGGCTCCCTTACAGTATATCGCTCCTTATTCCGGTTGTGCGATCGGTGAGGAGTGGATGGAGAACGGAGAAGACGTACTGGTGGTATATGATGACCTGAGCAAACATGCTACTGCATACCGTACACTCTCCCTGCTCCTTCGTCGTCCGCCCGGACGTGAAGCATATCCCGGTGACGTATTCTACCTGCATTCCAGACTGCTGGAGCGTGCAGTCCGCATGAGCGACGAATACGGCGGAGGTTCCCTGACGGCACTTCCCATCATCGAGACCCAGGCCGGTGATGTATCTGCATACATTCCTACAAATGTAATTTCCATCACAGATGGTCAGATTTATCTGGAGACAGAGATGTTCAACTCCGGCTTCAGACCGGCTATCAACGCAGGTCTTTCCGTATCCCGAGTTGGAGGTTCTGCCCAGATCAAAGCGATGAAGAAGATCGCAGCACCTATCCGTACCGAGCTTGCCCAGTACAGAGAGCTGGCTTCCTTCGCACAGTTCGGATCCGAACTGGATGCGGATACCAAGGAGAAGCTGGCACAGGGCGAACGGATCAAAGAAGTGCTGAAGCAGCCCCAGTACCAGCCCATGCCGGTACAATATCAGGTAATCATCATCTACGCAGTCACTAAGAGATTCCTGCTGGATGTACCTGTAGAGGAAATCACCAGATTCGAGAAGGAATTCTTCGAGTATCTGGATACGAAGCATCCCGAGATCCCCGCAGCAATCGCTGAGGAAAAAGTGATCTCCGATGCTACGGAAGAAAAGCTTGTAGAAGGCACTGAATGATTTCAAGGCAGAGTTTCTGAAATAAGTGTGTCAGCCGCTGATTGCGGCAGAATGAGAGGTAACTATGGCATCAATGCGTGATATCAAGCGCCGTAAGACCAGCATTCAGGGCACACAGCAGATCACCAAGGCCATGAAGCTGGTATCTACGGTAAAGCTTCAGAGAGCCAGAGCAGGTGCAGAACGTTCTCAGACGTATTTTGACTGTATGTATGATACCGTAAACAATATCCTGTCCAGGGTAGGTCATCTGGAACATAAGTATCTCGTTCCGGGGCTTCCCCAAAAAGGCGGTCATTGTCATCACCTCCAACCGAGGTCTGGCAGGCGGTTACAACTCCAATGTGGCCAGATCACTGGACAGGAGGAGTGGAAGGCAGAAGACGTTGTGGTCTATGCCATCGGTAATAAGGGCCGGGAGATTCTGGAGAGAAAGGGATATACCGTGAAGGAATCCTATCCGGAGGTCATCGAAGAGCCCACATATGCCGAAGCAATGCTTCTGTCGGACAAACTGCTGACATCATTTGCAGCCGGAGAGATCGGCGAGATTTATCTGGCATACACACACTTCAAGAACACGGTGAGCCACGAGCCGAAGCTGTTGAAGCTTCTGCCCGTGGAATATGATGCAGAGGCGGGTGCATCCACAGAGGGTGCCGATGCGCTGATGAATTTCGAACCGGAAGATGTGGAAGCACTGGATATGATCATACCGAAATATATATCCAGTCTGATCTATGGTGCACTGATGGAAGCGGCAGCCAGTGAGAACGGTGCCCGTATGCAGGCCATGGATAATGCCACCAGCAATGCGGAGGATATGATCAGTGATCTGTCACTGAAGTACAACCGCGCAAGACAGGGAAGCATTACCCAGGAGCTTACAGAGATCATTGCAGGCGCAGAGGCGCTTTAATATTTATATTTTGCAGTTATGTCTCTGGCAGGTTTTGTATCATTCCTAAGCAGACCGTAAAGGAACGTCGGCACTTAATGAGCGCTTCAGCGCGAATTTAGTGCCGCTACGTTCCGATCCGAGCGCAAGCGTGTCTGCGTGGAAGATACAAAGACTGCCAGAGAAAACAGTGCAAAATGTGAGTTGATTATGAAATGCCCGCATAGTGGGCAGGAAAGAGGTAGAAATGGCAGGAGAGAATAAAGGAAGGATCACCCAGGTCATCGGTGCCGTACTGGATGTACGCTTCGATGAGGGCAAACTTCCCGAGATCAATGACGCGATCCGCATCCCTACCAGAGATGGAGGAGAACTGGTAGTGGAAGTCTCCCAGCATTTGGGTGATGATACTGTCAGATGTATCGCCATGGGTACTACCGACGGACTGGTAGAGGAATGGAGGCTATCGCCACCGGATCTCCCATTTCCGTACCGGTAGGAGAGAATACCCTGGGCAGAATATTTAATGTACTGGGTCAGCCGATTGATAACAAGCCGGTACCGGCAGGAGTGTCTTACGAGCCTATCCACCGTGCCGCACCGACCTTCGCAGAGCAGTCTACGGACACAGAACTGCTGGAAACCGGTATTAAAGTCGTTGACCTGCTTTGCCCCTATCAGAAGGGTGGTAAGACCGGTCTGTTCGGCGGCGCCGGCGTAGGAAAAACCGTATTAATTCAGGAACTGATTCGTAACATCGCTACAGAGCACGGTGGATATTCCGTATTCACCGGCGTTGGAGAGCGTACACGTGAAGGAAACGACCTGTACCATGAGATGAAGGAGTCCGGCGTATTGGACAAGACCACCATGGTATTCGGACAGATGAACGAGCCCCCCGGAGCAAGAATGAGAGTCGGTCTGACCGGACTGACCATGGCAGAGTACTTCCGTGACAAGGGCGGAGAAGATGTGCTGTTGTTCATCGACAACATCTTCCGATTCACCCAGGCCGGAAGTGAGGTATCCGCACTGTTAGGCCGTATGCCTTCCGCAGTAGGATACCAGCCTACATTACAGACAGAGATGGGTGCGCTCCAGGAGCGTATCACATCTACAAAGAACGGTTCCATCACATCCGTACAGGCAGTTTATGTGCCTGCGGATGACCTGACAGACCCGGCACCGGCAACCACATTTGCACATCTGGATGCCACCACGGTTCTGTCCCGTTCCATTGTAGAGCTGGGTATTTATCCCGCGGTTGATCCGCTGGAGTCCACATCCCGCATTCTGGATCCCAGAATCGTAGGTAAGGAGCATTATGAGACCGCCCGCGGTGTACAGGAGATCCTGCAGAGATATAAGGAATTACAGGATATTATTGCTATCCTCGGTATGGATGAGCTGTCTGAGGAAGACAAGCTTGTCGTAAACCGTGCCAGAAAGATCCAGAGATTCCTGTCCCAGCCCTTCTTCGTGGCAGGACAGTTCACCGGTCTGGAAGGAAAATATGTACCTATCAGCGAGACCATCCGTGGATTCCGTGAGATCCTGGACGGTAAGCATGATGATATTCCGGAGAGCTACTTCCTGAATGCCGGAAGCATTGATGATGTACTGGCAAAGGTTCATGCATAGCATGAGAGGGAGTACAGATATGGCAGATAAAGAATTCACACTTCGTATCATAACCCCGGAAAGAGTATTCTATGAGGGAATTGTGGATATGGTAGAATTCAATACCACGGAAGGACAGATTGGTGTCCTTCCGGGCCACATTCCCCTGACGGTGATCGTGAAGCCGGGTATCCTGCATATTACGGAGAAGGACGGAGAGAAGGAAGCAGCATTGCATTCCGGATTCGCCGAGATCCTTCCCGAAGGAGTTATCATTCTGGCAGAGATTATCGAATGGCCGAATGAGATCGATGAAAATCGTGCGGAGGCAGCATTGCACCGTGCGGAAGAGAGACTGCGCAGCAAGACGCCGGAGACGGATATTGCCAGGGCAGAGACGGCATTGCAGAGAGCAATGGCGAGAATTCAGGTGCTGCGATAAGCTTCTGCAGCACCTGCTTTTCTCTTTAACGCATATGTTATAAAAAAGCATGAGGCATTTTAAAATGGTAGCAAGACCGTTTTTTATGACATTGCCCGGATATCCGGGGAGAATGGATGAAAAGGAACTATTAAATGACTTGGAATATCTGCAGCAGACCTATCCCGGAGAGGTCAGACGCTGTCAGCGCAGAATTGCGGAAATATTGGACAAATACGACTATGAAGGAAGCATGATCTATGATGAATATCCGGACCGCCTGAGTCTGTTCCGGATAGCGGATACGATCAGCACGATCCTGGGACAGGAAGCGGAAAAAGTATCAAAGGATCTGATCCATGTGTTGGTGTGCAATGAGATCTACAAAAGGAGACACGGTGGACGACGGGGAATGATTGCGTTCTTATAGGAAAGCGTGCTATAATATGCGCAAAACATTTGAAAAACAGGATAAACCATGGAAGAACTGAAAATACTTTTACAGAAAATTTTGAATAAAGATCTGCAGCAGATCATCCTGAGCAACAGCCGTCATCCGGAACAGACCCAGAAGGTAAAGATCCGCCCGGTGCTGATCCGGGAGGAACTGTTGTTCCAGGAGACTGCTTACAGAGGAACTCAGGCGTTTCACGAGAATTTTACAGCAGAACAGCTGACGGACCGGATCTGCACCGCCTTACAGGAGCAGTTCCGGCAGGGAGAATTCTCAGCGAAGACCCTGCAGGCCACCGCTCTGGTCAGCAAAAGGGCAAGCTGACACTGAAGGTGAAAAACAGTGGCAAGGCATCGCGGACGGAGGGGGCGGCTGCTTCTGAAGAGGAGGAACTGCAGGCACTGGCTCACAACCGTACCAAGCATTATATTTTAGAGGAAGGAAAACCGGTGGATTTCCTGGTAGGACTGGGCGTGCAGACCCCGGACGGCCGGGTGACCAGGGCGAGATTTGATAAATTCCGTCAGATCAACCGGTATCTGGAATTTATCGAGGACGTGATCGATGAACTGCCGAAAGACCGTACCATCCGTATTATTGATTTTGGCTGCGGCAAATCCTATCTTACCTTTGCAATGTACTATTATCTGCATGAATTACAGCATAGAGATATCCAGGTGACCGGACTGGATCTGAAGACCGATGTGATCCGGCACTGCAATGAACTGGCGGAAAAGCTGGGGTATGACAGATTAAAAGTTCGAGGGGAGACATCAGTACCTATGAGGGCACAGATGTGGCGGACATGGTGGTGACCCTGCATGCCTGCGACCTTGCCACAGATTATGCGTTAGACAAGGCGGTAAAATGGGGGCCAGATTCATTCTGGCGGTTCCCTGTTGTCAGCATGAACTGAACCGGCAGATAAAATGTGATCCTTTAAAACCAGTGTTAAAATACGGCATCATCAAGGAGCGCGTGGCAGCACTGCTTACAGATGCCCTCAGAGCAAATCTGCTGGAACAACAGGGCTATGAGACCCAGATCCTGGAATTCATCGATATGGAACATACCCCGAAGAATCTGTTGATCCGGGCAGTGAAAAAGAACGGTATGCGCCCGAAGAAAAGCGCAGATATCGGTACTGTGGAGGAACTGCTCCATGTGGCACCGACACTGGAAAAATTGCTGAATAATGAATGAGTGAAGAATCAAGAATGAAGAAAACGATCATTAGAATTGCCGTGTGTGTTGTAGTTTTTCTGGCATCAGCACTGATCATCGGCAGCATTATGAATCAGGGACATAACAATATGACCATGGAGATGGCTCCGGCCACTCTGCCTATGATCACCATGGAAAGCGGCGGTGTGGCATGCAATGAACTGCACGGAAATACCGTGGAGATGGATGTGGCTTACCAGAAGGACTGCATTACTCTGCTGGGGGAGGGCAGACAGGCGAATTTCACCGTGGATACGTTCGGAAGAGAAATTACGGGGATCTCGACAGAGGTTCGCAGCATCGACGGCAGCCGGCTGATCGAGAACAGTGAAGTCACCGGATGGAAGGCAAATGGGAAAAGCTTTTCCGTTTCCCTTACGTTAAAAGACCTGATTGACACGAATACACAATACAGTCTGACCCTGATCCTGGAACTGGAAGGGGAACAGAAGGTATATTATTATACGACTATTTTATGGAATGATGATGTGCATATTTCGGAAATCCTGGAATTTGCGACAGATTTCCACGGAAAATTATACGACAAGGAAGTGGCCAAGGAACTGACGAAATATCTGGAACCGAATTCCAAGCTGACAGATAACGGCACTTTCCATAAAGTGAATATTCACAGCAGCTTTCAGCAGATCACCTGGGGCAGTCTGGAACCGGTCCAGGAGGACGCGGCTTCCATCCGGCTGACACAGGTCAGTGGGAATGTGGCCTCTCTGCTGATGGATTTTGTGGTATCCACCGGAGAGGGCAAAAATAAGATCTACTACAATGTCGAAGAGTATTACAGAGTCAGATATACTTCGGAGAGAATGTATCTGCTGGATTATGAGCGTACCATGACACAGATCCCGGATACTACCCGGATGTATGCCAATGACAAGATCCTTCTGGGAATCACGGATGAAAATGTGGATATGATGGAGAGCGCGGATGGCAATACCGTGGTGTTCTCCGATATGGGGCAGTTACTCAGCTATAATGCGGCTACCAACGGACTGACAGTGATCTTCTCCTTCTATGATAAAGATAATGCCGACCGGCGGACTCTGTATGACAATCATGGCATCAAGATTCTGGATGTAGACGAGGGCGGTAATGTGAAATTTGCCGTGTATGGTTACATGAATCGCGGAAGACATGAGGGAGAGACCGGCATTCAGATCATCAGCTATGACAATTCGCTGAACACCATCGAGGAAGAGGTCTATATTCCATATCCAAGAGTTATGCGGTGCTGAAAGACGAGATGGGCCAGCTTTTGTACCGGAACAGACAGCAACATGTATATTTTTTTTCCTGGAAAACGGTGTCTATGATGTGGATCTGGAGAATCGCAGCGCTGAACAGCTGGTAAGTATAAGACAGGATGACAGCCTTCAGGTATCGGAGAACCATGAGATCATCGTATGGCAGGAAGGGGATGACATCAACCACAGCAACCAGCTGAATGTCCGGAATCTGAATACCGGAGAACAGACCGTGATCCGGGCTGAGGATGGGGATGCCATCCGTCCTCTTGGCTTTATGGGAGAGGACATCATCTACGGAGTGGCCAGGGAGAGCGATATCCGCACGGAGAATTCCGGACAGATCTTTTACCCCATGTATAAGGTCTGCATCAGCAATTCTTCCGGAGATAATCTGAAGGAATACGGACAGGATGGCATCTACATCGTGGATTGCGCCATCGAGGGCAATCAGATCACCCTGTCGAGAATACAGCGTTCTGAGAACGGCAGCTATCAGGAGATCCTGGATGACCAGATCATGAACAATGTGGAAGAAGAGCCGGGACAGAATAAAGTAGTTACGGCGGACATTGATATTTATGAGAGATATGTGCAGATACAGACCAAGACAACCATTGATACCAAGACTATCAAGGTGCTGAATCCGAAGGAGGTCGTATTTGAGGGCGGAAGAGAACTGACACTGGATGCGGTCAGCGAAGTTTCCAGATATTATGTATACAATGCTTATGGGGTACAGGGCATTTACAGTGCTCCCGGGAAAGCGGTGAAGGAAGCCTACGATTCCTCCGGGGTTGTTACGAACGACCGAGGCATTACGGTATGGCTGAAGGGCAATCGTGTCAGCAGGAACCAGATCATGGCGATCAAGGAAGAAAGTGTCACGGACCAGAAGAACAGCCTGACGGTATGTCTGGACAATATCCTGCGGCATGCCGGAATCACCCGCAACACCGAATATGACCTGCGCAGGGCAAGACGGCAATACAGATTCTGGAAGAAAATATGACAGGCGTACAGGTACTGGATCTGAGCGGCTGTAGTCTGGATGCGGTACTGTATTATGTGAATCAGGATATTCCGGTACTGGCGATCCTGGAGGATGGCGAGGCGGTGCTGGTGACCGGATTTAATGAATTCAACGTTGTGATCATGGAGCCGTCCACCGGAAAGTTGTACAAAAAGGGGAATGAACGATGCTACAACATGGTTCGCGGAGAACGGCAATCATTTTATTTCCTATATGAAAATAGATAATTAAATACAAAGTGGACAGCAAAAGGCGCCCGGAACCTGTGAAAGGATCCGGACGCTTTAGTTTCTGTTTGACGGATGACCGCTTATTTCTGTACGTCACAATAATGTTAAAAATGGATTATGAACTATCAACAGTTCGGAGATCAAGGATTACTACGCTCCCGACAATCTCAAAACTATACTTTCGAAAAAAGCTGGCTATAGTAGAATTGTATTTAACAAGTGAACTCTCATATCAGGAAATAGCTTTGCAAGAAGGGATATGTGAACCACCTCTCATTGCTAAATGGGTGAGTCGCTTTCGTGCAGCTGGTCCTGAGGCATTGAGGCCACATAAGAAAGGGCGAAAAGTAACATTGAACAAATCCAGAGAAAATACTACTGTTCATTCACATAAAGAAAGCATTGTTGACACAAGTGCTGAACATGTGCGGGAATTGGAGGATGAACTTCTTAAGCTGCGGATAGAGAATGCCTTTTTAAAAGAACTGAGGAGACTGCGTTTAGAGGACGAAGCAAAAACGAGAGAACGGCGCGGATCATCAACAGTCTCCGAAGACGATTCAAACTAAAAGACCTTCTCTCCTATACAGGTATGCCTAAAGCAACATATATGTATTGGCAAAAAAGATTTGACCGTGAAGATCCGGACAGGGAAATAGAAGCAAAGCTTCTTGAAATCCGAAAAAGCAATAAGGATTATGGCTATCGTCGAATGCTTGGGGAACTTCATAATCAGGGCTATGTTATCAACAAAAGAAAGTTCAGCGGATAATGCAAAAACTGGGATTACAGGTAACATCGTTTACGCATAGAAGCAGAAAATATAGTTCTTACAAAGGAAAAGTGGGAACGGTTGCACCTAATAGAATCCACAGACGTTTCCATACACATATATTGCATCAGAAAATAGCGACTGACACAACAGAGTTTAAATACTATGAAGTTGATGCGAAAGGACATATGACCATGCAAAAGCTTTATCTGGATCCATTTATGGATATGTGCAATGGAGAAATACTGAGCTATAGCATAGACAAACGTCCGACAGCCCAAAACATAATGAATGCGTTGGAACAGACAATAAAATAACTTCTGATTGTCCTTATCGTAGAACATTTCATTCTGATCAGGGCTGGGCCTATCAGATGAAAGCGTATACACATCGTTTAAAGGAAGAAAGGATATTTCAAAGCATGTCCAGAAAAGGAAATTGCCATGATAATTCAGTGATGGAAAATTTTTTGGACTGCTCAAACAAGAAATCTACTATGGAGTGATTTACTATAGCTATGAGGAATTGAAAACCGAAATAGAACGATACATAAAGTATTATAATGAGCAACGAATTAAAGAAAGATTAGGATGGAAGCATAAGGCGCTGATCGGCAAGGGCTATGTGGCCGGACAGAAGGTGATCCTGGCGAAGCCCCAGACTTTCATGAATCTAAGCGGTGAGAGCATCCGGGAGATCGTGGATTATTACAAGGTGGATGACACCGCGGAACTGATCGTGATCTCCGACGATATCAGTCTGGATGTGGGACAGATCCGTATCCGCAAAAAGGCAGCGCTGGTGGCCATAACGGCCTCAAGAATATCATCAAAATGTTAGGACATGATACTTTTATCCGCGTGCGTATGGGCGTGGGAGAGAAGCCGAAGAACTTCGATCTGGCAGACTACGTGCTGGGACATTTTCCAGCGGAGGAACGAAACACCATGGACGAAGCGGCGAAGACCGCAGCAGAAGCTATCCGTATGATCATCACCGAGAATGCGGACGCAGCCATGAACCATTTTAACAGTAAGAAAGCGTAACGGTTGTATAGTAAGAGGAAAAAGCGATGCAGGCACTGATTGCGCCACTGAAAGAACTGGCGGAATATGATGAGATCCGGAAAGTGACCAGACAGGGAAAAGGAACCGTAGCTCTGTCCGGCTGTGTGGACTCCCAGAAACTTCATATGATCTACGGACTCAGCGATGGCCTGAAATACAAGGTCATCGTTACTTATAGTGACTTAAAGGCCAAAGAGATCTACGAGGAATACCGCTTTTATGACAGAAATGTCATGCTGTATCCGGCGAAGGACTTGATCTTTTTCCAGGCGGATATCCACGGCAATCAGCTGGTACAGGAGCGGATCAGGACCCTGCGCAGAGTCGTGGAGGGTAAGCCGGTCACCATTGTTACCACCTATGCGGCACTGATGACACCGCAGGTATTGTGGGAGGAGAAAGACATCATCCGCACCGAGCGGGGCGGCAGTCTGGACGAGAGCAGACTGGCATCCAGACTGGTGGCTATGGGATATGAGAAAGCCTATCAGGTGGAAAGCCCGGGGCAGTTCTCCATCCGTGGCGGCATTGTGGATATCTTTGATCTGACGGAGGAAAACCCCTATCGTATCGAACTGTGGGGAGATGAGGTGGAGTCCATCCGCAGCTTCGACATCCTGAGCCAGCGTTCCATTGAGAAGCTGGAAAGCATCACTGTCTACCCGGCCACAGAGTTTGTACTGTCGGAAGAGCAGATCCGCAAGGGCATCAGTAAGCTTGAAAAAGAAGCAGACAAACAGGAGAAAATTTTCCGGGATGCCCACCAGCCGGAGGAAGCCCACAGGATCGCCACCCAGGTCAGCGAGTTGAAAGAGCAGCTGCTGGAGTTCCAGAGCAAAGCGAACCTGGAAGGATATATCCGATATTTTTATGAAAATACGGTGACTATGCCGGAGCTGCTGTCAGATATGGCGGGGCGATCTCTGGTCTTCTATATTGATGAACCGGCGCGGGTGAAAGAGCAGGCTGATGCTATAGAACTGGAATTTCGGGAGAGCATGGAGCAGCGTGCGAGAAAAGGCTATGTGCTACCGGGACAGATGAACATTCTCTACAGTGGGGAACAGGTAGCGGCTACTTTAGAGAAAAATGCCGTGGTGACCCTGGCTACCATGGAGACCAAGTACGGATATTTTAGGACGGAAATGCATGTGGATATTGCTGCCCGCAACATCGCCCCTTATAACAACAGCTTTGAAGCACTGGTCAAGGATCTGAAAAAATATAAAAAGAACGGCTACCGGGTGCTGCTGTTGTCCGGTTCCCGTACCAGAGCCAGACGTCTGGCGGAGGATCTGCGCAACACCGAGGATGCCGGACTGACAGCAGTATACACAGAAGACCCCATGAGGGAAGTACAGCCTGGGAGAGATCCTGACCTATTACGGGCATGTGAACAAGGGCTTTGAGTATCCCTGGCTGAAATTCGTGGTGCTGTCCGAGAGTGATATTTTCGGAGCGGAGAAGCGTAAGAAGAAAAAAGAAGAAAAAGCTCTATCAGGGGCAGAAGATCAATGATTTCAACGACCTGAAGATCGGGGATTATGTGGTACATGAGACCCACGGACTGGGCATCTATAAGGGCATCGAGAAGGTAGAGGTAGACAAGGTCGTCAAGGATTACCTCAAGATCGAATACCGGGACGGCGGCAACCTGTACATTCTGGCCACCGGGCTGGATGTGATCAGAAGTACGCCTCCGCCGATGCAGCGAAGAAGCCGAAGCTGAACAAACTGGGTGGCTAAGGAATGGGAGCACACCAAGACCAAGGTGCGCAGTGCGGTCAGCGCAGTGGCAAAGGATCTCGTGGAATTATACGCTGTCCGACAGCAGAGCGAGGGCTATGCTTTTGGAAAAGATACGGTGTGGCAGCGGGAGTTCGAGGAAATGTTTCCCCTTTGAAGAGACAGAGGATCAGCTGAATGCCATCGCTGACACCAAGGCGGATATGGAAAGCCATCGGATCATGGATCGTCTGATCTGCGGGGACGTGGGTTACGGCAAGACGGAGATCGCCATCCGGGCTGCCTTCAAGGCAGTGCAAGAGGGCAAGCAGGTGGCCTACCTGGTGCCCACCACCATTCTGGCCCAGCAGCATTACAACACCTTTGTGCAGAGGATGAAGGATTTTCCCATCAACATCGCATTGATGAGCCGTTTCCGTACGCCATCGGAGATCAAAAAGACGGTGAAGGATCTGGAAAAGGGCATGGTGGATATCGTGATCGGTACCCACAGAGTATTATCTGCGGATGTGGAGTTCAAGGATCTGGGTCTGCTGGTCATCGATGAGGAGCAGCGGTTCGGTGTTGCCCATAAGGAAAAGATCAAGAAATTAAAAGAAAACGTGGATGTGCTGACGCTGACAGCCACCCCATTCCCCGGACACTGCATATGAGCCTGATCGGTATCCGGGATATGAGCGTGCTGGAGGAGGCCCCAATGACCGACTGCCGATCCAGACTTTTGTCTGCGAATACAATGACGAACTGGTGAGAGAGGCCATTGTCCGGGAAATGGCCCGGGGCGGACAGGTCTACTATGTCTACAATCGGGTGAACAATATTGCGGATATCGCAGCACAGATCGCAAAGCTTGTGCCGGAAGCCAACGTTGCATATGCCCATGGACAGATGAAGGAACACGAACTGGAGCGGATCATGTTTGATTTCATTAACGGAGAGATCGATGTGCTGGTGTCCACCACCATCATAGAGACCGGACTGGATATTTCCAATGTCAACACCATGATCATCCACGATTCGGACAATCTGGGATTGTCCCAGCTGTATCAGCTCAGAGGCCGTGTGGGTCGTTCCAACCGGAATGCCTATGCGTTTCTGATGTACAAGCGGGACAAAATGTTAAAGGAAGTAGCGGAGAAACGGCTGGCGGCGATCAAGGAATTCACAGATCTGGGCAGCGGTTTCAAAATCGCCATGCGTGATCTGGAGATCCGCGGCGCCGGTAATCTGCTGGGATTAAGTCAGCACGGACATATGGAGGCCGTGGGATATGACCTGTACTGCAAGATGCTGAACGAAGCGGTGCAGAACCTGAAGGGCATTCATACGGCAGTGGATTTCGCTACGGTGATCGATCTGGATGTGGATGCTTACATTCCGGCGGAATATATTGTGAACGAAACGCAGAAACTGGATATTTACAAGCGCATCGCCGGCATTGAGACGCTGAAAGAGCGGGATGAGATGAAGGATGAGCTGTTAGACCGCTTTGGCAACATCCCCAAGGCAGTGGATAATCTGCTGCGGATCGCACTGATCCGCATGGCGGCACACGCACTGGATATGACGGAGATCAAGGGCAAGAACGAACGCATTACCTTCAACTTCCGGCCGGATGCGAAGATCGATCCCCGCAAGATTCCGGATTTCCTGAAAAAGCATAAGGATGAATTGAGCTTTACCGCTTACGGCAATCCGTTTTTACCTATAAGTATAAAAAAACAGGACTGGTGGAGACGGATGCGGAACTTTTGATGGGCAGAAACTGAGGAATTGTGGAAGAAATGAAAGAATTGGTGTTGGAAACAGAGCCGGTTCAGAATAATTAAGAGAGTTTTATGGGACTTTAAAAATGATACCTTTTTATCAGAACAGGGAACGAAAGGATTCTGATAAGGAGGTATTTTTTATGAAAGGATATGTGACTGCCAGCGGATATATGGGATGTGTGGAGAATGAATATATCTTATTTGCCAGCGAGGATGATTATTTTGAATATGTGGATTCGTTAAATTTTTAATTAATGTCCAGTGTCTTTACCGGGGCCGTGCATATGTGATATAGTACAAATGTAAAAAAAAAATGTAAGGGGTTTCAACGCTGCACTGTAAGGAGTAACGGTGAAATTCTGATAAAGCATTTGTCAAAATATGCAGATGGGAGTTTATATTATGGAACTGACTGAGAAGAAGGAATTTGACCTGCTCTCCCTGGGAGAGATCATGCTGAGATTATCACCGCCCGATAATGAGCGTATCACCAGAGGCGACAGCTTCAGCAAGCAGGCAGGAGGTGCAGAACTGAATGCCATCACCGGTGCGGCAATGCTGGGATTGCGCTGTGGTATCATTTCCAAGCTTCCGGCCAATGACCTGGGTGTATATATCAAGAACCGTGTACGTCTCTGCGGTGTCAGCGATGACTATCTGGTATACGATAATGACAAGGATGCCAGATTGGGCGTGTACTACTATGAGAATGGTGCTTACCCCAGAAAACCCCGTATTGTATATGACCGTAAGAATACCTCCATCAACAAGCTGACCGTTGATGACTATGATGACAAGATCTACAGCGATACCCGCTGCTTCCATACCAGCGGCATCACACTGGCTCTCAGCCCGGAGCTGAGAGCTACCGCTGTTGAGATGATCAAGCGCTTTAAAGCACAGGGGCCATCATCTCCTTCGATGTGAACTTCCGTGGAAATCTGTGGACCGGTGCTGAGGCGAAGGAATGTATCGAATCCATTCTGCCTTATGTGGACATCTTCTTCTGCCCGAGGACACGGCGCGTTTGACCTTCCTGAAGGAAGGCGATGCCAAGAGCATTATGAAGAGCTTCACGGAGGAGTATCCAATCTCCATCGTGGCATCCACACAGCGTATTGTACATAGCCCGAAGCGTCATACCTTCGGCTCCATTATCTACAGTGCCAAGGATGATACCTATTATGAGGAAGCACCTTACACCGATATCGAAGTCGTAGACCGCATCGGAAGCGGTGACGCTTATATCTCCGGTGTCCTGTACGGACTGCTGGCACATCCCGGTGAGTATCAGAGAGCACTGGAATATGGCAATGCCATCAGCGCACTTAAGAACACCATCCCCGGTGACCTGCTGTGCACCGACTTAAAGGAGATCCAGGGGATCATCAAGGAGCACAAGTCCACCGGACGTATTGCGGAGATGGACCGCTAAAGCATTTCCCCTTCTTATCTGATCGAACAAATAGAAAACACAAAGCTCTGCCATGTTAATTTAAGTGCATGGCAGGGCTTTTTCTGTTTATTTTTAACAAAATTGAACCTAAAATATATTAAAAAGTCTGCTATACAAGATTAAATTAGTTTGATATACTAAAGACTGATATAGAACTAAAAGCAGGATGTTATCAGACGGAAGATTCGAGAAACGGAAGGGAGACAGCAATTTGGAAAAGGAAGACCATATCCGGCAGAAAGAACAATGGAAACAACTGTCTCCTTCTGAAAAATGGCAGTATTTTATGGACTATTATCTGTGGGTTACCATAGGTGTGGCAGCGGGGATCGCTATTGTTATTTTCCTGATCGTACATTTTGCCACCAAGACCAGCTTTCGTCATGGGAGTCATGGCAGTGAATACGGACGGAGAGCACATCGAAGCCACCGGTCCGGATTATTTTACGGATTTCCTGCGGGAACAAGGTGTGATATCCAAACGGGATGTGGTGAACCTGAATTATACGATCTGGATCGATCCGAACTCGGATTCGGACGTGGATTCCACGAATCTCAGCACGATCCAGGTATTATTCATGACCCGGTCGGTGGATGTGTTTTTTTCTGACGAAGAGTTTTTGAAGCTCATGGGCGGCACGGATTATCTCGCGGACCTAAGGGATTATCTGCCTAAGGAACTATTGGACAGATATGAAGATCAGCAGATCATGGTGTTAAATACCATGACGGGAGAAACGATTGTGGCGGGGATCCGGCTTGAGAACAACGAATGGGTAAGGAAGACCGGATGGTATCAGGAGACCGCAGCCGTGGGGCTGGCGGATGGCATGAAGAATCCGGAGCTGGCAGTGGCACTGTTGGAGGAGATCCTACAGTAGTTCCGTCACGGCTGCCTGGCCTGCGGCAGATGATGCGCTGTGGGAACGTGGATGACAGAGCACGATGGGAACAGAAAGACATGGAGTATAGATAGGGCATGGAAAACATGGACGCAAAAGGAAATGACAGAAAACACTATCGGGGAATCGAAAAACAGACGGATAATCCGTTTTTGAACCTGTATCACATTGATGCCCTGGGACGGGACGGAACGCCGTTTCATTATTATTTTGCGTCCCGAAATGGTGAAAACAATATCAAACACAAGACCCACAGTATGCGCCCCGAGGGCATGGCGGTCTACGCAGTGACAGAGGACGGAGAGAAAACTGGTGCTGGTGCGTCAGTACCGGTATCCCGTGAATGATTATCTGTATGAATTGCCGGCGGGACTGATCGAGCCGGAGGAGACCGCTTCGGAGGCCGCCTGTCGGGAAATGATCGAGGAGACCGGCTGGAAACTGGAAGTCTACGAAGGCGGAGAACCGGCTTTCCGAAGAGGATTTTTCCTGGCACAGGGGCTGACAGACGAGAGCGGCAGCATGATCTTCGGAACCGTGACAGAGAATGTGGGACAGCAGATGGAAAATACCGAGGATATTCAGGTGATCCTGGCAGACAGACAGGAAGTACTTCGTATCCTGCGGGAAGAACGGGTGTCCATGCGCTGTGGACTGATGCTGATGCAGTTTTTGACGACAGAACCGGAAGCACCGTTTGCTTTTTTATATCTGTGACATTGACAGATGCAAATACACTGTCATGGATATTATTTGGAAAATTTGGAAAAATGATTTTGCAAAAACGGTTTTTTAAGAATAAACATTGATAAAGAAAGAGGCAGATTATGGCGATCAGATACATCGAGCAGGACAGAACTTTCTGGTTGGACACGGAACACACCAGCTATCTCCTGGCAATTGTAGATCAGGAGAATTTTGTGGGACACGTATATTACGGTCAGAAATTGCAGTATACCGAGAATACACCGGCACCGGTATATTTGCTGCGTACGGGAGAAGCACCCTTCGTTCCGTCACAGAATAACAGAGAGCGTGTGTCATTTCTGGATTCTTTCCCCATGGAATATCCAGGAAACGGTCTGGGAGATTACAGAGAAAGCGCCATTTCCGTGCGGACAGCGCAGGGACATGTAGGAGTGCAGTTACAGTATGTCTCTCATGAGATCGTAAAGGAGAAGCCGGCACTGCCGGGACTTCCTTCCACATTTCCGGGGGATGAGGACTGCGATACCCTGATCCTACATCTGGCGGATCCGGTCATCGGTCTGGCTGCAGACCTGATCTATACTACATTTGAAGAGGAAGATGTGATCACCCGCAGTGTGATCCTGAAAAATACGGCAGGGCAGCCTATTTATGTGACAAAAAGTTATGTCTGCCTGCCTGGATCTGGACTGCACGGATGAAAAGTATGACATTCTTACGCTGCACGGATCCTGGGCGAGAGAGCGTCAGATGGAGAGAAGAAGTCTGATGCACGGCAAACAGAGTGTTGGCTCCGTGCGGGGAGAATCTTCCCATCAGGAGCATCCCTTTATCGCACTGCTTTCTGCGGATGCCACGCAGGATGCCGGTGAAGTCTACGGTATGCACTTTGTATACTCCGGCAATTTCCTGGCGCAGGCGGAGCTTTCCCAGTTCGATTCCATCCGTATGACTATGGGCATTCATCCGGAGAATTTTGTATGGAAACTGGAGCAGGGAGAAAGCTTTGCTGCACCGGAAGTCGTTATGACCTATTCCTCAGAAGGATTGAGCGGGATGACCCATCATTATCACGATATGTACCGCGGCCATCTGATCCGCGGCGAGTACCGTGATAAAAAGAGACCAATCCTGATCAATAACTGGGAAGCTACCTATTTTGATTTTAACACGGAAAAACTACTGAAGATCGCAGAACAGGCATCAAAGCTCGGCATTGAGATGCTGGTCATGGATGACGGCTGGTTCGGCCACCGCAACGATGACAGTACCAGCTTAGGTGACTGGAAGGTCAATGAGCAGAAACTGCCGGGGCTTAAAATCTCTGGTGGAGCAGGTCAATGCACTGGGGATGAAATTCGGTATCTGGTTCGAGCCGGAGATGATCTCCCGGATTCGGATCTGTACAGAGAGCATCCCGACTGGGCCATCGCCATTCCGGGACGGGCAGGCAGCTTATGCAGGAACCAGTATGTACTGGATCTGTCCCAGGAAGGAAGTCAGAGATCATGCTTTTGAAAGCGTGGCGGCAGTGCTGCACAGCACCAATATCGAATATGTGAAATGGGACATGAACCGTCAGCTGTCGGATCTGGGCAGCGTGGAACTGCCTGCAGACCGTCAGGGAGAGCTGTATCACAGATATGTGCTGGGTGTGTATGAACTGCAGGAGAGACTGCTGGCAGAATTCCCGCATCTGCTTCTGGAGAACTGCTCTGGCGGCGGAGCGCGTTTTGACCCGGGAATGCTCTACTACAGCCCGCAGATCTGGTGCTCCGATGACATGGATGCCATTGAGAGATTGAAAATTCAGGAGGGCACGATGTTATTGTATCCGCTGTCCACCATGGGCGCCCATGTATCGGACTGCCCCAACCATACGGTGGGAAGAGTGACTCCTTTTGAGACCAGAGGTCATGTGGCACTGGCAGGCACCTTCGGCTATGAACTGGACATTACGAAGATCCCGGAGAAGGACAGACAGCAGATTCCAGCACAGACCGCCATGTATCACAAATACAACGACCTGATCCGCAGAGGAGATTATTCCCGGATTGCATCATTTTTGGAAAACGGTAATTATGACTGCTATCAGGTGACATCCAAGGATCAGAAAGAAGCGTTGGTAACCTATGTACAGGTACTTTCCCGACCGAACTTCCACAGCAGGAGAGTACGTCTGAAAGGCCTGGCACCGGAGAAACAGTATCGCATCGAGGAGACCGGGGAAATCTTTGGCGGCGACGTGCTGATGCAGGCAGGACTGCTAGTGACACCTCTGTGGGGGAGACTACCGCAGTAAGCTGATCCATCTGACCGAGGTGTAAAATTAAGGCAGTGACATGCCTTGACAAACGATTTTTGAAATCTAATATGGAAGTATAATTGACGATTTATCGGGAAATGTGTAGAAAAATAGCGATAAGGAGTACAAAATTATGGCAAAAGCAGTAAAATTAGCAGATATCGCAGAGAGAGTTGAGTCAGCACAGTAACAGTGTCCAAGGCACTGTCCGGACAAAAAGGCGTCAGCGAGGAAGTTCGGGAGAAGATCCGCAGCATTGCGGAGGAACTGGGTTATCAGCAGCCGTCAGCGGCAAGAAAAAGTCAGAACCAGAAGAGCTACAATATCGGTATTCTGATCTCTGAGAGATTCCTTGATAAATATGAATCATTTTACTGGCAGATGTACCAGGCGGTAGCTACCAGAGCCACGGCAAAGGAATGCTTTACCATGCTGGAGGTCATCGGAATGTCAGAGGAAGAGAACGGCAGAATGCCGAAGCTGGTACAGGAAAGCAAGGTGGATGGCATTATCGTTATCGGTAAGATGATGGATACTTACCTGCAGCATCTGAATACAGAAGCCGGGATCCCGGTGATCTATCTGGACTATTATAACGGAAGGAAGCCAGCGATTCCGTTATTTCCAACAGTTATTACGGAACCTATGAACTGACCTACTATCTGTATCGGATGGGACATCACAAAATTGCTTATGTGGGAACCCTGCTTGCTACCGAGAGTATTACGGACCGGTATTTTGGTTATCAGAAGGCTCTTTTGGAGCTGGGACTGGAGCAGAAAAGGGAATGGGTCGTGGATGATCGGCATATTGAGACCGGCAAGATCGATACGGTGAATATGTTGCAGCTTCCCAAGGATATGCCTACGGCATTCGTATGCAACTGCGATCTGACTGCGAGCTTTCTGATCAAGAAACTGAGAGAGAACGGATATCGTGTGCCGGAGGACATCTCTGTGGTCGGCTTTGATAACTACCTGTATCCGGGGCTCAGTGACATCCATATCACGACGTATGAAGTAGATATGGGAGAGATGGCGAGAAGAGCCATTCATAATATGATCAAGAAGATCACCAGTGATAATTATAAGTCCGGAGTTACCGTGGTGGAAGGCCGACTGGTACTGAAGGACAGTGTGTCTCACGTATAGACTGCGGTGCATTCTGCCTGTAGACGAAGGGTGTGACACCAGTGTGCTTTTTTGAACAGGTGGATGAAATGATTGGTATTGTCGATGCCTACCATAGCCCCCACCTCGTGAATCGGATTATCCGTAGATAGGAGCAGTGATTTTGCTGCTTCTATTTTTTTCCTTGAAGATATTGCAGCGGGGAAGTATGGAATGTAGCGGAGAATTCCCCGACACAGACGGTAGCGGCTGATGCCCAAAGTCTGCTCAAAGTATTCCAAAGAGTGATTTTCAGCATAGTTTTCCTCAAAATCCGCTTTCATGGACAGCAGATAAGCAGGAATGGGCTTCACATCCCGGGAGACGGACAGGGCGGACAGCATCAGTTCTACGAACATGTCGGTCAGTTCTCGGTGAAGCTGTATCTGCTCTGCAGGAGTCGGGGTGAATGAAAATTTGGTCAGCTGCTGCATCCGCTGTGAGACACAGGAACCGATGGGAATCGGTAACAACAGGTAAAATTAGCTTCAAATATGCTATAATAAGAAGAAAGTTCCTTCCCACTTAAGAAAAACATCTGAAAGCGCCACTTTCCCTGCAACAGCCGGAGAGAGAACCCCTGGCTGCAATCTAAGAACAACAGATGCTCGTGATCCAGGACCACCTCGCTGCCCCGGGTAGTAAGGACGGCACTGCCCTCTAAGGTGTAAAGCAGCAGATATGAGGGAAAGGGGTTCCATTCATAATAGAAAGGATCCGAGAGTCGGAATTCTCCACCGGCCAGGGGCAGTAAAAAGCTCTTGTCTTCCAGGGATACTTTGTAGATCTGTCCCAGTAGGATCTCTGGGGAACGTTGTCCCTCAACATCAGAGGAAGTGTGCTTTAATGCGTTAAGAAAAGTGGTGGAAATGTTCATACAAAAACCTTGCCTTTCCGCAATCTTCAAACTTCGGCTGCTTTAGCAGCTTGTGCAGGAACAAAACTTCATGTGAAGAATTTATTTTCACACTAGAAACATGCTTTTTTGAAAAAAAATTAATTAAGCTTAAATACATTATAAGCCATTATTTAAGCTGTTTCAATGACAAAGGATGCAAAGAAAACAAAATTAGTTAATTAAATCAGCTAATTTAATTTCAAATTAATTACTTTAATTGTATAATATGTACAAAACATAGGCATAGAACTTGTGAAAATAGAAGATAATAACGAAAATAGCAAGAATAAGAGATTAAAAACAAGAATAGTTGATGATTAATTAATGCGATTATGTATAATTAAATTAAGTTACAAAACAGTAAACGCTATCAAATGTAGCAAAAACAAGGAGGTTAAATCCTCTCCTCGTCAGAGGACTCGGATTTTCCTTCGGAAAACTAGGAGGATTTCTTATGAAGATGAAAAGTTTTTAGCTCTTTCCACAGCATCTGTCATGGCATTGTCCATGGTCGCATGTGGAAGCACCGACAACGGCGGCGCCGCTGAGAGTTCTGTAGCAAGCACCACTCCCGCAACTGCAGAAGCTTCCAGCGAGGCTGCAGCACCTGCAGAGGTTACCAGCCTGAATTACGCAGAGCTTACTTTGGGTGAGGATTACACCGACATTACCACGACCATTAAGGTCCTGACTAACCGTACCGACCTGTTAGAGGACGGCGCAGCAGTTCCTTTCCAGACTTACATTGATGCATTCAACGAGATGTATCCCAACATCACTGTTGATATTGAAGGTATCACCGACTATGCAAGTGATACGCTGCTTCGTCTGCAGGGTGGTGACTGGGGCGATGTTATGTTTATCCCCGCAGTTGACAAGGCTGACTTAAGCACATACTTCCTTCCTCTTGGAACTACTACCGAGATGGACGGACAGCTGAACTACTACAACCAGATGTACGAAGGCACTGTATACGGTGTTCCTTACACCGCAGGTGTTAGCGGTGGTATCGTATATAACAAGGCAGTATTCGAAGCAGCAGGAATCACTGAGATGCCTAAGACTCCCGAAGATTTCATCGCAGCATTAAAGCAGATCAAAGAGTATGACAGCTCCATCATTCCTCTGTACACCAACTACGCAGCTGGCTGGGCAATGGGCGGCCAGTGGGATCCCGCTATCAGCGGCAGTGCTACCGGAGACAGCACTTATATGAACCAGAAGTTACTGCACACAGCCAATCCTTTTGCTGATCCCGGCGACGGAACAGGCGCTTACAACGTATACAAAGTAATGTACGATGCAGTTGCTGAAGGCCTTACCGAGGAAGACTACTCCACCACGGACTGGGAAGGTTGTAAGGGTATGATCAACAATGGTCAGATCGCTTGCATGGTTCTTGGCTCCTGGGCAGTTCCTCAGATGAAGGAAGCCGGTGACAACGCTGACGACATCGCTTATATGCCTTTCCCTATTACCCTGACCAGCGGTAAGCAGGCAGCATCTGTAGGCCCTGACTACAGCTTTGGTATCAATGCAAAGCACCACCGAAGACAATCAGGCAGCAGCTCTGTGCTTCGTTAAGTTCATGACAGAAGAATCCGGATTCTCCTATGACTGCGGCGGACTTCCCGTTGCTATCAAGGATACCAGATTACCGGATTTCTACGCAGCATTCAAGGGTATCGACTTTGTAGTGGATGAGCCTGCGATCGAAGGCGAAGAGGATCTGTTAAACGAGCTGAACGCTGAAAGTGGTCTTAACATCAACAACAACGGTGAGACCAAGCTGCAGGAGTTGGTAGAGTGTGCAGCAGATGGGTCCAAGACTTATGATGAGATCATCGACGAGTGGAACGAAGAGTGGACTTCCGCACAGGAGAGCTGTGGTGTAGAGATCCAGTAATTAATAGGTAACTAATTTAATCTTCTGAAGTGAGAGGGAACCATTTATCCGGTTCCCTCTTATCTAAGAGAGAAGGGTATGGAGGTATTTCGATGAGTGCAGAGACAATGAAGAAAACAAAAAACCCTTCAGCATGAAAAAATGGGTAAAGAGCAGGAACGGACAACAGACCATCGTCATACTGTCCTTCATGATCATTCCCCTGCTTTTGCTGTTCGTGTTCACCTATCTTCCTTTTGGAGAGATGGTAAAATTCAGTTTTTATAAAATGAAATATGCTACCCCGGTAGACAAAAGACAGTTTGTAGGATTTCGGAACTACATCGACGTATTTAAGAAAGATGAATGCTTCAGTGCTTTGAAGCTGAGCCTTTATTACATGGCAGGTGCAATGGTGCAGCTGGTACTTGCGTTGTACCTGGCAACGATCCTTAGCTTTAAGACCAAGTTTGGCAATATGTTCAAGGGATTCATGTTCTTCCCTTATCTGATCAGTGGTATTGCGATTGGATTTATTTTCAAATTCTTCTACACCAGAGGATTTGTATTCGATACGATATTACAGTGGTGTGGATTTAACTTAGAAAGTCTTCCGTTCTGGCTGAAGGACAAGAGCGTTAACAATATCTCTTTGGTGGCTTCCTCGGTATGGCGTTATTACGGCAACAACATGGTACTTTTCATCGGTGCCATCATGTCCGTAGACTCCGAGATGTACGAGGCAGCAGAGCTGGACGGTGCCAATAAATTCCAACAGTTTATACATATTATCTTACCCAGCATTAAGACCATCGTTACGCTGAACGTGATCCTGTCCATCACAGGTTCCCTGAGTGCTTTCGATCCTCCCTACGTTATCACCAAGGGTGGCGGCGGAACCGCAACCTACTTCGTATTGATGGACAAGATCGCACATACCAACCAGCAGGTAGGTCTGGCGTCTGCTATGGCGGTGGTACTGTTACTGATCATTTTTGCAGCAACAATTTTACAAAAGCTTTTCTTCAAACTGGTATTTAGAAGCTCCGATGCGGATAATGAAGAATATACCAGAAGAAAACGGCTCAGAAGAGAGAGAAGATGGAGGAAGGAGGCAGTGTAAAATGGCAAAGATGAAAACTAACCACAAACATTACAGCGCAGGCGCTGTCATCTGGATCATCATTAAATATTTCAGCCTGGTATTTTTCTCCTTCGTGGCACTTTTGCCTATTGTATCCTGTGTCATCACAGCATTCAAGACCGATGCAGAATATCAGAGCACCAATGTTATGACCCTGCCGGAAAGCTGGCTGAACTTCCAGAACTTTATTGATGCATTTAACCGTGCCAATATGGGCAGAGCCTATCTGAATTCAGCGATCATCCTGGTATTTGTACTGTTAGGATCCGTCCTGGTGGGAACACAGCTCGCTTATGTACTGAACCGGTTTAAGTTTCCCGGCAACGGACTGATCCGCAGCCTGTTCCTGTTCGCAACCCTCCTTCCCGGAATTGCCATGCAGGTATCTGTGTACCAGATCATGAGTAACCTTGGATTTATCAATCATCTGTATGGTTATATCATTATGAGTTTGGGTACGGATGTTATCTCCATCTACATCTTCATCCAGTTCATGGAAAACATTTCGGTATCGTTGGATGAATCCGCATTTATTGACGGAGCCTCCTATTTTACCATTTACTGGAAGATCATTCTTCCGCTTCTGAAGCCCGCTATCGTAACTTCGATGGTGCTTAAGGGAGTAGGCGTATATAACGAGTATTATTGCGCCAGTCTGTATCTGCAGGACAAGAGGACTCTCGGTGTGGTAGCAACCTCCTGTATACCTTCACCGGACCTCTTGGCAGCAAATACAATCTGATCTGTGCAGGTGTACTGATGTCTCTGCTGCCTGCATTGATCGTATTCCTGCTCTGTCAGAAACAGATTTACAGTGGAATCACCTCCGGCGCTGTCAAGGGTTAATACAAAGGAGAGTGTGGAACATGAAAAATGCGGAAACAAAGAAAATGAGAGAAGAGATCAAAAAGCATCTGACCGAAGGAATCATTCCTTTCTGGAAAGGAATGAGAGATGACGAGTTCGGCGGCTATTACGGCTACCTGGATTATGATCTGAATCTGGATAAAAAAGGCAGAAAAGGGCTGCATCCTGAACAGCAGGATCACCTGGTTCTTCTCCAACGCATATACACTGTTAAAAAGGACGAGAGTCTGTTGGATGAGGCAAAGCACGGCTATGCTTTTCTGAAAGACTATTGTCTGGACAAAAGAATACGGCGGTATCTACTGGTCCTTAAACTATGACGGAACCCCGAAGGATACCACAAAACATACTTACAATCAGGCGTTCTGCATCTACGCGCTGTCCTCTTACTATGAGGCTAGCGGGGATGCAGAAGCCCTGGAGCTGGCGAAAAAGCTGTTTACTCTGATTGAGACTACGTGTATGGATGAGGTGGGATATCTGGAAGCATTCACCAGAGACTTTAAACCGGAATCCAATGAGAAATTGTCGGAGAACGGTGTTCTGGCAGACAAGACCATGAATACCCTGCTTCATGTTTTTGAAGCTTATACGGAACTGTACCGGGTATCCGGGGATGAAAAAAAGTGCGCAGACGCCTTCTGTGGATCATGGATGTGTTCGCTGAGAAAGTTTATAATCCGAAGCTCCACAGACAGGAAGTATTTTTCGATAAGCATTATAATACCATTCTGAATCTGCATTCCTACGGCCACGACATCGAGACGGCATGGCTGATCGACAGAGGCTGCAAGGTTCTGGATGATCCGGAACTGACGCAGAAGATGTATGCCATCACCAGAGACCTTACCGCACAGATCTATAAGGTGGCATTCGACGGACACTCTCTGGCCAATGAATGTGACAGAGGTGTCGTGAATGTACACAGAGTCTGGTGGGTACAGGCGGAGACCGTGATCGGTTTCTTAAACGGCTATGAGAAAGAGCCGGAGAAACGGAATATCTGGAAGCCGCAGAGAAGGAATGGGCATTTATCAGAGATCATGTGATCGATAAGAGACCTGGTTCCGAATGGTTCTGGGAAGTGGATCCGGAAGGAAATCCCTATCCTGACCGCCCCTATTGTGGAGCCTTGGAAATGCCCTTACCATAACGGCAGGATGTGCATGGAGGTGAAGAGGTGTTAGAGCGTTATTACATAGAAAAAGAGAAGCAGGAGAAGCTGCTTTCCCGGAAAAAATGTAAAGTCTGATTTCTACAACGGTATTTATGACCGTTATGAATATCCGGTTCTGACCAGAGAACATATTCCCCTGACCTGGAGATATGATCTCAATCCCAAGACCAACCCCTATTTCATGGAACGCCTGGGAATCAATGCGGTCATGAATTCCGGTGCGATTGAATTAAACGGTAAGTATTATCTGGTAGCCCGTATCGAAGGCAACGACAGAAAGTCTTTCTTCGGTGTGGCAGAGAGTGACAACGGTGTCGATGGTTTCCGTTTCTGGGACTATCCCATCCTGTTGGACGATACTTGTCCGGAAGAGACCAATGTGTACGACATGCGTCTCACCAAGCATGAAGATGGTTACATCTACGGTGTGTTCTGTTCGAGAGCAAGGATACCTCCGTAAATGATCTGTCCGCAGCAGTAGCAGCTGCCGGTATTGTAAGAACCAAAGACTTAAAGCACTGGGAGAGACTGGAGAATTTAAAGACCCTTCGTTCTCCCCAGCAGAGAAATGTAGTGCTGCATCCGGAATTCGTGGATGGCAAATATGCTTTCTACACCAGACCGATGGATGACTTCATCGAGACCGGAAGCGGCGGAGGAATCGGTTTCGGACTGTGCGACGACATTACCCATGCAGTCATCGACGAAGAGCGCATGACCAGCCTGCGGAAATATCACACCATCACCGAGGCCAAAAACGGTGCGGGAGCTACCCCATCAAGACAGACAGAGGTTGGATACATATCGCACATGGAGTTCGTAATACCGCAGCCGGTTTACGTTACGTCATTTATGCTTTGCCACGGACTTAAAAGACCCGGCAAAAGTGATCGCAGAAAGCCTTCGGGTCTGCTGATCGGTCCCAGAGGGGAAGAGAGAGTGGGAGATGTTTCAAACGTAGTATTTACCAATGGCGCAATCGCAAATGGGAAGGGGAAGTCTTTATCTACTATGCATCCAGCGATACTCGCATGCATGTGGCAACGACTACTATAGATAAGCTTGTGGATTATGTATTCCACACCCCTTCCGATCCCGGAAGAAGCGTGGAGTGTGTGGCACAGAGATGTGAACTCATCCGCAGAAATGAAGAGTTCTTAAAACAGGAAGCAAGATAAATAACGCAGAAATGAGGTAACTCGAATGAGCAAAGTTAAGATGATCAGTCCTGCAGTACCTAATGTACCCTGGCAGGATAAATGTGCCATCGAAGGCCATATCGGAGCGCCGGTATGGAGATATAGTGAGAATCCTATTATTGGCAGAAATCCCGTAGAAGGAGTAGCCAGAATCTTTCAACAGTGCGGTAATGCCTTATGGCGATGAATTCATCGGCGTATTCCGCGGTGAACAGGTCAACGGTATTCCCTATATTTATTTAGGACGCAGCAAGGATGCTATTCACTGGGATTTTGATAAGAATAAGATCCAGTTCGTAGATGAAGAAGGCAAGCCTTTCATGCCGATTTATGCATATGATCCCAGACTGGTAAAGGTAGAAGATACCTACTATATCATCTGGTGTCAGGATTTCTACGGCGCAGCCATCGGTATTGCGAAAACGACGGATTTCAAGACGTTTGTAAGAATCGAGAATCCGTTCCTCCCCTTTAACCGTAACGCCGTACTGTTCCCCAGAAAAGTACACGGCAATTTCATGATGCTGTCCCGTCCTTCCGACAGCGGACATACACCTTTCGGAGATATCTTTGTCAGTGAGAGCCCGGATATGGTATACTGGGGCAAACACAGACACGTGATGGGAAAGTCTTCCGAATGGTGGGAGTCCTTGAAGATCGGTGGCGGTGCAGCCCCATTGAGACTTCCGAAGGGTGGCTTCTATTCTATCACGGAGTAAGCGGAACCTGTAACGGTTATGTATATTCCATCGGTGGAGCAATATTAGACATTGACAATCCATCTATCGTAAAATATCGTTGTGAGAACTTCCTGCTGACACCGGAAGAATGGTATGAGGAGAGGATTCGTACCGAATGTATGCTTTCCCTGCGCTACCATTCATGATTCCGAGAGCGGCAAGATCGCCATTTACTATGGCGCAGCAGACAGCTATGTAGGACTGGCGTTTACGACCATCGATGAAGTGGTTGACTATATCAAAGAACACAGCGTGGTCACAACAAGCGATACAGAAGAAGGCAGAAGATAGAATCACGGGACCCGCGTAAAGCGGGTCCTTTTTGCTTATGGAGACAGCGTATGAAGGAAAATGAGGAATTATATGCCAAAATCGAAGAACTGGAAAAAGAACTGGCAGAAGAACGTATCAGGAGGAAGATTACAGAGGACAATTCCGACTGTGCGCTGTGGGAGTATGAAATTGCAACGAAGAAATATGTGCTTTCCAGAAAGCTCGGGAGGAAATGGAGCACAACCAATATGGTCATCGAAAATTATCAGGAGCAGATGCACAAATGGGATTTGTACATCCGGATGACTGGTCGGTTTTTGATGCCTTCTGTGAGGCCATGGACCGCGGTGATGAGCATATTTCCTATGAAGTCAGACAAGTCAGTGATGAATCGGTATTTGTCTGGTTCCGTTATGTAGGGATTCCGGTCTATGATAAGGATCATAAGCCATATAAGATCATGGGGAAGACGCTTGATATTACAGGAGAAAAAAAAAAAGAACCAGGAGCTGTTGGAACAGAAGGCAGAGAGGGACTCCCTGACAGATCTGTACAATAAGGCGAAAATGCGTAAGCTCGTGGAAAAGCATATTCGGCAGGAGGATATGCAGGAGGGAGCATTCCTGATCATTGATATTGATGACTTTAAATCGATCAATGACACATATGGGCATTTATACGGTGATGAAGTATTGATCAAAATTGCCAATGCGATTTTGATCAGCGCCGGCATGGAGGATTATGCAGGTCGTATCGGTGGTGACGAATTCTGTGTATTCTGCCGTGGGGAAAATGCGGGTCAGCATGCCATGGAGACGGCGGAGAGGATATCCCGTATGGCAGACCGAATCCACATGTCCGGCAGACGAGTGACTTTAAGTATGGGAATCTCCCGATATCCGGAGGATGCTTCCTCTTATGAGGAACTGTATCAAAAAGCGGATCAGGCGCTGTACCGGGTAAAACGAAGCGGCAAAAATGCATTCAGCGTGTACGACAAGAACTATAATTATGTCGATTATACCTCAGAACGGAAAGGAACAGACCGGGAGACCGGTTTCTGGCAGGAGCTGGAGAAATATTATAAAGGACGTCAGTGGACAGAAACGGAAAGTGAAATTCTGTCTACTATGACGCGGATGATGGAAAGCTATCTGAACCGTGAAGAAGGAGCAGGAATTGTTCGGGAGCAGGAAAAGGATACAGAGAAGCCGGAACCGGTCATTGCAGGAACAGAGACTCCGGAAAGCTTTTCTGCAAAACTGGAACAGATCCTGCCCTGGCAGGACGGTCAGTATGCAGAGGTATTTCTGGGCATCCGGGATTACGATGAGATTTCCGCGAAGATGAGTGAGGAAGTGAAAAACAGCCTTCTGTACCATCTGGGGACGCACATTCAAAAGCACCTGAAGGGACAGGAAATGGTGTGCCATTTGAAGAAGGATGAATTCCTGCTGCTTCTGGACAATCATGTGGAAGCTGCGGCAGAGAAGATCGGGCATATCATGATCATGTTCGAAGCCATGATCGGAGATAAAATACCGATGTATCGATCAACCTGTACAGTGGCATTTATTACCTGGAATCCAGAGGATACCGGCCGGAGGAAATCTTCCGGATCGGCAAGACACTGAAAAACAAGGCGAAACGTTATTGCACTCTGAAAACAGCATCTATGAGAACCGCAAGAGTGCGGGGAACATCATTGATAAAGAAGCCGGAATCCTGAACCGGGGCAACCTGACCAGACTGAAAGGTTTTATGAACCGTGCAGCCAAAGGAGAGCGGACGGTAGGATTTATCGGCGGTTCCATTACCCAGGGATTTTCCGCTACGGATCCGGAAAAATGTTATGCGGCAAGGACATTTGGCTGGCTGAAAAAGGTATTTCCCAATACGGAATTTGATTATGTGAACGCCGGAATCGGAGCTACCGATTCCCAGTTCGGCGCGGCGAGAGTACAGGAAGACCTGCTTCAGCGGCTACCGGATCTGGTATTTGTAGAATTTTCCGTGAACGATCACAGTACGCCGCATTTCTGTGAGACCTACGAAGGTCTGGTGAGGCAGATTTATGGCAGTGCGAGCGCACCGGCAATGGTGCTGATCCATAATGTCTATTATGATACCGGTAAAAGTGCGGCATATTATCATGCACAGATCGGGAAGACATTATGATCTGCCCTGCATCAGTATGCAGAACAGTATCTATCCCGCTGTGGCAGCCGGAAGACTGCCGGCAGAGAAGATTACGGCAGATTTCCTTCATCCCAATGATCTTGGTCATGAATTCATGGCATCTGTGATCACGAATTTCCTGGAAAAGGTAATCCATGATAAAACGCAAGAGCCGCAGGAAATTTTCCCGGCCCCGCTGACAGAGAATGCCTATGAGCATTGCGTGAGACTACAATATTTTAATTCCACACCGGAGAAGAGCGGTTTTGAAGAAGATATGACACCGCAGAGAGACATCACGGATATTTTCCGTAACGGATGGAGCGCCGGAGAAAAAGGAGCTTATCTGGAGTTCGCTTTTCGGGGAACCGGTGCCGCCGTGCAATACCGCCGAGTGAAGGACGGACCTGCACCCATTGCCACGGCAGTGGTGGATGAGAACCCTGAGACGGCATGCGTGTTGGACGGAACCTTCGATGAGACC
>VOFH01000794.1_pt1 | contig 46000 bp, 62 predicted proteins | sample 5384091 | NCBI WGS metagenome assembly VOFH01 (sample SAMN12384727, study PRJNA508395) | human gut metagenome | isolation source: healthy gut G | host: Homo sapiens
TTCAGCACCTCCATTCGTAGAGAGTGTGGATTTTACATAACTCGAGCATCTTACGCTCGTAGTACATGTAGGTGCCCAGTCTTACCGTTCTATTGCCGGCAGCACTGAAAAAATGTCTCCCCTGGTACAGAAGGCAGACCGGGTGACCTTTCTGTCTCAGTTTCTAATACTTCGTGTAATTTTTCTATGTCCGCCTTGTCGAATATATCAGATACTATATTAATCATTATTCCCCTTTATACTGCCATTATTTCTTATTGATGCGATACGTTTCATCGCTTTGAATAGTTTCTAAGCAGATCCACTATGCCCAGTAATCTACTTTTCTCGCTCAGTGATTAAAACTCAGTTATACACTTTTATAGTGGTAACTTTTACCTCTTACCTATAGCAATTACTATTATTTATACTTACGGCTTTCTTTTGTTGCTATGTACATAATAATAGCAGCTACTACCAGCATATGAAGCATTGTAATTGCGATTCTTATTATGATCATCTGTGTATATGACCCCGTCAGATTATATACACAGATGATCATAAGGATTCCTATAAGGCCTATTATTACATATTCTAGAATATCAAGAAACTTTTCATAGATTACTACCTTTTTTACTCTTTTAATATTCTTGATAACTGCTTGCTAAATATTAATGCTGCCAGTTATCAAAAAATTTTGAATTAATATTTATTTTATAGAAGTTTAATTACAATAACCGCCACGATATAAAAAATACATACCAGTAATTGTATGCGATCATACTTGTTTAGCCTCTCCTTTTCGAACTTCTTTCGAAATATCTTTTACTATATAGTAAAAACAGCAAAGAGACGTTGCGATCAATGCAAGTTGAATACTATCCACGCAGCTTTGGCCTCCTTTTAATATTGTATATCTTCACCCATTTTTCTAGTAATTTTATACCTCCGTCCTTGTCTTCGAACCCTCGTCGTTTTCTGCTTATATTTATAGCTAAACCAAATCCTAACGGTTAAAGCGTGGTTCTTCAGATACTTATCCATAATTAATGAAGTAACTGCCGTAGCAACGCCTATTGTTAATAACGCCGTACCTGCCGCAGCACTAATCATTCCTGCCGGAAGTCTTCCCACACATACACCAATAAATGCCAAAGTTACACTTGCTGCAGTAAGAGCATCCTGCACATCATTCCAATTCAGCTTCATTGTAAGTTTATATCTCTTCTGATTTTTATATTTATATACTGAAAAGAATTTATGCCCGCTCGGATCCACATAGTTGATCGGGTTATTGGCGCAGTACGCATATAGATGCCACGTATTTGCATTCTCCCTTTCTCCTCTGTAGCTGTCCCTAGTGATGAACCTTCCGTCCTCGGCTCGGCAGTAAAACGCAGCCAAATCGAAGATTTGGGCGTTTCTTGCATAAGTCCGTCTGCAACTCGCATAACTCGTTGGACGGGCTAATATAGTATCTTGCGTTGAGGTACAGTGGTCCCGTCAATTCATCATGAATCGCTCAATGTGCTGCAGTTTGTTCTCGAAACCGCTGTAGCCAGAGGTTTTGCTTTCCGTGACATCGCTGCCTTCCTCCTTCTGAACACGCTGGCCATCCCCGTTGTAGAGATTGCTCTGGCTCCTTGCGCCTCCGGTATGGGTCTCCAGCATGTTCTCCGGCGTATGGGTATAGGATTTGCTCACGCTGCTGCCCCCTGCTGTACCAGTCACCTTGGTCTGGTTGCCGTCTGCGTCATACTGGCTTAAACTTAATATTCTGGATTCTTTCTGTCTGCTCTAGGATTTCATAATCATTCGGTTCTTCATCAATATCTGGATCCAATAACAATACAAATCCTCCCACACGTGTCCGTCTCACTTTGCCAATATTTATATGTGCTTGAGTCGGGATCAAATTCGTAAATATATACTTTCCCATCCTTGAAGTATTTTCCGGCTTTTTTGCACCAGTTCCATCCATATCCTCGCTCAAATCTATATCTACTCCATCCGTATAGCCAAGGTATGCAGCCACACCATCAATGCTCCTTTCAACAAGCTGTTCATCGTCATCGTTTCCACATGAAACGAAGGAAAATGTAAAAGGCAAATCGCCAGTGTTATTAGAATTATCCTTTTCATTGTTTACTTCTCCTTGCTTATGTAATATTTTAGGAGATCCCTTTTTCTATACCATCCTTATACCAATCAATCCTACCATCATTATAAGCTATTGCAGCGGGATGACAAAGTCCTTTATTGGAAGGGCTTTTTATTTCCATAATAGTCGCTGAAATGACCTAGGGTCAGCGTTACATGATATCTAACATATGCACGTTGTTTGGCGTTTGTAATTTTGATTTTATTCTTCGTAATCTTTTCTATTACGCCAACTCCGGTTTTTATTTTACGTGATATATACGCTGTACACAGAGTTTTTTTTACCTTTAACATCCCATTTAACAACTATAGTTATAAATAGTCTTCCTAAACCAAGATACACCTTATAGTTAAAAGTTTTCGCAGTGCTATATTGTTTAACACGTTTATACCCACTCGGATCCACATAGTTGATTGGGTTATTTGCACAGTACGCATACAGATGCCACGTATCTGCATTCTCCCTCTCTCCTCTGTAGCTGCCCCTGGTGATGAACCTTCCTGTCCTCGGCTCAGCAGAAAAACGCAATCAAATCAAAGATTTGGACGTTTCTTGCATAAGTCCGTCTGCAACTTGCATAGCTCGTTGGATGGGCTAATATAGTATCTGGCGTTGAGGTAGAGTTGTCCGGTTAATTCATCATGGACTGCCGGTGCCCTGCTGTTTGTTCTCAAAGCCGCTGTAGCCTGCGGTTATGCTTTCCGTCACATCGCCAAAGTCGTCATACACAGATATGATATCACCCTGGAACCTGCATTGTCCAGCACATTTACCGTGCTTCCTTTTGCATCTTCCATATACAGGTAGTAGTCCTGGCTGCTTCCAGCCCTGCGTTCAGTTCCGAAAGCGCCTGCCCCGTTGAGAAGGTTGATGGATTTCAGATTTCCGTCTTCCGTCATCAGTATACAGAGCGATGCCCAGCTGGAGTCGTGGATTCCTATCTAGCATGTTCTCCAGCGATAACCCATTTGATTGTGTCCATATCGGGCCTACAAAAAATACAGGGCAGGCATTTATCCTACCCCATATATCAACTTACATTCCTTCTCACGAATTAATTTCGTAAGGAACATTTAATTGTTCTAATAGCTCTCTGGCAATCTTTTTGTCGCCAAAGATTATTCCTCCCAGTTCATCGATAAGCAAAACGATATCCACTCCTGGGAAGTAAATGTAAGAAGTTCCTACACATCTGCATCCACATCTTGCCAGCTTTAATAGGCAAGGCAGTTCCTCAATGATTACACATTTCCAGCAGATGCTTCGGATCAACTTGCGGTCTTCCAGCTTCATTGTCAGTCTTGCATAAGGGTTATCTACAGGATCATCGCTATTGGCTGCCCTGAACAACCATTACTTCACTATCACCATTCATGGTGTAAGCCTCCTACACAGCTCAAGCATTTCTCGCTCATAGTGCATGTATGTGTTTAGTTTAACTATTCTATCACAGCAAAGCTGAAAAAAAAAATGTCTTCCCCCTGGTACAGAAGGCAGAATCGGGTGACTCTTTCTGTCTCAGTTTCTATTATATCATGCAATTTTTCTATATCCACCTCTTTGAATATATCAGATACTATATTATTCATTATTCCCCCTTATACTGCCATTATTTCTTACTGAAGCGATACGTTCTAGCGCTTTGAATAGTTTCCAAGCGAATCAGATTATGTTGCTTTTCGTATAAATCAAATTATCGTACCGGTACATTACTGCCCTAGAGTTCTACATTGTTGACTATATTTATCACATTTTCTTAGTGTAAAGGATTTGAAACAAAGAAAGCCCTGGTTTTCCATTTAAAGAAATCCAGGGCCATCTTACTGTATCAAAGTATATCAATTGCAGCTTTTTTCACGATCCCCAAAATTTATACTTTGTATCACAGTAAGTACTTTTCTTTACCAGCTTTCCTTCGTAATCAAAGATTAAAAAGCTTCCTGATATGTTCATAGTATGCCTCAATGGCGATGTAATCAGTGCAATAGCTCACAATACAATCGCTCATATCCCCCGCCCATCTGGCTGGCTTCTACTATGATCTCCTTCTTGCCTGTATTCACATCCACTCTCACTAGGTTATCGTTGACATCATTGCAGTACAGGTAGCCATCTTTATATGTACTGTTATCCCAGAGATAATATATATCATCCCGTCTGGTTCTCAACGTTGTAATTTCTCTTCCCTGTTTGCTCTCAAGGTTATATTCAACAGCCTTCCATACCTCCTTATCATCTAAAGCCGATGATAATCACCGTCTGGTTCGTCTTTTCTAGAATCTGCACGGGATAGAGACCTTCATAGAATTCATCCTCTGACTCTTTTCCCGTAGAAAGGTTTTTAACGATCAATTTATTTTCATTTTCGTCTATAGCAAGCAAATTGTTTCCATAGATATAGAAGGACTCAAAGGCATACTCACCTCTTTGCAGGAGAATCTCCTTCTCGCCTGTTTTTAATGTCCATCCTCCCTGCATTCATATGCCATTTCCCTGCCGAATCACGTTCTCTTTCTGCATAATACACTTTGCTCTTTGATAACAGAACACCGTACGCTGACACATCAAGCTGTAACTCCTGCTCTTTTCCATTCAGTGAAAGGAGGCGGATATCAGAGGGGGAGGACCACCCATGCCGGCCCCCCGTAAGCAAGAATCTGTCCCCCTGCAAAACACATTTCTGAATCCCACTCCTGAAATGGCAGCTTCTGGTTCTTGATTAAATAGCTCTTATCTTTTTCGATATCATAAAGATACAGCCTTGCTCCAAAAACAAATGGTGCGCTCAGGATGGTGTTGCGATTCGTATACAGGACATAATTGCCCTGTGCGTGGTCTCCCATACGGCCTATTTCTTTTGTTTCTCCCAAAGATATATCTTTGGGCAGCTTTTCTGACGCGAGTAAATAGATCATCTGCAGGATGACGAATCCTATAATGATTTTCAGAATCAGCTTTGTTACTTTCATCGTCTGCTCCCTTTACGCCCTATTACCGACCGTGTTTTACATTGAAGATACTTTTCAAATTCTCAAATGCTGTGCTTGGTATTACGGTCTTAACCTTTCTGACATATTTTTTCTTATATGGCACCCACACATACTCATACTGCATCTTTTCTATTCTGCTCTCTTTCGAAGCGGATAGATTTCCGTGTTTAAGTACTTCAAGCGCCATCCATGAACAATTGTGTGACGTAAATCCATAGTCTCTATACGAACGTCCGTCTTTTACTTTGTCAATGTATTTTGAACTGCCAGAAAATTGCCTTTAATATAGAGATATTTTCGATATTTTTTAGAACTGCTATTCCTGCCAAACCTCTCATTTATTTTCGCATAAACCTGTTTTCCTTTTACAGATACAAAATCCCCGTCATTGGCTGTCTTTCCTATTTTTTTATTCTTATATCCTGCTGGATCCCAGGAAAAATATCTCCAGTTACTGCCTTTTTTAATTAATACAGCCATGTGTCCGATTGCTCTTGTCAAAAAAGTTTGACTTTAGTACAATTGCATCATGCCCGCTAGGGTCTATTCGGTTGATTGGATTATTCATACAGTACGCATACAGATGCCACGTATCTGCATTCTCCCTTTCTCCTCTGTAGCTGTCCCTGGTGATGAACCTTCCAGTCCTCGGCTCGGCAGTAAAAAACGCAGCCAAATCAAAGATTTGGGCGTTTCTTGCATAAGTTCGTCTGCAACTCGTATAGCTCGTTGGACGGGCTAATATAGTATCTAGCGTTGAGGTAGAACTATCCGGTCAATTCATCTTGGACTGCCAGCGCCCTGCTGTTCGTTCTCGAAGCCGCTGTAGCCTGTGGCCTTGCTTTCCGTCACATCGCCGAAGTCGTCATACAGATATGATACCACCCTGAAACCTGCGCTGTCCAGCACATTTACCGTGCTTCCTTTTGCATCTTCTATATACAGGTAATAGTCATGGCTGCTTCCAGCCACGGTCTGGGTGGTGAGGCCTGGGTTTCCGTCCTCATCCGCCTCCCCTTCCACTGTGATCGTCTCGGTAATGACGTTTTTCACCGTGGAGGCGGCCAACTGGTTCCTGTAGTCATAGGAATACTCCCTGACCTCGTCGGTGCCTGCAAGGGAGTTGGCCTTACGTTCCTTGGTGATGCTGCCATTTCTGTTGTAGCTGTAGCCGTGCTTTTCAAAGGTCGTTCCATTCTTGGCATAGTCCATGGCAGAGACAACTTTGTCGCCTATATTATTTCAGCAAAAAGTACAGAATTCACTCTAGACTATAGACTAGAATGAATCCTGTACTTTTTTTAAAGACTTGAACTTGCAAAAGATTCCAAAGTATCAAACTCTTGAGAGTTTGTAGAATCTTTAATTCGGTATTCATACGATAATTCAAAGTCCTATAAGTTTACATATCATCAATCTGTTTATTTACAATCAATGAAATGTCTTCTAAATACTCAATTCCAAAAATCCTATATATACAGGAATCATCAATGTGCTTCCCACTGCAGCTTTTTTATAGTTCGTTTTTTCACTTTTACGTTTATACTATGGCTCTCATCCTTCCTTGCATTTAGATAATAGAGAGTAAAAAGGAGTATTAAAACTCTCTTCATACTTATCCGTAATTACATAAGATTCTGTACTGATTTTTTCTGCTCCCAAAACAGCATTCAGATTAATGATTTGGCCTGAGACACTTAATGTAATAATCATCATAATAATGGGCAAGATTAAAACATTTCCCTTTTGCGAACTACGCATATTCTTTATCATAAATACTATCAGCACACCGATGCATGCAGAGACTGCCAGTATAATCAGCGCCGGTTTTCCAAAGGAAAACAGATTTTCTCTATCGTTATAAAACGAATAATCATTCCATAGCAGCCCCATACAGAATGGGACAATAAGGTTCCACCATCCGACATATTTTCGAATCCTAGTTTTTGGGTTCAATGAGATAATACTTATCACAATCAGTATTATCTCATATAAAGTGATGACTCCGTTGAAATTGCTGACAGATTCCTGCAAAGCCAGAAAATCAAGGCAATAAATATATTTATTGTAACTAGCTTGATTTTAAACCATCTGAATTTTTCTTTATTCTTCCACTCTTTTTTGATTTTCTCTCATACTGTTTTGCCTTGCCTGTTTTCTTAACTTGTGACTCATATTACTCATAGCGTTTATACTTTAATACTTCTTCTTATACTCATATTTTTTAATCTGCGATTCCAAATATGCGAACGTGCTTTCTGCCTGCTTCGTCTTCTCCTTGACAAATCTCCTTATTAGAAAAGACAAACCTGCTGTCACGATGATAAAAAAAATCGCTACCAGATTATAGTGATTTATAATTGCGATGACAAATCCGATAATACAGATTGCAACCGCCGGGGTTAAGTACAATAACGAACTCTTCTGCCATTCCCTATATCCATCAAGATATTCCCTTTTATCCAGCTCATACTTGATAGTTGCGGTTTCACCTTCATCCAGCACACCTAAATTCAACTCTAATGAATTAGGCAAAGAAATGGCTTTATAACATAGATTTAGATTACCTCCTTTTGATGCATCAATATGTACTACAATCTTAATAAAGTTCAGGTTCTCATCCAATGGATGTGGCGTATCAAAGCTATCGTTGGAGAAACAATAATACAAGAAGTTGAATAACGTCTTAACTATCCCCAAGAGTATTCGAAAAAAAGGATTCTTCGTCCTCTCATCAAAATGAATTATCACTTCGCTCCCCGCAGTTCTATCAATGCAGAAATCGCAATAACCTTCCTCTTTCAGTAGCTGCTTGTCAACCTTGTCACCAACTTTTACAGCCACCTCCACGTCATACCAGATACCAGATTTTATATGTAAATTCATATTGTCACCTCACTTTTTAATGCCCGAATTATGTAAATTAATTCGGGCACAACTAATTTTATTTGATTTTGAACCTATAAACAACATTGTTTATAGACTTGTCATACATGTAATCAAGTATTCCTGAGACTAATCCCCCAAATGATAAGGCAATATCAATATTTCTAAATAGCTGATCTGCAAATCTATATACAACTTGCTTGGCCGTGAAACTGTAAATCATTGACTCAATTTTATTTGCCAAGGAAGGTTTTACAGCTTTTTTAACTAGCGGAATTTTTTTCAATGATTTATATACTTTCTGTCCGACTTTTCGGCCAAAATTTTGAAACTTTTGAGCAAATTTAAATAATGTCCCTCTCAGTTTCACCTTGGTGAATGCTTTCCTCCCGCCTTGCATAAGGCTTTAACTGGAGCAAATATCAAACCAACACCTAATGCGCTCGCTGCAATGTCCAAAGGTGTTGCCACCATCCAACGTGCAACAGTAAATTTTATTGCATGCCCGCTCGGATCCGCGTAGTTGATCGGGTTATTGGCGCAGTACGCATACAGATGCCACGTATCTGCATTCTCCCTCTCACCTCTGTAGCTGTCCCTGGTGATGAACCTTCCGGTCCTTGGCTCATAGTATCTTGCGTTGAGGTACAGAAGTCCGGTCAGCTCGTCATGGACTGCGCCGGTGTACTGCAGTTCGTTTTCAAAGCCGCTGTAGCCTGTGGCTTTGCTCTCCGTCACATCTCCGAAGTCGTCATACAGATATGATACCACCCTGGAGCCTGCATTGTCCAGCACATTTACCGTACTTCCCTTTGCATCTTCCGTATACAGGTAGTAGTCATGGCTGCTTCCGGCCTTGCGTTCAGTTCCAAAAGCATCGGAACCGTTCAGCAGGTTGAAGGATTTCAGATTTCCGCTTCCGTCATCGGTGTACAGCACGCTGCCAAGCTGGTAGAAGTAGTTGGTTGTCTCGCTGCCTTCCTTCTTCTGCACACGCTGGCCGTCCCCGCTGTAGAGGTTGTTCTGGTTCTTGGAGCCTTCCGTGTAGGTCTCCAGCATGTTCTCCGGCGTATAGGTGTAACTCTTGTTCACGCTGCTTCCGCCCATCGTGCCGGTCACCTTGGTCTGGTTCCCGTCTGCATCATAGGTGTAGGACAGGCTGGTGCCTGTTCCGCTTTCGCCCGTCAGCTGGTTCAGCCCGTTGTAGGTGTAGGTGGTGGCCTTGCCGTTCTCCGTCTTCTTTGTCCGGTTTCCTGCCGCGTCATAGGCATAGGCGGTCTGCAGCTTTGTCTCCTCCCTGGTCACGGTCTGGGTGGTGTAGGTCAGATTTCCATCCTCATCCGCTTCCCCTTCCACTGTGACCGTCTCGGTGATGACGTTTTTCACCGTGGAGGCCGCCAGCTGGTTCCTGTAGTCATAGGAATACTCCCTGATCTCGTCGGTACCTGCAGGGGCATTGACATTGCGTTCCTTGGTGATGCTGCTGTTCTTGTTGTAGCTGTAGCCGTGCTTTTCAAAGGTCGTTCCATCCTTGGCATAATCCATGGCAGAGACACGTCCAAAGACATCATAGCCGTAGGTCAGCAGTGCATGGCTGGTGGTATCGCCGCTTCTGAAATTGTAGTAGTCCTTCACCGTTTCCACGCTGCCGCCAATATTGTAGGTATATGCCTTGGCAAGATATGTGCTCCCGCCGATCTTCACGCGGATATCCGTAAGCCTGCTGCCGCTATAGTTGTAGACCAGTCCGTCCACCTCGCTGCCGGATGCACTGCCGTAGCTGACAGCGGTGATGCGATCCTTCAGGTCGTAGGAGTAGGTGATGGTATACGGTGATAAATCAGACGGGATACTGCTGCCGCTGACTTCCGCAGTGGATTTCAGTCGTTTCAGCCCGTCATAGGTGTTGTAGACGTAGTGGTACAGAGTCTGACTGCTGCCACTGACCTTGTAGTCGTACATCTCCTTTACCTGATCGTCGGCGTAATAGGTATACACTGTCTTGTGCCTTGGCAGTGCCGTCCGCCGCGTACTGGGTCTTTTCGCTGACCCTGTCTTTTGCGTCATAGGTGTACCTGGTCTTCCTGCCGCTGGACTGACGGCTCTCAAGGACGTTACCAAAAGCGTCGTAAGAAGCCGTGGTTTCAATGGCTGCCGCGCCAGATCCCTCGTCTCTCGTCAGAAGAACGTTGCCGTCAGCGTCTGCGGTTTCCGTGCTTACTGCGCCGTTTGCACTGGTCCTCGTCACAGAGGAGCGGTACAGTCCGTCCTCCCCTGCCTCTCTGTAGGCATAGGTGGTCTGGTTGGATTCGCCTCCCTTGCCAGTCAGCTTCACACCAGTAATCCTGCTCTGCTCGTCATAGGTAAACAAAGTGGTATTGCCTTCTCCATCAGTCTGAGATGTCAGGTTGCCCGCTTTGTCATAGCCCGCTGTTTCGCAGATGGTGTCCACGCCCAGGATATAACTTCCCGATGCGCTGTCCCATACCGGGTTCTGCAGGGTAGCTGTCTCGTTGCCGTTTTCGTCCAGGACATGGAGCGCCAGAAGTCCGGTATCCTCACCTGTCTTGGTGTAGGAGGTCAGCTGGTTCCCGGAAAGGTCGTAGGAATAATCCGTGACGACGCCATCTACTTCCTGGCGGACCGTCCTTCCTAGGCCGTCCTGGTAAGTAACGTTCATCACAAGGCCGTCCACCGTTTCCGTCGTTGTAAGGGCATTCTGATAGTTCTTCTTACTGTCTTTGCCCTCATTGACGCTGACATCACCGTAGCTGTAAGTGTTCTGGCTCACCTGGGTCAGCCCTTCGCCACTCTTTGCCGTTCTTGTCACACGGTTCATAGCGTCATACTGGTAGCTTGATGTGATGCCGTCTGTACCGGTCTCGCTGAGCAGTGTGCCGTTTCCATCATAGGTCTTAGACTCCGTGGTCGTATTGACCGTTCCTTCGATATCTGCAAGAGAGCCATTCACCTTTGACGTGGTAGTCGTGATTCCGGTCATACGTCCAAATCCGTCATAAGTAAAGGTCTTCGCCTCTTTACTGATTTTCTGGCTGCTTGTGCCAAAGGCTGTGTAGGTATAGGTCACAGAGGAGAGTTCTCTTCCCATGACGTCATAGGTAACCTCGGTCACCGTCTTATTCTCTCCGAGACCGTCGTCGTGGTTTCCTTCTTTTGACCGCCTGCAAGCATCTGAATGTCGATATCGGTGGAAGAGATGCAGGTACCGTCTTCTATCAGGTACTCCGCCTCGCTCTTCAGCGCACCCTTCGCCGTATCAGATGCCCCGGTATAATAGGTGTAGTTGGTAAAGGTTCCTGCCACGTTATCTACAAGCCTTGTCATATTGCCGTACTGGTCGTACTGGTAGACCTCGTCCGCTGTCTTAACGCTGTCTTAACGCCGTCTTCCGTGGTCTCTATATAACTAGATGGTTGGTATTCCGTCCACTCCCCGTCATGGGCGTAGAGAAATCGCTGACCGCGGTGTCTTCGTCATGCTCCTCTATGACAAGTTCCTTATCGTCATAGGTATAGGTGGTCGTTTTTCTTCTTCTCGCTCATGACCACGCTGCCCCCGTTAGTTCCGTCTTTGTTCAGCGTACCAAAAGACACTGTCTCGGTTTCCTTGGTTAGCAGGCTGTCCATATATTCGTAAGTCGTACTCTGCTCCTGGTCGCCAAGGATGTCCGTATGTCTGGTGCACTGGCCGGAGCCGTCAAACTCGTCTTTTTTCCTGTTTCACGACCGCTCCGCCTGCCAGCTTTTCTGTCAGGGTGTAGTCATCTGACCGTGTCATGCGGATGCTCTCAGCGGTTCCTCCTGCCGCAGGATAGTTGAATCTGTCCGTCTTTCCGTCGCTGCCGCTGTACTGGATGCTGTAGGCATTGCCTGTTCCGTCTGTCAGAGACGTCATCTTCCTGCCGTTATAACCATAGGAATAGGTGATGCCGCCGCTGGCCTGTCCTGCCGGGTATTTGGTCACGCCGGTCAGCAGGGAGTTCTGATAGTTGTAAACGATCTTCTGCCCGTCAGGCAATGTCATATCGTGAATGGTCAAAGCGTCGCTTCCTCCTGCCGACTCGTTGTAGGTGAACTCCACGGAGATGTTATTGCCTGTGGTGATCCTATCTAAAAGTCCCCGCTTCTCATCGTAATGGAACAGGAGCAGGTTTCCGTTAGATTCCTCCATCCAGACCAGTTTTCCACTGGTATCAAAGTAGAAGATCTGACTGTCCCTGGTGGGCATGGTGTAGGCGCTGGTCACATTGACCGTGGTCACCTGGTTTCCACCGTCTGCGTCAGGGTTGTTCAAGGCGATGGCCTGGGTCTTGTCTTCTTTTTCAGATTCACGTGTTTGCCCAGGCTGGAGATGTAGGTGTCCCCATCTGTTTTGAACTGATGAAGGGTTCCGCTTCCATCGCGGAGCACCAGGATGCCGTCTTCCAGACTGTTGTCCTTGCCCAGCTTGAGCAGCTCGATATCGTAGCTGTGTGTCCAGCCGTATCCGAAGCCGGATTTGCTGGTCGCCATGCTGTTGTAAGTTCTGGTCAATGCTACGTCCAGCTGTTCATTGGGGATTTCCGCATCGGTCTGTTCATAGAGGAAGTTCCCCTGGCTCTTCTCGATATAGCCGTTTCCGGCTGGCGTTGCAATATCTGCATAAGCCCAGTACTCCCTTATGACCGAGGGCTTTCTTGTACTCATTGCGGTCTATCGGCGTGCTCTCTGCAGTGTCGGAGTAACTGCTGGCCGAGACCACGTTACCTTCTTTGTCTTTCACCACAGCCTGACCTTTGTAATACAGGGAAATACTGTAGTTGGTATTGATGTCGCACCAATAGCCGTCAGTCACGTCTTCTGCAACCAATGTGGTCTCGCCCGGAACAAAGTTTTTCAGGGTGCTCCTGTAGACTTCGTAGGTGAGGCCTTCCGGCACGTCTTCCGGGATATCCCAGCGCACGTAGGTCTTGTAATTGATTTTGTCCTGCGCTGTGACATTTTCAGGCCAGTAACCTTCGGCAGAGGATACCTCAAAGGTCTCTTTTTTTCCATGACGGCAAATTGCATAGTGCAGGCTACATTTTCAAGAAGGGCTGGATCTTCCGCTGCCGCTTTGATATGGAAAACCGACGCAGCAATCTGCTGCTTGTTCAAATTTAGAACGTAGGTCAATTCTCCCGGCGTAATCTGCTGGTATTCGCCGTCGCCAGCCTTCGCATACCAGGTGACGCCCTCTGTCTGGGATGTATTGAGGGTGAAACCCACTGCCTCTTCGAGGAGCGGCATGATCATTTCAGATTCATTCCCCTCAGCTGCCGGCATGGTCAGATCCAGGCTGATGGCATTGGTAAAGATATCGCCCGAATCTGTCTTTTCAATCAAAAGAGCCGCTGCCGCGGCAGCTTTTCTGGCTGCCGTCAGCAACAACTCTTTCCTTTTCATATATTGGATTTAGATCAGCCCCTGCTCCTTGGCAAACTCTCTTGCCACGTCAGCCGGTTCTTTTCCTTCTTCGTCAACCTGATAGTTCAGTTCCTGCATGATCTCATTGGTGAGAATCTTGCTCAGTTTATTGATGACATCTTCCAATTCCGGATACTTATCCAGCATCTCTTCGTTGATGATTGGAATCGCATAGTACGGAGGGAAGAAGCCGTCGCTGTCTTCCAGAACTTTCAGGTTATACTTTTTCAAAAGACCGTCCGTAGCATAAGCGTCGACGATATCCGTTTCGCCATTCTTCAAAGCGGTAAATCTCGGTGATCCGTCAATAGCTAAAGTCTTTTTGAAGTTAAAATCATATTTCTTCAGCAGTCCCGGCAGACCGTCGTCTGGTCTGTTCTGGAATTCCATCGTGGTACCCAGAATTAGCTGAGAGTCACACTTGAGCAGATCTTTCATGGTCTTGAGGCCGTACTTCTTTTGCCGTCTCCTGTGAAACTGCCAGAGTATAGGTGTTGTTGAAGTTAGCCTGTTCCAAAACCTTGATATATTACTTTCGTCCAGTTCTTCTTGCACTCGTCATAGACCGCCTGCATATCAGCCTTGGCCGGTTGGTTTAGGATGTTGACATAAATCGTTCCTGTATAATCCACATACATGTCGATTTCGCCCTTCTTCATGGCTTCAAAGCAGACCTGGCTGCCGCCCAGGTTTTCTTTGCGAATCACGTTGATGTCCGTGTCGTGTTCGATGACATCAGCATACAGGTTGCAGAGAATCAGCTGCTCTGTAAAGTCTTTGCTGCCTACCGTAATAGTCTTCTCTTCCTGGTTCATGCCGCCAATCACGGTGTTTCCAATCAACACTAAGATCAAAGCGCCGGCTACTGCCAAGACGAGTTTCTCTTTTTTTTTCTCTTCTTCTTCAATTCTGCCTTTGATGTACCAAAAGCGCTCTGCAGGCTGATCGGCGTTACCAGCTTTTCAACCAGTCCCATGAGGAAAATCCACCAATAGCGCAAGCAGACACGCTGGAATTGCACCGGCCAGAATCTGCAAGTTGTTGACTGTTCTGATACCAGAAAAAACCAGGTATCCCAGACCGCCAGCTCCGATAAAGGCCGCCATGGTCATAAGTCCCACTGCTGTAACAGCGGAAATTCTGACACCGGCCATGATGACAGGCAGCGCCATGGGAATTTTGACCTTGGTCAGAACCTGCCACTTTGTAAGTCCAATCCCTTTGCCGCCTCTACCATCTCCGGATCGATACTGGCGATTCCTGTATAAGTGTTCTTTATAATCGGTAATAACGAATAGATGATAACCATGACAACTGCTGGAAGAACTCCGATACCCAGAAGCGGTATGGCAAGACCCAGCAGCGCCATGCTCGGAATGGCCTGTACGACGTTAGCTACGCCGATAATGGGTTTATCCAGCTTTTTGACATAACTGATCAAAATGCCCAGAGGCACGCCGATGACGATGGCAAAGCCTACGGCGATGGCCGTCATTTGGACGTGTTCCATGAGCAGATCTGCAATCTGCCCCAAGTGCTGCGCCATATATTTAAATAATGCAATCATTACTGGCTCACCGTCCCTTCTGTACTATCTTCCGTCAGGAACTGCTTGCTCAATGTGGAAACTAAATTACTGTTGGTCAATAGACCGACGAGTCTTTCCTCTTCGTCGAGAACAGGAATATTGTTGACTTCCGTCTCTTCTACCATCTTCAGCACATCGACGATATTATCGCCTACATGAGAAACATAGGCTACTTCGTTCATAATATCCTCTGCCTGCATCAAAGGCCTGCTGGCTTTAAACAGATTTTTTCTGCCGACGATGCCGCGCAGTTTTTTCTCGTCGTCGACCACCAGCAGCGTATCGATGTGATGATCTCTCATGCGCTTGATACATCTGTTCCTAATCATGTCGCCTTTACAGGTGATTGGGTTTTTAATCATAAAGTCTTCTACCTTTATGTATTCTGGGGGAATCCCATATCCTGTTGGTGCCGACGAAGTTGGCTACAAATTCGTCAGCAGGCTGTTTCAGGATCATTTCCGGCGTATCAAACTGAAGGATGTGACCGCCTTTCATAATGCAGATTCTGTCTGCAATCTTGATAGCCTCGTCCATATCGTGGGTAACAAAGACCATGGTCTTCCCTACCTTAGACTGCAGTTCGATCAGCTCATCCTGCAGGCTGCTCCTGGTTACCGGGTCCAAGCGCTGAGAAGGGTTCGTCCAAAAAGAATAATCTCAGGGTCGTTGGCAAGGGCCCTGATGACGCCGATTCTCTGTCTCTGTCCGCCTGAAAGTTCTGTAGGATATCTGTCAAGAAACTGATCAGGATCCAGGTCTACCATCTTCATCAGTTGCTTGGTGTTCTCTACAATTTTTTCAGTATCTTTCTTTTCCAGGCGTTCGATGATTTTGATGTTCTGGCGAATGGTCATATGAGGAAACAGTCCTCCCTGCTGGATGACATAACCCATATTTCTACGCAGCTGCACTTTGTCAATTTCTTCGATATTTTTTCCATCGATAAAAATCTCACCTTTGCTTGCTGGAATTAATCTGTTGATCATTTTCAGCGTCGTTGTCTTTCCACAACCGCTGGGACCGATTAGAACGGTAAGCTCACCGTCATTGATGTCCATCGAAATGTCTGATAAGACGACGTTTCCTTTGAATTCTTTCGTAACGCCACGAAATTGAATCATAATAAAACCCCTATCTGATTCTCAATTAATCGTACCTTCCGCGGACAAGGATGTTCCTGTCCTCGAAAGAATAAGTTCCCCAATACATATAATTATACCGACAATTCTGAACAAAGTCAAACGACAAAAGTCGATAATTGTTGAAATTGACGCAAAAAAAAGAGAGCCTATCTCTCCTGAAGCAGAAAAAATATACTCTCAAAACGGTTATTTATGCATTATACAAGTAACGGCGAAACCTCAGTGATTTCAGCAATTAGAGTGTGCAGCTTCTGCATCTCCTCTTCAATTTTTACCAGATTTTCCTGTTCTACATTATGCGTCATAAAAAGATTTTCAATTTCTTTGTCAAAAGTGGCTAAACTGTTGGCAACATCGATAAATTTCGTAAAATTCGTACTGTTGTATGCAGATTGAAACTTTCTGAGATCAGTGCCGATGATATCCACGATTTGTTGTTCGTTATAAATTTTTCCAATCATCATCGGATAGGGACTGACTCTCTGCAGATAGATCTCTTCCTCTTTTACTTCGTACATATAAGTGATTTTCAGATCCTCTCCCAAATCAAATTTGGCAATGTTGATATGAGCCGGCGAAGTTTTAATTGATTTCGCACCCATCTGCCGCAGCATGATATTGACCATATCGTCTGAAATTCTATTTCTCATTGTATATCACCACTCCTTTTTTACACCGCATATCTGATCAAAAGATAAATCATGGCCATCACCACGGACATGATCATGACGGGAAATCCTAACTTTGTATATTCTTTAAAGGTGATTGGATAACCGTGTTTGCCGCTGATACCAGAGAGCACTACATTGGCTGATGCGCCGATCAGTGTGCCGTTGCCGCCCAGGCATGCGCCTAAGGAAATTGCCCACCACAGCGGCGTAACGTCTATGCCGCTCTCGCCCAAGGCCAGCACCAAAGGAATCAGGGTTGCCACGAATGGGATGTTGTCCAAAAACGGAAGATAAAAAGAGCCGAGGCCCAAAGCAGCACCATCATGGTCATAATTGCATGGCCCTTTGTCATATCGATAACCAGCTTTGCCAGCTGTCCGATTACGCCAGTCTCATCCCGTCCTCCTACCACGATGAAAAGTCCTGCAAAAAAGAGAATGGTCGTCCACTCTACCTCCCCGATGATATAGTCCACATTTTGTTTGCCGATGACCAGCATGATGGCGGCGGCAGTCAGTGCAACAGTGGCAGATTCAATCCCCAGCTGACTGTGGAACATAAAGCCGACGACGACTAGAATCATTACTACGATACTTTTATAGAGCAGGGCTTTGTCCTCAATCGCTTTATTTTCATCCAGTTCCATGACGGATTTGATCGCTTCTGCATCAGCTGCCAGCTTTGACTTGTACACAAATTTCATAATCAACACTAAGGCTGCGATGACGAAGACCGCCACAATGCCGGTGTTCGTAATAAAGTCAATAAAATCCAGTCCGGCTGCGCTTCCAATCATAATGTTAGGCGGGTCGCCGATCAATGTCGCTGTGCCGCCGATATTGGAAGCCAGAATCTGCGTCATTAAAAATGGTACCGGGTTCACCTTCAGCATTCTGGCTATGGTTATCGTCATCGGACCTACCAGAAGTAAGGTCGTCACATTGTCCAGAAATGCGGACAAAACGGCGGTAATCACCATAAAAGCGACCATGATCTTCCACGGATTACCGTGGGCCAGCTTGGCCGCTTTGATTGCAATATATTCAAAGATACCTGAGTTCTTTACGACGGCAACAAAAAGCATCATGCCGATCAAAACTCCTATGGTATTAAAGTCTATGTAACCGACCGCCTTATCGACTGTCAGTATATGACTCAACATCAGCAGAACGGCGCCTGCCAGGGCAACCGCAGTCCTGTGTACTTTCTCAGTCATTATGGCGACAATCACTACTAAAAAATGACAATTGCTATGATTTCTTCCACTATCTTCACCTCTTGCTGTCAAAATTCTGCTTTTGCATAGATAGGATTTTAGCACTTTCAAGAGGAAGAATCAATGGTTTTCGTTATATTCATAATTATGTAAACAGTGCTGCAATTGTCGAAATTTGTCGAACCCTTTGCAATGACATAGCCTCGTGCAAGATACAACTTAAGTATTATTTTTATAACCCTAATGGTTGGTCGATAATCACGACTTCCATTTCCTCATGGCGCATCTTTTTGTAGTGAATCATCAAACCGTTGCAGATCCGGTCTGGGCTGCTGCAATCATGGCATTTATCTGCTCCATTTAAGGCGCAGGGCGTCTTCAGCCCTTTCGCAGGGCGTTCTTAGGTGCAGCCACATTGCGCACTCTCCAAATGGTTTTTTCCAGATTAGGTTCAATCTTGTTAGTTCCGAAGACAAGATATACTTTTCGGTGTCCGTACAAGGATCCTGCCACCCGGTTGCCGGTTCCGTCCAGATTGACTAAGATGCCATCCTCTGTCGCTCCATTGACAGAAGTTACAAAGAATTCTGCCTGCATGCCGTCTCTGGCGGTTTTAAAAAATCCTCCCCATGCTTTGGATCGTAGACCATGTTATGCTCTGATAACTTTTCATACAGTCCCATCGAAAGAAGCGTCTGTGAGTCGCCAAACGCAACTGTCGTCTGATTGATTTCATGATCCAGGTAATCCGCAGCGGCGGCAGCCGTCTCGAAATAAGAAACCTGGTAGTTATTCTTTTTAAAAGCGTTAACGATCTTTTTTGATATCCATTTCTCCATCCTCGCTTTACGATTTACTGTAGATATTCTACATCTTATTGGGAATGGTTTCAACTTACGATTTTCATCATATTTCCCCGTACTGTTCTGCAATATTCAGGGCGTGATCGCCGATTCGCTCAAAATCTGTAACCATCTCTGAAAAAGAATTCCTGCCTCCGCCGAACAGCGTCCTTCTTTTCATTCTCTTAATTTGATTATTCCTCATCGTCTCGCTCATGTCGTCGATTTTCTGTTCATTCTGCGCGGTCTGCTTCAGCACTTCTTTGCCGTCCTTTTCGTGACCGCATTTGATACAGGTCAGAGTAAAATCGGTCAATGTTTTCATTTCTCCGGTCTCTTCGATGGCGTGATCCGAAAGCAGTACTTCGCCTTTTTCAATCGCGTAGGCATATTCTGCAATGTTCATAGCGTGATCGCCAATCCGTTCCAGATTACCGACGATTTTATAATAGGAGCTGATTCTCTCTGAGTCCGACTCAGACATTTCCATGACAACGACCTTTGCAATGTATTTGGATATCTCTGCATTGAGATAATCGATGTACTCTTCTCTTGCGACAATATGTTCCATCTTGCTGCATTTCCGCGTGATCACCGCGTCAAAACCGTCTTTCACATTCTGCCACACCAAATCAAACATACGAGCGATTTCGTTGTCAAGCTGTTTGATGGACACGGAAATGTGGCCCACCTGTCTGGTCTTCCGGCCGTCGATAGGTTCCAGGTAAATCAGCTTATGTGCCTCTTCCTCCTCTTCCTCACCACCAGGCAGAATCTTTGTCGCCGCTTTTTTGCCATCAGATTGCCAAAAGGCAGGAGCAGCAGTGTAGTGACGATATTGAACACTGTATGTACATTGGCAATCTGCGCTACGGTATTGCCTGGAGTCAGCCCCTTCCATCCACAGCACAAAAGGCGTGGCCATACAGATACAGGTGAACAGAAAGGTTCCGATGATGTTGAACATCAGATGGATAATCGTTGAACGTTTGGCGTTGACCTTTGTCCCAATAGAAGCCAAAACTGCTGTAATGCAGGTGCCGATGTTCTGCCCGAACAACACGTATACGGCTTGGGGCAGACCGAGAACGCCGCTGGCCGCAAGGGCCTGCAGAATACCTACAGAAGCAGAGGAAGACTGAATCAGCGCAGTAAATACTGCGCCAGCTAAAATGCCTACCAGAGGATTATCGAATTTGGTAATCAAGCTGGTGAACACAGTTGAATCCTGCAGCGGCTCCATAGCGGTACTCATCATATTCATGCCGATGAAGAGCACGCCTAAACCAGCTATGATGTTGCCCAGGTGCTGCGCTTTTTCGTTCTTTAAAAGACCATCATCACGACACCGAAAAAGGTAATCAACGGCGCAATAGCGCTGACGTCCAGGGCAATCAACTGCCCTGTAATGGTCGTACCGATGTTGGCCCCCATGATGATCCATACGGCCTGATTCAAAGTCATCAAGCCGGCGGAAACAAAACCCACCACCATGACAGTGGTAGCCGAAGAAGACTGGATAACGGCTGTAATTCCTGCGCCCACTAAGACCCTTTCACCCGGTTAGAGGTCAGTTTCTCCAAGATGGTCTTCATGCGATTGCCCGCCGCCGCTTCGAGGCCGCTGCTCATCATCTGCATGCCGTATAAGAAGAGAGCCAGTCCGCCCAAAAGCATTAAACATCACTTGTGCCCATCTCTGCATCTCCTTTTATAGTAGAATTTCATTTGATGTCCGGATATAAGGCTGCTGGTCAGCATGGTCCGGACCTGATGATAGCGGAATTCATCCATTTCCTCTTCATTGATCCAAGTTCGAGTTCGCTTATTTTTGTCAAAAAAAAATAAGGTTCCTATGTATTTCTGTCATTTTCTCCCCCATCTTAATTAAAATATTTGAGGTTATTGTAACAGGTGGAACCTATTTTTCCTATTGAACTTTAGTTGCATTTTTTGTATCAGCAGGATGAATCAGCCAGATACTCGTCTAACATCTGCTGCAGAACAGTCAGCAAGACAATCATTTCACATTTCTTTTTCTATTGCACAATCTGCCGAGGACGAAGAATATCACGATGCAAGCGGCAATAATCAGCAGACTCTCCGTCTGTGTTACTGTATGACCGCCAAACTCATAGCAGACGCCCAGCTCCGTTTTCAGGTCTGCGGCAATCTTCGCAGGCGCTCCCTCAAAAGCAGTTTTCATCGGCCCCTCCATCATCAGATTTCTAAAAATTGCTGCTGCATGAGACACTGGGAAAATTTTGATGATCCATTGTACTGCTTCTGGATACATGCCGATAGGAAGATAGATTCCCGTAATGAAACCAATCATTGTCCCAAAGACGGTGCTGGCCACGGAAAAAGCGCTCTGACTGCGAAACAGCGATACGATAAACACCATAAGGGTGGTATTCATCAGAGTAGTTAGAGAATCATCGCTAACACTTTGACAATCTGCTCTGCTGCCAGGAAAAGAACCGCCGTTCACTACGATATAAATTTCTGCCGCCACGAAAGCCAGCAGTGTCATAGTCAGCCCTACAATATAAGCGCCTGCAATATAGCCGCCGGTCAAAGCCGTACGGCTGATGGGTGAGATATAAAAGTCCATGTTGATTTTCAGCTCCCGGTCCTTCACCATAGATCCCAGCATTCCCATCGTAGTGGTAAAGCTGGTGACAGCCAGAACTCCTGCCATAACCCAGTTGTCCATCAATTCTCTTGCCCCCTCAAACGCCTGCAGATCCTTGGTCCATACGTCACCCAGAAATAAGACATAGAGACCGATGATGATAAATACTGTTAAAAGGGAGAAGAGAACGCTGGCTCTATCGCGAAAGTATATTTTTAAATTCCTCTTTGTAAATGCAATCATTCTCTGATCTCCTTTCCGGTAATTCCAATAAACACATCGTCCATAGAACCTTTCTCCACGGTGAATTCCTTTATATCCCCTTCATACTTCTTTAAAATTTCAAGAGCCTCTATTGTCGATCCTAATTTTAGATTGATCGTTTCACCGCTTTCTGCCAGCAAGATGCGCAGCTTATCTTTGGCGTATCTGCCTTTCAAATCTGAGGGCGTACCTTTGGCGGCGATCTTGCCGTCATCCACCACGATGCAGTAGTCCGCATCTTCCGCTTCCTCCATATAGTGTGTCGTCAGGAAAACAGTCATCCCCTGCTCCGCCTGTAATTTCTTTATGGTGTTCCAAATACTTCTTCTGCTCTGCGGGTCCAGGCCTGTGGTCGGTTCGTCGAGAAAAAGGACGCGGGGTGTGTGAATCAGCGCTCGGGCGATATCCGCCCTGCGTCGCTGTCCTCCAGAAAGCTTGCCGTACGGGCGCCTTAGAAATCCCATCAGTTCTGTTGCCTTGGCCGCTTTTAAAACTGCTTTCTTCAGAGCGTCCCCTTTCAAGTTGTAAAAGCTCCCTCTGATGAAAAGGTTTTCTTCTACTGTCAGCAAATCATCCAACAAACTGTTTTGAAACACGATGCCGATATTCTCTCGAATGTGTTTATCATCCTCTCCCAGACGGGAGCCGTCTACGACGACGCTGCCGCCGTCTGGCCGCAAAAACGTACAGATCATGTTGATTGTCGTGGACTTCCCGGCCCCGTTAGGTCCTAAAAAGCAAAAAGACCTCCCTCTTCACATAAAAGCTGATATCCTGTACCGCCTTTACAGTTCCATAACTTTTCATTAAATGGTCGACTTCTATAATATGATTCATTTCTTTACCTCCGCTGTGACTATAGCATTTCAGCGGCATCAAGTAAAATATAGCAGAAAGCGACCTGCTTTGGCAGGCACTTAAGCTGTAAAAATCAGCAATAACTTGCGGCGATCTGCAGATTATACTATAATAAAAACAGTAAAAGGATATAGAACAGGAGTCAGGATATGAAAGACACTTTACTTACAGAAAAAGACATTAAAACCTTGGAATCCTATTCCGAAGGTTATTTTTATAAGATGCTGCATTACATTCGCGATTTCATCGATACTGGCCTCAAGGAGAAACGATTTACCCAAAAGAGGCGGAACACGATCTGCAGATTGCATTATGGGTTTCTTACGCCTGCAACAATATTGACGAATATGAATATTACTATACGTCTGTACGCTGGCTCGCTGATGTAGAGGATCTGGCGCAGGGCTGCGGCGTCTGGTATTACCGCTATTCCAGTGCCCTGATGTACTGCGGCAGACTGACAGAAGCCCTGGTCTATGCAGAAAAGGGCGTCCTGGAAGAACCCGATTATCCGTGGGGCTGGCTGCAGCTGGCGAAACTGCGCAGCCATTTTGGAGATAAGGAAGGCGCACTGTCAGCGAACAATGCAGGACTAGCTCTGGTACCTGGTGACTACGAATTTCTCCGGCAGGAGCAGGAGCTTTTGGCAGGACTGCTCTCTGGAACAGTTACTAAATCATTATATTTACGAAGAGGATGACCGGGACTTGGTCGAAGGCGATACAGACGGTCAGGCAAAGCTGGACGCCATTTCCGGCGTCGTCTGTAACGAAGAAAAATTTGACGGCTATCAAAGAACTGCTCCAGGCTACGAACTGGATTCCCGATATGCCTTACTGCTCCTTTCGTTTTCCCTTTGATGGAAATAGCCTCATCGGCATCTTTGAAATGAATGAAGCTGCCGTATCAAAGCTGCCTTTGGATTGGATCAGAGAAACCCTGGAAAACCTGCCTGCAGTAGAACAGATTCAGAAAGAATCAGAAAGCCTGGCCAGGGAATCCCTATAGATGCCCTGGTATTAGAGCGGGTGGTTTTTACCGCAATCAAAGCATCGCTCTGTCCTTTGATCACAGTGCGGCAGGCATCCTTCAGATGCCGCAGAGACCCGTCTGCAGTTAAAATAAAGGAGAGGTCAATAGTCCTCTCCTTTTTGTGATTTCTTGTATTCTCTGATTGATGACCTCCGCCTCTTTGCTGCCGCTTTTGAAGCTCAATACTTTACCATGAAATACACCAAAGAGGACGATGAAGAAAAAAGGCCACCGCTTCCAGTGTACTCTCATACAGCTGGAGCAGACCGGCAAAAGTCATCAGCACGATCTCAGGATGAAATGGATCACCGTACGGAATAAAAATTGTTTTCCGTCAGAACCTTCTTTGAATAAAAAAGACCAGCAGGGTAGCGTCCCCTGCCAGGGAAAAAAGCGCCATCCAGGGAAAATAAGCAAACTGAAGGTCAAATCGGGATAAAACAGACTGCAGAACACATAGGTGCCAAATATGGAACCCGTGTAGATATAAAAAAAAATCGAGAAGCATTTCTCTTTTTAGTTCTTTGAAATCCATACTGCACCTCCTCACAGACCAATTTGTTTTTCAGTTCCGGTACGTACTGTCTGGACACCAGTACACACTCGCCGTTTTTTAAATACACTTCAAACCGACCGCTCATCGAGGGTTTGACGTGACTAATCTTTGTGGTGTTGATAATTGTTGATTTGGATGCCCGGAAAAATTTGCTGGCCCTAGTCAGATCTTCAAACTCGTACAGTTTCAATTTTGACTCATAGACCTTGTCTTCACAGTACAGAAAAACGCTTTGCTGTCCACTGTTTCAAAGTAATAAACGTCGTGGAGAGACAGCCGATAGAACCTTATCGTCCCTATAGGCGGTCAGCCTGTGCTGCTCCATCTTCAGTCTGCGTACCAATTCCATAATATCGTCGTTCATCTCGTGACATTTGATGATAATTTCTTCCTCTTCACAGCTGTCTACTTCCTGAACAGAGATTTTCACAGGCTTCACCTCCTCTCAGCTATTTTACCACGATTTTTCCTATTTAGTCCAAAGGGGAAGGACGGCGGCAGTTCATAATTTCCGACTTTATCTCTTTGTACACGTCCTTTGGTTCCGGAGCAGGCTTGCCAGTCAAATAGCCCTGTATATAATCCACATCCATGCCCACTACGGTCTTGAGCTCAGCAATCGTCTCAATTCCTCTGCAATGACGTATTTACCGCGTTCGTGACAGTAAGTAATCGTATCTTTGACAATGGTCCTCTTGTCCATGTCTTTGTCGATATCTCTGATGATATCGATGTCGATTTTCACATAGTCGGGTTGAGGAACAATAGATTGCGCCCGCTGTTATAACCGCTTCCGTAATCGTCCAGGGCCAGACGGCTGTTCCAGATTTTCAGGACTTCTTTCTTATATGCAGTGTATTCTTCGTTGAGTTCTTCGTTTTCGGTCAGCTCTAAAACCAGATTAGGCAAAAAACGCTCCGTACTGTTCTTCAATGCTGCGTACCTCTCCCTCACTCAAACGTTGGTTTGCAATGGAATTGACGAACAGCTTCAGGTCTTTTGAAACCTTACCGCTGGCAATCAAATCGTTAAATTGCTTTAAACTGTTCCTCATCGTGATTTTCTCAATCAAGTATAGTTTTGATTCCATCTTCGCTATTTCAATAATCTCAGAAGGATTTTTCAGAGTGGAATCCACAGTCCGCATCAGCGCTTCATACGCAAAGACCTCACCATCTACCGCGCTGACAATAGGCTGGAAATAATAGGTGAAGGCATTTGCTTCTAATATGCGGCTCAATTCTGCCTTTCGCTTCATCATGTAGACATCGTTTCGGTAGTCCTGCAAGGAGAAATCTCCTATTTCCCCCTTTAGGGTGTGTTTTACGCTGTACATGGCGAAGTCAGAGTACTTCTGCAAGGTATTAAAGTCGCGGCTGTCGTCTGGGTACCAGGCGATACCGCCGGACACCAGAATATGTATCTCCTGTTGGTTCGGCATGGTGATGGAACTCTTGCTCAGTTCCGCCAAAAGCGGTCAATCTTTTTCACGCAGTTCCGTCCTACTGTCATAGCCATACAGGAATAAGTTAAATTCGTCGCCGGATATTCGCGAGATAATCGTACCTTCCGGTGACAGCCTGCGGAACATATCCGCCGCTTTCTGAATGTAAAGATCTCCGTATTCATGACCAAATTTATCGTTAATCATCTTTAGGTTATCTAAATCCAACATCAGCAGAGCGCCAATATTGATGCTGGACGCTTCAATGGTAAATAGCCGCTTCATCTGTCTCTGGTATGCTCTGCGGTTAACCAAGCCGGTCAGCACGTCGTGATCTCTCGTATTCGATCAGCTGGCGTTCCTTTATCAATTCGCTGACTTCTTCTACCAGTCCATAGTATTTATGATTCACCTCATCGTCGATATAACGCAGGCGCAAGTAAATGCTCTTGCCATTTTTGTTCAAATTAAAAATATATTCATTAGCGCTTTTAGAGTTGCTCGGTCTGCAGCGGTCTTTAAACTGCCGCATCAGCCGTTCAAATTCTTCTATGGACAGCTGACTCACATCGACCTTCAGCCCGAAAGCGGAGAAAAAGTCATCTGTTACATACAATTGCTTCTTCTCATAATCCAGCTCAAAGCCTTCCAACTGGGTATTGGCCAGACGAATGATCTTTTGTAAATCGGGCTACGGCATCAATTGCGTTATTTCCAGTCTTTTCAATCGCGTCAATCAATTGGTCAATTTCGATGATTTTTGTTCTTTCAATGAAATCTTGTCCTTGAAGGTCATCTTCTGACGCTGTCAGCTAGGGATATGACTGGCCTTGAAATCCAGATACTGAGAAGGATGCTCAGTATCAAGCCGATCAAGACGGACCCGATGATGGCGTATAACAAGGTCACTTTAATCTGAGAAGTAAAGGCCAAAAGGTCTTTTCTTTCATCATTCCGCTCAGCTGCCACTGCTGTTTTTCATAGGGCGTATTGTTGTTATACAGGTTGAGGTTTTCCGAACTCAAGGCCACCCGGTCATGGTTCTGCATCAAATATTTATGATCGCCGTTCTGTTGGATTTTAATTGATCTCCAGTCTTAAAATCCACAGCAAAGTAGGAGTTGTTGGTCAGGATATCAGTATATTTTCCGTTTTCCTCTAATATCAAGCTGTAGGCACCCTTTGCATCGCTGTCCAGTTCCAAATAGTTTAGCAGCGTTTTTCAAATACTCGTGGGAAACGTCGATGCCCAGTACGCCGATAACGGTTCCCTTTATATTCGATTGGAAGTACGTAGGATACCACATAATCATTTTCCACCTGCAGCATCGGCATCCAATAGCCCAAATCTGTGATGTCTGTGGTATCTTCTTGAAAACGATGATAATTGTCATAGACTGCCTTAAATTCTTCCAGGTTATGGCCTTTTAAAATGATGTTCGGCTCCCATGCAGAGCCCGTTGCAATCCCCCTTTTTCCAACCAAACTTTTTAGAACCGCGTCTAATCATCAAATCTGAATTGGTAATGGAGTTGTCCTTCTCTACGTTGCTGTCGCTGATATAAAGGCCCGGCAGGGATACCTTGTCACTGTCGCCGGGGATATCGCTGCATAAAAAGACATAGGCACCTGTCACTCTGTGATTGCGCAAGGTGGAAATGACATTGTCTGTGATATGTTCTAGTATGATTCGACTATCGTCGGGATTATCGGCAAGATGCTTCGGGTCAATCTGATTCTTAGCAGTCAAATTGCTTATGACCGATTGGATATCTTCCACTTCCGTTTCTAAGTTGCTCCATTGGTTGACCATCATATTTTCCAGTTCGTGGGAACGGTTTATCACTTTGGAGTCAAAGATATCCCTCGTATTTTTCTCCATCTGTGAGAGGATATTGTTGTAAAATATCACTCCAAAAACAGAATGGACACAATTAGCACGAGAATGAACATGGGTATGAAAATTCTCTTTAACATCGTCCCTTTCTGCCATTTCACCCGTATCTTAGATTCCATGTTATTTCCTCTGTTCTGCGGCTTCGTTTAATGCTTTCAGGGTATCCTTGTACCACTTTTCAAAACTTTTTGTCGGTAGCAAATTTGCTGACAGCCTCTTTTCTGGACATTCCAGATTTCATCAGCTTCTCAATCTTTTTCCTATCAGCGGATGCCTGATCTGACATGCTGTACTCCAGTATATTTCGGATGCTGGTCCCATTCTCTACAGCTTTTTTGGCGTATATAATTCGTTATTGTTGATCGTGTCCGCTGCCGCTATGATGACCTGTTTCATCTGCTCATCTTTTTACACTGGTTTTTTCTAATATTTTCTCTTGGTCTGTTGCATCTTTCTTTACCGGCATATAACCGGAATCTACTGAAAAGGCGATATTTTGATCTTCGTCGGTGAACCATTTGAGGAAGACTGCGGACGCCTCATTTTCTGCCTCTGTACCTTCGTGACCACAAGACCGGCTCCTTGCTGCACTGCAATATTCTCACCGCCCTTAAATTTTGGCGCTTCTTGGGCTATTGACTGAATCTTGTACGAAGTCTCATCATCAGAGATGATCTCTTTTTGGGAAATAGGTAGATCCCGACGTTGAGCATACGCAGGCAATGATGTTGCCCATCTTCACATCGTCACTGCGGAAACGTCCTTTTGACATAAAATATCCGTTGACATAAGGCACATAATAATTGTCCCACAGCTTTCTGATCGTCTCTTTGTCAAAATCAATTTTTCGGGTTGCCTTCGTCGTCACTGCTTACAATTTCGTGCCCGAGCTGTTTTGCACCGATAATAAAATAGTTTGCCATGGCGTCACGTCCAAAAAGGCCTGTCCGTCGTCAGGTTCCGGCGTCAATGAATCGGTATATGCATAATAAGCGGCAGCGGTCTCAGTGATGCCTTCAATGGTATCCAGATCGCTGCGTTTTGCGCCTGTCGCTTTTGCAAACTTGTCCCAGTCGGTCTCGTTCATCATAAAGATTTCTGTCGATTTGGCAATTGGAAAGATTTTTAAGTCGTCGCCTCTAAAGTACCCTTCTTCCAGATACCCCGGCACATACTCTTTCAATTCCTCTTCTGTAAAGAGCTCGTTGAGGGAGACGACTTTTCCCAGCTTGTCAATTTCGTAGGCAGTATCTGAATAGGCGGCAAAGATATTGGGCATGTCCTCAGAACCCACCTTCTCATTTGCAGCGTCCAGTACACTGTCGCCAAGCTCTGATACACTCCCGTAGTTGGAGGATGCCACGATAACGCCTTTTTTCCTTCCCTTCTGTCTGATTGAACTCCTCTACCAGTTTGTTAAAGGCTTTTTCCTGTTTTCCATTATAGTAATGCCATATATTTATTGTAAGCGGAGAATCGGGGTCCAAGTTGCTTTTTGGTGCACATCCACACAATAAAACCAACATTGCTACACAAATAACTCCCACTAGATACTTTCTCAATTTCATAATCTTAATATCCTTTCTATGAAAATTCACTCATGTCTTTAAGTATACCACAGTATGCATAAGATGCCCATTTAAAGTTCCAAAATTTAGAATGTTTTTGAAGGAGGTGAGCGGGATCAAACAAAGACACCTCAGTTTTGATGAATAAGAGGTCTCAATAACAAATGTTAAATACGTTTTGGCGCGTACAAATAATGCGTAATTCTGAAAACGGAGTTGGAAAAACCTATTGAAATGGACGGCGATATTTTATAGAAGTTTTATTGCTATGAAATCATACTAGAATAACATGATACACTGGTCAAAACAAAACCCTGTGATTATTGCAATCACAGGGTTCTTTTTGGCGGAGGACACGGGACTCGAACCCGCGGGGCTGTTACACCTTACCTGATTTCCAATCAGGCTCCTTAGCCACTCGGTCAATCCTCCAGGCACCATTATAATTTAACATAAATCGAGAAGTTTTGCAAGTAATTTTTGTAAAATCTGCTTAAAATCAGCATCAAATACGATAACGCCTTAAGTTCCTGTCTTGTTACGGTAACGTTAGGATTTTTAAGGTGTATCCAGGCATTCCCGCATAACCCGGCTCCTTTGGCGGACATCTGCAGGGGGTATATCTGACTCTGATTACTTTTTGTAAGAATTCCTATGTCTCAAATACTGACACTCGTCTATAAAAATGACCATTTGCAGCATATTTATTGATTCTGTAAGCGATCAGGATTATTTTTCAAGGGAATGGCTGCTGATTCTGTCATGGAGTTACGCAGGAGCCTTTAGAACAACATCAAAAACCTAACTCTATCATAGAAAATGACGTTCACATACCCCTATCCCTATGTATTATCAAATAGAGAGGTTCTTGTGGACACTTGGACAGAGTGTTATAATTAACCAGGACTAAAGAAAAGGAGGCGGCGACCGATATGTGGAAGAAAACAATAAAGCGATTTGGCCTGTTTTTTGTTGGCAATAGTCGCAATAATCGTGGCATTGACCGGTTGCAACAACGATGGCAATGAGGTGACAGATTCATCTGCGCAAGAGAAAGGAAAATCTCTGATGTATTTGGAAGAAAAATTAAAAGCAGCAATAACAGAAGATATGACGCTGGATGAAATACTGATGCATTTAGAGAAGTATGCCAAATCCCTGTGGAGGTAGAAGATGATGATGACGATATCCTCCTGTTTGAGACCGGTGTATACGATTTTACAGGGGAAGATCTTTTTTACTTCTCCATCACGAGACAGTTTCCCGACGGGTCGGATGAATACTATCAGCTTCACTTTGATGTAATGTACCGGGTTACTCCCGAAAACAAGAATCTGTCTTCCTGCAGCTGGAGCGACGAAATCCATGGGGATTTCTTCGATTATATCAGAAGCACGAAGGATTATCGGGCAATAAAAGAGCAAGGGATTCTGAACATAGACGTCTATATGGATCAGACCTGACAAGACCTTTTCTAATTTCGCTCATAATGTCTATAGAACAAAACAGAGCCCGCTCAATAGTGAAGTTTCAACTATTTTGCTGACTCTGTTTTTTTATCACAATATTATTCTACACAATTCTCTACCGTAGCCTGCATCTGATCCACGTCGATAACCCCTGTATGTCTTACTTCTCTCAGTTCCAAATCTTTGAGACCCTTTGGAACACGCACGCCCGTCTTTGCTGCAAGAGCCTCAACATATCTGAAGCCGTTTTCTTCTTCACCCAACCCAATGGATTTTGCCACACTTTCGGCAAATTTGTATGCGCTGGCAGTAGATGCAATGATGGTCGGCGTTTCATCACCAGTGGCTTCTTTGTAATCCTCGTAGACTTTGTAGGCCACCGCTGTATGGGTATCCATCAGATAGTCGTGGTCTGCGTACATCTCTCCGATAGTCCGATTTGTTGTATCCACATCCGCATAACCGCCGTAGAAGTCCGCCATGCCGTCTTTGATCTTCTGGCTGACTTCGTAGCTCTTCTGCGAGTCCAGATTCTCCATCAGTCCCTTGATCTCTTCTCCATTACCGCCGCTCAGATGGTAGAGCAGTCTCTCCAGGTTGCTGGAGATCAAAATGTCCATGGACGGTGAATTCGTCAGATAAAACTCTCTTTGATGTCATAAACGCCCGTATTGATGAAGTCTGTCAGAACTTTGTTCTCATTGGATGCACAGATGAACTTGTTGACAGGAATGCCCATCAGCTTTGCATAATAGCCGGCCAGGATGTTTCCAAAGTTTCCCGTCGGCACGACGATGTTCATCTTTTCGCCGTTTTTAATTACACCCTGCTCCACTAGCTTTATGTAACTGTAGACGTAGTACGCCACCTGTGGAACCAGCCTGCCCACGTTGATGGAGTTGGCTGATGACAATTTGCAGCCGCTTTTTCGCCAGCTTCTCAGCAAAAGCGTCGTCGTTGAATATCTTCTTCACACCCGTCTGGGCATCGTCAAAGTTTCCGTTGATGGCGAAGACGTGAGTGTTCTCGCCTTCCTGGGTAATCATCTGTTGTTCCTGCACCTGGCTGACACCTTGATTTGGGAAGAATACGATGATTTCTGTGCCAGGAACATCAGCAAACCCCTCTAAAGCGGCTTTTCCCGTATCGCCGGAGGTCGCTGTCAAAATACAGATCTTCTTATCTTCTTTCTCTTTCTTTGTTGCAGTCGTCAAAAGGTATGGCAGAATGGACAGCGCCATATCTTTGAACGCGGCAGTCTTTCCGTGATACAATTCCAAGAAGTAAGCGTCCCCTGCTTTTACAATCGGTGCGATTTCTTTGGCTTCAAACTTCTCGTCGTAGGCCCCGTCAATGCAGTACTTCATCTCTTCTTCTGTATAGTCATCAAAGAAAGCTCCAATTACCTTGAAAGCAATTTCCTGATATGACTTGCCAATCATATCCTCAATTTTGAAAGGCAGTGCTGGGATTTCTGTTGGAACGTAGAGCCCCTTGTCTTCAGAGATTCCCTGAATAATAGCCTGTGCACCTGTCAACTCTCTGTCGCTTCCACGAGTACTTTTGAACTTCATCATATAGCTTTCTCCTTTTATTTTAAACTTTTTAAAAATTTTACTGGACAACAGTTAACATTAAGTATATAATAAATATCGTGAGATTTCAATAAGAGATATAAAATTTAATATGTCGCCTTGGTCAAGTGGTCAAGACGTAGCCCTCTCACGGCTGAATCAGGGTTCGACTCCCTAGGCGATACCAATACAGAAAAAAGAACCGTTGATAAACAGCGGTTCTTTTGTTTTTCGTTGGAATTGCAATGTAATTAGCACTTTAAGTGTTTTTGTTCTTTATTCGTAATCTTTGTATATTCATGCAATCTCTTTTTATCATTACTAACTTAAGTGGTAAAATAGTGGTAATCTTTAAGCCGTTTATACCACTGTTTACAACAGGTATATGGTGAAGCTTAGAAAGAAGTAGTAATAACCTTAACATTTCTTAACATTAACTCTCTTTCAAGCCCGATTAATTTTGTAGCAATATAAGCGTTGTAAACAAATACTTTCCACTACAAAAAACACATTAACTGCGTGCTCTTTACACCATCATACTCCATCATTCTGTCTACATAGTTAGTAAATGTTAGTACTTCTAATAACAGCTTGCAATGCTTTTGCTCGATTTTACTGTATTATAGCTTATTCTTAAAAAGCAATTAACAGAGCGTTCGCATTTATTTGACAAGTCAGAGCTGTAATAGTAAACTGGATATGTTAGAATAGGTTGTACTATTACAGCCCCTACGCCCTTAGATATATCTGTCATTGTATTATCTCAGGGCTTTTAACTCTTCATAATCTTTTCACTCGGCTCCTCTGACATTCGTTCATAAATGTCATCTCTTAATTGTGCCATCTTATTAGAAAAGCTGAAAGTTAACTTTCCAAAAGCATCAAAAGCCCAATCAAAGGATTCTGTCGTTGTCTCTCCACGAAAGATTGCTTGAAAAAAGACTTGTTGAATACTGTCTATCGTTCTAGCATCATAACTAAGCTCTTCAATCGTAGAAAGCGATTTCTCTAATACTCACTAGCTCATACCTCCTTTCTTTCCCGATAAACTTATACTTTAAGTGCAATTACATACTGACAGCAGTATGTAAATTTTTAAGGAATTTACTTCCCTAAAAATTTTCGATTGCTTCCTTAATCACGCCTGCCTGCGATATTTCTCTTTTACACATTCAATTTTGAATTCATCTACAAGTTCCTTCGGAAGCCTTACAGCTATTCTCCCATAAACCTTGCTATTATACCGCTCTTTGACCTGACTGGAAGTATAAGTTTTTCGTTTTACTATTGAAACCACTTCCTTTCAGTGGTATAATGAGAACAGAAAAAGGAAAACCGTTGAAAACGGTTAGCTTAACTATTTAGGTAAAAAACCGCCCTAGTTGTCAGCTCTCGGCGGTTTTTTAATGCTTATCGTAACTTTTAGCTTATAGAAGCGACTGTTATTCTAATCATTATCACCACTCCTTTGTGCTAATCCATATAGCCCTTTTGGTGGTGCTAACCGCTTTCGTTCCCATATTCTGTTCTCATATCCTTTCGGACATCTTTATTATATAGTACTGACATCAGTATGTCAATTGTAATTATGTTTATTACTTGAATCTCGTTGCAATTTATTTAATTATTTCTCTCAAATCGCCTGTAGTATACTGCCTTTACGGTATCGTTTTACCACTTGTAAGTATCCACAATGTTACTTGAATTACTATATTCTATGGAATTAGGTACCATCATTGATACTGTAGAAATGTACAAATTCCATTGTTTTCAGTATCAACAATGATACTTATATATTACCATACCTTTTCAAGTCCAATAGGTCTATGAAGAGGTTCTGGAATCAAAGTCACCTCTTGTTTTATAATTCTTTGCTTCCTGTTTAAGTTTCACTGCCTCTTCATTAGTGATATTTTTCCATTCTTCCAAGAAAGTATATCTACTGGCTACGCTTAACCCTCCTGATTCACTTCTAATAAAGCCAAATAGCTCAAGCTCATTAAGGTATCGTGTAATACTACCTCTTCTTATTCCACTCTCTTCAATATCTGAATAAGGGCAAATTACCGTTCCTTTAGTATTAAAGCGTTTCTCAGTATATTCGCCTTTATATTGTGACTTTAAAGTAAAATATACGCTTCTGGCTTGTGGGGTTAAATGTTTATAAGCTGGCGAATCAAACATGCTACTGAAAATACGAGTATATGTTCTATCCCTGTATACGCTTCCCATTTCTGGCTTTCATAGCTTTTGCTTTTTCCTACCCATTCAATACACCTTATAACCCTTAACCTTTCATACTATAGTAATTTAATAGGTCATTCATATCAAAAGTGTATTTCCTACCTGCATTTTTACATGGTATCTCACCGTTTACAACAATTTGTCTTATACGATACTTTGTAACAGCCGTATGAGGGTCTAGCTGTTTGATTGCATTATAGGCACTATCTATAGTCCGTATCCTTTGCATTATGCGCCTACCTTTCTGTTTTGCTACAAACATCAGCCTTTTCAATAACTAAATCTTTTACTATCTCTGAAATTGCAGTTTTCAGTTCATCAGTTAGTTCATGTCTCAACTTTTTTGCTAAAAGTCGTATCTGCCATACCTAATTTTTCAGCAATTTGCCAATAATGCAAACCACTATCCTTTATCAATTTTCTAACAACAATATTATTCATATCCTACCTCCAATACTTTTTCTTGTTCTTCATTGACTTGTTGTTTTCTTTATGATAACATATAAATGAAACAGCGTAAATCGTCATTTTGTTTTGTATTTATACAATTAAAATACAAACAACCAGGAGGGAAGGTTTTTTATGGAACACGATTTTAATAAATATATTGAAAATATATTACTTCCTCAAAACGTTAAATTATCGACCAATGCTTCTATGCCAATATTAAGTCGCACGAATGATGTTATCTTTGAATTTCAGACCAATAGATTAAAACTATCTAAGTTTTATCCCATAGAGCACTCAGAATTTAAAGATATAGAAAATTATAATGGTTATATCATGGATTATTTTGAAGCAGAAATTCATGATATATTAGCTCCATTTAACGATATAATTACAGAAAATGACAAACTAATAGAGAGAGAATCTATATATGAATGTGACCAGGAAGTTCTAGATGTATATGGTATAAAAAGCATTGCTATGTTCCTGTCCTCAAAACCACCATTTAGTCATGAGCATGATTTCTATAAGAACTTAATTGATACACATTTTGCAGATTATTTTACCAGTCTCCATACCTCCTATAAATTGACAAAAAAGTTATGAAGGAATGATAGAAGCTCTGGGTATTGACATCAGTGTTGTAGAAAACGAATTTGAAAAGTTTAATAATATATTTGATAATAGCATTTCATATCATTGCAATAGCGTAATAGATGTTACACTTGCTACTCTTGATTTTATAACAATGAAAGGATTACGATTATCAAAATGCCCTCATTGTGGTAAATTCTTTATTGCGGAAAGTCCTAATGAAAAATACTGTAATAATTCAAGCCCTATTTATAGTAATAAGACTTGCAAACAAGCAGTTAAGTATATGAAAATGTTAGATAAACAAAAAAGAAGATAAATTTAGACTGGAAAAAAAGGAGGCAAAAAGGTATATAATAGATTGAGAAGCAGAGCAATCAGAGGAAAAGATGAGAAGAGTATTAGTAAACTAACTGAGAGGTACAATACTTTTACAATTGAAAAGGATGAAAAATTAGAAGAATTGAGTCACGGTATTATAACATCCCAAGAATTCTTTGAATGGTTATCACTACAAGATTAAAAATAGCCCCTATATCCTCTGCAAAGGATATAAGGCTGATGTTTTACGCCTGCAATTGCAGTACGTTTTAGCATACATATTGTATCATTGCAGGCTCTTTAAGTCCAAATTATATGTAAAAGGAGCGAGCAATATGGCAAGTAAAACAAATTGTACTATCAATGGGACAGATTACTACAAAATCAAAAAGGAAAGTCGGTAAAAAAGTTAAATAAGGCAGGTCATTGGGTTGACGATTACAAATACTTCTATGGTAAGAATAAAAAGTGAAGCAGAGGCTAAATATAAGCGCTATAAGGGCAACCAGATTAAAGGGTGTAACAAATAAGACTTTCTATTTTGGAGAAATGGCTGATACCTTTATAAAAAATGTCTTTTGAATGATTCGAGATTTTCAGAAGCAACTAAAGAAAGATATGTAAACGCTTACAATAATAATTTACAACAGTCTCCGATAGCTAAATTACCTTTGGAAGAAGTAAAGAGTATTGACCTGCAAACCGTTTATAATAACTTATCATGTGGAGCATCAACCGTGAGGTCTATCAATAACCTACTGCATCATTTCTTCAAATATCTTGAAAAGAGCATATCTGTAAAGATATAACCGAAAATATTGTACTTCCTAAAATTACGAATAGAAAAGGAAATGTTGTTTCCGATGGTGATATTGAGGTATGGACAAGTACAGAACTGAAAAAAAAAATTATAGAGGGTTCAAACAAGCATAGGCTTCGTCTGCTACTTATTCTTGCCATCAATACAGGAGGAAGAATAGGAGAACTACTTGCTTTACGTTATGATGATATAGAGAATAACTTAATAAAGATTAACAAACAAGTAGCGATACACCCAGTATTTAAAGATGGAAAAAGAGTGGTCAAAAGTTAGAAATAACACAAACAAAGACCAAAACATCTGTTAGAAGTATTCCGCTACCTAATAACGTACTCAAAGAGATAGAGGAACATAAAAAATGGCATACTGAGGAAATGATGAAAAATGGCTATAGAACTGAATACATGTTTACTACACAGTCAGGGAAGTTCTATGATAAGCATTCATTAAGAACAGCCTGTAACAGATTATATAAGCGTATAGGTGTCACTTCTAGGAGTTTTCACGTCTATCGTCATACCTTTGGCACAAACTTAGCAAAAGCAGGAGTTCCAATACAAACAGTTTCAAATCTAATGGGTCATTCAGATATAAACGTCACTGCAAAATACTACATAAATGTCGATAATAGCGATAAGCAGGATGCTATAGATAAAATTACTGCAATAGTTTTCTAAGGTGGTAATTTAGTGGTAAATTAGTCCTCTGTATGTTTATTCACGTTAAAATTCAATAATCCTATGTTTTATAGAGTAGACGGCTGAATCAAGGGTTCGACTCCCCTAGGCGATACTAATAAGAAAAGGCTGTCGCACAGTTGACGGATTAAGTCGGCCGCAGCGACAGCCCTCTTTTTCTATACTCCAGAAACAAGTTGCTGAACAGTTCATCACGATCATTTTGTGCTTTTTTGCCATGTTTCTACTTTTTCTGCACAAATTTGGTCGCAATAAAAGGCGCCTCCAATATAGACAAGCTGGCAAATACAGTTTAGAACAGTGATGAACACACTTTCAGTTACTTTTTTCAGCAACTTTTTGTGATAATCAGGGTATAATATCCTCTAAAAATAACCAGGTGCAAAAAATTCCCCCCTCCTACTCCTAGATTTATCCGTCAGGAGAGGAACCGCACAGCGGTTTTGTGCAGAACCGAGTAAAATCAGTCAAAAAGCACAAAAAAGACCGTGGCGGCAGGTAAAGCATTTGTAATCCAGGCAGAGGTTCATAGCGGGAAGTCATAACCAGTGAGGCCATAAGACATTCCCGCCACTGCATGCAGAGAATTCCTTTTGACAGGTCTGCTAATTATCTTTTTCACGAAATCTGCTGATGTTTCCAGCTTCTGAACTCCCCTGCCGCAAGTGCCAGCGATAAGACAAAGACCAGGGTATCCGCAATAGGCGCCGCAAACAGCGCGCCGTCTAAGCCAAATTTGCCAGATAAGATGATAGCCAGCGGAATCAGAAAGATCGCCTGTCTGGAAAGCGGAATGAGCAGTGCTTTGACCGGCTTGCCAATTCCCTGTAAAAAAAGAGGCTGTGACCATATGTAATCCATAGAGAAAAAAGGCCATCATATAAATCCGGAAAATATGCTGGGCGCAGTCTGCATAGAGCGCATCTCCAGACACAAAGAGCATGCCGATCTGCTTACTGAACAACTGATAGATTGCGAACCACACCACAGAGACAATCAATGCAATCACAGCCGCCAGTTTGTAAGTCTGCTTCACCCTGTCATAAAGCTTTGCTCCGAAGTTGTAGCCGTTGATCGGCTGTGTCGCAGAGGAGACACCGACAAACATGGAATGGGCAATTTGATAGACCTTCATCATCATACCGTAAGCAGAAAGAGCTGTATCGCTGCCATAAACGCTTTGCGCACCGTAAATCGTCATCAGATTATTCATCGTAATCTGCACCACTGCAGTCATAATCTGCGTCAGCAGGCTTGAAATCCCAGCGCCAAAATCTGCCGAGTAAGTTGCCAAGTGGGCTTTAAAGCAGATTTTAAGATGTGCACGGTCTTTAGTTTTTTCACATAAGCAAAGCAGAGCAAACCTGCCGCCGCCTGACCGATAACCGTTGCGATGCCTGCACCAAAAAACGCCCATTTTCAGACCAAAAATGAAAATAGGATCTAATACCAAATTAATTGCAGCACCGACCATCATGCATTTCATGGTATACTGGGATTTCCATCTGCTCTGATGATAGCAGTAAGCGCCGAGCTGAACATCAAAAACGGCAGTCCCCAGGCGATGGTGCGCGTATAAGTCAGAGAGGACTGAAAGGCTGTATCCGTAGAGCCAAATAGGGTGACAATCTGAGGCGCCAAAATGCTGCAAAGCAGCAAAATTACGACACCGGAAGCAATGAGCAGTGTCACCGCGTGACTGACAGTTCGGTCGGCCATTTCCTGTTGCTTTCTTCCCAGGCAAAGGCTGATATTTGCTGCACAGCCGTCTCCAATCAACAGCGCGATAGCAATAGCGATGATGGTCAAAGGAAAGGCAACGTTTGTAGCCGCCATGCCGGTAACACCTACCCCCTGCCCTACAAAGATCTGGTCGACAATATTATAGAGATAATTGACCATCAGCGTTAAAGCCGTCGGTATAGAATATTTGGCGATTAATCTTGTAATGGGTTCTGTTTCCAATGGGTTTCGTTCTTCTTTTGCTGGTTCATTAGAATTACTCCTTTACGTTGATATTTGAACTTGTTTCCCCCTTTTCTCTGCATGAAAAAAGCACCTAGAAAACAAATCCATCTAAAAAGATTAGAAGGTTTATTTACCGGATGCATGCGAAATCGTCTAATGAGACTCTCGTAAACAAAAAAAGAAAAACGCATCCAGTTGCATATAACCGAAAGCTTTCTTCTCCCGTCCAGACTAACTGCTGGCTTCGGAATTAAACCGAATTAGCGTATTGCTCGCGGGCTGTACCGCCAGTAGAGTAAAACTCGTTTCGAAGAAAAGAACACATATTATCTTTTACAGAATAGCACATCATTTTCCTATCGTCAATCGTTTATTCTCCATCAACCAACAGACAGTGTCCGTTATGGTTTCCTCCATGGGCCGATTACAATAGTGCAGTTCCCTCCTGGCCTTTTCGTTGGAAAAGGATGATTTTGCTGTCAGAGTGTAGAGTGAATATCTGGTATACAGAGGCGGCTGCCGCAGTAATTTATAGTAGATTTCCGACAGCGGCGCTGTGACTTTGCCAGACCCATGGGCAGAACGAGAGAGATTTTTTCTTCCCGCTGATCTCAGCAATCTGATTCAGAAAATCTCTAATGGTAAAGAATTGGTTCGATAATATGTAGCACTGGCCGCTTCTGCCAAATTTGCAGGCTTTGATGGCTCCGTCCGCTACATCACGCACGTCCACAAAATCGTAGCCTCCTCTCACGCAAGCTTTTAAGCGACCCTCCAGGAAGTCCAAAACCATCTGCGTCAGGTGGCTGCTTCCGAAATCATAAGGGCCAATCATGCCCGAAGGCTGCACGATACAGCCACAAAGTCCACCCTGCCGCACTTTTTCTAATATATAGGCTCCCGCCTCCGCCTTTGTTTTGGCATAAAGCCCTATTACACGTTCTGGATCAAGACAATCTGACTCTGCAATTATCACATCCTCTGGCGGCTCCGCAATGGCATGTACACTGTTTACATATACAAGCTTCGCCCCCGTCTCAAGGCACATCTCTGCGATGTTTTTTGTTCCGTCGACGTTAACCCGTTGGACAGCCGGATTGTACTTCGTTTTAATATAAACCAGACCCGCGCAGTGAATCACATATACTTTGGCCCTGGCTTCTACATCAAAAAGATCCCTTAAGCTTTGGAGATCAGTAATATCTCCTTCATATATGCTGCAGTTCAGCCCCTTCAATGCAGCAGTAGATTCGCCCGGTAAAATCAAAGCTCTTATCTCACAGGACTCGTCGCTTAACTGTCTGATGATATTGTTGCCAAGAAATCCATTTGCGCCTGTTATGATATAAATGATTCTCATAGTATGCCTCCAATCTTCAATGGTGACAGTGTTCTCCTATGTATATTTTATCATACAATTCTTACTTTGGGTCAAAAACTTTCTGTGCCGGCAAATTGTTACCGGCACAGAAAACTGATTGCTTATGATTATTTCTTCATAGCTTTCGCTTTTTTAGACATGCTCTGCCGAAAAGGCCGTCTACATAGAGGCCATTCCTTCGTTCAAACCATTTTACGGCGGCAATGGTTTTATCGCCATAAACACCGTCGACTTTTAGATCCCTGCCGCACCAGTTGAGAAAACGCTGCAGTTCTCGAACTTTGCGGCCTTTATCGCCCTGTTTAAAATAACCTCTGAAAGGCAGAGAGAGCGGTCCAGGGTAAGGCTCTTTTTTCTCTGGCGGTTCCTCTGAGCCAGAATCACCCGTATAATCCTTATAACTCCAGTCCAGGTCAAAGGTGCCTGGCACGCCAGAGAATTTTCCTCCACTGGAAAATTGCCACATAGCCGGCTTCCGGTAGTTTGTATGGGAGTTGTATTGTGCAACCCATACATCGATACCGGAGAGACTGCCGATTTTCTCTGTCAACCAGTAGTAGGAAGCGTATACGCCGCAGGGATATCCCAATCTTTTCACTTCCTTTACGAAGGCTTTGATGACTCTGGTCAAAGCCGTTTTAGAAAAGACGGCCCTGGGTAGCAGCATCCTCTACATCCATCCAAATTGGATATTGCAGCTTCTTGCCACGGCAAAGTCTGACTGCATGCCTGGCTTCTAGTTTCGCCTGTCTCGTGTTCACTGCCGTGGAATAATAGTAGGCGCCGAAATCCAATCCCGCCGCCTTGGACTGTCTGTAGTTGTTGTCAAAGGTACTGTCTACCATCGTTCCGCGATAGCCGCCAGATCTGGCTATGACAAACTCTATATTACTTTTTTAATTTTCTTATATTGTTTTTCTGTGAGCCATCCATTCCAATAACTCACATCGATTCCTTTTTTCTTACCATAATTACACCCCAGGTTTATCTTATGCGAATGTTCCGCAAAGGGGCACACAATTATAAAAACCGAGTGCATAACGAAGCGGTGCTTCTATGCACTTATGTCGCCCACAAGGGGCGACTCTTCGCAAGTACGTTTCTTGAAACATAGGAAATACGTCCTCCGGACAATATTTCCTATGTTATAAAAAAGACAGCAGCACAAATGGATCATCAGTCCTTTGTGTTACCGTCTCTCTAAAATGCATCTTATTCAGCTGCATTTGGCATATTGGAGATATATTCTCCTTTCACAGCCGGAACATAGTAAGTTGCGTATTGCGCCAAACCGCTCGTCTCACTTTCTGTATCCTGGCTTCTGATATCAAATGAATAGTACGGGAGAAATGTCTCGAAGGTTCTACCCGTCAAGTAGACTAAATTGACGTTTTCAATCTGCTCTATAGCCGGCAGCGGGTTGTCTCCAAAGGTAATATAATTTCCCTTTTTCAGAAGCTTCTTTGCTGCACTCGCGCTGATAATCGGGTAACTGTCTATTTTTCTACTGCTGGACAGACTGTCGTTTAAGGTAATTGATTTCAAGTTCCCCGTTTCATCGGTTTCAAAGATCATTTTCTTCATGCTGTAGTTGATGATTTCATCCTTGCTGTCTCCCACGTCGTCATAACCTTTGATAATCCATTTGAGGTTCCCCGTTTCATCATATACAGCAGAGGTTGACTGCTTTGGGTTCTTAAACGACAAGAGACTGCCGTATGCCTCAACAAATATTCTGTCACAGATTCCGCTTCCACTTTATTCATTTCTGCAGGAGGGTAACGGTATTCTTCTGGCACTTCTACACTTTGAAAAAAGTTAATCACTGTGTGATGATCGCTAGTCAGAAATCTCTCCTATATCTGTAGTCGCCGTAGCCTTGTAGGCTGTAGCAGCAGTCGTTCCATCTTCAGCGTTGTCAATACCGCTTTCCTGCCCTTTATCGTAACTGATATCCTGTACTTCGGCATCAAGACTTGCCGCTATCATTTCGACCTGGTCCTTCAATTCCTTTTCATCGATAGGCGCCGATTCACCTTCTGCTGCAGTAAACATTGTGTTCTTGTATACGGGCATCTCTTTTTTACATCCAGTGTTTCACTCCAAGGGCTTCCGTCGTCCAGTAGAGATTCACCAGCCGCTTTCTTTGTTACATTTTCCTTTGGAGGGTGATTGGTATCGATGGTCAGCTTCGGCAGATTTAAAACCGTTTTCTGTCCGTTATCGCCTGGGATTGGCTTTGATTCCTCCGCCGGCCAAAAATGTACACAAGTAAAGACAGCAATGAGCAGACAAGCCGCCAGGCTGCCGTATCTGACCCACAGCTTTCTGATCGGCCGCTTCGCCTGCGGACTATTAAGCTCTGCCGCTTCTTCAATAAAATCATCGTCTATATTGCCTATCGCCGATAAAAATTTATCGCTTTTCATAAGTGTATCTCCTCACTTTCAAGATGAAGTTTTAAATCGTTTCTCATTCTGAATAACATGGTGGTCACTTTATTGGGATTCATAGCAAACTGGTCGAGATTTCTTTGATAGAATTCATATACCAGTATCGCCTGACGAATACCATCCTGTTCGCCTTCGGCAGTCCTGCCAGAAATCGATTGATTGCATCCACCAAGACCATCTCGTCCACCAAATCCTCTACCTTTCCATTTAGTGGATAAACATTCCTCTAGCTCCGCCAGAACCAGATCGGTTTGTCCTGCACCGCGTTTCTGGGTGTTGTATCCCTTGTATTTATTCAAAGCCAGATTTCTCGTAATTTTACCCAGAAAAGTAGACAATCTGCTCGGTTTATGAGGAGGAATAGCATTCCAGGCTCTCATATAAGTATCATTCACATTCTTCTGCGTCTTCCGAATTGTAAAGAATGTTGTAGGCTATGTGGTTGCAGTATTTATCGTATTTCTTCGCTGTCTCTGAGATAGCCGCTTCAGATCGCTGCCAGTATAGTTCTACGATCTTGCTGTCCTCCATAGTTCCTCTCCTTTCCCAAAGAGCAAGCCCCTTACCCTTATACACAACTTTTTCCCGCTAATATTTCAAATATGATGCCATATACTTTTTAATTACAATCGCCGCACATGATTCAATGAACGCTTCCTTGCTGCAACGCCGTAGGATTGTGCGTTCATTATACCACAAATAAGCAACTAAAAATAGAATCGGCATTTACATCTCCATATTCCTATCTTGCGGCAGTCTGATTTCAAATACGGTCCCCTCTTTCCCTGTGCTGGCGATTGCAATACTTCCACCGTGCAGTTCGATGATTCTTTCGTAATGGTAAGCCCCAGGCCATTTCCTTTTGTGCCATGAGAGGTGTCCCCTTGATAAAATTTATCAAAGATATGGGCGGCTGTTTCTTCACTCATTCCCTCACCTTGATCAGCAAAGGAAAAACAACAGTCTGCCCTTGCAGATGAATTGCAATCGAAATTGTTCCGTAGTCAGGCGAAAATTTAATGGCGTTATCGAGAAGATTTATCCAGGCCTGCTTCAGCAAGTCCTCACTGCCATAGAGAAAGATTTCTCCACAATCAAAAGTTATGTCAATATGTTTATCACTCCACTTGCGGTCAAGAAGGGCGATAACCAGACGAAGCTGTTCACTGACGTTATAGTGTTTTTTATCAGCCAGAATAGACTGCCGCTCAATTTTGGATAGATTAAGCACATTTGAAGCTAGTTCTGCAAGCCGTTCTGATTCATCGATAATCGTATCCAAATATTCATTTCGTTCATCGGTCGTCAAATCGTCCTGCTTCAGCATGCGGGCAAAACCGCGAATAGAAACGATAGGCGTCCTAAACTCGTGAGAGAAGTTATTGACAAAATCGTGACGCAGCATCTCTACGCTGCCGATTTCCTCCGCCATGTGATTAAAGCTTTCGCTGAGCTGCTTGAACTCGAGCGGTCCTTTGAAATAAATCCTCGTACTGTAATCTCCCGCGGCAATTCTGTCCGTCGCCTTCATGATTTTGCGCAGAGGTGACAGGGGACATTTGCTCACCATGGCAGCCAGGACGGTGCCCGTTATCAGACTGACTAGGGCAAATAAAAGCAGAGGCAGACTCTTAAGCTGAAGCCCTGTCACGATTTGCAGGCGGAAGAGAAAATACATGCCGCCAAATACCAGAAGTATCGTCAGCAGCATGATGAAAATACAATCAAGGCAAAAACAGCAGAGACAGTTCCAGTTTTTGAAATCTCTTCTTTTCTCTGAATATCAAAAAATCACCACCTTGTAGCCAATTCCACGGATGGCGATAATCTCAAATTCAGGCCAGCCTTCAAACTTCTTCCGCAGGCGGTTAATGGACGTTGACCGTAGTGTCAGCCGAATTAGATTCCATGCCCCAAACCTCGTCCATCAGTTGTAATCTGGTAAAAAATCTGTCCTGGGTATGAGAGCAGCTTGTACAGCAAGTAAAATTCCTTTTTGCGGCAGAGTCTGGCTGCTGCCGTCTTTCGATACAGTCAAGGCATCATAGTCGAGAAGAACCTTGCCGACACGCAGCTTTCGCTCATTGGCAATCTTTGCCCGACGGAGCAGCGCGTTGATCCGCAGCAGCATTTCCTCTTCGTTGACCGGCTTGACCATATAATCATCGGTTCCAACCAGAAAACCTCTGCATTTCTCTTCTGGGAGCTGCTTAGCCGTAATCATGAGAATCGGCGTATTATCCCCACAGTCTCGCAGCTGTTCCGTGAACGCATACCCGTCCATCTTCGGCATCATGACATCGAGAACAATCAAATCGATATGCTGCCGATCCGTCACCTCCAGTGCTGCTAAACCGTCTTCTGCCTCAAAGACTTCATATCCTCCATGGCTGAGCACCGCCTTCATCAGCATGCGCGTGCTCCTGTCATCTTCAACCACCAGTATCTGAAACATCTCTTCTGCCTCCTTTTTATACTGCTTACAGTATAGCATAAAAATAAACTGAAAATAAACTTCTCATTGTTTATTTTCAGTTTATAAAAAATGGGTTAGAATAGATATTGTGGCAAAGAAGTAGAAAAAGGGGTGAAGGGAAATGCTTCAAATAGAGCATATCAGCAAACAATACACAACCGGGGATTTGACGCAGACTGCGTTAAAGGAGGTCTCGTTAAATCTCCGTGACAATGAGTTTGTCGCCATTCTGGGCCCAAGCGGCTCAGGAAAGACGACACTGCTCAATATCATCGGCGGTCTGGACCGCTACGACAGCGGTGATTTGATTATCAATGGAATCTCAACAAAGGAATACGAGGATCGGGATTGGGACTCCT
>VOFH01000989.1_pt1 | contig 46000 bp, 66 predicted proteins | sample 5384091 | NCBI WGS metagenome assembly VOFH01 (sample SAMN12384727, study PRJNA508395) | human gut metagenome | isolation source: healthy gut G | host: Homo sapiens
CGTTATACACCGATGTAAATTACGAAACTAACAGCTATACTGCAAGATATGTATTTGAAGCATATGACGATAACGGTAAACTATTACCGATACCCGAAAGTTCAAAAGCAGACGCTCTAAAACAGCAATTTACAAAACTCGGTGTTGTTAAAACAGATTACTACACTCTTGATTTTGACAGTGCCGTAACAGTTAATCTAAAATAGTTAAAAAAGGTGTCAAGCCCAAGTGAACATAATTTCAAAAACTGACAATAAAAAAGAGCCTCCTGTGGTAAAATGAAATGAACCGACCCCCAAAGTTAGACCAAAAATCTAACTATTGGGAGGTCGGTTTTTCATAACAAAATATAGTTTTGAATTTAAAATGGAGGTTGTGCAGGCATATCTAAATGCTGAAGGTGGGTATAGATATTTAGCAAGTAAATATAACATTCCTGCAAAGAGGAGAATTGAAGAATGGGTACACGCATACAGAGAATTTGGTGAAGAAGGGTTAATGCGTTCGAGACAAAATAAGAAATATATTTTTCAATTTAAGCTTTCTATGGTAGAATTGTATCTATCAAGTGAGGTCTCATATCAGGAATTAGCAATTATCACAAGGAATTAGTAATCCATCATTGATTGTAAAATGGGTCAATGATTTCAGAATTGCCGGACCTGATGCTTTGAGACCTAAAAGAAAGGTCGTAAGAAAACATTGGATATAAGAGAATGTAAAAAGCCTTCTAAATATGACGGAGAAAAAACCCGTGGATACAAGTGCCGAGCATGTCAAAGAACTTGAAGACGAACTACTTAAACTTAGAATAGAAAATGCATATTTAAAAGAATTGAGGAGACTGCGTTTAGAGGATGAAACTCTTCTGAAAAAAAACAGCGAGAATTGTCCACAGTCTCCGAGGACAGTTCAAATTAAAAGACATTCTCGCAGTAGTCGATTTTCCAAAGGCAACATATATGTATTGGCAAAAACGATTTGACAGAGAAAATCCTGATAAACAGTTGGAGGATGAAATCACTAAAATCCATATAGAAAACAAGGATTACGGTTACAGACGGGTATATAGAGAATTACGAAACAGAAAGATTTTTTGTGAATAAAAGAAAGTTCAAAAGAATCATGCAAAAATTATGTTTCCAGTCACATCATTTACTCGAAAAAGTCGCAGATATAATTCGTACAAAGGCAATGTTGGTAAAATAGCACCAAACAGAATTAACAGGCGATTTAATACATCTGTACCGCATCAAAGATAACTACTGACACGACGGAATTTAAGTATTATGAGATTGACAACAAAGGCAGAATGGTAATTAAGAAATTGTATTTAGACCCATTTCTTGATATGTTTAATGGTGAAGTGTTAAGCTATGGTATAAGCAAAACTCCATCAGCGGCAAGTGTTTTATCGGCACAGAAACAAGCAATAGAAATAACATCTGATTGCCCATACAGAAGAACATTCCATTCAGACAGAGGTTGGGCATATCAAATGGGTGCATATTCCTCTATTCTTAAAGAAAACAAAATATTTCAAAGTATGTCTCGGAAAGGAAATTGTTATGATAACTCTGTGATGGAAAATTTCTTTGGAATATTAAAGCAGGAAATGTATTATGGAACTACATATTACAGCTTTGAAGAGCTTAAAGATGCTATTGAAAGATATATAAAATATTACAACGAGAAAAGAATAAAAGAAAAACTTGGGTGGATGAGTCCGGTTGAGTATCGGCTCAACACCTTGGCTGCATAAAAAAATAGCGTAGCAGTCGTTAAAACTACTACGCTATAAAAAGTCTAACTTTTGGGGTCACATCAAAACCATAGGAGGCTCTTTTATGTCAAGAAGTTATCGTCATATACAAGAATGTAACAAAGAAATTATTGAATTAAAGCATAACGGCTGTCCGGTTAGACAAATATGTGAAAAATATAGATTTAGCAAAAATACTACTCTATATTATTTTGAATGTTCATTACAGAATACACGGCAAGAAAAATAAGAGGGAGAGAAGGAATCTTATTAGGGGTAACAAGTAGACCGTATATTCTGAAATCAACAATCAACTCCATCAATTATCCATCTGCTTATATCCTATTTCAGATGGATGTACCCAATTAGTTATATGTCGTTCAAAATGTTCTGAATATATATTACTTTTTATGTAATCACTCTGAAATCCATTCACTGTATCACATACAGCAAGCATAGGACATACAAAAAATATTCTCGTTTCTGCGTCTGTCAAACAAGTCTGTAATTGCACTGCAAGCCATTTTTATACAATATTCATATTGTTTCGCACTGCTTTTACAACCAAGTTGTGTACCCCATGAATATTGATCGCCACCACATATAGGGAGATTTATGACAATTTTTATGTTATGATTATATTTATGTATCGCCTCTATCATATTATTAAGATTGCATATAAATTTATTTAATTCATTGTCAAATTCAGAATAACTGCATATTTGAAATTCATTTGCACCGAATAAAATTGAAACAATATCAGGAGTCGGCATTGAATAACGCTCAATATATTTTGAAAAATCAAATTTGAGCACCGGATTTTCACAAACAACATCATATATTCCTTTACTATAACGATACAGCTTATCATTATCGCAAATAACCATTCCGTCTTGTATTGGCGTTACAGATGTTCCTATATGACTGTAATCTGTATTTGAATTGAGCATATATTCATAAAATTTTTTATCACCGTAATATTCTTTACCGTCAAATCCTTCAGGAAATAAGAACGGAGAAATTCCCCAACCGTCATCTGTATATTTTTCAAAATACGCACTGCAAGTCCAACCGCCTCTTCCTTCGTGATTTACATTATGACTGATATTTCTTAAACCTATTGTATTAATATTTTTTAGTTTATTCACAGTATGAGCAATATAAGTTTCAGCCATAGTCATACTGTCACCGATGCAAAGCAAATTAACGGTCGGATATTCTTTTTTCTCAAATATTTGAACGCGGCAACTCTTTTCTGTGAGCAATTTGCCGTAATATCCATAAATTTTCAACGTAAGCAAAAAAGTATCGGCTATGTCATTAAACTCTTCCAACCGCCAACAATTACCAAGATTTTTACCAAATTCACACTCTATCTGAACATCATATTCTTCAGAGTATGGATAAATAATATTTTTATAATATATCGAATACTGTTCAAAGTCTGTATATATACTTTGATTTTTGACATCTCTTAAAACAGAAATTTTTTCAGGCAATATTATAATAGGCTTATCACAATACATAATCATTTCATCCTTTGGTTTAATATATGTGATACGCGGCATAATGCCGCATATCACATTATAAAAAATTATTTATATATAGGTCCGTAGTTTTTGCAAGCCGCATAATCTGCCGCTTGAGAATCTTCTGTACCAAAAGACGACCATACGTGTGGACGATATACCTTTTCATCAGCTACATTATGCATTGTTACAGGAATTCTCAACATTGAGCAAAGTGTTATCAAATCAGCACCAACGTGTCCGCCGATTGTCACACCGTGATTAGCACCCCAATTAGCCATTACACTGTATACATCAGTAAATGCACCCTTACCTGTAAGAATCGGAGCAAACCATGTTGTCGGCCATGTAGGGTCTGTACGTTTATCAAGTTTATCATGAATATCATCATCAAGATTGCAAGTATATCCTTCTGCTATCTGAATAACAGGTCCAATACCTTCAACGATATTCACTCTAAGCATTGTTACAGGCATTTCTGCTTTTGTTCTGAAGTGGCTTGAAAAACCGCCGCCTCTGAAATATTCATAATCTGCTCTGCACCAATCTGTTGCATCAATACAATTTTGAATATCTTCATCAGTCATATTCCACCATTCTTTTTTGTGTACCGTTGCCGTTCTCGTCTTTGCCGCACCTGTACAATCAAGTGCCGTTGCACCGGAATTAATGAGGTGAATAATGCCGTTAGCGGCTTTACCTGTAAGTTCTTTACCTGTTACACGTTTTACGGCGTCTGGTGACCAATATGTACGAACATCGTGGAATGCAGGTGCTTTACCTGTAACAAGTGTTGCCAAAAGCATCGAAATACCGTTTAATGTATCATTTTCGGTTGCAAACGGGTAGGCATTTTTTACCGTTCCAGTTGAATGACGATGCCATAATTGCCTCTGTAAAATCAGCGTTAGGCAGCCAATCTGTCCATTGTCTTTGACCTTGGAAACCGCCTACTATTGCATTCTTTCCAAGTGCTTCTTCATGCCAACCAAGTTCGGCAAGTTTTGGATTTCCGTAAAGAATATCATTTACGATTAACGTAAACTTAGTGATAAATTCCCAATCCTTATCTGCCGGAACAACTTTCGATTTTGTAATAATGTCAGGCAAGTTTTTACCTGCATTTTTATCAAAGCCTTCTTTGCAGTTTTCTTTTATCCATTTATATGCTTTTTCATACTCATCTTTATCATATATACCAAGAGTAATTCTTCTCAATATTTCTGTCAAATCAACAAATTCAGCTCGTATACCAAGATACTTTTGCATAAATGACATATCACAATATGAACCTGCAATACCCATTGCGACACTGCCAAGGTTCACATATGCTTTGTTCTTCATTTGACCGACCGCAACAGCACCTTTTGCCCAACAATCATTTTTTCGGCAACATCTTCAGGCACTGTGTTATCATCAATGTCCTGCACATCGTGTCCGTACATTGAAAATGCAGGAAGTCCGCGTTGTGCAAATGCAGCCATTACTGCGGCAAGATAAACCGCACCGGGACGTTCCGTTCCGTTAAAGCCCCATACAGCTTTTTACTGTATCCGAGTTTAGGTCCATTGTTTCTGAACCATAGCACCAGCATGGTGTTACAGCCAATGTTGCACATACATTTTGTGTTGAAAAAATAATCGTTGCATTTAGCCGCCTCAGCGCCTGAACCTATTGTACAAGGTGAAATTACACATTCAACAGGTGTTCCGTCTTGATAATGCACATTACTTTCGATAAGTTCCTTAGCGGCATTTGCCATAGCCATTGTTTTTTCTTCAAGGCTTTCTCTGACGCCGCCCCAACGACCGTCTATTGTCGGTCTTATTCCTATTCTTGGTTTCATTTTTATTACTTCCTTTCTGTTTTTTAATTAATTATAAGCATGAATATAATACATTTCTCAGCCTTGGCTGATAATATTCTTCTTGTGGGTTTAACATATGGTGTGCATAGAAAAGTGCAACTTTTTTCTTCTGTATCGGCAATTATTGTTGCACCTGCCGCACCTCCCCAACCGATTTCACCGATTGAACTGTTTGAACCGCTTTCTGCTTTATCTATAAGCGTTCTTACACCTAATCCGTAACCGTAACCTCTAAGACGTCGCCAATTCATAGTTTTTACGCTGTGCCTCATTTAATTGATTTGTTTTCATCAGTTTTACTGTGGCACTGCTAAGTATACGATTATTATTAAGTCCTGTTCCGCTATTTGCCAAAGCCGCCGCAAACTTGGCATAATCATCGACAGTCGTTATTATTCCTGCACCTCCGCTGTCATAATTCTCACCGAATACAAGTTCATTGCCGTATGCTCTTTTGACAACTCCGCTTGTATGTTCTTTTGCTGAAGTTCTACAATGTTCTTCGTATCTTGTATTTCGTATATATATTGCGGAGATATTATAACATCGTTCGGTGTATGGTAATATGAATTATTCATATCCAACGGCTCAAATATATGTTTTTTCATATATTCCGAAAATCTCATTCCCGAAACTACTTCTGCCAATACCGCTAAAACATCGTGACAAAGGCTGTAATTCCATCTTGCACCCGGTTCAAATAAAAGCGGTTCTTCCGCAAGACATTTGATGACTGTTCTTGTCTCCATTTTACCGTCGGTTAGCTTTCTTGCTTTTTTCAAATGCAGGTGTGTTTGTAGCATATGACAAACCAGCCGTCATAGTAAATAAATCTCGAATTGTTATCGGATTTTCTGCCGCTTTTATTCTGTCACCGTCTTTTACATACATTTTTTAAATTCAGGAAGATATTCATATAACGGATCAGACAACAAAAACTTTCCCTGTTCATACAGCTGAAGTGCCGCCGTTACCGTTGCCACCTTTGAACACGAATAAATATATAACTGCTCCTCACCTGTCTTTTTATTTTTTCTCAAGGTCAGAATATCCCGAACTGTATTCAAATACTTTCTTCCCGTCTTTATAAATAACGACACTGTTACCCGGAATAATCCATTCCGTCAGACTATTCATAAAGTTTTTCATATATTCAAAATTCATAGTGTCCTCCTGTTTTGTGCGTCAAATAACTACGTTCACGTTTTTGTCATCGTCTTTTATAAAGATTTTTTCGTTCTTTGTTATTGTAATATTATATTTTTTCCCTCTGAAAACTCTTGTGACTTTCGCCGGAAGAAGTTCTTTCGGCAGACATGGGTCAATTTCAAGTCCGTCCCACTTTGCCCTTATTCCAAGCATATATTGTGTAACCGCAATATACATCCATGCCGCAGTTCCTGTAAGCCATGATACATTCGCCAAACCGAATTTATCACTTTCAGGCCCGAAAATATTTGACGCATAAACGTAAGGCTCTGCCTTATATCGCCACTCTCCGGCTTTTTTCTGTGCCACCATAGGCAATAACTGATGATAATATTTATAAGCTCTTTCAGGTCTTTTTAACATACATTCCGCTATGATTGCCCATGTATTTGCGTGACAGAATACACTTCCGTTTTCGCCGCAACCTTTATTGTAATACGTTAATGGGTCTTCTTTTGACGGATAGTCCTTCATTGACGGATGAATTTTTTTAATACCTAAATCCGTATCAAGATATTCATTTACACTGTCCATTGCAGTTTGTCCGTTTTCACCCATACCGCTTATAACAGACCAGCTTTGTGAATTAAGCCATATTTTTGCCTGTGGCTCTTTTTCACTTCCGATATACCGTCCGTCATCTGTGATACAACGAATATACCATTTTCCGTCCCATGCTTTCTCATTTACAAGTTTCTTTTTTGTGATTCATATATATCAAGATACTTCTGCTTATCTTCACCTTTAAGTTCAGCTAATTCCGCAATCATTCTAAGAACAGTACCGAACTGCATACCTGTCCATATACTTTCGCCTTTTCCCTCACGGCATACTTTATAAAGCATATCGTTCCAATCAGATGCAAGCATAAGCGGGAAACCGTTTTCACCGAGATTATTCATACAAAATTCAATAGATTTTTTAATATGTTCCCATACGGTAGCACTGCCGCCGTCATAAAAATCTATTACTTCATCAAGATAATCTAGTGTTCCCTCTTCCATAATGATATGATAGCACGTCATTACAAGCCATAAATGATTATCGCTGTGTATTCTTTTAACTGGTTCCCAGCCCTCTAACGGGAAACAATAATGATTGCAATGTCCATCCCGATATTGTTGTGTAAACAGTAAATTAAGTTTATTCTTTGCTCTGCGTAAGTTAAACGGAATCATTGCCAAAATATCTTGTGCGGTATCTCTTACTCCAACGCCTCGAAATGTGCCTGTTGCGTAATAGCTTATATTTCTTGAAAATTGAAAATTTCGTTCGGCTTGATAAGGATTCCATACATTAATCATAAGTTGAGTATCTTTATCCGGTAGTTCACACTGGAATTTACTCAAATAGTTATCCCACGATTCACACAACTTTTTTATAAGAATTATCAACGAAATTCTTTTCTCTGCAATGATTTACACTTGCTTTTACTGCATCCTCCGTCATAGCTGTTCCGAGAAAAATATTTACTTCTTTTTTGCTTCTCCTGCTTTCAAATCTAAATCTATTTGCAATGCAAAAACACGGATCACCGCCGTAAAGAGTAGAATTTGTGCATTTTCCGTTTTCAACATTCTGCGGATTTTCTTCACTTCTGTATGAGCCTACAAATTCATCTCTGTCACAGTCAAATGCAGTTGCCGGTACATCTGTTGCAAAATATACCAAAGGTGTTTGGTCAGGTCGCGGTTGGTCCTCAACACCGTATTTATAAACTAAAATATCACACATATTGTAAGCAGTTAATTGATGTTTGTTATAGCACTGCCATTGTAATTCACGCATAAATTCCATCATACCCAGTTCAACATACGGAAAAACAGTAATTTTGCGGTCATAATTTGATTTTATCTTTAAATTCCATATAAGTGCATTTTCATATTCACCTACAAAATATTTACTTGTTATTTCAAGTCCATTCTTTTCAGCCTCAAATCTTGTATATCCCATACCGTGTGTGGAACTCCACTTATCAGGCTTTGACTTGCACGGTTCGTTTGTCGGACACCAAATATCGTCATTATCCTTGATATATGTATAAAATCCGCTTCTGTCGGTTGGTAAATGGAAAAAACGGTAATGATTAATTCTCCATATTTGAGGGGATTTATAAAAAGCAACACCTCCGCCGGCTTGTGAAATCATTGTATGAAACGTACCGTTTGAAAGGTAATTCATCCATGGTGTAGGTGTATTATATTTGTCAAATGTTATTTCCCTGTCATTAAATTTATACATTTTTGTCTACCTTTCTATACATTTTGCAGTCTCATTTGCACAATGTTGTGCAATAGTTATTTCACTGTCACTGACACTTTCATCAAATTCATTAAAAGTATTTCCAATACAGCTTTTGCCTGTCAACATCTCATACCATATATATCCCAAAGCCAGTCTTCCTACGCCAAAAGAAGAATGAAATGTATCACGATGGATTTTCTCTATACCCGATTTTATAAGGTTCTGAAAAGTTTCACCGCTTGGGATAATTTCTACATTTCCGATGTCCTTTGCAGCTTGTTCATATGCTGATTTTAAATCAGCAAACATTTCAATTTGATCTTTGTATTTCATTTCTTCATTAAGTCTTTTGCTGTTTTGCTCATATGCCCAAGTTTGATGTATCATAATTTTTGCTTTCGGTGCGTGAATATGTACATAATCGGCAAGTGCATTCAGATACGGCTGATATGTATTATAATCAACGCTAAGTGAACTGGCTTGTTGCAATGTTACAACGTCCCAAATATCGCTTTGAAGAGCTTGTTTTATTGACACTTTTATGCCTGTTCTCACACCGTTAAATTCAAAATCATAATCCGCCGCGTCATTATGTATATTTGCATAATGTCTTGAAAGCGGACAACCGCCTATGAACAAATTAACCGTTTTCATATCCACACCGTCCGCTTTTGCAATTCCATGTAAATAACGCATTGCGTCGTTTGAAAAACTGTTTCCTATAGCTAACACTTTCATTTTGTTTCCCCTCATTCAAACACAACCATCTGATGACACTCTATCTTATCTAATTTTACTGATATATAGCCATTTTCATAAGTAAAATCTATATCTTCCTTTTGAGGTGCAAGATATACTTTGTTTATTTTCTTATCAGTTTTGATAGCTAATTCAACGTTGTATATAGGCACTATATCCTCGATTACTTCTATACCGTTTCCTCGTTTTACGGGACTTGCATATAGCAAATGACATATTAATCTGTCACTCTGTTTCATCAAAGTTACTATTCCTTGTGCAGGAAGATTTGTTTTTAAAGTCTTTGCAGTGTCAAGTAATCTGTCAAGAGCGAATATTGCCATTTGTTTCAAATGCAATTCGCCGCTTTGAGCATAATCGGCAAATATATTCCACGCAATATATATTCCGTCTTTACCCTCTGTCATTCCCGCACCGCCGTATTCACAGCTGTTTGGAGTATGCTGATGTGAGCAGAAATGTGCTCTTTGTACGGTTAAAATAAGGATTTTCTCTTATTCCGAGTTCGTTACCGATACAACGAATTTTTTCACCGTTGCCGTACATTATATATCCGGTATCACCCATATCTTTTATTTTTCTAAAGGTCTGAAATAATCCGGTTTATACGGATTTTCTTTTATCCATTCAGCACCGAGATTAAGGCAAAATTCATTGCTGTTTTCATACAGTGCAGATTTACCTGTTGCAAGAACTTTTCCTCCGCAATCACAAAATTCTCTTAAACGTTTTTGCAAAATCAATATCAGTGCGAATAACATCAGGCAAAATTATAACTTTGTATTTACTTAAATCCGACTCAAAGTCAATAACGTCAAACAAATATTTGCCCTCAAGCATAATCCGGCATACACCGCTTCCCGAATCATCGACTTTTGTCATTTGCCCTGTACTCAAATCACCGACATATGCCTCAGGACTGATTATTACAATATCTGCTACTGATTCAACATTATCAAGCCATTCTTCTTTTTTCTTCCAATTCTGAATATGCGGAGCCTATCAAGTCGTATGTTACCATATCCATTTCACCGCTCGGTGAAAGTTGATCTCCTACAGAACATTTTGCACCGTTTGCGGCGGCAAGTGCCACTTCAAACCTAAGTGCATTAGGATGTTTAAAACCGCCAAATTCGCCCCATGAGCCGTGGAATTTTCCTGTCATACCAAGATAATCGACTCCGAGTCCTTGACAATATCTTGCCGAAAAAGGAAAATGGTCATATCCCCAACCACCTGTCGGCAAGCTTTCAAGTTCCAAATGCGTGTTGTAATTCACAAGGTCACGTCTGCCTTGTCTTATATGTCCGCCATTATGAAAAGCGGTAAATTTGGTTTTATACTTATCAACTGCCGCACGCGTTTTTTCTGCATAGCGTTTATATACCATTTCTGCGTGTTTTAGCACATCATTTTCATCATACGGATTTAGCCCCAATTCTTCTCGCTTTGCAATACAGTTTTGACAATAACACGGCTGAACACCAGCTATATCAAGGAATATTCCGTCTGCGTCATAGTTATTGCAAACTTCTTCAATTTGCTTTACAAGGTAATCCAAATACGGAGATGACATACACATTTTATGGTATCCGGTTCTGTAAAATCTTTTGCCCAAGTAGTAGACTCATCAAGATTTCTTACAAGCCATTCAGGATGTCTGTGTGCCATTTTTTCGTCAAGACCCGCTGACAAATATATCGGAGTTTTAACGTCTATCTCGTGTGCCGCCTGTATTTGTGCTCCAAGTAAATCAAAATCCAAATGAGGATGTATTTCGTTTGCTTTTGACGGATGATATGCCCAACCGTGGTGACATTTTGAAAATAGTGTAATCGAATTTATATTTCCTTTTTTCAGTGCAGTCTGAAATTGTTTTTTATCAAACTTTTTGCCTATATCTTCAATATGTTCACTTGTATGAAAATCAAGATGTACCTGTCTGAATCTCAATTATTGTCAGCTCCTTTCGTGCCATATATTATCTCAAATCTATTGAATAAATATCTGCGATTTCGTTTCCGTTGGTTGAAGTTAAAGTAAAACGAATTGCTTTTGTGGTTTTTCCGATTTTGATTTTTACAAGACGTTGATGATTTTCCTTTATCCCGTCAATTTCTTGCCACTTATCATCAGCGTTTTTAATTTCTATTTTCATATCTTTAACAAGAGTTTTCGGTACGTTAAGTGCCGGAGCATTTTTATGTACATTACAGGTATTCATTTTCTCGGGAATATATTTTCCCGCACCTGTTGTTTCTCTGTTAAGGTCGCTGTTAAATACAAATCTAACTTCATTTATTGCCTTTTCACTTTCAAATGAAAATGTTACAGTATCACCGATTTTACCGCTCCAACAATTTTTATCATCACCGTAATGTCTTTCAATACCGTTTAAAAGCAATTCGGCATCTTCGCCTGTTGATGTAATTGTTGCACTTTTTGTAAGTTCTGAAATCTTTGTTTTGCAGTAAGGCAACCAACAATCATCATCCATAAGCATTTGTTGCAGCTCGCAAATATATTTTTCAGAAATTTCTCTCGGTGTTGCATCGTTTTTTATCGCTATTGCCGACGCAGTTCCGACCGCTTGTCCAAGCAATGCACAAGTAGCCATAACTCTCGATGCGCTCATTGCAGTATGCGTAACACTGATATTTCTGCCTGCAAAATAAAGATTTTCGATATTAACCGAATATAAACATCTGTAAGGTATTCCAAACGGTGAAGGTGCAGGATGAAATATATTAGGCTTATCCTTAGTGTTTATCCCTGCGGGATTGTGGTCATCCATTGTCCAACCGCCGTATGCTGCAATATCATCAAAATGACCTCCGTCTCTGACATCGTTTTGATTCATTATATAATCTCCGACATATCTGCGACTTTCACGTTTTTCGGAAGAAATCCGACAAATTCAAGTTCCCAGTTATCCGCGTCATATTCACCGCTGTTTTTCACAAAATCCCATATACCGTATGCGACGCTTATAAGCTCATCACGAAGTTTTTCTGTATCGTGAATAGTGTCACCTTCACCGCCGAGTTCCATATACCAAAAATTTTCTTCGGGGTCATTCATATCGGGTAAGCGATACGGTAAGTCTTCTTTCGTAAACTTTCTTGCCCAAGACGGAGCAATGAATGTGTGTTTTTATCTGTTTCCCTTGCTTGAATAAGACACGATAATCCCATTGTTTTCTTATCGGCTTGCTCAGGCGCTATGCTTTCGCCGAACTCATTTCGACTTTCACGTCCCCAACGATATTCTGCACCCGAAAGAGGTGCGAGAATGCTGTCACCCGAACAATCGGCAAACAATTTTGCTTCAATTATATGATAACATTGCGTTGTGGTTTGCCAACCGATAACTTTTTTTATTTTTGAACCGTCCATTTCTATATCATTGCATGAACAATTCAAAATCGGCGTTATATTTTTTCATTATTGATAAGTTCAAACAGTATAGCGTCCCACATCGGATAACGTCTGTAAGGGTTTCTGTAAAGGGTTTCAAGTGCAATTTCTTCAATAATGCCTGTTTCTCTGTTGTTTTTTACCGTGTGCACCGCACACCCACATTCTGATTTCGCTTGACGCATTACCGCCGTATACAGGGCGGTCATGCATAAAGTGCAACCTTTATTCCGTGACGTGCCGCCGCAACTGCCGCACACATACCCGCAAGTCCGCCGCCTACAACACACAAATCAACTTTGTGATAAATACTTTTAAGGTTTGTATTCATTTATTTTCGCTCCTTTCAAGTATTTTTATGTTAAATTCAAACTTTGTTTCAAACGTTTTTGTTTTAACAATATGTTTCAAATCCACTGTATAAACTGTTTTTTGCTTATTATAATGTGACGCATATGTCACTTCGTTTATTTTACATTCAAAATCAGCAACATTGTAACACATCTCTGTATTTCCGATTTTCAAACCGTTTTCACATTCAGTAGGTTTAACATCAAAAACAAAATGCTCCGTAACATCATTTTTATCTGTGTCAAATGCGAAATTATCGTTTAAAACAATTTTATCATCATAAAATTCAAATTTTCGTGTTAATTCTTTTTAATGAGCAATCATTGTAAGCATCTTTACAATCTATTATAAGTTCATTTTCTGTGACTTTCACAATATTTCCGCGATATTCTTCACCCTCTTGCTGTACAATTCCGTTTACTACAGGCACACTGTGCGCCAATGCTGACGGCGGAAAATATTTATATCTTTTTGAACTGAAATAGTCCGATGTATATTCGCCTCTGCGGGTCTGTTACTATTTTATCGCCACCGACATTTAACAAAAATACGCCTATATCGTTATGATTATGAGATTCTTTATTATCTCCCGCTTTTGCGGCAAATTCATAATTACTTGTTCTTTTTATATACCAACCTGCATTTTTAAAATAATCAAAACCATTTTCTGATTCTGTTTGTACTTTAATGTTATTTTTCGCCATGCAAAATCTCTGATAAGATGAGCAAATCTGTAACAATCATCACCGTCAAATTCAAGCGAGCAGTTATCATCATGTACTGCTATTTGGCTGTATTTTTGTTTTAAAAGTGTATTAAACCGCTTCTTTGCGTAAACTTATCTCCGCAATCGGAAAATGTGACTGTATTATTATTTTTAAACCATAATTTTTGCGGAAACAATGCGATATTTTCAACTTTTCATTATCGAAAAGATTATCTTTTCCGTCACTGTACTGATACAATAACTGTGCGAAGTATGTGAAATACCCAAAGCCGTATGCCCAATAATTTATTCCCTCTACACACGCACCGTCATCACCAAAACCTTTTAGCTACTCTTCCAAAGTTTCCTTTATTCGCGGTAATATCGTTTTAATTTCCTCATCAGTTCCGAGATATAAAAATGCACTTCCGACACTTCCGGCACATACGGCAGACCAGTTATTCTCTAAACAATCCCAACTGTTTTTCTGCCGGATAAATAAGGTTTTAAGACACGTCTGTAAACTTCATATTTAATTCTTTCGACTATGGTTTTATCAAGCTTATCGCTTAATATATGCGAAATTTCAGCCAATGTAAATGCTGTTTCAGCCGCAAATAAATCAATATGCGTTATACAATCTTCAATACTGCTATTTTGCGGAATATGTGCCGGCAAAGCCCAAGTAAATTCATCAAGAATTGACCATATAAATATCTTGCAGGCACAAGCGGTATTTTTCATCGTCATATAAAATATTTAGTATTGCAAAGTCGTTCAATCGTCTTCTATGCAAAAAATACTCATATTCATATTCTTTTCGACTGCCTGTAACATAAAACTTTTTAAAAGATGTATATGTCAATGCGGCTATATCTTTATTTGCGAATTTTTCTGAATCCGACTTTATTCTCTCAACCTGTTGTTTCAAAAATGTATCGTTTTTTACGTTTTCTTTTATGTTTTTATTCTCTGTAAAAGTCTGTTTGTCATTTTTACTCCTCAATAAAACCTGCTTTTGTCACGCATTCAAGCCATGCACGAGCCATTATTTCATGTCCCGCATTTGTCGCATGAATACAATCGACCGACCAATGTTCCGGAGGTGCAATTTTTAATGCCTCTTGAAATTTTTCAAAATACGGTACAAACACCGCATTATATTTATCAGCAAGTTCCTTTACTATCTGACGGCGCTCCGTGAGTTGTCCGTTCCAAACGTCCCAATCTCTGACTATATCACGACCGAGTTCGGGAGTATTATTTGTAATCTTAAACAGAAACGGTTCTCCAAGCACCAATTTTAAATCTTTATTCTTCTCTAATGCCTCATTTATCATTAACTCATATATAAACTTAAATTTCTTTGCGTCCGCACCTTGATTCATACGTATTGCAAAGCCAATATCATTCACTCCGCTTAAAATACTTAAAATATTACAATCAATATTTAATGCATCCTCAATCCAGCGACTGTATGTATCGGCAATACGACTGCCGTTATACGCTTTATTCCATACTACAGTATCGGGATAATCGCATAAAAGCTTTGACGCAATCAGATTAACATAGCCGTAACCGTATGCTTGAACAGGATTATGACCTGTTTTATCTCTTCCGCAATCTGTAAGTGAATCACCTTGAAACAATATCTTTAACATAACTATTTCCCCTCTTTTATTCTGATTTTTCCATACATATGTGCTGTTTTGTCCGGCATTGTAGAATGAAATAATGTGTATGGGTATCTAAGCATACTCGTTTCTTCAACTTTTGCCTCAAGTTCCATAAGAAAACTGTCTGTATTTTTTACTGATACCTAATTTTTCAAAAGTTAATTTTACTGTTTCGCCTTTTTTTAGTTTAAACGGCGTTTTTACTATTTCTTTAACTTTCGGTTCATTTTGAAAACATATGTAATTTCAGCCTCTAGCATCTAAGTTGCGGTGCCGGTACAAGTTCATTGCCTTTTTTCAAAAGTGCATATATTTCGCCGAAGTCTGTTTCCTCTGCCGAAAGCATAACTTCGCCCTCTGCACTCGGTACAGGCATTGCAGTGTACAATAAAAAATTCAGTTGTCTTTTCAGAGTCGTTCATTATGATAAGCTCACTGTCTTTCACCGCAATTTTACTTCCGCACATTTTGTATTATAGTAATTTACAAATTGATATTTCGGACAATCGTTTATATTTTCCGACACAATCATAGGCAATTCCGAATACAGGAATGTATTTTCTATCTCATTCTTATTGTTTTTAAATAAAAACATATTTACCCGCTTGCAATTTCAAATTAAATTCGTATGATTGGCTTTCATTCGGGTCGATGTTGTATTCAAACGACTGCTCTTTTTCGGTATTCTTTGGCGATATTGCAAATGCAGCCGTTCCATTCATCGCTACATCACTTTTATTGTGAAGTATTACTTTGACGGTTCCTTTATAAAATCCGTTATCTGGTTTAAAATCATCTTGCATTACTATTTCAGACTCAAGAACTGTTCTTTCATTTTTCAAATTATCCGCCGTAACTGAAATTCCGTCTACGAATTCATATACATTAAGTCCGAGTTCTTTTTGGAGTCAGTGCATATTTTCCGTTTATATTAATGTTGTGAAAATTTACATTTCGGATATTGTGTTTTTCGCTAAATCCCTCAATTCTTGAATTAGATAGCAATATATCGTTATTATCAGTTCCTAATTATTTGATATTTGAAAAAGTAATATTGCGTATATCGCCCATTTTATTATCTCTGTTCCATACAGAGTCTGCAATACGAATATCAAATAATTGTGCGCCGGGAGTATCTTCGATTCGGATATTATCAAATACAATATCAGATACTTCCGCGTGATCGCCGTGATGAATACCCATAAGCGGATAACCTGTATCAGAATGAATTATATCTATATTCTCAAATTTTATATTCCTCACTTTGTCTGCTCTGAGTTCAACGCCTACTTCCATAGGTCTTGCAAAATCATTCCATAATACAGAATTTTTAAATATAATATTTTCACAGTTTCCGGTACCCAGTGCTTTTTACAACAAACGAATCGTCCCATACTCTCGTGAAAATATCGGACACGGTAACATTTCTTGAACCGCAAATATCAATACCGTCGGAATTTCCTCTGCACCCAAATATTTTGACATCTGAAATATTTACATCATCACAACCTGTAATTCTCATACTCCAGTCATTACTGTCATCAATTATAATGCCTTTTATCGTAACATTCTTACAGTTTATTATATCGATACTTCGTGCAAAGTTTTTTCGCATTTCGTATGTATAACGTTCCATACATACTCTGCCTCTGCCGCAAATAGTTATGTTATTGCAATTCTTTGCGACTATATTGCCGTAAAGTGTTGCTCCTTCTTCAATATACACTGTGGTGTTATCTTTTTCAATAAGCAATGTTCCTGTTTTATACTCATCTTGCGTTATTTTTATATAATTATGTGTCGGACCGATAAATTCTTCCTTGTATGCAAAAAGCATAAGGTTATTATTACTGCTGCCATTTATTTCGAATGATAATTTAACAGGACGGTCCACCGACAATATTATCTTTCCAAAACTTATCTCAAACGATATACCTGCACTTAACGGACGTATAACTGCCGATTTTATTTCTGTTTCAGACTCAATTACTATTTCTTCTCGGTCATCTACATTAAACATTACATATTCCATATGCTCAGTGGAATTATATGGTTTGGGATAAACTTTGCAACTGTGAACTCTAAGCAATTCACCATTTTTTAAAACCTTGTAATTCATTTTGCTTTTCCTTCCTGTTTAAATAATATATAAAAAAGAGGGGACATCTGCCCCTCTTTTATAAGTCCAAATTAATTTGAAGGGCCAACAGGTTCATTATTACCCATTTTACTCATATCAATATTTTGGAATCCCCGAATCTTTTTGAATACTTCACTATCAGACTTCAATTCATAGTTTCCGTTAGCATAATCAACAAATCCCGGATCTGATGTTGTTAAATAGTTGTTTGTACCCTTTATCAATTCAGGCGCACCTCTTGTACCCTGAGGGTTGACAGTTCCGTTTGCCTGACTAAGTTTAAACTTGATATTAACAACAAGATTTTCGTCAAATATATTTGTTGCAACAGATTTATAATATTCATCTTTGAATGTAGCAAGTTCAGGATATTTTGCCGCAAATATCGGATTTGCCGCATATTTTTCAGCCAATTCAACTCTTTCTTTTTCCTCTGTCTTTGTCATATCCCACGTTGCACCCGGAGCATATGAGTTCCAACCAAGGAATGTTGCACTACAATCAACAAATATATTGCCTTTAAGTGTGTTTCTGTTACCTTGTGCCGTTACACCGATAACATTATTGGCACCGTCTGAACCGATGTTTGCAAATACATTATTGTAAATCTGCAAAGCGTGACCGTAGTTATCTGTTCTTATTGCCGAAACATTAAGCTGTTTCTTATATTCACCGACCGGATAAATACCGATATTGTAAATATAGTTGTTCTTTATAACACTGCCTCGCCATTGCGGTACATATTCGTTTCTGGTATAAATAGCGTCCATATCCAAACATTCTTTAACCGCATCGTGAATTTTATTATATTCAATTACATGGTCATTACCATGATAGTTAAATATACAGTGCGGAGCGTCATACAAATCATTGTACGCAACGTGAATACCGACACCGTGCATTGCAATCGCAGGAACATATGATTTCTGCAAATATCCTACATGGTGAATATTATTATTCAATATTTCGTTATTGCTTGGCGTTAATGTCTCCAAATCACCGCCGCGAAGATACAACGCAGTGCCGCCGATATTTTTAATATGGTTATTATCCAAATGAACGTCTGTACCGTTTATAATAATAGCGCCTGAGCCGAAATTAAAGATATTACAATTCTTCACATCAATATGATTTACACCGTTACCGTCATCGACAAAACCGTCCCAAACGTGTCCGGGAATACTTGTGAGTCGGTATATTTATCTATGTCAGCTATATAAACCGACGAACCAGAACCCTTCGTGAAGTTTGCACCTTTTTAAATCGGCACCTCTCGAAATCATCCAATCTTTTGAAACTCGGTATTGAATATCCCGCACTTGTACCAAGTACCGCATATCCACGTCCGCCTTTCATTGTAATGTTACTTACATTGACATATTCAGCACCGTTAAAGTTGAAAATCGGAGTTTTCAGCATAGACAAGCCGATTTCATAATTACCGCTTGTAAAATCTGACGGTGCGTAATAGTAAAGTTTGCCTGTGTCACGGTCAATGTAGTATTCACCCTCGGTATCAAGTTCTTCAAGCAAGTTTTCACCGTAGAACCAACCGTTTGTATAGTATGTATTAATACGTCCCTCTTTTATAGTCAAAAGTTTCTTTGACGTATCAATTTTATCTATCGGATATGTGTTGTTTTCATAGTTGATTGAAATTGTACCGACTATATAAGCGTCCTTAGCGTCTTTCCACTTAGAAACTCTTTCATCCGTATAGCGGAATCCGAAATTTTCTGTATCTACATTATCTGTAGGAACAGATATTGAACCGCTGTTCGGATAACGTGCAAGAGTTTGGTTTTCATCATTTACAATAAGTTCTGCCTGTGCATATCGGCCTTTATTGAAATAGTGATAGCCTCTTGTACTTAATTCACCGTAATCTGTAATACCGTGTTCTTAAGGTCAACCATAAGGACTTTTGACGCGGCATTTTTATCAATCATAACGTTTTTAGCCGTATCATCAGCCGCAGTAAACCAACCCTTTTCCAAAGGTACTTGACCAGAAATCGTTACAGCCTCTCCCCGGATATGATGTATATGTTATCATGCTGCCCTCTTTACCGGAATCTTCTTTTTGTAAATGTCATACCCTCGTCTATATAGTATGTACCGCCACGAAGATATACAGTTACACCGCCTTCAGGCAATGAATTTGCCGCATTCATATTTTTGATTGTTTTTGCTTTCTGAACCGTTGCAAACGGTGAGCTTTCACTACCGTCATTATTGTCACTGCCATTCGGCGCAACGTATAACTTAGCCGATGATGTTACATCCCCGCCGGTGTTATTAGGTCCGTTTCCGTTGTCAGGCTCTTTTATTCCACCGTTTTTATCTATCAATCTCACTGCCATAACACTTGCCTCAGCTCGTGTTATATTACGATTTGGTTCAAAACAGTTATCATGATTGCCGTTTACTATTTTCTTGTCATATGCAATAAGAACATACGGCTTGTATTCTTCAGCTATTTCCGCATAGTCGTAGATTTTTGCTTTTACGGCATTTTCATCTGCGACTGCAGTGTCAGATAAAGCGTTGGCTATAATTTTTGCCGCTTGACTTCTTGTCAAAGTTGCATCATAATCTGAATATTCATCAGGTTCTATTAAACCTAATTCAACAGCTTTCTGTATATAAGGCGTTGCCCAGTATCCATCACCGGCTCTGTTTCAAAGCCGAGTGATTTTACCATCATAGTCAAAATTCCGTAACACTCACATATGAATCAGGTCTTATTGTCCCGTCATCATATCCGCATATCACACCATAACCGTTAAGACGCATCATAATAGATTTTGACCAATGTTCCGAAAGATCCGAAAATTCCGGTTCTCTCGTTATTGCGGCAAATGTTGTTGACTGCAAAGTGACCGCAGCTGCAAGCAAGACTGTCGCTATTTTTCTAAATCTATGTGACATTTTCTATTCTCCTTCAGTTTCATTCTCCTTCACTTTGAGTTGTTTCATTCCCCTTATTTGCTCTCCATTCGTCTATCTGACGTTGAATTTCCTCAACGATTTTATCATCGCCGGCCGCAATAAGTTTTTGTTGGAATTCTTCGTACAATCCCATAGGATCAGCCGCTGCACCGAGTTAAGAGATTTCTTATATTCGCCTATTACAGCTGTTACCTGTGCAAGTTCCATCTTTATAGGGTCTGTATCTAATGTAAAACCTCTAAGCTTTGAATCTTCGGCTTTATCGTTTACACTCTTAATAAACTCGTTATCGTATATTGGATTCTTGTCCTGCATATAGATTTCATAACCGTTAAATGTGTTACCCATTGCAAATCTGTATTGTCCGTATGGGCTTTCAGAAGTCGGTTGTGATGTATAACCTATAGGTTGAATTTCCTTGTCGTTTACCTTTGTATAATGTTCGCCCTCAATACCGAATACAAGCAGATTGTACAAATCTTTGCCCTTTTTCAGTATTCATAAGACCGATTAACTGCATTGCGCGTTCAGGGTGTTTTGAATTGATTGATATTGCAGTATTCGATGCAGATGCGGCATATGGAATGTAATGCTTGTTCTCAAACGGAATTTTTACGTATGCAGTTGAACCTGCGGCTTTTTACTGTCAATTTCAGATTGAGTAGGCATATATCCCTGACCGACGATATAGTTTGCACCGCCCTTTACTTCGTAATCTTCAGTACCGACATTTTCAGCGGTAAGAATATCTTTTCTGATATATCCCTTTATTGAACCAATCAGCATATACTTGAACAAATGTCTTGTATTCGGAGTTCTGTATAGGTTAATCGGTGTATAATCATCACCGCTTGCTTTTATCTTATATGGACTTGAAATCCATTCATAGCCTTTTTTCAACGTGATCGGCGAATCCGTAAACACCCTTTTTTAAATCTCCGCCGTCCTTAATCATTTTTATGTATTCTTCAATCTTATCCCATGCCTCTTTATCCATAGTTTCCTTTGATGAGAAGAAATCGGCAAGTTCTTCAATATTTATCTTGTCTTTATACTTTTCATATATGTCAATCGGAAAATCAAGCGATGACACATATGATACCATTTGTTGCATACACGGTATACTGTAAAGTTTTCCGTCTACACGTTGTTTATCCATAATCGCGTCCGGTATTTCTTTCTTTAAATCAGGAGCATATTCATCGATTAAATCATCCAATTCCAAATATGAACCCTTTTTTACTTCGCTTGTGTACGGAATCATCCAGCCATGCCATACTATATCAAGATCTTCATTTGACGCACTTGCAAGTTTCCATTTTTCAGCATAGTCAGAAGATGTCACACATTCAAATTCTACTTTTGTATTCGGCAAATATTTTTGCAAGTTCTTCATTAAACTTATCCCAAACTTTCTGTGAATCTTGTTGTTCACCTGGACCCAAAAACATCCATTTTAATGTTACCTGTTCATCACCTGTGTCCTGCACCGGTTGAGTTCCGCAACCACTGAGCAGCATAGTAGCTGCTGCAGTGGCTGCAATGATTCTTTTACATACTTCATAATTTTTCCACTCCTTCTTGTTTTATTTTTTTATCTAAATATTACTACCAATTTTGGTGACCACCAGTATGAATTTATAAGCACACGGTCGCCCTCTCTTAAATCTGATGCCGAAGAATTGTATATTTCTCCGTCACTGCTGTCATAACGATAAGTTGTTGAATTAATAAGCATTGACTGATATTGTTCTGCACCGTTACGGTCAACATATTTTACAATAGCCGTTCTTCCGTTATCGGCAACCGATATAACATCAGCAATCATATTTCCGTTTAGCTGAATGTTATCGCCGTCTATTCTTATCGGACCTATATCGTCCACTCTGACAATAACTCTAAGCATTTCAACTTTATCGTTTGATGTTGTATATTCAATAATATCACCGTGTTTTAAATCTTCTACTTTTATGTTTGAATAATCAACACGGTCTTTCCAGTTTGTTTTCGGTTGGTCATATATTATATCATCACCGGCAAACACGCTTTGTCCGCCTACAAATTGAATTAATGTACCAACTTCGTCATCTTCGTTGACCGCCGTACATATTTCATCAATTATGCAAGGTGTACTGTATTTACCTTCACTTGCCGTATTACTTACGACTGCTCCCAATCCTCCGCCCGGGCCTGCGTCATACAGATACAACGGTGCCGGCAAAGACATATCTGTTGTAGACAGCTTTGTTTCAATTTTATATGCCTTTTCATTATCCTTATCCATAGGAACCATAAATCGAATTGTCTTTCCATTTACGAAATTGTATGGTTTGTTTTCGGCCATATTTTTATAAAAACGCAATCCGCTTTCCACTCCTGCACTGTTCTTCGGATGAGCATTTAATACAAATTCTTCATCACTGGCAACATAATATGTTTCAGAAGTTTTATTTACTGCCGTTTTTATATTCTTTATGTAGCCGTTATCATCGGTTTTACAGATAATAAGTTGGTTTACACTTCCGTCTGGGCTTGTTGTTTTCAGCATTTCCGGAACATCGGCTTTGTCAACTCTCTTATCATTGAACGTAATTTTCTTATCCAATGTATACGTTTCAAATGTTCCGTCTTTCATAAACAATCTTATTTCACCTGTCGCAGGACCCGGTTCATAATAACAATTAACTACATACGCATAATTCTTTGATGTTCCCGAAACCGCATATGCCGCAAGTTGATTGAAATAATCAATGTAAAATACGCCTTCATTACCGACTGTTGGCTCATATGTACTGCTTTGACCTTCGTCAAGTCTTGAAATATATTCATTTGTAAAAACGTATTCCGTTCCGTCTTCAAGTACGGCATAATGCTTAGTACCTTTATTATAAAGTTTTGTTGCCTTGCCTGTTACTTGATTATTTGAAATCAAAAATCTCGGCACTTAGGTTGCCTATTGTATTTTTTACTCATAGCAATCGACAGAATACTTCCTGTTGAAATACTTGAAAAATCAGCCTCTTTACCCTCTGCAAAATATTTTGCATTTATATTACTTACACTGCTTAAATCAAGTGAACCTTTATCATATTTAAAATATAAAAGGCTGTCTGTCGCAATAGCTTTATCAACAATAAATGTTTCATAATCTTTGATTATAACGGTATCGTATGTACTTCCGCCATTGTTACTGATTAAACGTACATATCCGTTATCGGCTTGAAGATCCGCGTCTGATACAACATCAAGTTTTTTGCCGTTATAGATAAATGTTGCATTATCAGAAATCTTTGCTTTCTTGATTTTGTTGTTATCATAATATTCAAATTTTTCTTTTGACACATTTTCTGCAATATCTTCCGATTTTACTTCAATCATTTCGGATTTTTTATCGGCTACTACGTGCATAATATGGTATCCGCTATCGTCAGCCTTATAGTAAGCCGTTACTTTCATTCCTAAATATTGAGAAAAATCAATTCCGTTTGTTTCAAAAATTTCATTGTCAATTTTTACGTTGTTTTCTTCATATTCATCATCGGCACTGTATAGTGATGTATTCCCTGTATGCTCCGACTATTCCGGTATAGCGGTAAATGTTAAGTGCATAACCCATATATTCTTCGTTGTTATCCGAAGAAACAACCGAATTGTTTTCATAACCTGTTATTACACGGTATTTCTTACCTTCCAACACGTTTTTGAATCATCACTGCCGCATCGGTGTAGTTGACTTCTTCATTTACAGCACCGCTTACACCTTTTAGAATGTCGTTTGATACAGCGGTAGCATAATATCCGCTTGGGTATCCGCCTTGTTGCTCTGCCCATTCACTGTAACCGGTAATCGAAATCATTACCTTAACAGCCTCGCCAAGTGTAAGCACTGCGTCAGGCTTAAATTCAGCCTGTCCGTAACCCATCATTATTCCGCGTTCATACAACAATTCGATACTTGCTGCCGCGTCATTATCAGGTAACACATCAGAAAATTCGGCGAGGAGCATTTGTTAGGGAGGACTCCACGCCCATAACTCTGACAATTATTTTAGCAAATTCAGCTCTTGTTATTGCATTTGAGGCATTTTCTTCTGTAATGTCGGTGTATATTTTCAAATCATTCATCAGCGAAATAGCCTCTGACTGTTTTTCACTAAGGCTGCCCTCTGCCCATACACAGTTTACAGAAAATATTAAACATAGAGTGAATATGCAAATGCTTATCCATTTCTTCATATATTTTATTATCTCCTTTCGCAGTTTTTTGTGTCATAAACATCATTCCGCAGTAGGATGAAGTTTATCATAGACACGTTTAATCATTACTGCCGCCTGTGCCCTCGTCGCAGGTTGCTTTGAGCAAACAATTCGTCAGTTATTCCATAAAATAAATCCCATATCCGCCGCCTCAACAATGTAATCATATGCCCAATAACTTATATCATCAAGGTCATTGAAGTACAATGATTTACCTTTTTCTAATTTTGTATTTGTCTTGCTGTTATATGCCGCAACAATAACTCTTGCAATTTCTTCGCGGGTAATATCGGCATTCGGTTTAAATAAACCGTCATATCCACTCATATAATCGTTACTTCTTACTGTCTGAACATATCCCGAATACCAATCGTCACTTACTACATCAAAGAAACTGTTTTCATATTCGGTTGTATCCAAGCCCATAGCTTTGCTAATCATCGTTGCAAATTCTGCTCTTGACACTCTGTCTTCCGGTCTGAATTTATCGTTTTCATCACCGTTGACAATTCCGAGTTCTGCCATATATTCAACATCTTCTCTTGCCCAATGATTTTTCATATCTTTAAAACGAAGAAGATATGTGTCCAACTCGTCTTCTGTCTTTTCAATTTCATTTTTATCTTGCGGCGGAATAGCAACTGTACCGGTATCAGTTTTACATCTGCCGGTGAGGTTGATTTGCTTGGAGATGAGCTTCCTCCTCCGCCACCGCCTCCGCCGCCGCCGGAACTACTTCCTGACGATGGATTAATACTGCTAAGCTTGTCTAAAAGTTCTTCTCGTATCGGCAAATCATAAAATGCCAAAACAAGTTTTTAGCGTCGTTTATGTCTGTCGATGATTTACTGTAAACAGCTTTATTTACTGCACTTGATACCTTATTAAGTTCAAGTGTAATTTCAAAGACTTTGAGTTGCTTTATCTGCAATTCACCGTTATACTCAAGATATATTTTATCTTCAAATGAACTCTTTTTGTTTTCTGTAATCATATGAGGCTTTTATATCCTGATAGTCACCTGTTGCTGTTACTTCTGCTATTGTACCGCCTTTTTCTGATACAAGTCTTATTTTACTGCCCTTTGTAGCTTTAACTTTTTGCAACAAAGCCGTAACTGCTGTCATTTGTTAAAGTCAGAACTTGATATGCTCCTGTACCCGATGAATTTAAAACGTTTTCTTCATTGTCTTTAATAATACTTAAAACCGTATTATCTTTCGGGAACCATCCTTGTACGGTATCTTCTGTTAAATCACCGTTAATGCAAAGATTATCAGCCTTTTTACAACAAGTTCGTATTTGACTTCTGTTGACGCCGCATTCTTTTTTGCTACACCTGTAATTGTAACTTTTTATCTTCTCTGCTCGGTCGAATAACAGTTCCGTCTGTTTTGATTATTTTTTCATCACTGCTACGCCAAGAAATTGTACTTTCAAATGTGCCTTTGTAATAAGATTAAGATTTTCCGTTACAGGTACTGACGTATCTATTTTAAATTCCGATAAATCTTCTTTTGCCATTCTTAGGTCGGTGTATTGAAGTTTAACGTCTTTTGCACCGAGATTTCAGTATTTTGAAAATCGGTTGCTTTGATTGAAATAACGCCTAAAACAGCTTTACTGTCTACAGTTAATTCGCCTGTCGTTTCATTGATTGAAACACCTTCCATGCTTTCAATTTCTTTCGGTTCAACGCTCCAGTTTATTTTTCTTCCGACCATTTCTTTGTTTATTTGGTCATAAAGTTTTGCCGAATATGTAAATGTTTCTTTTGCATTATCCGAATAAATATCGAATCGGGTGCCTCGACAAATTCAATCTTATCTGCAGCACGTTTCGTAATATTTATTGTCTTTCTTTGAGCATTTTGCGGTTTTACCTTAGATGATGCTTGTATAACAAGCTCACCTGCCTGCGTGTCTTTATCAACCGTAAAGTATTTGTTTTCTCATCGAATTTAACACCGTCAGGCATTGATACAACTGCTATTTCCGCATTTCTGTTCATTCCCTGTCCGTCTGTACCGATAACTGTTGCAGTATATGTATACTGTTCATTATCTTCACCGTCAAGAGGTATTGCTATTTTGTCATCTCCTCTATTTCTATATGGTCTTCATCGACAACAGTTACTGTAAATTCTTTTGTTTTTCCTTTTTCTGTAGTTGCACGATATTTTATTTCGTGTCCGCCTACTGTTTTGTTGTCTATTAATATCTGAGCACTTGAATCGCTTACCGATTCGGATATTACGCCATCAGGCAAATCAGATATTAATTCAAACTTTTTCAATATTATCATTTGAAATTTCACCTTTATAATCATAATGTACAGGCTCTAATGTTTCCGAATACATACCCGATTCAGGGATTTCAAATCTTGTATCTTCAAGGACTATATCATCTCTTGCCACATCGTAATATACCCACTTATCATCTTCGTTCACAAGCATAAACAACTTTGTCTTTGACGCTACGAGGAACATACCGTCGTTTATTGCGCTTATTGAACGAATTTCTTCATTTGACTCTGAACCATTGCCCGATTCAGCAATTACCCACGGCACATCAACGGTAAGTGATGAACTGTCATTCGAGCGATTAAAATTTTACCCGAAGCAGTACCGAGAACCACGTTATCACTGTTTACCCGACAGAGGTGAATTTTTCAGTGTTATCTGTTCCGTCAGATAATTTCATTGCCGAAAAATTATTATACTTTGTCGTTTCGGCATTCACCAAAATTCTAAGCACGGCAGTTCCGTTTATCAAAACCCAACCGTTAAATCCTTCGACATATTCCATATCGTAAGGCTGTGCCGAAATATTTGATGTCAATGCAGCCTTTGTACCCTCCGCATCGAAATACCATATTCTGTACTGGTCGCCTACCGCATATCTCATAGGGTCACTTGGTGTCAAACCTATAGTTTTGAAACTGCACCTTGGTCACCCAACTTAAATGCTTTTGAGTCATCGCTTATAGGCGGAGTGTCGTCAAGGCTGTTATAAACCTTGACTGTTCCTCCTGCCGCAAAAGCCAATGTCTGACCGTTTGTTGCAACCGTTGTATTTGAACCGACCATACTTTCATTTGTCGATTGCTCCAAGTTGTACCGTCATCTGAAATAAAGATTTTATTATTCGCCGCAAGTACAAACTTTTGTTCTTTCTCCCACCATACAATTACTTGTCTTGTATTAGGATTACCGTAATGTTTTGCCTCAGACAATGTTTTTTCAAAGTCCAGTCACTGCCGTTATCTGAAACATATATTTGTGCCGGTGTTGTTCCCGAGCTTAAATCTTTTGCAACTGCTACATAAATACTCTAATTGGGACTGTAACAAGTATCTACAAAAAGTGTATGTTCCCGATATTGAATCAGCCATAACAGGTGTTACAGAAACTATGCTAAACAGCATTATTAAAGAAATCAGTGCTGATAGTATTTTTTCAATTATACTCACCCTTTCTATTTTTACTCCCACACTTTCGTCTTTTAAAAGACCGATATTTTCAAAATCAATCTTAGGTAAATCAGATTTTCCTTATAGACGCTACTGTCTTCCTTTATTGTGAAATCTCCTCCGCTATAATTAACAAATCCCGGATCAGACTTTGTAATAATATTACCTGCCGCCTCTACCAATCGGTCATTTGCGAAAATCCTTGTGAAGCAGGATTGCCGTTTAGTGTACTTAGCGGGAATTTAATATTTACAATTAAATTATTATTAAACTTATTTGCATTTTCATATGCCGCAAAATGATGTTTAAAGAAGTCAGCCACTTCCGGATTGCTTTCCGAATATTTTGACTGTATATCTGCCACTGTGCATATATTCCTTTTTACGCTGTCTGACTGCACATCCCATTTAGCGTCCGGATTATATGTATGAGAACCTTCATATGTACCTGACGTATCTATAAATATATTACCGTTTACAACGTTATCAATTCCTTGTGCACATACACCTCTGATTCCGTTTGCATTTTGATAACCTATATTATAGAATACATTTTCGAGTACCTGTAATCCGTTACCGTTGTTATCGGTACGAATACCTGCAACGTTCATTTGCTTTTCCGTAAATGTCTGCTGTCCCAAATCGTGTATAAAGTTTCTTCTGATAACAACATTTCTTTCCCAAGGATACTGATATACATTCATATAAATAGCATCCATATCGTGGAACTCTTTAACTGCGTCATATATGTTATTATACTCAATCGTATGATTAGGTCCGTATATAATAACTGCCGAATGCGGCATATCGTGAACCTCATTATGACTTACTGTTGTTCCTACGGAACGATAACCGACAAGTATACCTGCCTGATAAGAACGTTCTATTTGAGCGGCTTTGTAAATATGGTTATTTTCTACAACATTTCCGCTTGAGATGATATTGTCATAATCACCGCCGCTTATGCTGATACCCGTACTGCCAATATCGTGGATTAAACTGTTCTTTACAGTACATTCCGTACCGCTCAGATATACACCGTTTGTTCCCGTATCTGCTATTTCACAATTTTCAACCATAATATTTTTTGCGTCTTTTATACGGATAACTCCGGCTCTTGACGATTCCATTTTCAGATTCTTAAATGTTACATTGCTTACATTTGTACCCGAAATAAGATTTTCACTTAATTGCGATAACCAAATATCCGAATTTTCGTTAAATCCGTCTTTCGGATATAAGTACAACATTTTTGTATTTCTGTCGATATAATATTCACCGGGTTGGTCAAGTTCTTCAAATATATTTTCGTATCTTATAAAATGCTTTGAATAATAGCTTGTAACCGAACCTTCTTTTAATGTGATTTGTCCCGCTCTATTTTTTCTATCGGGAAGTAACCGTAGAAATAGTTTGGTCCTAAGACACCTGAAGTATATATTTCATTGATATTTGTTTTCCACTTAGTAGGACGGTCATAATCAATTTTATAAACCGCACCTTCCAAAACTCCTTTTTACTTCTTGCACCACTTCTTACTATATCGGTTGTACCTACCCAATCACTGTTAGGCCATCTTGCAAGCTGCATTCTGTCACTGTCAATGTATAATTCAGCTTGCGGTATCACATCGGCTGAAATTCCGTAACCACGTCTTGAAAGTTGACCTAAATCTTCAATACCCATTTTTCCGAGGTCTAATTCCAATACTTTATCTGATACCGTTTTATCAAGAAGTTTTGACGCCATATCCGATGAAATCTTCTTAAATTCATTATACGGCAACTTTGTTCCGCCTGTAATTCTTGCAACTTCTCCCGGATACGAAGAATATGTAACAGGATTATTTTCTGTTCCCGAATCATTAGAACCAAGTTCTAACGATTTATCAAGTACATAATCCCTCCGCGAAGGTAAACTGTTATTCCGCCGTCAGGATAATTTCCGGAAGATATAATTTCACGGACTTTATCTCTCGCTTTTCAAGTGTTTTTAACGGTGAGTCAATCGTACCGTCATTTTCATCATTTCCAGTATTTGCAACATAAATTATATTTTTCAAAATAGGATTATCAATAATTCCGCCGTTATTATCGGTAAAGTTACCGACTTTAATCATTCGGCTTATTATAACACACGCCTCTGCTCTTGTGGTATAACGTTCACTTCTGAAACTGTTATCTTCATAACCGTAAAGCAAATGCTTTGAATATGCCGCAAGTACATATTCTTTGTCTTTGTTATAAATATCGTAATAATCCGAAATGCGTGAAATCAACTCGTTTCGTTCATTTCCGCTAACTTCATCAGCACCTATAGCCCTAACGCATATCTTGGCAATCTCGCACCTTTTTATAGGACGATTATATTTGTCAAATTCATCTTTATAGATTAAATGTTTTTGCAATGCTTTTTTTTTCAATATAAGGTGCTGACCAGTTTTGAGGCTGAGGTGTAACCTCTATATCCATTGCGGCTATAACCATTTTTATAAATTCATCAACATTTACATTGCTGTCAGGTCGGAAAGCAAGATTATCGCCCTCTACAATCTTTTTATCTGTCAATTCATTTATAAATCTTAATGCCCAATGACCGCTTACATCTGTATAATCTGCAAATACAGATGTTGCCCCAAGCTGAATAAATATAATTGTTGCTAACATTATAGCAATCTTTTCACAGCTAGTCCTCCCATATAAATTACTGTATTCCAAACGAACTCATTTCAAATTTCGGAAGCCCCTTCAACAAGTGATGTTGCCGACGATGAAAGTTCCAAATTACCGTTATCATATGATACAAAACCCTGGATCTGACGTTGAAACATAATTTCCCGACGCCGCTGTCAGCATTTGCGAACCTCTGAATCCTTCCTCATTTTGTGTACCGTTAAAATTACTTAGCGGTATTGATATGTTTATTATCATATTATTTTTAAATTCATTTGTTTTCGACATATTCGGATGTTCATAAAAAATAATTATACAGTTCCGAAATTGTTTACCGTAAACAGGCAAATATTTTTCCATTTGCTTTTTTCAAATCAGCGACTTTTGCACCATTAATTGTATTTGCAACCTCAACACCGGAACTGTTTATTATCGTATCTGGATATAAAGTACCGTCATCGGCAGTTTCAATTTCTTTTGTATTGAAGTGTGTTGAAATATGCCTCATTGCAATCCACGAACAAATTATTGAAAATTCTGTTTCGTGTGCCTTCGGCAGTTATTGCTCCGATGCCGTTGTTTCCGTTGCCGTTGCCGCCGTCGCCGATATTATAGAACAAATTCTCATATATATTAAGTCCGCATCCACGATTATCTGTACGAATTGCTCTTACATTAATCTGGTGTCTTCCATTCATTGAACTTTTGCCTATATCGTGAAAAAAAAATAATTATTATGAATTTTATTACCTCGTTTCACAAGGATAACTTGAATTGTTGCAATACAGAGCGTCCATATCGCTGAATTCCGTAACAAGATGATCAAATTCATTACCGTAAATATCGTTATTTACACCGTAAAATATCATTCCGGCATGCGGGCCGTTATGTATATGATTGTTTGCTGCGGTTGCACCCACACATCTGTATCCGAAGTCTATACCTGTCTTGTAACTTCTTTCAAGTCTGGCAAAGTTATAAATATCGTTGTTTGACACAACAATGTTACTTGGTGAAAGCGTCTGATAATTTCCGCAACTTACAAATAAAATTCCGTCTTGTCCTACATCATGTATTTTACAATCACTGATTGTTATATCGGTTGAAGCGTCAAAACGTATTCCGTTTTCGCCGAAACTGTTAATTTCACAATTAATGAATTTTATATTGCTGTTATTCTTACCCGTTATCGCCGAACCGCGTCCGCCTTTGAATATAAGATTTTCAAAAACTATATTCTTGCTGTTCTCTATTCTGAACATAGAGTTAGGAGCTTTTCTGCTTACATCCAATGTCGGTGTTGACATTGTGATTGTAAGTACGGAATCTTTGGTGCATCCTCAGGTGGATAAAAATATAACATTCCGCTTTGTCTGTCAATGTAATATTCACCCGGTTCATCAAGTTCTTCCGGTACATTTTCAAATCTGTAATACGGCTCTGTATAGTATTTTTCCAAAGCACCTCTGCTTAAATAAACACGTTTTTCCTTCGAATCAAATCTGCTTACAGGGTAATAATCAAATTCATAATTAGGTCCTATTGTTCCCGATAACCAAGCTTGCTCAGGTTTGCTCCATTGTGACGGACGGTCGTAATTCACTTTAAAGCTACATCCATTTGCAATTCCCGACTTTGTTCTTTTTCCGTATTCGTTAGAATCTATCGGTTTTATCAGCCCTGTATATTCACCGTTCGGCCACCCTGCAAGCTTTTGAACTTCACCGTTAAGGCTTAATTCTGCCTGAGCCTCTTTTCATCGGAAATAAGGTGTCCTCTTAACGAAATTTCTCCAAAATCCTCAATTTGTGCATCTTTTAGATTATATTGCAAGACACTTCCTGCATTTGGTTTATCAATAATTGCATTTGTAAAATCCGAATCGGCAATGTTCATAGCCGAAAGAGGAATATCAACACCTGCATTTATTGTAACCTTTTCATCTTGATACGCACTTATTTTAAGTAAAGAATCATCTTTTGAGAATTTATAATCTTTATCGTGTTTGTTACACTGTAAGTACCTTCACGCAACAATATTTCAATTAATTTATCGGAATCTTCTCTCATCTCATTTGCAACGTCTATTGCTTTTTCCAATGTTCTGAGGTTCTTTTCCGTCCCCACTGTCGTCACCGACAGTGGAAACGAAAATCTTTTGACCGTCCATTAATTGAAAGGGATTGATGCTGCTGCTCGAGGTACCATATTATTTAAGTTATCCCAAAGCATAACCTTTCCTGTGGCTGCACCTGCTGTTGTAAACTTATTAGGATATACTGATTGGTTTGCTTTTGTAATTTCGGCATCTTGTTTTACCGCAACGCTTATAAGCTTACCGTCACTGTCATATGCCGCAAAGATTACTGCATATTTACCGCTTGGCGCATTTACTACCGCTTTACCGTTTTCATATCTTATACTGTAACCTGACGGATCAGGTGTCGGTTCTTCGGTTGGTGCCGTAGTCGGTGTTGCTGTCGGTTTTGTCGGATCATCAGTCGGAGCCACTGTTGGCTTAATCGGATTTTCCGTTGGTGCCGCTGTTGGCTTAACCGGATTTTCCGTTGGTGCCGTTGTTGGCTTAACCGGATTTTCCGTTGGTGCTGTTGTTGGTAAAACAGTTGGCTTAATTGGGTTGTCTGTCGGTGTCGAATTAACTGCCTTACCATTATACCACTTTGTATTACCAAGAGCAACAAAAGGTATCTTCATCTGTAAATTCGATATTTCTTAATGGCTCTGATATTTTATCTTCTGCCGCAATCGAAATTTCTTCCCACTTTGTTTCAGCCGTTACGGCCACGTTATCTGTTTTATATAACTTACCGCTTTCGGTTCCTACTACTATATATTTGTCACTTGCCCCTACACCGACAATTTTTTCGCCGTCAGCAACAGTGATTTTGCAATATTTTTTGAATCGGTTACTGCATACAATTTTTCCGAACCGTCTACCATAAAATATTGGTCTGCCTTTTTCTGCATATAGTGCGTCATAAGGAGCATTTTCTGTCATTGTACCTGCATTGTTATTCTTTAAAGTCCAAGTATATTTTGGTGATGTCGCTTGAAACTCAAATCATATGCTTTATACCTGTCACATATGAACATTGCAACATTACCTTCACTGTCTGCCGGTTTTGCAACCGCTACTTGTGCATAATATCCTGACGATTTAGGAATTACATATTTGTTATTTGCAAATTGTTTAGTCTGTAAATCAGCCGTTGCGTTAGCTGAATCTTGTCCACCGAATGCAAGTTGATTACCCGATGTTGTCAGCATTGTATTTGTGGTCCAATGCAATGCCGTATTTTCTGTCCAAGTCACGCCGTCTGTTGATGTGTATGTACTTGCCGCACCGTGAGCTACAAAAATATTATTTGCTTTCCAATATACTAACTGTTGTTGTGAATTTTTGTTACTTGAGATTGTTGCTTTTTCTGCTAACGGTTGATTTTCACTTGCCTTCCATGTTTTACCGCCGTCTTTTGAATAACAAAGCTGAGCAACTGTTCTGCCCTCATCCTTTGCCATTGCGACAAGATTATTTCCGTTAGACGCAATATCTACAAAACTGTAACCTTCCGGTAAAAGTTCATCCTTAGGTTCTTCCGTCGGTTCAATCGTCGGTGTTGCTGTCGGCACTGTTGTCGGTGTTACTTCCGGTTTATCCGTTGATTTACTGTCGGTGTTACCTCCGGTTTATCTGTTGGATTTACTGTCGGTGTTACCTCCGGTTTGTCTGTCGGATTTACTGTCGGTGTTACTTTTGGTTCATCCGTTGGCTTTGCTGTTGGTGTTGCTGTCGGTTCAATCGTCGGTATTGCCGTTGGTTCTTCTGTCGGTGCCTCCGTAGGTTCAACTATGCTTTTTTACAACTTCACCTGTATATGCTTTTTTGTTGTACCCTAAAGCAACAAAGTTATTTTTATCTATAAATTTAATGTTTTTCAATGGTTCTGCTGTTCCGTCGTCATATGATGTCGGTATTTCGTCCCATGCTGTCTCTGTTGTCAATACAGTGTTATTTGTTTTTATACAACTTGCCGTTTTCGGTTCCTACCAATATATAATCTTCATTTGTACCGACTCCGACTACTTTTTTTTCACCGTTGGCTACAGTAATTTTTGCGATATTCTTTGAATCTTTTTATTGCATATAATTTTTCTGAACCGTCTACGATAAGATATTGACCTGCCTCTTGTGAATATGTTGCATCATAAGGAGCATTTGTTGTTATCGAGCCTTGGTTATTGTTCTGCATTGTCCAAGTGTATTTTGAGATGTAGTTTAAAACTTAAATCATATGATTTATATTGATTACATACAAACATTGATATATTTCCATCTTCAGCAGCCGGTTTTGCGACTGCTACCATTGCAAAAACCCTGATGAATTAGGAATTGTATATTTGTTATTTGCAAATTGCTTTGCTGTTAAATCAGCCGTTGCATTTGCGGGAATCTTGTCCGCCGAAGACAAGTTGATCTCCCCGATACATCAATCATTGTATTTGTAGTCCAATGCAAATTCTTATTTTCAACCCCACAATACCGTCTTCCGAAGTATATGTGCTTGCCGCACCGTGAGCCACAAAAATATTATTTGCTTTCCAATATACTAATTGTTGTTGTGAATTTTTATTACTGAAATCGTTGCCGCTGAATTCAGCGGTTGATTTTGACAAGGCTGCCATGTAACGCCGTTATCTGTTGAATAGAAAAGCCTGCCTAATGCTCTTGCTGTATTTTTCGTTAATGCTACAAGCGTTGTGCCGTTTGAAGTAATGTCAATAAATTCATATCCGTTCAAATTTGTAACTGTTGCTTCCGTCAAATTATTTTCGGCTTTCACATTTTCTGCCGCAATATTCATTACGTGCATACTGCTGAAAGCCAATGCCACTGACATTATAAGTGAAACTACTTTTTTCTTCATATTAATACTCCCTTCTGATTTAACTTTATACCACCCGTTTAATTAAGTTCCTATTAGCCTTTTACCGCTCCGACTGTAAGACCTTTTGCAAAGTATTTCTGGAAGAATGGGAAAATGATAAGCATAGGGCCTGCCGCAACCATACACATTGCAAAACGAATTGTTACTGACGGCAGATTTGATAAATCAAGATCCACTCCCGCTACAGGAGAACTTTCCCGCCATATTCTTTACAAATTCTGCCTCACGCAATATTTTCTGCAATAAATATTGAAGTGAATACAAATTGCTTGATTTAATATAGATAAGTGCCGTGTTCCAGTCATTCCATCTTGAAAGAAGAGTCAACAATGATATTGTCGCTATTACCGGCTTTGAAAGCGGCATAACAATCTTAAAGAATGTCTGTAATTCACTCGCACCGTCAATCTTAGCCGATTCCATAAGTGCCTGCGGTAGTCCTTGGAAAAAGCTCCTTATAACTATAACATGAAACGCGTTTACAAGACAAGGTAATATATACACCCAAATTGTATCACCAAGATGTAGGTATCTTGTTATCCAAATATATGTCGGAATAAGTCCGCCCGAAAACAACATTGTAAAGAATATAAAGAATGTTGCTATCTTTTTATATTTGTAATTCGGTCTTGAAAGCGGATATGCAAGCATTGCCATTACCACTACTCCCAAAACTGTTGCAACTATCGAATAAATAATTGTCACCTTATATGAATCCAAAAGTTGCTGTGGATTTCTGAATACATATTTATATGCCTCTGTCGAAAATACTGACGGGATTAATTTATATCCCTCCGAGAGCAATGTCTGTTCATCCGAAAACGATGCTGAAATAATTAATACAAACGGAAGTATGAATACTAATGATCCCAGACAAAACATTATGTTGATCATTATGTTCGGAATTCTTTTTGCTTTTTTTCATTTTCTTCACCCTCCTTTAGAATAACGAATTTTCCGGCGAAATCTTTTTAACAACTAAGTTCGTTGCTATTACCATAACCAAACCAACTGCCGATTGGAACAAACCAACCGCTGTAGTAATACCTATATCACTGCCGGTTCTCAATCCTCGATAAACGTATGTATCAATTATATCGGTTGTCGGATAAAGAAGTCCGACATCTCTCGGTATTGTATAGAACAAACCGAAGTCACCTTTTTATTATGTGTCCTACGTCCAATATTGTAAGTGTTACCATAAGCGGTACAAGTGACGGAATTGTGATGTATAGAATTTGTTTAAATCTTCCCGCACCGTCAATCTGCGCCGCCTCAAAAGTTGTTCGTCAATTCCCATAAGTGCCGCATAGTACATAATCGTTTTTAATCCGACTGTTTTCCAAACATTGACTATAGGCAAAATGAATATCCAGTATTTCGGTTCCGAATACCATTGAAGTCCTTCACCGCCGAAGAAGCGGATTATCTTGTTTAAGATACCCATGCTCGGTTCAAGTAAAATGTATGTTATGTAACCTACAATTACCCATGAAAGGAAAATGTGGCAGTATCATGCTTGTTTGATAGAATTTTAATGCTTTTTTGTGTACTTCATAAAGAAGAATAGCAATCGTCACTGCCGCGATTAAACCAATAACTATAAACAGTATACCGTATCCTACCGTATTTCTTCCTATTCTCCAAGCATCCTGTGATTCAAAGAAGAATTTGAAGTTTTGAAATCCAACCCATTTACTTTTTGGAAAATTCCTAAGTTATTTCTGTAATCTTTAAATGCAATTATTATACCCAACATCGGTACGTATGCAAATACCAGTAACAGAACTATTCCCGTATCATTAATGCGGAGAGTTCTGCATTATCACGGAAGTCTTTCCAGCGAGTCTTTTTTTCTTACTGTATTTTGCGTTTTCTTTTAGGTTTCGACTTTACCTTAATCATTTCATCACCCTCTGTTTCTTTTTTATTTAATTATATTTTTATCTGATGCCTGTTCATATTTCAAGTGCAAAAAGTTTACTTTGTGTTAATATTTTGACCTCTTAATTGTGCAATATGAATATTATTAAATTTTATTTATATCTTTAATTAGCCATTTATACATACATTTTTATATTTTGTGCTTGAATATTCAATTCTATATGTTACAATCATCTACGAAGAAATATAAAAGACAGAAAAGAGGATTTTTATGTTCAGTGTAATAGTTGTTGACGATGAAATGATGATTCGCACAAGTATATCCGCATTCATCAATAACTGTGACGTTGGTTTTGAGGTTGTCGGAACTTTCCGTGACGGCAGTGACGCGATTAAATATCTTGAAGAAAACAATGTTGATTTAGTTATCTCTGATATAAGAATGGTACAGGTTTCGGTATTGACCTTGCTCAATATATTTACGAAAACAAGCCTTGGACGCAAGTTATTTTACTTAGCGGATATGCAGATTTTGAATACGCCAAAGCGGCTATTAAATACAACGTCAAAGAATACATAACAAAGCCGACTAATTTTGAAAATCTTAAAATTCACTTATCAATATGAAGAATTTATTGACAGAGCAAAAAAAACAACAATATTAATTCTTTCTTTGATAACATTATGCACCTGTATGCAGAGATTGTTTTGATAAATTTGGCTGATGCCAAAGAAACGCTTTGCACTTTATTAGACGAAAATACGCACAGGAACGAAAGACTCGGTCAATATGCTTTCAATATATTTGAAATAATCATTGATAAGCTCTACGCTAATCTTAATATCAGAATATCAACCGAAAACGATGATTTTAATGACTTTCCCTGATATTACAGATAATCAAAAGGTATATGATTTTTCAATAAAATGCTTGAAAATATTATAAAACAACTTTCTGCAAAAAACAAAAAGACAGATAACATAGTTGTTGACAAACTTATTCAATTTATCAATGATAATTTTTCAAAGAATATCTCATTGCAAGATGCAGCCGAAAGCGTATTTTTTAATCCTGCATATTGCAGCAGATTTTTCAAAGAACAAACAGGTGAAAATTTCAGTAACTACCTGCTTAAAGTCCGTATGGAACACGCAGTTAAATTACTGAAAGAGAACAAGAAAATCAACGACATAAGCAAAGAATGCGGATACCAAAGTCCGGGATATTTCACACGAGTGTTTAAAGATTACTATAATTGTACGCCAAGCGAATATTTACATAACTCATAATTAAATCGAAAGGAATATATTTGTTATGAACAAGATAAAAACATATGGTTTAATATCAGACATTTTAAATTTAACAGTATATTTCTGCGTACATTTCTGTTTATAACAGCATTGACTGTTATACCGTTTATAGTGCTTAGCATTATGTTTTATTCAAATACTTTGAAAAACATTCGCGAAGAGATTGCTTTGGAAAACTCTTATATATTTGATAATTCGGTGAATATTATCGACCGAACATTAATGGAAGTCGATACTTTAAGCAGTTCTCTTGCAAGTAATGAAAGTACACAGTTGTATACAATAAACAATGTCAGCACCGATTCATTTAAAACAATCTCACGACTTGCTAAAACCTTACCTATTATCTATCGATACATCGATTCGATTTACATATATTCAGAGCCGACTGATACTGTAATTATGGACAATAACAGTATTCCGTTGTCCGATTTGAGCGATACCGATTGGATCAGTGCTTATCATGCGGTTACATCACCTAAAGGCACGATAATTCCAAGAAGTAAAAATAACGTATATCCGCAACTTATCACGATTATTAAGCCGATATATGTTGCCGACGAAAAAAAGGCGCAATTATTATGAACATAAACACACAAAGCATTTATAATTCAATGCTTTATCAGCAATATAAAGACGGCAGATTGTTTTTTCTTGTAAATGCCGATAATAAAATTATCATTTCAAGTGAATTATCATACTTTAATACTTACCCCTGACAATATTGGTCCGAATACGCTTACGATAGAATCTAATCCGAAAAACAGTGTATACGAAATTAATGACAAAAATTATGTTGTGCTATCCGGTGACAGTTCAATATCGGATTATAAGTATATAAGTGCATATCCTCTTGAACTTTACGAACATAAGTTATCAACTATGAAATTGCAAATCATCGGTATTTTACTTTTTGCTTATGATTATTATTTTCATACTTGCTTATGTTGCGTCTGTCAGAAGTTACAGTCCGCTTAATGAAATTATTTCATTCCTTGATAATTCACAGCCTCCTGCCGACAGTATTGAGGAAGAAGATAAAAACGAACTTATGTATATAATAAACAGCATACAGACGCATATCAACGACAAGACAAAAATGGCTGAAATTTTAGAAGAGCGTATGAAACTTCTTAGAAAATCACAATACGATATGCTCCAAACACAGATTAATCCGCATTTTCTTTACAATACGCTTGAAACAATTAATTGGATGGCTTATAATATGTCCAATTCAGAAAATCCGGTATCTAAATCACTGATTAATCTTGCAAGCTTTTTCAGAAATACACTCACTTCCGGTTATTTTGTTTCTATCGAAAACGAAATAAAATACACCAAAGAATACGTTAATATTCTTGCACTGCGTTACGGTGATTTGTTTGATATAGAATGGGATATTGACGAATCGATTTTATCATATACGATTATAAAAATCTGTTTGCAACCTATTATTGAAAATGCCGTTTATCACGGAATAAAGCAGAAAAATGATAAAGGCTTAATAAAAATCAAAGGCTTGTGTGACGACAACAATATTATCCTCATCGTCAGTGATGACGGTATCGGAATTGAAAAAGACGCTCTTGATGAATTAAATAAAACTCTTTCCGAGACATCTTTTACAAACGAAAAATCGCATATAGGCCTTTCAAATGTAAATCAAAGAATTAAAATTATATTCGGTGACAGCTACGGAATACACGTTGAATCAACAGTCGGTGTCGGTACTGATGTGTACGTAACTATTCCCAAAAAGAACAATAAAATCACAGGCAAGCCTATTTTACGGCTTGCCTGCTTTGTTGTGTCATTATTTTGATTTATTTAATATTGCGGCTTTAACTGTATTTTTCATAAGCATAGCGATAGTCATAGGACCTACACCGCCCGGAACAGGAGTTATTGCACCCGCAACCTTTTCGGCACTTTCAAATTCAACATCACCGCATAGTTTCTTATTTTCAAGTCTGTTTATACCAACATCAATTACAACAGCACCTTCCTTTATCATATCACCTTTAATAAAGTTAGGTATACCGACTGCCGCTACAAGAATATCTGCATTTTTGTTTTTTCAGCAAGATTCTTTGTCTTTGAATGGCATATTGTAACTGTACCGTTTTGATGTAAAAGCAGCATTGCTTGCGGTTTGCCGACAATATTACTTCTGCCGACTATAACACATTCTTTACCGCTTACATCTATACCGCTTTCTTTTTATAAGCTCCATTACACCGGCAGGTGTACAAGGTACAAAATCATAATTGCCTACCATAATTTTACCTACGTTTACAGGATGAAATGCGTCAACGTCTTTATTTGGTGCTATTGCATTAATAATCGTCTTTTCATCAATATGTTTAGGAACAGGTAATTGTACCAAAATACCCGAAATACTGCTCTTATTATTAAGTTCATCTATAAGCTTTAATAGTTCTTCTTGAGTTGTTTCTGCAGGAAGTGCGTACTTCTCCGAATATATTCCGCATTCTTCACAAGCACGTTCTTTATTTCTTACATATACCTGACTTGCAGGGTCTTCACCTACGATGATTACGGCTAACCCCGGATTTATTCCCTCTTTTTTTCAGATTTTCTACTTCTGTCTTGAGTTCTGCCTTTATTCTTGCCGAAACTTCTTTTCCATTAATAGCTTTGCCATTGTCATTCCTCCTATTTTTTCTTTTGATTATTAGATAGTATATCGCCCTTTGGCGGTCTGATAAGACATCTGTTCTGATAGCCTATTAAGTCTGTTCTTCCTATCTTAGTAAGTGCTTCGTAAACAAGTTTGTAATTTTCGGGATTTCTGTATTGCAACAATGCACGTTGTACCGATTTTTCATGCGGAGTTTTCGGCACATAAACTTTTTCATTGTAAACGGGTCTATTCCTGTATAAAACATACAAGTTGATATTGTTCCCGGTGTAGGATAAAAGTCTTGTACTTGTTGCGGATTTATATTGTGTTCATGCAAATATTCCGCCAAACGTACCGCGTCACGAATTGTACTTCGGGGTGACTTGACATAAGATACGGCACAAGATACTGTTTTTTGCCTATTTTCTCATTTATCTGATAAAACTTATCCGAGAACTTATTAAACACGCTGTTTTCGGGCTTACCCATATATTTCAAAACATTGTCACTGATATGTTCCGGTGCAACTTTAAGCTGACCGCTTACATGATATTTACACAATTCATAGAAAAACGTATCGTCCTTGTCGTTTATAAGATAGTCAAAACGTATTCCCGAACGAATAAACACCTTTTAACGCCCTTTATAGCACGAAGTTTTCTAAGCAAATTAAGGTACTTCTTATGTGAAATATCCATATTCTTGCAAGGCTCCGGAAATAAGCACTGCTTATTTTTACAAGCACCTAGTGTCAGTTGTTTTTTACAGGCAGGTCCTCTGAAATTAGCGGTCGGACCTCCGACATCGTGTATATAGCCCTTAAAATCAGGCATTTTGTCATTTCTTCCGCTTCTTTTTATAAGAGATTCATCACTTCTTGAAGTGACAATTCTGCCTTGATGAAAAGCCAAAGCGCAGAAGTTACAACTTCCGAAACAACCTCTGTTTGCGGCAAGCGAAAAATTTAACTTCCTGTATTGCAGGAATACCGCCGTCTTTTTTCATACATCGGATGATAATTTTTCATATACGGAAGTGCATACACTTCGTCAAGTTCGTCCGTTTCAAGCGGCGGCATAGGCGGATTTTGTATAAGATATTTGTCACCGTGCTTTTGCACGAGTGTTTTTTTTCCTATATACGGATTCTGCTCATAATACTGCAGTCTGCACGATACAGCATATTTACTTTTACTTTCTATACATTCTTCATAACTCGGAATAAGAACGGAATTTTGTTCATCATATTCAGATGATATATAGCATGTTCCCGGTATATCCGTAATTTCATTTACAGGCACACCGTCCCTAAGTTTATCGGCTATTCGTACAATTTGTTTCTCACCCATACCGTACATCAAAATACTTGCACGAGAGTCAAACAAAATCGAACGTCTAATCTTATCATCCCAATAATCATAATGAGCAAATCTTCTAAGACTTGCCTCAACTCCGCCGATAAGTATCGGCATATCAGAGCCGAAAGCCTCTTTAATTCTGTTACAATACACAAGTGTTGCTCTGTCGGGACGCATACCGCCCTTTCCGCCGGGTGCATACATATCGTCATGTCTGCGTTTTTTTGCGGCAGTATAGTGATTTACCATACTGTCAATATTTCCTGCCGATACAAGCACTCCGAGTTTAGGTCGTCCCATTCGTACAAAATCATCTATTTTATGCCAATCAGGCAAGGCAACTATACCTACCTTATATCCGTGGCTTTCAAGCACGCGTGATATTATGGCATGTCCAAAACTCGGATGGTCTACATACGCATCTCCGACAATATATAAAAGTCAAGTTGTTTCCAACCTCTTTTATCCATATCTTCCTTTGAAACAGGAAGAAAATCAACCTTCTTCATATTCTTCATTCTCCGGTCGTGATAAATCGGCGTGACTCACAAGCACATCTCTTGGTTTTGAGCCGTTTGCACCTGATATTATCCCTCTTGCGCTCCATTTGATCTATGATACGTCCGGCTCTTGAATAACCCACGCCCAAACGGCGCTGTACCATAGATGTTGATATTTTGCCTAAACTCATAGCAAGTTCAATAGCCTCCGGAAGAAGTGCGTCACCGTCATCTTCAACATCAGGTGTAACACCGTTTTCGCCTGTTGCATGACGTTCTATTTCTTCTTCCAAATCCTCACTGTAATGAGTTTCGCCTACATTTTCTTTTATAAATTCAAGTACCGACTCAATTTCAGGGTCTGATACAAATGCACCCTGAACTCTTGTTGCGGCTCTTGCACCTGCGGGATGATACAACATATCACCCATACCAAAGCAATTTTTCCGCACCGCCCTTATCAAAGTATTGTACGGCTGTCTACTTGGCTCGATACCGCAAAAGCAATTCTTGACGGTATATTTGCTTTGATAAGACCTGTAATGACATCAACAGACGGTCTTTGTGTTGCGATAATCAAATGTATTCCTGCGGCACGGGCGAGTTTGTGCCAAACGACAAACATAATCCTCAACTTCCTTTGCCGCAACCATCATCAAATCAGCCAACTCGTCTATTATAACAACAAGCTGTGGTATTTTCTCACCGCCTGTGCTTTCCATAAGTTTGTTGTAAGACTCAAGTTTTCACACCTGTATTTTTTAAACAAATCATAGCGGCGCATCATTTCGCTTACCGCCCAATTGGCGTGCACCTGCCGCCTTTTTAGGCTCTGTAACAACAGGCACAAGCAAATGCGGTATACCGTTGTAAACGCCAAGTTCAACAACCTTTAGGGTCAATCATAATAAGCTTTAACTTCCTCAGGTGACGACTTGTACAAAATACTCATAATAATACTGTTTACGCAAACACTTTTACCCCGAACCCTGTCTGACCGGCAATAAGAACGTGCGGCATTTTTGCGGTAATATCGCCTATAACTACATTGCCGCCTATATCCTTACCCAAACCGACTGTCAATTTTGACTTTGTATTTTTGAATGCGTCCGATTCAAACATTTCGCGTATTAGAAACAGGAGTAACCTTGTTGTTAGGTATTTCAACACCGACAGCCGCCTTTCGAACAGGTGCAATAAGAACTGTTGACACAGCCAAATTAAGTGCTATATCGTCTGCAAGTCCTACTATTTTAGAAAGTTTAACACCTGTGTCCGGTTGAATTTCATATCTTGTTACAGTCGGACCTTGTGTTACTTGCAACAGTTTTGCTTTCACGCCGAAATTGTTAGAACGGAAATAAGTTTTTCCGCCGTTCTTCTCATTTCTTCACGTTTATCACCCGAAGTTGCCTTAGGTTTGCTCAATAAACCAAAGGCGGTATTACATATTTCGGAATAGGTCTTTCTATTGCCTTGTTAAATTCCCTCGTTGTATCCCTCTTTTTTTCACTTTCGGACATATTCTTAGCCTTTTTCGGGTTGTTCTTCCTTTTTCTCCCTGACTTCTTCTGTCGATTCTTCAACTATATCATCCATTTTACCGAATGCCCTCATCTATACCGTTTGAAAAAGGTTCTTCTGCCGGTTCTTCTTTTATAGGCTTTTTCTTTTGTTTTTGATGATTTTTTAGCAGTCGGTTTAGTTACTGATTTTTTTGTGTTATTCTTTTTGTGTCATTTGCAAATGAATTTGCCGCGTCAAGAGCACTTGTTTCTTCTTCGTAATATTCATCTTCATACACATCATCTGTATACTCATCTTCATATTCTTCTGCAAGCATTCTTTCTTCCATTCGTCTGTCATATTCTTCTTTTAATTCCGAATACTTATTTTTCGCACCAAACATAACATTTCTTGCCCATTTGAAAAATTCCGCAAAAACGATACATTAGTTATAAAGCTTGCCAATACAATAAGTGTAATTGATAAAATTATGTAAGACGCAACTTTCTGCACCATTTGTTCCATAAATACAGAAACACACGCACCTAATAAACCTCCGCATATATACTGCTGACCTGCCGAAAAAGCATAGCTTATATCAGTATTAATCGACGAAAGATTTACAATCGCACTGACATTAATAAGTACCAAAAATGACAGTATAACCTTACTCCAAAAACGCTTTATGTCCTTAGTTTTTAATAAGGTATGCCGATACACCCGCACAAACTACAGGCACAAAATAACCGCATATGCCGAACAATCCGCGGAACAGATTTTTCACTGCATTATTTATTACTCCGCCATTGCCTGTATCAATGTAC
>VOFH01001038.1_pt1 | contig 46000 bp, 48 predicted proteins | sample 5384091 | NCBI WGS metagenome assembly VOFH01 (sample SAMN12384727, study PRJNA508395) | human gut metagenome | isolation source: healthy gut G | host: Homo sapiens
TGATATTAGCAAATTATCCAAGAAAATAATATGTTTTATAACACGTTTTAATATTATCTTCCTGTTTGTTAAGAAAAACATCTTCCCTTTTTTAAAGTATGCAACACTTATTTTGAAAATTGAAACCCAGGGGATCTGCGTTGATTCTCTGTTGAAAACCGTTATCTTTGCAAAGATAACGCAATTGTTTACTTTAAATAAGAAGAAAAGGAGAACCGTGAACGAAGAAGAAATCGTCGCTACCCCGATGATGAAACAGTTTCTGGATTTGAAGGCGCAACATCCGGATGCAGTGATGCTGTTTCGTTGCGGCGACTTTTTATGAAACATATTCTACAGATGCCATTGTTGCTTTAAGGATTCTGGGAATCACACTGACAAAACGTGCAAACGGAAAGGTAAAACCATTGAGATGGCAGGTTTTTCCCCATCATCTCTCGATACGTATCTTCCTAAACTGGTTTCTGGCTGCCGTTCATTTTAGGGAAAGCCAGTTGTGGTGTGGCCTTCCTTGATATCTCTACCGGTGAGTTCCTTACCGCAGAGGGGCCTTTTCTGACTATATAGACAACCTGTTGTTAAATAATTTCGCCCCCCCAAAAGAGGTGCTTTTCGAACGTGGTAAACGGGGCTGATGTTTGAAGGAAATTTTGGAAGCAAGTTCTTCATTTTGAGTTGGATGACTGGGTGTTTAATGATTGACAGAACAATCAGCCCGATAGAACACGTTTGCTGAAACGTTGGATGGTCTTCCCGTTGAAGGATAAGAAACCGATTGATGAACGATTGAATGGTGGAATATTTTTTCCGCCAACCGGATTTAAAGCTGTTATTGAAGAACAGTTACATCTGATAGGGATTTGGAACGTATTATTTCCAAAGTGGCTGTAGGGCGTGTGTCACCGCGCGAAGTTGTTCAACTGAAAGTGGCATTGCAGGCCATCGAACCCATAAAACTGGCATGTATTCAAGCGGATAATGCAAGTCTGAATCAGATAGGGGAACAGTTGAATCTTTGTGTCACTATTCGTGACCAGATTGCCAAAGACTAAAGAATGATCCGCCATTGGCTGTCAATAAAGGTGGAAGTGATTCAAGATGGTGTGAACGCAGACTTGGATGAATTGCGGCAAATCTCCTATTCAGGAAAGATTATCTGCTAAAAATACAGCAACGAAGAGAGCGAGTTGACGGGTATTCAAGCTTGAAAGTGGCTTATAATAACGTATTCGGTTACTATATCGAAGTCCGTAATGTCCATAAAGATAAAGTTCTAAAGAGTGGATTCGTAAACAGACGCTGGTTAATGCGGAACGTTATATCACCCAGGAACTAAAGGAATATGAAGAAAAGATTTTGGGAGCGGAAGATAAGATTCTGATTCTGGAAACTTGCAGCTATATACGGACTTAGGTACAGGCATTGATGGAGTTTATTCCACAGATACAGATTAATGCGAATCAGATTGCACGTCTGGACTGTCTGTTGTCATTTGCCAATGTGGCTCGTGAGAATCGTTATATCCGTCCGATTATTGAGGATAATGACGTATTGGATATTCGTCAGGGACGTCATGATGGCAATAAACTTCTTCCGATAGGTGAAGTATATTGCCAATGATGTAATGCTGGACAGCGATACACAGCAGATTATTATTATTACAACGGGTCCGAACATGGCCCATTGAAGTCGGCACTCTTGCGCCAAACATGAATTGAATGAGATGGAGAAATCTTTCAAGCGCATCAAGAATTATAATGTATCGGTGAAAGAAGTTGATAATAAAAGTAATCTTCCTTCGTAAACTGGAACGTGGCGGTAGTGAACACTCTTTTGGTATTCATGTGGCAAAGATGGCCGGTATGCCGAAAAGCATTGTGAAACGTGCAAATGAGATATTGAAAACAGCTTGAATCTGATAATCGCCAACAGGGCATAGCAGGTAAACCGTTGGCAGAAGTGAGCGAGAATCGTGGAGGTATGCAGTTAAAGCTTCTTCCAGTTGACGATCCGATTCTCTGTCAGATTCGCGATGAGATATTGAATCTTGATGTGAATAATCTTACTCCTATTGAAGCGCTGAATAAACTGAATGATATTAAGAAGATAGTCAGGGGGAAATAAGCTGAAAATGTATATAATGTCTTAGGATATGTTTTCGATTATTGTCCTGACATTAGGAAATGGCATTTGTTTTATTGATAAAAAAAAAAGGGATTAGCGATGTTTGAACCGCTAATCCCTCTTTTTTGATTTAGGCTATTTTCTTTTTCTTCTTGTCATAAGAAGAACATGAAATAGACGCCTATTATGATAAACGGAACAGCAACCATTGTCCCATATTGAACATCATGCTGTTTTCAAAATCTTCCTGATTTCTTTTTAGGAATTCGATGAAAAAGCGGAAGGTGAATATATAAGTCAGACAAAAGGCCGAAGAAGAAGCCACGGTGCAGTTTTCTTTGCTGTAATTCTTATATAAGTAAAAATCATGATGAAGAACAGATAAGATAAGCAATGGCTTCGTAGAGCTGTCCCGGATGACAGGGTTGCATATCTACACGCTCGAAACGAATGCCCAGGGCACATCAGACGTTTTGCCTATGATTTCGGAGTTCATCAGGTTGGCAAGGCGGATGAAGCAGGCGGTGATTGGAGTAGCTACGGCAATCATATCCAGCACGTCCATATAATGGAGTTTCGTCTTTGCGGCAATATAGCCAAAGGGCGATTATCAATCCTAATGTACCGCCGTGGCTGGCAAGTCCCTTCATATCCGGTAAATTTCAGTTTCCGTCCGGCATGAATTTGATAGGAAGAATCATTTCCCAAAATGAGACAAGTAGTATCGGATCATAGAACAGACAGTGTCTAGGCGGGCACCAATCAGAATACCAAAAACAATAAAAGAAAAGAGGGTCAAACTTCTTTTCCTCTATCTTTTTATCCAGTACTGGTAGTGAACAACCACATAAGCAAAAGAATATTCCTACTGCCCACAGTAATCCGTAATAACGGATAGAAATGCCGAACAGGTTGAATAGTTCGGGATTCGGGTTCCAGTTGATGGATAATAGCATGGTATTCATTCTATATTGGATTAATGTTAATGATTAGATTCTTTTGAATTTCTCCGCAACCATCCGGTAGGTCGGTATATCTATTCCCTGTTCTTCGGCTGCTGCAATCATGTCGAAGAGCAATCCTTGTATTTCCGAGTCGTGTCCGCGTGCCAGGTCTTTTTGCATAGAAGCGGTACTTTCGGGGTCGGAAAGCTTGTCAATCACTTTTAGGTTGTAGCTGACTGGGTCTTCCGGGAAATTCGACGCCCAGTTTCTTTCTAAGGCAGCGCTTTTCCGTAGAAAGTCCGATAAATGTATCCTGTATCTTTCCCGGTTTCTGCACTTCTCCCATCGGAACGTCGTAGTAAGCACCCGTCACAGCCATTGCGGAGATAAACGACCATTTGATAAACGTATCCCGGTTGATGTCCGGTGAGAGGTCTACCTTTATGCCTGCTTCCTGCAAGTCTTGTTGGATAGCTTCCAGTAATCCGGGTTTTACAACTGTGCCGTGATGAGCGCCGTATACCAACCGGAATATCTTTCCCATTTGGGTGATTTCTCCGGTGCCGGATACGAAGCCTACGATATAGATGCAGCCGTCGAGAACGGTGACTTCCGAACTAGCTTCTGTATGCGCGGCCCTGTGCCATACATTCAGAATAGGGATGACAACCGTGTCTTTGTGTGCTGCCCCTTTAATCAGTCCTACGATGGAATCGACCGAATAACCTTTCACGCATACAAAATATCACATCTGCTTTTCCCATTGAATTCTTCAACGGTAGTAGCTGGAATCCGGAGCGTATGTTCGCCCTTCAAATCCGATTTCAGTTTCAAACCGTTCGTTTGAATCGACTGCAAGTGAGCTCCACGGGCAATACAAGTTACATCTTTGCCTGCCAGCGACAAGAATCCAGCGATACTGCCGCCTACACCTCCCGTTCCTGCAATGAGATATTTCATATTGTTAGCGAATTAGTAATTAATAAGTCGTCGGTGGTAACCGATAATCACACGTTGAAACGGAAATGCATGATGTCGCCATCCTGCACACATATTCTTTCCTTCTACACCCAGTTTTCCGGCTTCTTTCACAGCTGCTTCCGAGCCGTATTTGATATAATCATCGTATTTGATAACTTCGGCACGGATAAAGCCTTTTCAAAAAATCGGTGTGGATCACTCCGGCACATTGAGGAGCTTTCCATCCTTTTCGTATGTCCAGGCACGTACTTCTTGTACACCCGCAGTGAAATATGTTTCAAGATTCAGGAGTTTGTAAGCAGATTTGATAAGACGTGCTACGCCCGACTCTTCCAAGCCTACTTCGGCAAGGAACATCTGACGGTCTTCATACGTTTCCAGTTCGGCGATGTCCGCTTCTGTTTTGGCTGCGACAATCAGGATTTGAGCATTCTCGTCTTTACGGCTTCGCGTACCATATCTACATTTATTTCCGTTTACTGCGCTTGCTTCATCAACATTGCAAACATACATTACCGGTTTGCTGGTCAATAAGAACAGTTCGTGAGCTATCTTTTGTTCGTCTTTTTGTTTCAAAAGTCACTGTACGTGCAGATTTTCCCTGTTCCAGTGCGTCTTTATATTGAACGAGTACATCGTAAGCTTCTTTGCAGCTTTGTCTCCGCCCGTCTGTGCTTGTTTCTGTACTTTCTGGATACGGCTTTCGATGGTTTCAGGTCTTTCAATTGAAGTTCGTAGTCAATGATTTCTTTGTCGCGGACAGGATTTACGCTTCCGTCTACGTGTGTCACATTGTCGTCATCGAAGCAACGGAGTACGTGGATAATTGCGTCTGTCTCACGGATATTGGCAAGGAACTTGTTTCCCTAGTCCTTCACCTTTGCTTGCGCCTTTCACCAGTCCGGCGATATCTACGATTTCTACAGTTGTAAGGAACAATTCGTTGGGGGTGCACCAATTCAGCGAGTGCGTTCAGACGTTCGTCAGGAACAGTGATTACACCCCATTGGGTTCAATTGTACAAAAGGGAAATTTGCCGCCTGTGCTTTCGCATTCGACAAACAGTTGAAAAGTGTCGACTTACCCACGTTCGGTAGTCCTACAATACCACATTGCAATGCCATATTAATCTATTATTTCTTTTATTATCAAGTTGCTCATTTTAGTTTGCAAAGATAATCATTTTTAAACTAATAAAGGAAACTTGTGCACTTTCTGTCTTTTCCTGACGTTTGGGTGGTTTTGAAAAGAACGTGGTTTGAGCATTAGAGAATAGAATATAGGTAGAAAGTTTCAGTTTGTTTTGTTCATTATATTATATTCCGTAATAGTAGTCAATGATTTATTTGAGATATGTCCGTCCATTGCCAAGCAGTTGGCTTGAATTTCCAATGTTTTTTCAAATATATTACATGTACCCAACGGGCATTTCCAAAATTATGGTCTTTATTGACAATGGCTTTATTTATCAACCGTTTCATCTTTTCTATCTTGTCTGACACCCGGGTGTTGTCATAACTGAGGCCCGAGTGTCAGATAATACCCATTAAAAACGTTTTTCTTTGAAAAATTCTGGCGCTTTATATTTATTCATAACGGTACAGAAATGAGTTTAAACGTAGTCATATTATCTAAAGTCGAGGACTGGCAAATAGAGTAGCCTCATCTTTACCTTCCGATGAATTCTTCCGGTCGTCCCGGCGAAAGCAACTCCCACAAAGAAGCAACTGTCCAGCCCGGAGCGAAGATATTGTTGTAATACCCTTTGCCGTTCTTGCCGTAATCCCACTTGGTGTGCTGTACCACTTCGGGATAGTAACCTTTCTTGGCGATGCCGCATTGATGTCCTTCGTAGGGCAGCAACTGGCGCATGGAAGAACTGATAACTGCTGCGAAGTCAGCAAAGCGGGGTTCATTGTACTCTTTGGAGAGCCAATGCAGCACATCGGCAAATTCGAAGATAAATACATCGATATGATTGTTTCTCCACAGAGACATTGCCCCAGCCGCGGGTCTTCAGGCCGATGTCGCCCAACATCTGTCCCGGTGCAAACGGGACATCCCAGGTGTAGTACCATGAGAGGGGGCGAAGTAAGCGGCTTTCTTTGCCAGACCGGCATAGTGTGCACGCTCTTCTCCTTTGCTGGCAAGTGCCAGATAGTAGGCAGCAGTGGAGGCGTAGAGTGAAGCCTCTTTGTCTTCACAGTTGGCGTCGAGGGTAGACGAGAAGTAGTCCGCTTTCGAGATTAGCTCCTTTTCCAGATAATCTACCGAGCGTCGGGCTGCTTCGAGATAGCGTTTATCCCTTTGCCGACGGTACTTCCGCCACTCTTGTCCAATCATCACTTGAAGGGAAGCTGCCGTCTTCGTTTTGCAGGCGCAGGAAGGTTGTCGAGGCGTTTTTCCCATTCGGGGTGCTTCCTGCCTTTCTTCTTTTCATAGTTCAGGTAATAGAGCGTGGCATATATGCCTTCCGACTGGCGGCGGATGCTGTGGACAGGCTCTATGAAGTTGCGTTTGTAGTGCACTACCTCGTTGAAGAATCCTGCTGGTGAGAAACCATGCTTCAGGTAAGAATCAAAGATAGCATTGGCATTTGCCACCAGGTTGGTGCGCTGCTTGCTTTCGCCATATTCCAACGCGTTGAAAGCATTCAGCAGGGTGCGTCCCACAAAGCCTACTTCGGCTACGTCGACGTTGTTGCAAGTTGCCGTGTGCAACTCTACACCTGAGTAATAGTTGCTAGGAGTATTGCCGATGAAACTTTCTACGAAGAAGTTGCTCATCACTTCTTTCATCACTTCATCGGTATAAGGTGTTTCTACCGTTGCGGGCTTGTGAGGTCGTAGCTATATTCCCATGCTTGTTTTACGCAGTCCGAGAAGTCGGTGGGAGCGGATTCGTTGAGCTCCCAGGTCAACGTCACGCTTTCTCCTTTGCCTAAAAACTGGTAGGCTTCTACGGAAGGAGCCAGTGTCAGTTTGCGGATATAAGTTTTGGGCGCTTCTTTGTAGGGATAGCCGAAAGAAAGTGTGGCAGTGCCGTTGCAGTTCTCGAATCCGGTATAACCTATCGAAGTGGTTCCCGACAGGATGACTTCGCCCTCTTTGTGAGTGTATCAGGTTGATAGTGTTTTTAGTATTTTGCCTGGTATTTCTTATAAAAAATCAAGAACAAAAGTAAATCCGATCAGTGCAAACGGTACGCCTGTCAGGGCAGGTAGCGGTATCCTTCGTTGACTGCGAGTCCGCCTGCGTATGCGCCAATGGCATTTCCCAGATTGAAGGCAACCTGTACGCAGGCTGCTCCCAGCATTTCTCCTCCTTTTGATACGCGGATAATTAATATCTGCTCGGACTGATACTGCGAACAATCCTGCCGTACAAAGGCACATCAACAGGGCTGCTGCCCATTTATAGGAGAAAGGAAGAAGATGAGCAATAACATAATACAGATAAGTGCTTGTGCGGCAGTCCTACTTTTCGGGGGTGTAACGGTCGGAGACGTCCGCTAATCAGGTTTCCCATCACCATACCGAAGTAAGCAAGGATCATTAAGGGCGTAATGCTTTCAGCGGAGAAGCCGGACACATTGGTAAGCATCGGATTGATGTAGCTATACCAGCAGAATACACCGCCATTACCTAGTGCCGTAGCGCCAGGAATCAGCCACGGAGCCGGAGTTTTAAGGAAACGGAATTGTCCTTTGAAACCTGTATCTTCCAGTCCTTCTACGTGGGGAACCCAGCGCCAGATATAATATAGGATAACGATTCCCAGATTCCTACCAACAGGAAAGTGACACGCCAGGAGAGCATGGTACTTAGAGAAGTTCCCAGGGTACACCGAAAAGATTGGCAATGGTCATTCCGGCAATCATGATCGAAACGGCTTCCGAACCTTTTCCTTTATCGGCCAGTCTTTCCGCAACGATAGAACCTACTCCGAAATAGGCACCATGAGGAAGCCCGGAGATGAAACGGGCAATTAGCAATACCCAATAATTGGGGGCCATTGCCGCGCAGATATTACCTATCATAATCAAGGTAACCAGTACTAACAGAATGTGTTTCAACGGGTATTTACGGGCCAATGTCAATACAGGTGCGCCAACACATACGCCCAAAGCGTATGCCGAAATGAAATGTCCCACAGTCGGGATACTGATACCTAGATCTTTTGCCACATCGGGCAATATTCCCATCATTACAAATTCGGCAATACCCAATCCCAGTGTGCCGAACGCCAATGCAATAAGACTCTTCTTCATACGAAACCCTACCTAATACCTGTTACTTTTTACCTTTATTTTTTGCCGCTTTTTATTTCGGCTGCAAAGGTAAAACAAAATCTTTCAAAGGTGAGTTCAGACCGGATGATTTTGATTTAAATCAATTTGTACAGTTTTTTCTCTTAGGGGTATGCAACAAGGAACTCGAAATGGTATAAGGATTAAAAGAATAAAACTGAATTGGTCTACAAAGATGTAGAAATGAACAATCGTCTTATTTTGTTTAACTAATACTTAACGATTTGTGCTCTTTTTATTGTCAATCTGTCAGGATGATATTTAAGTGGTTGAATACCAATTTTATACTGCATGACAATAGATGCTGATAATAGGTTGAAAGTAAAAAGATATGCATTTTTATTGTCAGCCTTGATTTCTTGTCAAATGCCTTGTTTTAAGATTAATCAAGTGGGACTTTATGGGAGAGTAGCTGGTATACTTATGTTGGGATACTGGTATAGTTACGTTGGGATGCCGGTATAATTCCACTAAAGTACCGGTATCTTTAGTGCGTCACGGCCGTGACGAGATCTTTCCACGGCCGTGGTAGGAACTCGTCACGGCTGTGGGAAGAAGTCACCACGGCCGTAGGAAGTTAACAATATCGGCACGTTAATGTACAAATGGTTATGGGATAATGGAAGTATAACAGTTGTACAACGGTTGTTTAATGGGTGCTTGTCATAAATTTCTATATGACTTCTTCCATAATTTGTTCCTTTCTTTAGTTCTCATATTCATGAGATTAAAAGTAGCATATTCCGCAGAAAGAACAAAGAAAGGGAAAGAAAGTTGGAGTGTTGATGCACCAGAGTGATGAATATAAACCTTCGTACTTTTTTATGTCATTAGCCGAATAATGTTTATAATAAATCTGTTTTGTTCTCTCTTTTTAATAAAGATTGTTCTTCCCGCCTGCAATAATTTTCTCCTGAAAGCCGGAAGTTTCTGAAAGACTTTTATCTTTGCAACTATAATACATACGGCACTATGAAAAAAGTAATTTTGATTCTTCTGGCAATCGCCTTCCCCGGCCTGCTTTGTGCAAAAAATAACAAGAGTACGGATGCGTTACTCCGTGAGATTGACGGTCTCATCAAAAACCGTCGGACTTATGGAGTGGAAAAGGAAACGCGTATCGCTGACCTGAAAGATTATTGGCGGAGGCTACTTCCGATGAACAACGATATGGTTTTTGCGGACGTCTTTTCGATGAATACCGGGCTGATAATCTGGATTCGTCTTTTGTCTATGCTCAACGGAAAGAGGAACTGGCGCATCGCATGGATAAACTGGATTATCTGGATGATGCTGCCATGAATATGGCGGAAGTGATGGGAACTACCGGAATGTATAAAGAAGCGTTGGAACTATTGGGGCAGATTGATAAGAAAACGCTGCCCGATTATCTCTATGGTTACTATTATCATCTGTATCGCACTATTTACGGATTGATGGGAGATTATGCCGTTACGGAGAAAGCCAAGAAAGAGTATTATCGAATGACGGATTTATATCGGGATTCTCTTTTGCAGGTCAACGCTTCCGACTCTTTGGGATACGTATTGGTGATGGCGGATAAGTGCATCGTACATGCTCAATACGATGAAGCCATCCGTATGCTGATGGAATATTACAACAAACCTTCTTTGGATGACCATTCAAAAGCAATGCTTATTTATACTCTCTCCGAGGGTTACCGGTTGAAAGGCGACAAACAAGGGCAAAAAGCATTACCTGGCCCTTTCGGCCATTGCCGACCTGAAATCGGCAGTAAAGGAATATGTATCTTTGCGCAAACTCGCTTCTCTTGTCTACGATGAAGGGATATTGACCGTGCCTACAATTACCTGAAATGCTCCTTAGAGGATGCCACTCTTTGTAATGCCCGCCTTCGTACGTTAGAAATCTCGCAAGTCTTTCCTATCATTGACCAGGCTTACCAATTGAAAACCAAACGGCAGCAGCAGGAGATGAAAGTATCATTGATTTGTATCAGTTTGCTTTCCGTATTTTTGTTGGTTGCCATTTTCTTCGTTTACAAACAGATGAAAAAAGGTTGCTGCCGCACGTCGCGAAGTGGTCGATACCAATACGTTGTTGCAAGAACTGAACGAAGAACTTCACGACTCTAATTCGCAACTGAAAGAGATGAACCATACGCTTTCGGAAGCCAACTATATCAAGGAGAATATATCGGCCGATATATGGACCAATGCTCCACTTATCTCGACAAGATGGATTTATACCGTCGTTCCTAAATAAAATTGCTGCTGCCGGAAGAGTGGAAGAACTATATAAAGCCATTAAATCTTCTCAATTCCTTGACGAAGAACTGAAAGAGTTTTATGCAAACTTCGACATGACTTTCTGCAACTCTTCCCCAATTTTGTGGAGGAATTTAATGCGCTGCTCACAGAACCCATGCAACCCAAACCGGGAGAACTGTTGAACACCGAACTCCGTATCTTTGCCCTTATCCGGCTGGGGATTACGGACAGTACCAAGATAGCGCAATTCCTCCGTTATTCCGTGACTACCATTTATAATTACCGGACCCGTGTCCGTAACAAAGCTTTGGGAGAAAGAGATGAATTTGAGACTAAAGTAATGCAAATAGGGAAGGTGGAAGAATAAGAAAACCACTACTTTTTAGTCTGACTTCTATTTTATAACGTTCTTATATTTAGTGGTTTATGCTGTGAGATACTGTGTAAATCACTATATTTTTGCTATCTGCTCAAAGAAGCAGTATGAAATGTGGATACTTTTTTGTTTCACGGTCATTTCAGCAATGACACAGAGAACGAAAACAAAAAGTAACCCTAATATTAACTTTAAATTAATGTACATGAAACAGAGTATGAAGTCGAAAGGCTTTGAACGCCGCCTCTTATTAATAATGTGGGGCTTGTTCCTATCTCTTAGTGCATTCGCACAACAGATTTCAATAAAAGGACATGTAGTAGATGCCACAGGTGAACCGGTGATCGGTGCCAGTGTGGTGGAAGGACGTACAACGAATGGTACGATAACCGATGTAGACGGTAATTTCTCATTAAGCGTTCCGGCTAACAGCACGCTGACTATCTCTTTTGTCGGCTATAAAACGCAGACTGTTCCGGTGAACAGGAAAAACTCGTTGAAAGTAACCTTGCAGGAAGATACGGAAGTATTGGACGAAGTTGTTGTATAGGTTACGGAACGATGAAAAAGAGCGATTTGACGGGTGTCGTATCTTCTGTCGGAGTGAAGGACATCAAAGACTGGCCGGTAGCTAATATCGGTCAGGCAATGCAGGGAAAAGTATCCGGCGTGCAAATTATCGATGCCGGCAAGCCGGGTGATAATGTCACCATTAAAATCCGTGGTTTGGGTACGATCAATAACAGTAACCCGCTGATTGTCATTGACGGAATTCCTACCGACTTGGGATTGTCTTCCTTGAATATGGCTGATGTGGAACGCGTAGACGTATTGAAAGATGCTTCGGCAACAGCTATCTATGGTTCGCGTGGTGCCAACGGTGTGGTGATGATTACCAGCAAACGTGGTGCCGAAGGCGCCGGAAAAGTAACGGTAAACGCAAACTGGGCTATTCAGAACGCTACTAAAGTGCCCGATATGCTGAATGCTGCGCAATATGCCGCTTTGAGCAATGATATGCTGTCTAATAATGATGATAATACAAACCCTTATTGGGCAGATCCTTCTTTATTGGGAACAGGAACGAACTGGCTGGATGAGATGCTACGTACGGGAGTGAAACAAAGCTATTCGGTTAGCTATTCCGGTGGTACGGAAAAGGCACATTACTATGTATCCGGCGGTTTCCTCGACCAGTCCGGTATCGTGGAAAGCGTTAATTACCGTCGTTTCAATTTCCAGGCAAATAGTGATGCCCAGGTCAATAAATGGTTGAAGTTCACTACTAATCTGACATTCAGTACGGACGTGAAAGAAGGAGGAAGTTATAGCATCGGAGATGCGATGAAAGCACTCCCCACCCAGCCGGTGAAGAATGAAGACGGTAGCTGGAGCGGTCCCGGACAGGAAGCGCAATGGTATGGAAGTGTCCGCAATCCGATCGGTACGTTGTACATGATGACGAACGAGACGAAAGGATATAACTTTCTGGCAAATATCACCGGAGAGATTGCCTTTACCAAATGGTTGAAGTTGAAAAGCACCTTCGGTTATGAGGCCAAATTCTGGTTTGTAGACAACTTTACTCCGGCTTACGACTGGAAACCGAATCCGGTAGAAGAATCTTCCCGCTATAAGAGTGACAACAAATCATTTACCTACCTGTGGGATAATTATTTTGTATTCGACCATACTTTCGCCCAAAAACATCGTGTAGGGGTGATGGCAGGTTCTTCCGCCCAGTGGAACAACTATGATTACCTGAATGCTCAAAAGAATATCTTCATGTTTGATAATATCCATGAGATGGACAACGGCGAGAAGATGTACAGCATCGGTGGCAGCCAGAGCGACTGGGCACTGCTCTCTCTGATGGCACGTCTCAACCATTCTTACGAAGATAAATACCTGCTTACAGCCACTGTGCGCCGTGACGGTTCCTCCCGCTTCGGTAAGAACAACCGTTGGGGAACATTCCCTTCCGTTTCTCTGGCATGGCGTATTTCGCAGGAAGAATGGTTCCCGAAAGACAACTCTCCGGTGAATGACCTCAAACTGCGTATCGGATACGGTGTGACCGGTAATCAGGAAATTGGTAACTACGGCTTTGTGGCTTCCTATAATACGGGAGTTTATCCTTTCGGCAACAACAACTCCACCGCTTTGGTATCTACCACCCTTTCCAATCCGAATATTCATTGGGAAGAGGTACGCCAAACCAACTTCGGTGTGGATATGAGTCTGTTCAATTCACGTGTCAACCTTTCGTTGGATGCCTACATCAAAAGACGGCAGACATGTTGGTGAAAGCTTCCATCCCTATCACCTCCGGTTTTGAAGATACTACTGAAACCTTTACCAATGCCGGCAAGATGCGCAATAAAGGAGTGGAAATGACCCTGCGCACCATCAACCTGAAAGGTCTTTTCTCTTGGGAATCTGCTTTAACGGCTACCTATAACAAGAATGAAATTCTGGATCTGAACAGCGAAACTCCGATGTTTATCAATCAGATGGGTAACTCATACGTGACTATGCTTAGAGCCGGTTATCCGATCAATGTATTCTACGGATACGTGACCGACGGACTTTTCCAAAACTGGGAGGAAGTAAACCGCCACGCCACCCAACCGGGAGCAGCTCCGGGGATATCCGTTTCCGGGATTTGAATAACGATGGAGTCATCAACGATGAAGACCGTACCGTTATCGGTAACCCGAATCCGAACTGGTTCTTCTCTTTAAGCAATAATTTCTCTTATAAGGGATGGGAACTCTCCGTTTTCCTGCAAGGCGTATCGGGAAACAAGATTTATAACGCCAACAATGTTGACAACGAAGGAATGGCAGCCGCTTACAACCAAACCACAGCCGTATTGAACCGCTGGACGGGTGAAGGTACCAGCAACTCTATGCCCCGCGCCATTTGGGGAGACCCGAACCAGAACTGCCGTGTATCCGACAGGTTTGTGGAAAACGGTTCCTATCTCCGTCTGAAGAACATCACGCTTTCGTATACACTGCCTAAAAAAGTGGATGCAAAAGATTCAACTGGAAAATGCCCGCATCTCTTTCTCTTGCGAGAATGTGGCAACTATCACCGGATATTCCGGCTTCGACCCGGAAGTGGATATTAATGGCATCGACAGCAGCCGTTACCCGATTTCACGTACTTTCAGTTTGGGCTTGAACTTTAACTTTTAAATCAGGAGAAAGAATATGAAAAAGATAATAACTTTGGTATTTATGTCTGCCATGCTGGCATTGACATCGTGCAACGATTTCTTGGATAAATATCCTAAATATGGCGTCGATCCCGAATCGGAAGTGACGAATGAGATTGCTGTGGCACTGACTACTGCCTGCTACAAGACTCTTCAGTCATCTAATATGTATAACCAGCGTATTTGGAGCCTCGACATCATTGCAGGCAACAGTGAAGTAGGAGCCGGAGGAGGTACTGACGGTTTGGAGACTGTTCAGGCTTCCAATTTCATTGCCCAGAGCGATAACGGCTTTGCCTTGTATGTATGGCGTTCTCCGTGGGTTGGGATCGGACGTTGCAACATCGTGCTTTCCAATTTGCCTTCAGCATCTGTCTCCAATGAGATAAAGACCCGTTGCATGGGTGAGGCTTATTTCCTGCGTGCACATTATTATTATATTCTGGTTCGTTTGTACGGAGGGGTGCCTTTACGCTTGGAGCCGTTTGAACCGGGAGAATCTGCGGATATTGCCCGTAATACGGTAGATGAGGTATATGCTCAAATTCTTTCCGACTGCAAAAATGCAGTGAATATGCTTCCTCCGAAAAGCAGTTATGGAGATGCTGACAGGGGACGTGCCTGCAAAGAGGCTGCAATGGCGATGCTGGCGGATATTTACCTGACACTGGCTCCCAACCATCGCGACTATTATAATGAAGTAGTGACCTTGTGCAATAACATTGCTGCAATGGGATATGATCTGACTCAATGCAATTATGCCGATAACTTTAATGCGACGATCAATAATGGTGCGGAATCTCTCTTCGAAGTGCAATACTCCGGTAGTACGGAATATGACTTTTGGGGCGGCGATAATCAAGCGTCCTGGTTGTCTACTTTCATGGGACCACGTAATTCGGGTATGGTAGCCGGTGCTTATGGATGGAACCTGCCTACGGAAGAGTTTGTCAAGCAATACGAAGACGGTGATTTGCGGAAAGACATCACTGTGTTGTATCAGGGTTGTCCTGCTTTTGACGGTATGGAATACAGACGTTCCTGGTCGAATACGGGTTATAACGTACGTAAGTTCCTTGTATCGAAAACCGTCTCTCCGGAGTATAATACCAACCCCAACAACTTTGTAGTATACCGTTATGCGGATGTCTTACTGAAGAAAGCGGAAGCCTTGAATGAGCAGGGACATCCGGATCAGGCTGCCGAACCGATGAATATCGTTCGTAAGCGTGCCGGGCTGACAGAGCTGCCGACCACTCTGACGCAGACCGAAATGAGAGAAAAGATTATTCATGAACGTCGGATGGAACTTGCTTTTGAGGACATCGCTGGTTCGATATGATCCGGGTTGATAATGGAAATTATGCATTGACATTCCTGAAATCTATCGGTAAGAATAATGTGACCAAAGAACGTCTCCTGTTGCCTATTCCGCAGACGGAGATGGACTCCAATCACCTGATGACTCAAAATCCCGGTTATTAATCCGTTTTATAATCATTCATTTAGACAAATAATATGATGAAGAAATATATATATCAGTTGTTATGCTCTCTTTTTCATCGGTGCAACGATGGTTGCCTGTGCCGAGGATTATATGGAGACAGATAAAGGACATGATACCCTCACCCTTTCGGTGAATCAGCAGGAGTTGGTGTTGAACGAAAAGAACCATAGCCAGGAAGCATTGGCGCTTTCATGGACTACCGGTACGAATTATGGAAGCGGTAACCGTATCTCTTATACGCTGGAACTGGCGAAAGCCGGAACGGACTTTGCGAATCCTTATTCGGTAGATTTGGGTACGGGAACGTATCAATGGACTAAGAAAGTGGAAGAACTCAACCAATTCTTGAATACGCAGTTCGGTATCGGCTATGCCGTGAAAGCGGAGTTGGAAGCACGTATCACAGCGGTTGTTGCCGGAATGGAAGATCAGAAACAGATTGCGACGACTGCCTTTACAGTGACTACCTACCAGCCGGTTACTACCACGCTTTACCTGATTGGTGATGCTGCTCCGAGCGAATGGAGCGCCGATAACGCAACGGCAATGGAACGTACGGATAACGGACAATTTACATGGACAGGAAAGCTGAATACCGGATCGTTTAAGTTTATAACGACCTTAGGAGAATTCCTGCCGTCGTACAACCGCGATGCTACTGCCGAAGAAGGATTCAAACTGACCTACCGTACATCGGGTGACCAACCGGACGAACAGTTCACAATCAGTAAAGAAGCAACTTATATCGTAAAAGCAAACCTGCTCGACTTGACGTTAACACTTACCGAAACGGAAGATATTGGCTGGAGATATGAGGAGTTTTTCATTGTCGGTTCGTTTACGGGTAACAATGGTTGGGGATTTGAAGCACTGTCTAAAGATGCTGTCCAAATGGATCTGTTCCATTATGGAGCCGTGATTCCCTGGAAGGCAGACGGAGAATTTAAATTCGCTTCTGTGACAGATTTCGGTCAGGCGGATGCTTTCTTCCATCCTACCATGGCTAATGCTCCGTACACTTCGACATCCGTAGTGCTTGGAGGTGACGATAATAAATGGCAGATGAAGGAAGCCGAATGTGGCAAGCCTTATAAAGTATGGTTCTACACAGGAAAAGGAAAAAGAAAAGATGCTGATGCGTCCGTTCACTCCCTTACGAAGGACTGTATCTGGTGGGTGAGGCAACTCCGAACGGATGGGATTTAGGCAATGCTACTCCGATGACTAAGAGTGCCGACAGTCCTTATATCTTTACCTGGAGCGGCACGCTGAAGGCAGGTGAGATGAAGATATCCTGCGATAAGCAGTCAGACTGGAACGGGGATTGGTTTATGGAGGATAAGAGCAACAAGGCTCCGACGGGGAAGTAGAGACGGCATTGTTCGTTGCTAAGTCGGATGCGGAGTTGAACAGTATGTATCCGGATACAGATTTGGGTAGTTTGGATTATAAATGGAATATTCAGGAAGCCGGTTCTTATCGGATTACGATTGACCAGTTGAAAGAGACGATTTCGATTGTGAAACAATAAAACAAGAATTCAAGATGAAGAAAATAATATATTGGGTGGCTGCTTTTCTGTGTATGGCTTGCAGTGACGATCATGGGTCGAATCAGGAGAATGGAGGAGCTTCGGGCAGTGTTACCGAAGTGACTCGGTAACATCGGATTTAAGTGTGGACCTATCTACGGATAAGGCTTTCTATAAACCGGGGAGAAAGTGGTATTTACAGCAGAAGATGCGTTGCCTGCCGGAATTAAAGTTCGTTATCGTCTTTTAGGGGAGGTTGTCGGAGAAGAGTCGGTAAATGGTACCAGTTGGACATGGCAACCGCCTACTACTGATTTCAAAGGATATATGGCGGAACTGTATCGTCAGGAGAATGGTACGGATGTAATTGTCGGTACGATTGCGGTAGATGTATCCAGTGATCCGGCACGTTTTCCACGTTATGGTTTTGTCGCTGATTTCAGTCGGGAGAAGACGGCTGAAAAGACACAGGAAGAGATGGCGTATCTGAATCGTCATCACATCAATTGGGTACAGTTTCAGGACTGGCATAATAAAGATCACTGGCCGTTGGGCGGTACACGTACGCAGTTGGACGAAGTATATATGGACATCGCTAACCGGGAGGTTTATACAAGTTCTGTGAAGAATTACATTGAAGCGCAGCATCGTTTCGGTATGAAGTCTATGTTTTACAATCTTTGTTTTGGGGCGTTGAAGGATGCCGCTGCGGACGGGGTGAATGAGGAATGGTATTTGTTTAAGGATGCTTCTCACACTACTAAAGACAGTCATGATCTGCCGGGCGGATGGAAAAGTAATATTTATCTGGTAGATCCTTCTAATAAGGAATGGCAGAAATATTTGAACGAAAGGAATGATGATGTATATGCGAACTTTGCCTTCGACGGCTATCAGATAGACCAGTTGGGACGACGCAGCACGCTTTACAATTACAACGGTATTCCGGTCAATCTGCGTGAGGGATATGCTTCTTTTATTGAAGCGACGAAGCAGGCTCATCCGGACAAGAGTTTGGTGATGAATGCGGTCAGCCGTTACGGTGCCCGTCAGATAGGGGAGACAGGTAAAGTTGATTTCTTCTATAATGAGGTGTGGGCGGATGAGGCTGATTTTACCAATCTGAAAGCCATTCTTTATGAAAATGGAGTCTATGGCAATTATCAGTTGAATACGGTTTTTGCAGCTTATATGAATTATAATAAAGCGGATAACCGGGGGAGAATTTAATACGCCGGGTATTCTGCTGACGGATGCTGTCATGTTTGCTTTGGGTGGTTCGCACCTTGAGTTGGGAGGCGATCACATGTTGTGCAAAGAGTACTTTCCGAATGAGAACCTGACAATGAGCGAAGAATTGAAAACAGCGATGGTTCGTTATTATGATTTCCTGACTTCTTATCAAAACCTGCTTCGTGACGGTGGTACAGAGAATAGTGTTTCCATGAATTGTACCAATGGCGAAATGAGATTGAATAGTTGGCCTCCTCAACAGGGATCGGTTACTACTTATGCCAAGCAGGTAGGTGGCAAAGCAAGTGATACATCTTCTTAATTTCTCGCAAGCGAACAGCCTTAGCTGGAGAGATGTGGACGGTACGATGCCGGAACCGGCTTTGATTACAAAAGCGGCTTTGCAAATGAATCTGTCGGCAAAGGTGAATAAGCTATGGGTAGCGTCGCCGGATGTACACGGAGGGGCTTTGCAGGAATTGGCCTTTACACAGGAGAATGGAGTTGTCTCTTTCACATTGCCTTCCCTGAAATATTGGACGATGATTGTGGCTGAATAAAGTGGCTGCTACAGAATAACTAAAATGATAGGTATGATGATTAGATATAGATTATGGGTGTGGGTGTTGTGTCTGATGTTTCCAACATGGGTTTGGGCGGAAAATGAGATACGTACGTGCACTTCTTTTACACAACAAGGACGTCAGGTGACTTTTCACCTGACGGACAGTGCCGCCTTGCAATTGCAACTTTGCAGCTCTTCCGTCGTGAAAATCTGGTTCTCACCCGACGGGCAATTGCAACGAAGAAATGCTTCGTTTGCAGTGATTAATGAAGAACTGGAAGAGGTAGGAACTATTCATGTGGATGAACAGGCGGCCTGTTACGAGATATTTACTCGAAGTTGCGTATCCGGGTGAATAAATCTCCGATGAGTCTTCAGATATTCGATAAATATCAGAAACTTCTGTTTAGTGATTATGCCGATAAAGGCCATGTCAGTGAAGGAACGAAGAAAGTGGAATATAAAGTGCTTCGTCGTGACGAGCACTTCTTCGGACTTGGTGAGAAAGCGGGAAAGATGGATCGTCGTGGCGAGTCTTATAAGATGTGGAATAGTGACAAACCTTGTTATAGTGTGGTAGAAGATCCTCTTTACAAGAGTATTCCTTTCTTTATGAGCAATTACCGGTATGGTATTTTCCTTGATAACACCTATAAGACGGAATTCAAATTCGGAACAGAGAGCCGTGATTATTACAGCTTTGAAGCTCCGAACGGGGAAATGGTATATTACTTTATCTTCGGTAAAGACTATAAAGAAATCATCAGCCAATACGTCGGACTGACTGGAAAACCTATCATGCCGCCGAAATGGGCGTTGGGTTTTGCTCAATGCCGCGGTCTGTTGACAAGTGAAAAGCTAAGTCGTGAGATAGCCGAAGGCTACCGGAAACGGGGAATACCTTGTGATATTATCTATCAGGATATCGGCTGGACAGAATATTTGCAGGATTTCGAATGGCGCAAAGGAAACTATGAAAACCCCAAAAAGATGCTTTCGGATTTGAAAGAGATGGGTTTTAAGGTAGTCGTATCTCAAGACCCGGTAATTGCACAAGCCAACAAAAACAATGGGAAGAAGCAGACCGTCTGGGCTATTTTGTAAAGGACAATACGAACGGTAAAAGCTACGATATGCCCTGGCCGTGGGGTGGAAACTGCGGAGTGGTGGACTTTACCTTGCCTGCCGTAGCCGACTGGTGTGGAACTTATCAGCAGAAACCTATTGACGATGGTGTCTCCGGCTTCTGGACAGACATGGGCGAACCTGCCTGGAGTAACGAAGAGCAGACGGAGCGCCTGGTGATGAAACACCACCTGGGTATGCACGATGAAATTCATAACGTGTATGGTCTGACCTGGGACAAGGTGGTAAAGGAACAGTTTGAGAAACGGAATCCGGATCTTCGTGTCTTCCAGATGACTCGTGCTGCTTATGCCGGCTTGCAACGTTATACGTTTGGCTGGACGGGTGATAGCGGAAACGGAGACGACGTACTGCAAGGTTGGGGACAATTAGCCAATCAGATTCCTGTAATGCTTTCCGCCGGATTGGGATTAATCCCATTTTCTTCCTGTGATATCACCGGTTACTGTGGGGATATTGAGGATTATCCGGCTATGGCGGAACTCTATACCCGTTGGATTCAATTCGGAGCATTTAATCCTTTGAGTCGTATCCACCATGAGGGAGATAACCCGGTGGAACCGTGGCTTTTCGGGCCGGAAGCGGAAAAGAACGCGAAAGCGGCTATCGAGCTGAAATATCGTTTGTTGCCGTATATATACACTTACGCCCGAGAAGCGTATGATACAGGATTGCCTATCATGCGGCCTCTGTTTCTGGAATATCCAATGGATATGGAAACTTTCTCCACGGATGCCCAATTCCTGTTCGGTCGTGAATTGTTGGTAGCTCCTGTGGTGAAGAAAGGTGCTCGCACAAAGAACGTGTATCTTCCCGAAGGCACATGGATAGACTACAACAACAAGCAGACGGTCTACACCGGAGAGCAATGGACTACCGTTGACGCTCCCTTGTCTTCTATTCCCATGTTTGTGAAGTCAAGGTTCCATCATCCCCACCATGCCGGTGATGAACTACACCCATGAGAAACCGGTATATCCACTTACTTTTGAAATCTTTCCCGCCCAGGAAGGTGCACAAGCAGCCTTTACTCTTTACGAAGATGAAGGAGAAGACTTAGGATATCAGCGTGATGAATTTGTCAAAACACCGATTATTTGCAGCACTCTGGCAAATGGATATGAACTGACCGTCTCTGCCCGTGAAGGAAAAGGATACACTGTTCCCGGTCCGAGAAATCTGTTGTTCCGTATTTATTCTGCGAAAGCTCCGAAAGAGATAACTGTCAAAGGAAAGAAGATAAAGCAAACTAAACCGGAACGTTTGGAAGAAAATCTGGAGAATAACACTGAAACTGTAGCGTGGAGTTGGGATAAGGAAACAGGTGTCTGTAGTGTGAGAATACCTGATAAAGGTGTTGATGAACAGTTGATGATTACTTTTAAATAAACAGGGAGCTGTTGGCAAGCTAATATTCAGAGTTTTTCTTTCGTTTTATATGGATAATGTGTAGATTCGCACGAAACTCATATCAGAAATGTGTAAGTTATCACATTTCTGATATCAAAAGTGTGATTCATTATGAGAAGCTTTTCCAACCCGCTTACCTGATTCGCTATTCAATGCTGAATTTGAAACAAGATGGTAATTTGATTAATATCCCCTGTTTTTGGCGGATAAGACAAAAGAGCTATTGAAGGATAAAAGTTGAAAGAGCCTTCTGAAGGAATCAGTAGCCTCTTAAAAAACGATGATTCTTAAAAAGGAATATTTAATCATTGGAAGAAGGACGTGAATTGCAGTTTGGTAAAGAAAAGCAGGAAAATGTCCTGCATTTGTAATTACGCGATTCTCTATTTCGGCTGTTTCGAAAATATGCCAATCAAGCTGCGATAGATTTTTGATTATTTTTGTTATTTGGAGAGCAGATGCCCGAATAACTAATCATTTTATTATTTTTTCCTTTCCGATATATTATGGTAAACTAGAGATAAAAATGTTTCTTAATAGTCCATTTTTATCTTCTTCACCGGGGAACGATAGCTTCCTCGGTGAGGAACAAGTCGATGCACACCGAGGAACACTTCGTTGGTTTTAAAGCAATGAGCGGTTTCTGAATAGAGAAAGATGCATATCCTGTTTGCTTTTATGCAATATTAGGCATCCTTTTGTATGCTCATGCGTTTATTTATGCAGTTTATTTTCCGGTTCGTTATTTTCTAATTGGCCATTTCCTTGTATAATATTAAAAATAGAACATTGAAAGTATATATTATCAAGTCGATAAGCAGTTGTTTATTTAAATAAAATAAATTCCTATTACCCTTTTCAAGAAAGTATAATGATTAAGTAATATAGTATTAAAATATTGATTGACAATTGCCTATGTTTGCAACGTTATTTTAAATGGAAATCTAATACACAATAAAGTTGTTATGAGAAAATCAACAAGGATAATTTATTTAAAGATGGTTGCACTAGCTATGGTCACTACATTTTCCACTCTGAATGGTAACATATCTGCCAATACACTTCAGAAAGAACTCCATTCGGGATGGAGGTTTAAACAAGCTCGTCTTTCTAACTGGTATCCTGCTACAGTTCCGGGAGTAGTACACACTGACTTGATTGATAATAAAATCATTGAAGATCCTTTTTATCGCTTAAATGAAAGAGGTGTACAGTGGGTTGATAAGGAAGACTGGATTTATGAAACAACCTTCGATGTAGCACCCGAATTGATGGATAAAAACAATATACGGCTTTATTTTTTAAAGGGCTTGATACTTATGCAGATGTCTATTTGAATGGAGAAAAGATATTGGAGGCAGACAATATGTTTCGTGAATGGAAACTTCCGTAAAAGATAAACTGAAAGCAAAGGATAATAAATTAAGGATATATTTCCATTCTCCTATTAAACGGGATATGCCTAAATGGGATGCGCTGCCTTTTCACTATGAGGCAATCAACGACCAGTCGGAGAATGGAGGAGTATTCAATAGAAAGGTTAGTGTTTTTGCCCGTAAGGCAGGCTATCATTATGGTTGGGACTGGGGACCTCGCCTGGTAACTTCTGGTATCTGGAGACCTGTTTTATTAGAAGCATGGGATGATTTGCGGATAGAAAATGTGTTTATCCGGCAAAAAAGAGGTTTCTTATAAACAAGCCGACATTAGTAATATTGTAGAAATACTAGCCGATAAAGATATTGAGAAGGCTGAAGTTACGGTCAGAGACAATAAGACTGGAAAGATTTATGGTGCTACTACTACCTGCCTGACAAAAGGATTGAATAAGATTGCTGTAAACTTCTTTATAAAGAATCCTAATTTGTGGTGGAGCAATGGACTCGGAAAAGCCAATCTATATGAATTCCGGACCGAAGTAAAAACAAACGAGCAAAATAAGGATTGTCTTATAACTTCTACAGGAATACGTTCATTAAAAAAGTTATACGTAAGGAGGATAAAGAGGGAAGATCATTCTATTTTCAACTTAATGGAATACCTGTATTTTCCAAAGGGGCTAATTATATCCCTTGTGATAATTTTCTGCCTCGTGTGACGAAGGAACTGTATGAGAAAAAACGATCCTGGATGCTGTCAATGCTAATATGAATACTTTGCGTGTGTGGGGTGGAGGGACTTATGAAGATGATTATTTCTACGAATTATGCGATAAATATGGTATTCTTGTGTGGCAGGATTTTATGTTTGCCTGCAGCGTATATCCCTCCGAAGGTGAATTGCTGGAAAATATTCGTCAGGAAGCGATTGATAATGTTCGCCGTTTGCGCAATCACCCTTCTCTTGCTTTATGGTGTGGTAATAATGAATGTCTGGAAGCTTGGTTTGGTTGGAATTGGAAAGAAAACTATGCGAAGCAGAATCCGGAGTATGCCCGGATTATCTGGCAGCAGTATGAAGATCTGTTTCATAAAATGCTACCGGAAGTGGTGACAGAAAATAGCCCTGAAACATTTTATTGGCCTTCATCGCCCTTCAGTCGTTATGACGGAGTTTCCGAGAATAATAAAGGGGATACGCATTATTGGGCTGTATGGCATGCAAAAAGCCGATCTCCGAATATAATAAGGTGCGTAGTCGTTTCTTTAGTGAATATGGTTTTCAATCTTTTCCCGAATTTGAGTCGGTAAAATGTATGCTCCGCACCCTGAGGACTGGGAAATAACTTCCGAGGTAATGATGTCTCATCAACGGGGAGGTGAGTTCGCGAACAAACTGATTGAAGACTATTTGCTGAACGAATATCGCAAACCTAAAGATTTCGAATCATTTCTGTATATGAACCTTGTACTGCAAGGGGATGCTATTAAAACGGCTATTGAAGCACATCGCAGGGATATGCCTTACTGTATGGGGACATTATTTTGGCAACATAATGATTGCTGGCCGGTTGCTTCGTGGTCGAGCCGTGATTACTACGGACGTTGGAAAGCGCAACATTATTTTGCTAAGGCAGCTTTTCGGGACGTGCTTGTATCTCCCATAGTTAATAATGACAGGCTTGATGTATATATTGTATCTGATAGATTAAGGAAAACGAGCGCTATACTGGAACTGGAAGTCTGTGACATGGAAGGAAAGCTTGTTAATTCAATCAGAAGATCGGTAACTATTCCTGCTAATGAAAGTAAAGTCGTTATGTCCCACAAATTGAATTCATTTATAAAATCACAACCGGAAAATCAGCTTGTTATCTCCGCAACCCTTACCGATCAACAAGGAACGATTTACACAAATAATTATTTCTTGACGAAGCAAAAGGAGATGTTATATCCGCAAGTGAATATATCATATCAATTAAAGTCACTGCCTGACGGATATGAATTGACTTTAAAAGCAGACCGTTTTGCAAGAGCTGTATACTTGTCTCTTGATGGAATTGATAATTTCTTTGAAGATAATTATTTCGATTTGATGCCGGGAAAAGATAAGATAGTGAAAGTTCGTACCGATATTTCATATACGGACTTTTCCCGACAGCTAAAAATCAAATCGTTGGTCGATGGATATTAAATAAATGCACTTAATATTTAATCAACATCTGTTGCAGTATTGTACGGTATTCGCTAGGTGTGTTTCCTTTCTTCTTTTTGAATATCCGAATAAAGTTCGATAGATTATTAAATCCGCACGAGTAGCAGATTTCTGCTACTGTGTGTGATGTTTCAGTCAGCATCTGGCAAGCACGGGCCACACGGAGGTTGTTGATATAGTCAATAAAGGTGCAATTTGTTTTCTTTCTGAAGAAATGGCTGAAAGCGGATTCCGACATATTTACCAGAGCTGCTACATCTCCCAGTTTGATAGGTTCTTCAAAATTCTTCTCTATATAGTCGCAGACTTTTTGCAATGCGTCTACTTTTTGAGGTACGTATCGTGTCTTTTTTTGTGTCATAGAGATTACTGACTAAAATATGTCTGTCGGCAGTGGAGAGATCATACAAGATAGAGAGAAACTCTAAAACGGTGTGGAAGCCTTGCATCCGGGTAAGCTGGAGAATTTTCTCTTTCATTGCCAGCATGGTGTTTTCAGAAAAGCTAATTCCTTTCTGTGAGTCGAGTAACAGTTGTTTAATCGGGCTGAATAGTCGTTTCTCCAATATTGGAAAATTGAGCAATTTGTCCGAGAACTGAATTGTCACCACATGATTGCCTTCTACAACCTCCCCTTTCCAGGCATGCGGAAGATTGGGGCCAGTCATTACCAAATCCAGATTGTCAAACTTTTCGACTGAATCGCCTACAATTCTTTCTCCATACGTATTCATCACAAGATTAATTTCATAGTCGGAGTGATAATGTACCGGATAATCAAATTTTGCATTGGGATGATTTAAAACGATGAATAAATCATCAGAAGAAATGGGAGTAATTTCCTTTTGAATGTCTTTCATAAGAACTGTATTTAACTTGATACAAATGTACGAATAATAATAATACAAAAACAGGCTATTCAAAAAAGTATAATTATTAAGCAATATAATATCAAAAACTATCATTATATGCCTTACATTTGCAAAGTGAATTATACTTAATAACTAATTGAATGCTATGGAATCATTTTCTATCGGAACTATTGATATTGTAATCGTAGTCGTATATTTGCTATTTATTATATGGTGGGGTGTAAAGAACGGAAAGAGTTCGGATGCCCAATCGTATTTTCTTGCCGGACGTTCCATGCCCTGGTGGGTTGTAGGGTTGTCTCTGTTTGCCGCCAGTATATCCAGTACTACGCTTATCGGGCAATCGGGTGATGCTTATGATACGGGGCTTGCCGTTTTCAATTATAACCTGACCGGTATTGTAGTTATGGTGTTTTTTGCTGTTTTCCTTCTACCTTTATATATAAGGTCGAAGGTTTTTACGATTCCGGAGTTTCTGGAGAAGAGGTTTGATAAACGTTCCCCGTTACTACTTTTCCGCTATTTGTATTATCGGAAATATTTTTCTGGATGCTGCCGGTGCGCTTTATGCAGCCGCATTAATTATCAAACTGGTATTACCTGAAGCTGATCTTCAGATGATTATTATAGTCTTTGCTATTATTGCAGCTTCATATACAATTCCGGGAGGACTTTCTTCTGCCATTAACGCGGAACTGATACAGGCGGTAGTTTTGATTTTGGGTTCGGTTTTGCTTACCTATTTCTGTTTTCAGCAGGGAGGAAGTTATTTCTATCATTTGTTTGAAAACGATGATATATTGGTGAAGCTGATTCGCCCGTTGTCCGATAATGCCACTCCTTGGTTGGGGCTGATCGTGGGGATGCCCATATTGGGTATTTACTTCTGGGCTAATAATCAGACTTTAGTACAACGTGTTTTGAGTGCCAGAACTATTGATGAAGGTCGGAGAGGTGTTATATTCACCGGTTTTCTCACGATGAGCACATTGTTCATTATTGCTATTCCCGGATTGATTGCCCGTGATTTATTTCCAGGTTTGGATAAACCCGATATGGTATATCCTAATATGGTGATGCAATTAATGCCTGTGGGTTTGCTGGGTATTATGCTGGCTGCTCTGTTGTCTGCATTGACTTCTACGATTAGTGCTATCTTGAATTCTACTTCTACTTTGTTTACGATGGACTTTTATGCGAAGTTTAATAAACATGCTGATACAAAAAAGCTGGTACTGGTTGGTAAAATCGCTTCTTGTGTGATTATTCTGTTAGCTGCATTATGGGCACCTCAAATTGGTAAATTCGGATCTCTTCTAAAATATTATCAGGAAATGCTTTCTTATATTTCTCCTCCTATCGTAGCGGCTTTCCTTCTTGGAATTTTTAATAAGAGAGTGAATGGTGACGGAGCTTTTATGGGATTGATTCTCGGTCTGGTAGTAGCGGTTCTTTTACTTTTCTTTTAAAAATACGGTTTTGGTGATTTGCACTTTTTATTGATGGTTCCTTTCTTGTTGATATTCAGTATAATGGTGATTTATGTAAGCAGTTTCTTTTATGCGGCTCCGGGTAAAGATAAGCTTACTGACACCACCTTTTCTTTTAGCGATCTGAAAGAAGAATATGTAACCTTGAAAACAGTAGTCTGGTATAAGAACTATCAGGTATGGGCAGGGGTGTTACTTGTGTTAAGCGCATTGATTTGGATTATTTTTCAATAAAATAAATAGAATATATGAAATTAAAGAAATTTGAAGGAAACCCGATTCTTTCTCCGTCGGAAAAGAATGATTGGGAATCTTTGGTGACTTGTAATCCTGCCGTGTTCTATGATAACGGCATGTTTTATATGTTATATCGTGCTGCAGGTAATGATAGAGAACATGTTATCCGCTTGGGATTGGCTACGAGCAGGGATGGGTTTTATTTTGAAAGGCACTCGGATCGGCCGGCTTTTTCTCCGAGTGTCGATGGGCCTGATTCCGGATGTGGAAGATCCTCGTATTGTGAAGTTTGATGGTGAGTATTATATTACTTATGCCTATCGGCCGGTGCCACCCGGGCAGTATTGGAAGTTTGGGCATGATGAAGTTTTACTTCCTGAATGTGGTAAGTATGCTCCTGCAGCTATTGCTAAGAATTTAGGTAATACTGGGCTGGCTGTTACTACAGATTTTTGCCATTTTCGCCGTTTGGGACGTCTGACTTCACCGGTGCTTGATGATCGCGATGTGATTCTTTTTCCCGAGAAGGTAAACGGACAATTTGTTATGTTACATCGCCCCAAGCAGTATATTGGCGAAAAATTTGGTGTAGAATACCCTTCTATCTGGATAAAGTTTTCGGATGATTTATTAGATTGGGAGGGTAAGGAAAGCCATCTTCTTCTGACAGGACGTGAAAATACTTGGGAGGAAAAGATTGGTGGAAGTACTCCTCCCCTGAAAACGGATAAGGGTTGGTTGATGCTCTATCATGGTGTGGAGCATGGCGGAAAAGGGTATTATAGGGTGGGGGCTTTATTGCTCGACTTGGATAACCCTCTGAAAATACTAGCCAAAACGCATGAATCAATTCTCGAACCGGAAGAGGACTTCGAGATAAACGGGTATTATAACGGTTGTGTATTCCCTACGGGAAATGTGATTGTGGATGATACGCTCTTTGTGTATTATGGTAGTGCGGATAAGTATGTCTGCGTGGCTACCTGCTCTGTAAATGAACTGCTCTCTTACTTGTTGACCGACTGCAAGGTGTAATTAACTGAATCTCCTTTATCTTTTAGTCTTTTAATGTGATGTGTATACACTGTTTATGTGTACATTGGGGAGGTTGCTATGCGAAAAATAGATAATCATAGATTAAATCGTTCAAAAAAGTATAATAATAGAGTAAATAGTGCGAATGAAAAATGAAAGGTTATAGTCTATATTTGTATTACCAAATTATCAGTAAAGAATTCAACGCTTAAATTTTATATTATGATGAATAAACAGAAAAAAACGGCTTGGTAGCATGTCACTGTGCAAAGTTGTGTTGATATGCCTTTTTGTCCGTATTTTCTACCGCATGGGCTGCGGTAGAGCAAACATCTTCAAGATTACTGTGACTGGAGTGGTTAAAGATGTACAAGGTGAGCCTCTGATAGGAGCTACTATTAAAATTAAAGGTTCGGCTGTAGGAACAGTCAGTGATTTTGATGGGAATTACTCTCTGGCCAATGTGCCGGTGAATGGGGTTTTAGAGTTTTCTTATGTAGGTATGAATAGTATAGAAATATCGGTTTCCGGAAAAAAGGTGGTAAATGCGGTACTTAGTGATGCTACTCAATTACTTGATCAGGTGGTGGTCATTGGGTACGGGTCGGTGAAAAGAGTGATTTGACGGGATCGGTTGCGACGGTAAAGCCGGAGGCATTAAGTGATATACCGGCTAATTCTGTTGAAGGATTGTTGCAGGGGCGTGCGGCTGGTGTACAAGTAATCAATTCGTCACAGGATCCGGGAGCCGGATCAACGGTTCGTATTCGTGGTAATAGTTCGCTGCGCGGATCCAATTCACCTTTGATTGTGGTAGATGGTTTTCCATTGGGAGATGCCGGTGATTTGAAACAGATTAATACCGATGATATTGTTTCAATGGAAGTATTAAAAGATGCTTCTGCTTCTGCAATTTATGGTTCCAGAGGTGCTAATGGAGTTATAATTGTAACCACTCGAAGGGCGAAAGAAGGAACTACGACGGTATCTGTCAAACAGCAGCTCACTTTCTCCGAATTTTCTTCCAAACTGGATTTGTGGAGAGACCCGGTGATGATGGCAATGTTGAACAATGAGGGACGTGTGAATGGTGGATTACAGCCGCTCTATATCGGTGCAAATAATTCTGCCGGTGTTTATTACCCGTCTATTGAGGAGCTTCAGACTACTTGGACAACCAATACCCGTTGGGATGAATTAGTGTTTAGAGATGCGCCCGTGTCTAATAATACAACAGTTTCTGTCTCCAGTGCTAACGAGAAGACGAGTTTTAACTTGAGTGCTAATTATTATACGGACCAGGGAATGTATATTGATGATGATTATAGTAAAGGGGGGTATAATCTGAATGTCAGTCATAAGATATATAAGAACTTTACGATTCGTGCATCCAATATTCTATATCTTGGCAACCGTAATAACAATGGCGGAATGGCTTATTGGAGAAATCCGATTTAGCCTGTGTATAATGAAGACGGAACTTATTATCAGACTACTGCTCAAGATTATAGTCATCCTATCGCTATTCGCGAGCATAAAAGGATAAAACCAAAATGCTGGATGTTATCTCATCCGGGGCTTTTGAATGGCAAGTGATACCGCAACTTCGTCTCACAAGCCAGTTGAATTATAAATATGGAAAATCTACCAACGACCAGTATCTGCCACAGAAATACACCCAAGTCGGTACGGAGAATCGTGGTAGGGGAGTCATTGGTAACACAGAGAATCAAATTTTGTTTCCGAAACATTTGCCAATTACTCTCAAATGTTCGGCAAACATGAAGTGGGCGCCATGGTAGGTCATTCTTACGAGTGGTATCAATATCGTGATTCGTATCTGACTGCTAATGGTTTTGTGAATGAAGCATTGGGAAATGAGAATATGGGAGCCGGAGAGAAAGCGAACAATATTATTTCCAACGGGTTCTCGAAAAGTAAACTGGTTTCCGGAATGGCCCGTCTGAATTACACTTATGATAATAAGTATTTGCTTACTGCCACTTTTCGTGCCGACGGTTCTTCTAAATTCGGTAAGAATAACAAGTGGGGGTATTTCCCTTCCGGAGCTATCAGCTGGAAAGCTCACGAAGAGAAGTTTATAAAGAAACTAAATACATTTGATGAATTGAAGTTTCGTTTAAGTTACGGTATTTCGGGAAATCAGGGAATCAGTCCTTATCAGACTCTTAGCCGTTATGGAACGACTAAATATTACCATCAGGGACAATGGCTGACTGCTATCGGTCCCGGTATGAGTCAGGGCAGTCCGGGCAAGACGGAATCTGGAAAATTTGGAGTGGAATTCCTAATCCGGATCTGAAATGGGAGACAACTGCGCAATGGGACTTTGGTATTGATATGGCTTTCTTTTAACAGAAGACTTCGCGTCACTTTGGATATTTACAATAAAGAGACGTCTGATCTGTTGAGAGAAAGAAACCTGGCTCTTTCTTCCGGTTATGACCGCATGTGGGTGAATGATGGTAAGATTCGCAACCGGGGATTTGAAGTAACGATTGACGGAGTTATGGTAGATAAAAAAGATTGGAGCTTGAATGGAACTTTTATATTCTCTATGAACCGTAACAAGGTGGTTGATTTGGGAAGTAGTGTCGAATCGGGTCTATTGAAAGATGCCCGTACGGGAATGGAATATGAAGTTGTCGGTAACTTGAGTGAACAGTATCGCTCTTATACTAATATACTTGCTATTGGCCAACCGATCAATGTCTTTTATGGATATAAATGTGATGGAATTATTCAGACTTTGCCGGAAGGACTTAACGCAGGATTGTCGGGAGAAGATGCTATGCCGGGAGAATTCAAATATGTCAATACGTATGATGGGGACGGGACACAAGGTGTTGTGAATGAAAACGATAAATGTATTATCGGTGATCCTAATCCTGATTTTACGGCAAGTCTGAATCTTTCTTTCCGTTGGAAGAAACTGGATGCGAGTATTTTCCTGAATGGTGTGTTTGGAAATGATGTGTTGAACACCAAGACTTTTGGTGATCCGCATAATGCTGCACTCCGTTGGACACCTGACAACCCGACTAACAAATATCCCAGTCTGCGTGACGGACGTCAGACTCGCTTTTTCTGACTATTGGATAGAAGACGGCTCTTTTGTGAGAATTCAGAATCTGACAGTAGGGTATACCTTTGATTTGCCTAAACAGAAAGTGTTTGCCTCGAAAATACGCCTATATATGAATGCTTCCAATTTATATACATTTACCAAGTTCGACGGGTATGATCCGAAGTCGGGCAAAACGGAATTTATTCTGGTGGGTATCCTCGCTTGAGGAAATGGACAGTAGGTCTTGATATAACATTCTAAATTAAATGATATGAAAAAGAATATATACACTTTCATTTTAATAAGCTGTATCCTGGGCTTTTCCGGTTGCAGTCTTGATGAAGAGCCTTACGGATTCTATTCCGAAGATAACTTCTATAAAACAGAGGGGGATGCAATGGCAGCTATTCATTACGCTTATGCTACTCTTACCTATATCGAGTATTCGCGTGCTCTTTATTTCATCGGTGATATGCCTACTGAAATTATGACTACTAAAGGAGATGCCTCCGTTGATAATCGTGCCTTGAATCTGTGGAGAATTGATAACTTTGATACCAATGCTACTTTGGTCAATTTCTTTAAATACTCATTCATTGCTATTAATCGGGCGAATGCTGTCATTAAGAAGATGCCGGGTACGGATATTGATTCCAAGCTAAAGGATCAGTATTTGGGTGAAGCTTATTTTTTACGTGCATACAATTACTTCTGTCTTTCACGTAACTTCGGTTTGGTACCGATGCATTATGGAGTAGTGGAGACACTGTCGCAAACGGGTACTCCTTTGGCAAATAATATGGATGAGATTTATGATTTGATGATTGACGATTGTAAAAAAGCGGAAGAATTGTTGCCTGTATACGCTGCCCCCATAATGGGACGTATCGATAGAGTCGGTGCACAGGCTTTGTTAGCTAAAATCTATTTATATGCAGCTTCTGCCAAAGCAAATAATGTGCCTTTATACAAGGAAATGGCGAAAGATGTCAATTCTCTCTATCAAGATGCTATGACTTATGCCGGAAGAGCATTAGGATTGATCCGGATTATCCGCAGAATACGTATGGTTTTGAAAGTGATTTGCTCAAGATTTATGATGTAGAGAACTTTGCCGGTAAAGAAAATATTTTCTTGATGTCTATGGATAGAACGGGAGAGGCAGAAGGACAATATTCTAAGATATCCAAAATGTTCCTTCCTTATATTGAGGGTGCTACTATCTGGATCAAGCAAGGAGACAAAGATGAATATATAAAATCTCATGACGGTTGGGGAGAATATCGTACGGAAATGAATTTCTATAATGAGTTTGATGGAAACGATTTGCGTAAGAAAGATCTCATTGTGGACAAGGTGTATAATGAAGATGGAACGGTAAAAGCGGAATGGAAACCGGATGGCGGTGATTTTGAGTACCCCTTCTGCCGAAAATACATCGATCCCAAATTTGATGGGGATAAGACTAGTACACGCCCCCTTTCTCATTCGTTTTACTGACATTGCGATGGTGTATGCCGAAGCTGCCGGCCCGACTACCAAGGCTTATGAACTGATAAACTTTATCCGGCATAGGGCAGGATTGGGGATTTGACCAGGATTGCCGATAGATGAATTCCGGGAGAAAGTATATGAAGAACGTAAGTTTGAAATGGCTTTTGAAGGAGATCGTATGTACGATATTCGTCGTTGGGGCAGGATTGGAGAAATCAAAGAAGTGAAGGATGCCGGACTAAATGAAAGTCAATATTCTTTCTATCCGTTGCCGCAAACCGAGATTAATCTTAATCCAAGTTTAAGAGAATAATAAAAAATCGTGAGCTATGAATAAACTATTAAAATACACACTGTTTATCCTTTGTATGGGGATAATGCAATCTTGTGTGAAAGACATGCAGGACGATTTGAATGATGGAGGATGGAATAACGAGAGGTCTGTAACGAATCTTAAATTCAAGAACCAGGTGGGACAGGCTGAAATTGAACGCATTGATGATACAACCGGGGAAGTTACCGTAACCCTTAATGTGGGGGCTATTCCTGATTTGTCGAAAGTTGAAATAGAATCTATCGAATTGTCGTATCAAGCCACAGCTTCTGCAGGTAAAGGCAGTACATTGGATTTTAGTAATCCGGAGCGAAAATCGGTTCTTACTGTAACTTCCGCAACTGGAAAAACACGTGAATATATGATCTATGTGAATGAATTCCGTGAAAGTCTGGAAGGTACATGGTCGATTAATAATTTGATTATTTATGGTGGTACAGGTCCGGAATGGGGTGGCGGAAGAGTTTATCCGTTTATGGACAAATCATGGTGCTGGTATGATGAATATTCCCCGGAAAAAGAGTATGACAATACACTGACCTTTATTATGGAGAATATCACAGATGATGGAAACACATCCGGGAAATGTATAAATGCTGCTGGGCCTGATGGGAAATATGCAGATTTTATATTTAAAGGTTCTTCTAATCCGGCAGATAAGACGGATATTGATCTGAAGAAGTATTATCGGAAAATCCCAGTAGGAGAGAGCCGTTGGATTCGTAATTACAGTTTAGGTACTATTACTTTTATTGATTCGGACGGAAATGAATCGACTGCCGTACTCGAAAATCCGGGAACTTATACATTATTCCAGGGGGAGGTTATACCAATACGGTAACTTTGCCGAATAATGCTTTCTCTTTCCAAATCAATGGTGTGGATGAGTGGACCTATATTTATACTGATTATGATGTGTTTGCTAAACAGGCACGTAAGTTCTTTGTACTCGTGACAAAAAATGAGGATTAACTAATGGATGATAAAATATGAAGAAATACTTCTTTCTTTTTTATAGTTGCCTTTTTGCATCCTGTGCTCCGGTAGAACAGGATGTAATAATCACTATAGATACGGAAACGGTGCTAAATGATTGCTATATAGGCAATGGGGCGCAGTGGGATCCTTATCAACTGGATTATGGCAAAGGTAAACTAACTATTTCGGAAGCCGATTGGGAGAAACTGTATGACAGACTTGATTTTATGCGTCCGCAGTTTATTCGTATCATGATTAATACTTCTTCGTTTGTTGACCAGGGAGATTGGTGCCGGAACGGGGATGGAAGTATTATCCAAAATGTTAGACTACTGCCAGAGTCGTAATGTGACTGTCATGTTCGGAGATTGGGGATGGAGTGTCATTCGTGCCCGCGAAGCAGAGATTGACAGTCAAAGTCTTCGTCACGCAGCTGCCTTGGTTGATTATCTGGTTCATAATAAAGGATATTCTTGTATCCGCTATTACAATCTAGTGAATGAGCCGAATGGTTATTGGGCTGCCACTAATAAGAGTTTTCCTCTTTGGGCATCATCTGTCCGGCAGTTTTATCAATATATGAAAGAATTTGACTTGATCGGAGAAGTTGGTATCGTCGGTCCGGATATTGCCATCTGGGATAAAGCGGAGACAAGATGGATAGATAGCTGTGCAGTGCAGTTGAACGAACAAATAGAACTTTACGATATCCATACTTATCCGTCTAAAGTCACCGTTAATTCTGGAGAATATGCAGATATTATTGCTGCCTATAAAGAGAAGATTCCTGAAGGAAAGAAAATCGTGATGGGAGAAATTGGTTTTAAATTTGTGGAAAAGGCTGATTCTTTGTATCAGAAGGAGAATATTCGTAGAGCCAGGAGTAAAGTTAACGCCTCGTTGGAAGATTCGCAGATGTTTGTTTATGATTATATGTATGGAACAGATATGGCAGATGCTCTTATTCAAACTGTCAATACAGGTTTTTCAGGTTCCATTGCCTGGATGCTGGATGATGCCATGCACTCTAATGAAGCACCTGACAAACTGAAGATTTGGGGATTCTGGAATATATTCGGTGAAGAATGTTTCGGAGCAGAAGAGGAAAACGTCCGTCCGTGGTATTATGCCTGGTCGTTACTGACCAGGTATATCCTGCCGGAGCTGTGGTTTATAGAACAGACACCACCGGAGAGCCTTTCGTAAAGGCTGCCGTATCAGGAAAAGATGGGAAATATATGATTGCTTTGGTGAATGTTTCTGATAGTCCGAAAACGGTAAAACTAAAAGTAATGTTCTTTCTTCTCTGTCAGGTTGTAAAAAGTTCATCTATTCGGACGGTACGTTGAAACAGAAAGGAGATTGTCTCCTTTTGCCGAATGATGAGAACTTGATTCTTCACCTTGAGAAAGGAGAGACAGTGACTATGCCGGCAGAATCACTGATAGTGTATACTAATTACGATTATTAAAAACAGAATGATGAATTTAAAAACAATAATAGGAACTTTTTTGTGGTGGGGATGTTGCTTGTTTCATGTACGCACTCTGACAACCGGCTGACAGTGAATGTATTTCAAGAGGTTGTTACTTCCGGTTACATAGGAAATGGTGTGGAGTGGGACCCTTACGATGAAGCCGAGTCATGGGGAGCCTCCGTTTCTGACGAAGACTGGCAGAAACTGTTTAAACGCCTTGACTTTATGCGTATGGGGTATGTGCGTTGTATGATTAACAGTCCTTTTCGTTATTATGATCCGCAGACGGGAAAGTATGATAAAACACGTAATATAGCGTCACTTTCCCGCTTGTTGCAGTATTGTACGGATCATAATATTGTGGTGATGTATGGTGAATATAATCCCCCTACTTGGGCTATGAAGGATGAACAATGTTGGGTGGATATGTCTGTCGATTACCTGAATTATCTGGTCAATGATCTTGGCTTTTCCTGTATCAAATATTTTGTGATCTTTAATGAACCTGATGGGAATTGGGCTTCAACTGACGGTGACTACGACCTGTGGAAATCCATGTTACTCCGTTTTGCGGATAAGATGAAAGAATATCCCGGACTAGACGGCAAAGTGAAGTTTGCCGGCCCTGATGCAGTCGTTGATTACAAGAATCCGTCTTCTCCATTTGACGCGGCAGGATGGGTGAAACAGGCGGCCACCGACTTGGATTCGCACATCGGTATTTACGATATTCATGCCTATCCCGGACAACATGAAGTACGTTCTGGGCAATATGCGGAGATTCTGGCTCGCCATAAGGAATTTATTCCTGCTGGTAAAAAGATTGTGTTGGGAGAGGCCGGTTACAAATATTGGCGTGAAGCAGATTCGTTGTTAATGAAAGAGTATAACCGGCGTGTCGAAGGTCATCCGTTTACTAAAGGTACAGATTCTAATATGTTGGTATACGACTATTTTTATGGTCTTGATATGCCATTGCTCTGTATGGAGGTAATGAATGGAGGATATTCGGGAATAGCTGCCTGGATGTTGGATGACGCAATGCACAGTAGCGGTGATTCTGGTAAGACGGAAGATATTAAGTTGTGGGGAATGTGGAATATCTTAGGAGAAGAAGTCTTCGATGACCCTTCGCAGGAAGAAATCCGTCCGTGGTATTACACTTGGTCATTGATGTGCCGTTATTTTCCGACTGGTTCTAATATCCTTAAAACAACGCTTGATCGCACGAAAGGTGTTTATGCGGCTGCTGGAGAATATCAAGGAAAATATGTTTTTGCTGCCGTTAATATAGGAGACGAGGATCGATCTTTGGATATTTCTTTGCCTGCTGCTCTCGAGAATGTTTCTTTATATGTATATGAAGAAGGGAATAGGCAAACTAACAATGAAGGACACCCCCGTCCCTGTCCAGACAGGATTAACTGTTGATGGAACTTATCAGACTATCCTCAAGGCTCAAAGTTTTATTTTATTAACGAATATAGATTAAAAGACAGATAATTATGAAAAAGCAAATCAATATACTTTTGGTCGGATTAGCATCCGTCTTTATGAGTTGTAGCGATGTGGAAGAGGTATCGGCGCTTTATCCGGAATATGAAGAAGTGAAAGAACTCTCCATTGTAGATAAAAATGCGACTTCCGAGACTAAAGCCTTGTATTCGAATCTTTGGGCTATTCAGTCAAAAGGTTTCATGTTCGGACATCATGATGATCTTTGGTATGGTCGTAAATGGTATAATGAGGAAGGACGCTCCGACACTCATGATGTTTGTGGTGACTATCCGGCGGTTTTCAGTTTTGATGTTGCTGAAATAATGGATGATCGTTATCAGAACCCGGAAAATGAAATCCGTAAAAGAGTCGCTTTAGAGGCTTATGAGCGTGGCGAGGTACTTATTGCATGTGCACATCTGAATAATCCGTTGACCGGAGGTGATTCATGGGATAATTCCAGTAATGAGGTTGTGAAGGAGATTCTTAAAGAGGGAAGTCCTACACATCTTAAATTTAAAACTTGGCTGGATCGTTTGGCGAATTTTTTGCACTGAATTTGAAAGGTAAGAATGGTGAATTAGTGCCGGTCATTTTCCGCCCTTATCATGAGCATACCCAAACATGGTCGTGGTGGGGGAGTTCATGTACGACCAGTGATGAATTTACTTCCTTTTGGAAGTTTACCGTCAATTATTTGGGGACACAAAAAATGTGCATAACCTTATTTATGCGATTTCCCGCAAATAGATTCTGTGCAGGGACGTGAGAACTTCCTATTTAGATGGCCCGGCAATGATTATGTAGATTTTTTAGGAATGGATTCTTATCATGGTTTGAGTCCGGTTGTGCTGACTACCAATATGAATACCTTGTCTCGTCTGTCAAAAGAACTGAAAAAACCGTGTGGGGTTACAGAAACCGGAGTAGAGGGTATTCAACGTGATGGTGTTCCGGAGAAAAACTATTGGACACAGCAAATCCTTACCCCTGCTACGGGACAGTTTGTCAGCATGATTGTGATGTGGAGAAACAAATATGATCCTAGTGAAAGTGAGTCGCATTTCTACTCCGTTTTTAAAGGGCATGCCTCTGAAAAGAGTTTTATAAAGATGTATGAAAGTCCGGTTTCGCTTTTCTCTGCCGATTTGCCGGATATGTATACAATGGCTGAAGGAATGAATGTGAAATGATAAACGCTGATGTTATCGCTTTTTATATAAGAATTAGTCTTATGTATACAGAAGACTAGTTTTCTAGCTGAATAACTTTATTCGTCTGACAACTGTATACTTTTTTTTGTCTGACAGTTGTTAGACGAAAGTTCAACAGTCGTCAGACGAATAATTTTTTGCATGAACAGAATTAGCTGTATGTAGAAGGACTATTTCTTATTAGAATTTCGTAATATTGCATTTTATAAGAAACATGGATGCCATTTGGTTGTATGCTGCTTATTGGGAAAGAATACTAAAAAATACTGAAATAAATAAAGTCATGAAAAAGATTTGCTTTCTTCTCTTTTTGCTTTGTGCTTGCATTGCTCAAGCACAAAATGCTTATCGCACAAACAAAGATATATCTTATGTCTCTGGCTCCGAAACGGACACCTATCGTCTGGAACGTTGTAAACTGGATATTTATTACCCTGAAAACAAGAAGGATTTCTCAACTATTGTCTGGTTTCACGGTGGTGGTATGGAAGGCGGAAATAAATTTGTCCCAAAAGAATTGAGAGAACAAGGGTTTGCAGTAGTGACGGTGAATTACCGTTTGAGTCCGAAAGCAAAGAATCCGGCTTACATCGAAGATGCGGCAGAAGCTGTGGCATGGGTTTTCAAGAATATTAAAAGTATGGTGGTCGTAAGGATCACATTTTTGTTTCCGGTCATTCTGCGGGAGGCTATCTTTCGTTGATTCTGGCAATGGATAAAAAGTACATGGCAGCATACGGAGCAAATGCCGATAGTGTAGCTGCTTATCTTCCGGTGAGTGGTCAGACGGTGACACATTTCACTATTCGCAAGGAACGAGGTTTGCCTGACGGTATTCCGGTGGTTGATGAGTATGCTCCGGTAAATAAGGCCCGCAAGGAAACTGCTCCTCTCGTGTTGATTACGGGGGACAAGCATCTGGAGATGGCGGCAAGATATGAAGAAAATGCGCTGCTGGAAGCTGTCTTGAAAAGTATAGGTAACAAGAAGGTGACTTTGTACGAAATGCAAGGATTCGATCATGGTCAAGTACTCGGTCCGGCATGTTATCTGATTGCAGATTATGTGAAGAGATTCAAATAATATAGTTATAATAAGAATAGATTGGAAGATGAAAAACACGCAGTGATGCTTTTCAGTTTGAGAAAGAATTGGATTGGGAGAAACCGGCTCCGGGAATCCGTCGCCAGATAATGGGGTATGACGGGCAACTGATGATGGTGAAAGTGGAATTTGAGAAAGGTGCCGTCGGCTCTATGCACCAACATTATCATAGCCAGGTTACTTATGTTGCAAGCGGTAAGTTTGAATTGACCATTGGAGATCGGAAAGAAATTCTTTCTACAGGTGATGGTTATTATGTGGAACCTGACCAGCCTCATGGATGTGTTTGTCTGGAAGCAGGTGTATTGATTGATACATTCAGCCCTATGAGAGCTGATTTCTTAATATAATATCTAGCAGGAAGTCAGATATATGTGGTATGAATTTACCACATATATGGTATTTACCCTGAACAGAATCCGCACTATCTTTGTCATATATTAAAACAAGAGAAATTTAAAACAGATATATATGGAAAAGATAGCAAGAAAATTGACGGATTTGGTAGGTAATACTCCGTTATTGGAACTTAGTAACTATAATGTAAGTAACGACCTGAAAGCTCGTCTGATTGTAAAGATTGAATCTTTCAATCCGGCAGGAAGCGTGAAGGACCGTGTGGCATTTGCCATGATTGAGGATGCAGAAACGAAAGGAATTTTGCATCCCGGAGCAACTATCATTGAACCGACCAGCGGGAATACCGGCGTGGGGTTGGCTTTTGTTTCGGCAGCTAAAGGTTATAAACTGATTCTGACGATGCCCGATACCATGAGTATCGAACGGCGTAATCTTCTGAAAGCTTTAGGGGCGGAATTAGTATTGACTCCTGGTGCAGATGGTATGAAAGGAGCCATTGCCAAAGCTGAAGAACTGAAGGCTGTCACTCCGGGAGCTGTCATTTTACAACAATTTGAGAATCCTGCTAACCCCGCCATGCATTTACGAACTACTGGTCTGGAAATATGGAGAGATACCGAGGGGAAAGTCGATATCTTTGTGGCCGGAGTAGGTACTGGCGGGACAGTTAGCGGTGTAGGGGAAGCGCTGAAGATGCGTGATCCGAGTATAAAGATCGTGGCAGTAGAACCTTTTGATTCTCCGGTACTCTCGGGAGGAAAACCAGGTCCGCATAAGATTCAGGGAATCGGTGCAGGGTTTATTCCTAAGACGTACAAGGCTTCTGTCGTAGATGAAATTATTCAGGTGCAGAATGACGATGCCATTCGTACGAGTCGTGAATTAGCCAAACAGGAAGGTTTGTTGGTAGGCATATCTTCAGGAGCAGCCGTATATGCTGCTACGGAACTGGCGAAGCGACCGGAAAATGCCGGGAAAATGATTGTTGCATTATTACCCGATACAGGTGAACGTTATTTATCTACCATTTTGTATGCTTTTGAGGAATACCCTTTGTAATAATGCCGCTTTCCTTCAGATAAAAACAACCGCTCCTTTGGGCTCAAACGATTGTCTTTTTTGTTGTAGACATACAGTCGTTTGGATCAAGAGGAGCGGTTGTTTAAATTTGGTTGAACAGCTGTTAGAGGCTGTTCAGCCGGTTAGATGATAATTTGAATTCACCACAAAGTAACGCAGTGTCTCATGGAGTTATTGTCGGGAGTGTATACATTAATAATGCGCATTTACTTATAAATACCTACTTATAAGTAATAGTCACTACTTGATTTCCGCATTGCATACGGAAATCCCCTTGTTCCAGTACCCATTGCCCGTCAGAATTGACAAAAGCCAAGTCGCTGCCTTTGATGGATAGAGTGACAGTCTGGGTTTCGCCCGGTTGTAGTTCCACCTTTTTGAAGGCTCGTAACCGGCGGTTTTCGGGAGTAAGCGAAGCCACAAGATCACTGCTAAATAGCATGACAACTTCTTTTCCGGCATATTTACCGGTATTGGTTACATCTATGGAAAAGTGCAAATCATCTCCTGTGGTAAACGAAGATTTGTCCGTTTGGAAGTTGCTGTATTCGAAAGTGGTGTAGCTCAATCCGTATCCGAAAGGCCATTGAACGGAGACTACCGCATTGTAGTCGTAAGCTCCTTCCATTTTGTCCATCTCTTCACTCACCCGATAATCGTAGGTAGTCAGTGCTGCCTCGTGTCGCGGATATGTGTAAGGCATCTTGGCACTGGGGTTCACGTCTCCTGCCAGAATGTTCGCTAATGCATCGCCACCATAGTTTCCGGGTAATAGAATGTCAATAACAGCATCAGCCAATGGCTCCAACTCGTTGATAATGCGGGGACGACCCTCATTGAGTATCAGGATGATCGGTTTTCCCGTAGCGGCAAGTGCCTTTACCAGTTTGCTTTGGTTGGCAGAGATGGCAAGTTCGGAAAGATTACCGGGTGTTTCGCAATATGAATTTTCACCGATGCAGGCGATAATAATATCCACGTTGCGGGCGGCGGCCACAGCTTTCTCAATTTCCGGTTCATTTTCTTCCATGTAAGCACCTTCGGGTTTGTAGGTTACGCCCTGTTCCAGACGGACATGATCGGCTCCGAATTTGTTGCAGATTGCTTCGTAAATGGTGTTATATTTGTCGGCAAATCTGTCGGTCAGATGTCCTTGCCACGAATAGCTCCAACCGCCGTTCAAGCAACGCATAGAGTTGGCGTTCGGACCGGTTACCAGTAGCTTTTTCCCTTGAGGAAAGCGGAAGAATATTATCTTTATTTTTTAGCAATACTTCGATTCTTCGGCTGCATGAAGTGCGATAAGTGCATGCTCCTTGCTGCCGAAGAGAGGATAATCTTTCAATAAAGTGTTCGGATGATCGAACAGACCCAGACGGAATTTAAGTCTAAGCACCCTGCGGACGGCATCGTCGATGCGGCTCATGGGTATTTTCTTCTCTTGCACTAACTCTTTTAGTAGTGTACAATAATTGAGATCATACGGTTCCATAGCCATGTCTATACCTGCATTGATTGCCATTTCGATGGCTTCTTTCTTGTTTGCCGCCACATGTTCGCGGGTATAAAGATTGTTGATGTCCGCCCAGTCGGTGATTAACATTCCGTCCCATCCCAAGTCTTCTTTCAGCCATTGTGTAAGGAGTTCGCGGTCGGCGTGCACAGGCTTTCCGTTGATGGAACCACTGTTGACCATTATAGTCAGTGCACCAGCTTCCACACAAGCCTTGAACGGTGCAAAACATTTCTCACGTAGTTCGGAAACCGATATATAAGCCGGTGTGCGGTCTTTACCGGTACGTGGCATGCTGTATCCCATGTAATGCTTCACGGAGGTAGCGATTCGGTCGGCGGGAATATGGTTAGGATCATCTCCTTGGAAGCCTCGGACAGCAGTGCTGCCCATAATGGCATTGACTAAACAGTCTTCTCCATAATTTTCCCATACACGTGGCCAACGGGGATCACGTGCCATATCGACGGTGGGGAGTATGTGCAGGGACAATTGCTAGCCCTTGTTTCATAAGCCGTTACACGTGCCGCTTCGTAGGTCAAATCCGGATTGAAGGCAGCACCCATATTGATATTTTGAGGGAAGAGCGTGCCGCCCAATGTATAGGTAGTACCATGATTCTGATCCAGGCCGTAGATACATGGAATACCAATCTCCGTCATCGACAGTTCTTGTATTCGACCGATAATCTCGTTCCACTTTTCAGGGCTTTGTGCTACCGGGCCGGGAGCATTGAGAAACGAACCTACCTTGTATTCAGCAATCGCTTTGTGGAGTTTTGCCTCGTCCAATTGGAATTCTCCATTTATCGTCTCTCCTAATACATCAATAGCGAGCTCGGTCATTTGCCCTATCTTGGCGTCAAGGTCCATCTTTGATAGAAGCTCTTCTACTTGTTGTTCTATTTTTGCGTCTTCAGGAATGGCAGTGGGAACTGCCTGTTTGGAACAGGCAGTCATTGCGATAGATGCGGTCATTAATATAATATTTCTTACTTTCATTATGATTTGTTTTTAAGTAGCATCGTTTATGTAATCTGTCATTCAGAGGGATTTAACCCGAAGAATGACAGATACTTATGGTATGAATGATTTTTAAACTGACTTAGGAACATTATTTCACGGTTACCAAATCTACATAATAGCCATGACCTACACAGATGAATCCGTTTTCGGCTTGAATCATATTCAGCATGTCTTGGGTCAGTGTCAGTGCGTATTCACCGTTTTCCGAGAAGTTTATCTCTGTGAAGCCTACGACCAATTGCCGGTAGCAAGCCGCATCTGATGATATTCGGCAGTAGGTTCTATGGAGTAGACAACTTTTAGTGTTGATCCGGCTGTGATACCGGCAAATACATCCTATTGGAATCAAACCAAAAGTTTTGTTGGGATCACCGTCCGGCTTATCCCACGAAACGTAATGGTGTCCCGACCAAAGTGTTATTTCGGTAGATACGGTCACAGTCTGTTCGGTAGTTGTAACATTGTCGTTTAAGAACTGCACAGCCTCTCCGCTACGGGTTTTGCCTGTCAGCGTATAGCTTCCATCAGACAACTCCGGACAAGTCAGCGTAACTTCCGTAGAAGATTGATTGCTGAATTGAGACACCGTCTGTCCGCCGATAGTTAGAGAAGCGATGTTTTCAAGATTGATACCGGAAATGGTCCAGTCCACGTTGGCAGTAGCCCGGTTAGCCCCCGAAATGACAAGGGAAGCATTGGTCACTTTCACCATGTCGGCTCCATATTCATTGCCGTCGGCATCTTGCAGAACGATACGGTAATCGCCTTCGCTTACGCCTGTCGGAACGATGTATTCCAGATAGTTCCCGTCTTCCGATTCAACATAAGTAGGATCGGTGATCGTGTTTCCTCCCAAGAGGATGGCTGTTACGTTCTGTAAATTACTGCCATATAAACGGGCAGTCTTACCGGGAGATACAATTCTCTCAAAGCTACTTCTTTAGATTGAGGGTCATCAGCCAACGGATTGACCACCACCAATCCTTCACGGGAAGTCTTCTTCCCTTTCACAGTTTCCACTTCTATTTTCAAATTATACGTACCGGCTTTCAGACTACGGTTGATTTCTTTGTCGGAGTCGGTACCCGATTCTACTTCCTGTCCATCAATGAACCAGGTTACTGTGGTGTAATCTTTCGGAGTCACGGTCAGCGCGATGGATAAGTTCGCATCCCGGCTGATGTTGGCGAATGTAGCCAATTGCCCGTTCGTTCTGTCAGGGAATACCGGGGCAAGGATATGCGGATCATCATTTTCCGTCACCGTAGCGAACGGTTCTTCCTCGGTGCATGCAGTAAATGTGGAGCCTACAGCGAGTAGGGCAAATAGTGCAATATATATCTTTTTCATAATGGATGATTGTTTAATAGTTAGTTTTCAGTATCCCACCACAGAAGGCTGTGCCAATTGTCTGTTCCTCCCATGCGCTCGATGGCTTCGTTGTAGCTCTTTTTATTATAGGAAGATTTCAATACAGGATAGCATAGACGTACCGGAATTTCCGTTCCACCGGTGAGGTATTGTCCGAACCCATATTCTGCCGGTGATTTCAACTTCGGATAACCGGAACGACGCACGTTTGCCCAACATTCGGCAGGATTGGTGAAGTGAAGAATCCAGGCCTGTGTATTGATAGCTTCAAGTTTCTGATTGTCCGTATGTCCGAACGCCCCTTTATCTTGAATGAATGCATCAAACTCTGCATCAGTAGTAGCCGTGCAACCGTAGTTGTCTGTCAGGAAATCCATAGCAGCACGTACTCCTTGCTTGTAAAGATCTTCTGCTGACACACTGCCGACATTCCATTTTTTCACAGTAGCTTCTGCCATCAGGAATTTCACTTCTGCAGAGGTCATCACTACGCCCGGATTGTCGCTTTTTAGGAAATTATTGGCAAGTTTGGGTTCCACTTCACGAGCCATAGTTACCGTAACGGAAGGATTGTTAACGGCTAATTCCTTACAAATATCGCTGTCGTATCCTGTAGGCCATGGCTCCCACGAGTAGG
>VOFH01001063.1_pt1 | contig 46000 bp, 73 predicted proteins | sample 5384091 | NCBI WGS metagenome assembly VOFH01 (sample SAMN12384727, study PRJNA508395) | human gut metagenome | isolation source: healthy gut G | host: Homo sapiens
ACGTACGGCGACCAGTCCGATATCATGCGAGGCAAACCGCGTCTGTCACTATTCTACGATACTTCGCGCAGCAGCATAAAAAGGCTTTCTTTCCCGACTATATACAATATTTCTTCCGCCGATGCCTGACTGGCATTGTCTCTACGTCATCTGGTTGTTTCCTCGAGCGACGTTCTGGTGCCTGCTGGTCCGGCAGTCGGGCGGCGATCGTGTTTTGGCATCGCCGTGCTGGTCGACCTCATCGTCGGCAAAGTGAAGAAACGCCGCCCTGAAGCGGTGCGGATCATTTGCGCGGTCTGCGGATCAGCCTTCGCCATCGTAACCGGCTTGGCTCTATATGTCTTACGGAACCGTGGAGGCATGGGCATCATGGCAAACGGTACTGCTATTCGCGGTAGGCGACCTAGCCATTGGCGCGGCGCTTGTGCGAATGCTCGACTACTCCTCAGAGGTGAAGAGCGCTGCCGGAAAACCTCCTGCATCTTATACGGCCTTTTTGCTTGCGTTGCCCTTCTGGAGGCCGTGTTCTTCATCAGCATCGGTGTTGATTTCATAATGCAGATCATCGCCTGGTGGTGCGCTCGCTGCCACCATCCTTCCTTCATCTGGAAAAAGGAAGGGAAAGAAGTGTCGGTCGTCATTTTCATATGTATAGCGATTGCAGTGTTGATATCTCGTTATGCATTTTACGTAGTAGCTGGAGTTTAGTTTTTCCTTCACCCTGCGCCTGAAAGGGCGCAGGGTGCTTCTCTCCTCCGGAGACCGAGACCCCTAAAATGGCCTGGTCTCCGCAAAAGGAAAGATCATGCTATACATTTTCTTCATACTCATTATTGCCATGCTTTCCTTCTTTTTCAGATCGAGCATAGCAAAGCACGCCGGATTTTTTATTATCTAGGGCTGGTTGTGCTTTGCTATGTCTCGATAGCAGGTATTCCCATTGATTTGCCAGGTTTTTTAACCCAGGCCTTCATTGTCATTTTCGCAGAGGAAACACTTGTTGCTGCTATGTTCACAGTTGTTTAGTCATAGGAGTCTTCCTCCTGTTCTGACTTTATCTAAGCGCCTACAAGACCTTTACGCAGTGAATTATCCATAATGGGTTGCATACTTGGTTTTAGCCATATCGCAGCGTATGCGCCAAGCTTTATGATGCAGGGATTCAATGCTTTGGGAAGAGCCAATGTTACGGTATCCATGTCTATAGCGATAATCCTGACAATACTATTGGTCATCCTTGGAATAACATCGCTCAATTCGATTAAATGCAACATGCGATCCGTTACTTGGAAACGTATTCAGAAGACTGCTTATGTTTTCTTCTATCTGATGTTGCTACATGCGATAGCAATGCTCCTGCCTTCGCTTGCCTCCGGAAACATTTGGTCAATAATGACTGTGTGCGCATATATCCTTATTGGGGCAGGATACGAAGGCATGAGGGTGGCGCGTAGTAGAGATGCAAATCGCAGGGCATCTAAGGCATAAATAATCTACACATCCACAATCCCGCTAATTGCACCTTTAAGATAAAAGATCTGTAGTTATATGGTGAGCTCTTCTCCTAATCTTGGTCTAGAAACATCTCGCTGCACACTAACTACTCACTTCTACACACCTCGTAAACAGCCACTCGCTTTATGCGTTCTGCTACTCGCAAAAGAACGCTGTCCGACTTCGGATTCTTCGGGTTTTGTCCCATCTTTAAGAAGGGACTAATTTGCAGCAACCCTTCATGATCGAAAGAAGGGAGTTGCATGCCCCGCTTTTATGAAACCGATACCGAATCGGTCAATCAATCAACAAAGATATTTACTGTATGCTTTACAGACTCCACTGGAAATGTAGTTCGTGTGCAAGTCAGCAGGAAGGTCTTCGATCTAATTCAAGAACTACAAAGGGAGTTTTGGAGAATTGAGCGGCGTGAGTCTCGGCACTGTGTACATCTAGATGCGATACCGGACCGATTTATTCCTCATAACGATCATGTTTTAGATCCGAAGAGATACTAATTCAGGAATATGAGCATAAGGCACTCCGCTCCATGCTTGACCAGATCCCGGAAAAACAGAAGAGACGCTTTATTATGCGCTACGAAGATTGCTTGTCTAGCAAAGAGATAGCTGAGATAGAAAAACTGTTCTGAACGATCCATCCAATACAGCTTGATGTTAGCCAAGAACAATTTACGGGACATTCTTGATGATTACTGGTAGTCCATTCTAGTTTTTATCATATACCGCGTAGTCTAAGTCATAGAATTGATGATCTCCTACCATCCTTGTAATGACAATATGTCCAGCACTTTCTGGAAGCGGTAGAATATATTTGTCACAATCATGCAGCGTGCGAATGCGCGTTATTTCAGCATGCCCATATTTCTAGTAGCTGGGTAGGGGAGGGCATCTACTTCACGTGGCTACTAGAAATGGTATGTTGCATGATTGTGACAGATCAGGTGGATGCCCTCTGTCTAAACAGGTCCGCCTCTGAGTCGGTGGTTGATTCGAGATAGGCGGACACGGGTATGAATAATTTCGAGAAGTTCTTCGACAGCCCCTCCAAAATCGCTAATTGCATTATCGAGCCAGCCATTGAAGAGGGCTATCTGAGAGATTCTGAAGAATGCCTCAAGGTGACTACCATTATTGAAGGTGAACCCATTCTGCTAGGGATTTTCGATGGCCCCTGGGAGTTCGAAGAATGGCTTTGCAGCGACTTGCCGTATGAAGAATGGCTCAAATCTAGAATTGCTAAAGGATAGCCCTAAAACTCTCAAAATCAATTTCCAAATATTCCGACAATACCTTCGCAATATACGCCAAATGTGTCTCTTTATATAGAGATGAGGCACGATGCGAAACATCTGCTTTGTCAAGGATGTGTTTGGTGAGATTGCATCCTGTTCCTGCTTTCGAGACTTTTGGAAGATGTTCAAACAGGGACTGAATGCAGATTGTCCATTGCAAGAGGACATTACATGGATGAGTCAGAATTGGAAGTGCAAAAGACATACTTCGGGGAAGCAGATCCCGACGGGATGTTTCTTTGCGCATTACAAGATTATCCGTACATGATGACCCCGGATCATATCTCTGAGTTCATCGGCATATCGAGTCAGGAGATTCGCCGATTGCTCTGCAACGGGCAAATGAAAGGTTGCGGGTCGGGAATCGTTGGTTCGTTCCAAAGCTTGCATTGCTTCGATATCTGCATCCGTCCCCATCGAATGAGTCTGCCGAGAAGGGACAAGAAGATGGATCGGTTACGGTGCGATAAGCCATACAATCTTGATGAGGCTCGCAAAAGAAAGGGCTGCCTCGACGGAAGCGAAAAGACCCCGCACTACGGCCTACGAGCTCAACATCAGGATTCCGAAAGAATACCAGGCTGCAGTTGGTAAGAGAAAGATTTCTAAAACGGTCTATGCGCTGAACAAGAAGGATGATCTTGCTAAGCAAAAGAGGGAATTTGAGGATGAGACAACCGCCGCTGTCGAGAGCTTTCAAAAAGAACAAGGGCATCGTCAATGCTGGCGACGATCAAATGACGGCAGAAACATCTCTCAAAGAGTTCACGGCTTATTACATAAGCGTTCGTAGCAACGGATCCGTCGAATCATCGACGATAAAGAACGAACTCAGCACTGTTAGATACTCAGACGAAACCATTGGCCATATACCAATCGGGAAGCTTACCGCCCAGGACATCGAACGCTGTTTGCTTATGGTGCCGGAATTGTCAGAGCGGTGGGCCCTCGAAAGGCAGCGCGAACGCGAAGAGAACCGCAAGACAGCAAAATGGGTTAGGAAGAACGGCGCCAACGCAAGGCCGCTCAAGCCCATTAGGGTGGCAGGGCGGATAAGCAGCACAAGGTTCTCAAGTTCTTGAGGGAAGCGCTCAACTTCGCTATAGAAAAGGAGTGCATCGAAAGAATCCGGCCAAAGCCAAGTACTTGGGAAAGCTATTCAAGAAGGGAAGCCCCTCATAGATCCGCTTATGGAAGATGAGGCGGCAAGATTGCTGAGCTTGGTTGACATGCTTCCGACCGGGTTTCTGAAGGTCGCTATTCTCATTCTCCTTGATGGCGGCTTGCGCCCAGAAGAAGTGATTGCCCTAAGGCCTGGTAACTTCGTCTTTGGAGATGAGGAAACATCCATCAATATCACTGGCGTCATCGAGCATGGCACCAATAAGTTCAAAGCCTATCCCAAATCGGATGCAGGCAGGCGATCGGTTCCCATTGATGATGAAACGGCGGGCGAGGTTCGCGCATGGATGAATATGCTCAAGGCCGAACTAGCCGAGATGGGCATACGCTTCACTATGAAGACGCCGATCATCTCAATACAGGGGCGTTCATGACGTACAACACATTCAAGAATCATTGGGATAGATTTACCAGGAAGACCGAATTTGCGGACAAGCGGCTATATTGCTTGCGACACACGTTTGCGACCATCAATATAGCCAATGGCGAGAACATCAAGATGATCGCGGCAATCATGGGGCACAAGAACTCCGCTTACACGCTCGATCTATACGCCGCATATGTGCCCAACACGGGTATTGGGTTGGGAAAGAGATATATGCATCGACTGAGGACGCAACAAGAGCTCCAAAAAGCAGCCTAAGACAGAACTGTGAATAGAAATGAGAAGGGTATAGAGTATAATTTTATGAGATGCGGGCGTCGTATAATGGTTATTACGGCAGCTTCCCAAGCTGCTCACGCGAGTTCGATTCTCGTCGCCCGCTCCAATGACTTTTCTGGGCACTCATCTTATAATGGTGGGTGCCTTCTTGTTTCTTTCGTATCTGAGTTTCGCGTGAATTTGAACTTGGAAAAGAACGAGATGAGATTTTCGGATATCGTTCGGATTCAAGGCAAAAAGCGGTAAGTTGAGACGGGCAAACGACAAGAACAAGGAGATGGGACAGGGTTTTCGGCAGGAGTGAGTTGCGTGTCGCAATAGCTTCCCAAGCTGACCACGCGGGTTCGATTCCGTCGCCCGCTCCATCAAAAATCGTGTTGGAAGTCGCCGTTTGGCGACTTTCGTGTTTCAAGTAGGGATGCTTACATAGGCGGTAATTCCGACCCGCGCAACGAGACGATGATGAAGATGTTCACGCTCATTAACATCGGCGAGCGTGCGGGGCGGCATTCCCGATATGGTGAAGAAATGGACGGCTGCTGGTTATGAAAGGCCCTTGCTTAGCGAGCAAGTGAACCCTGAGCGATCGAGTATTTTCCTTCCGCTTGAGAAAAAATTCGATATCTCATCATTTATCTCGTCATCATCTAACGAGATAAATCTAAATGCCGACCAGATAGCCATTCTGAACGCAATGGCAAAAAGATCCTCGGCAACGTATCTGGAAATCGCGCGAACGACTGGATTCAGCGAGAGCAAGGTATATCGTCTCTCAAGTGCCCTCCAAAGAAAGGCGTCGTCGAAAGAGCGGGTTCTCGAAAAGCGGGAACATGGAGAGTGCTGGATGGCTCTTTGACGCTAGGGAGCAAAGGAATGACCTTCGTGCAAGATGAAGAATCGCTTGAACATTTTCGATAAGCTGGCATCAGGCGAATGGAACGCTTGGACGGCAATTGCGCACCGAATCGATGACGACAACAGCAAATCTCAATGGGACAGAGGCATTTATGCCGAGGCTGAAGTCGTTTTTCTTCAATCGAAAAGTCCGTTCAAGCTGAAGACATCAAAGAAATGCTCGGCTTTTTTCTCTGGCAGTTTCAGACCTTTCGCCAGCTGAATCACGACATTGATTCGCTGCTATATGGCGGAATCCAGGGGAAGCACAAAGGATTAGGTCCTCGATATTGCCTCTTTGCTCATCATTAATTGAGGGCTGTTTCGTGAACCTTGCGCGTTCTTTAATGTGCGGACTTTCAAGCACAACTGGCAAGAACTACAGAGAGCAAAACGACCTGCAACCTCTGCTGGATGTGCTTGGAAAAAAACGGATTTGATAAATTAGCAGAGGTCCCAAATGTCGGCCTGCGTAACGCCATAAGCCATGGCGGGGTAATGGTTAAAGGCGGGAAAACAAGCTGTAGAGTTGAATACACATATACCAGAGGAAGGAAGCGATATTACGAAGAGACAAATGCGTCTGAACTCCTCCCCTCCTCCCTCCCTCCTTCACCGAGGTAAACCCGCGCTCTACCGTCGGTCGAGCCGACTCTACTGCGCGTCGGTTGAGTTCGGCGATCCGCTGTGCGACGATGACCGCGACGAAGACAGACCTCGAAAGGAAGCGTCATGACACGGCACAGTTTCGGCACGACCGTCTCCACTCTCCGCAAGGAAAAGGGGATGACGCAGCTCGACCTCGCTCGAGAGATGGGAGTGACCGACAAAGCGGTCTCCAAATGGGAACGCAACCTATCGTTTCCCGATGTGACGTCGCTTCCCAAGTTGGCGGAAGAGTTGGGAACCACCGTCGACGAGCTGCTTGAAGCGAAGACGGCAACGCGAGACGACGGTCCGCGCGAGAAAGCAACCGCCCTGATGGAGCTTTTTACCCTCAAGGCGGTGGCACTCGCCATGGGCGTCGGCGTCGCCACGATTTCCCTCATGGACAAAGGCGAGCCGAGAACGCTGCTTTGCTTGCTCGGCATCGGGCTCGCTTGCCTCGCGCTCGTTCAAATCGCCCACGCGGACGACGAGCGCCCTTAACCGCTTCCGTAGCAGACAGCGCTGCATGCAAACGCCCCGAAAGACCTCCCGATCGCTCAAACTCCAGGTTGCAAGGCGAGGGCGTCACGAACAAGCGAAGCGTCATGCCAAAAAAAGCCGGGTGTGTCGTCGATGGACGCACCCGGCTTCTGTTTCGCGGAAGCGGAAGACATCCGCGCGGATGTAAGGTGTGCTTACTCCTGCGAAACCTCCGCCGCGTCTGCAGCCTGCTGCTTCAGTTCGAACTTCTTGCCGCGCGTGCGGGCGCACATGGCCACGCCGCCCGACAACGCGACGAGCGCGATGGCGTTGGGGACGACCATGAGTTGGTTGAACATGTCGGCGAGCCCCACACAAGCTCGTTCGATAGAAGCGACCCCAGGAAGATGAACGCCAAAGCGATGACTGTGAACACCGGAACGGCCTTCTTGCCGAACAGGTACTCGACGTTGATCTTGGCGAACAGGTTCCAGCTGATGATGGTAGAGAAGGCGAAGAACAGCAGGCAGATGGCGACGAACGCGGCGCCGAGGTTTTCACCAAACAGGCTCGCGAATGCGATCTGCGCCATGTTGGTCTTGTCGACGCCCTCGTACAGCCCCTGGGCCAGCAGGCCGTCACCGGTGTAGAGAACCGTGATGGTGACCAGCGCGGTGATGGTGACGACGACGAACGTGTCGACGAACACGGCGATCATCGCGACGACGCCCTGGTCGTGCGGGTTCTTCACGTTCGCCAGAGCATGAGCGTGCGGGGTCGAGCCCATGCCCGCCTCGTTGGAGAACAGACCGCGCTTGGCTCCCTGAGACAACGCTGCGATGATGCCGAAGGTGACGCCGCCGATGGACGCCTCGGGGTTGAAGGCGCATTCGAAGATAAGGGCGAACGCGTCGAGAACATGCGGCCCGTTAGCCACGAGAACGGCCACGCCGCCGAGCAGGTAGACGATCGCCATGATGGGGACGATCTTCTCGGTCACGGAAGCGATGCGGGAAACGCCGCCGAGGAAGATGAACCCGCCGACGAGGACGACCGCCGCGCCCATGACCCAGGTCGGGATTCCGAACGCGGTGTTGCACGTCGAGGCGATCGAGTTCGACTGCACCATGCAACCCATGAAGCCGAGCGCGAGGATGATGGCAACGGCGAAAACCCTGCGAGGAACTTGCCGAACGCCCCTTTGAACGCGGTCTTGATGTAGTAGACGGAGCCGCCGTGAACCGTTCCGTCCTCATCGACGACGCGGGTCTTCTGAGCCAGAACCGCCTCGGCGTAGTTCGTCGACATGCCCAGGAAGGCGATGAGCCACATCAAAAAATCGCGCCGGGCCGCCGACGAGAATAGCGCCGCAAGCGCCGACGATGTTGCCCGTGCCGACCTGCGCCGCAACCGCGGTGGCCAGCGCCTGGAACGAGCTCATGCCGCTTTTCTGCTTGCCACCGCGCAAGGAGAAGTTTCCAAACATCCGCTTAAGACCCTCGCCGAAGCAGCGAACCTGCACGAAACGCGTGCGGATGGTGAACACCAGACCCGTGCCGATCAGCAGGATGATGAGAATGTAGTTGGAAAGATAGTTGTTGATGGTTTGGACTACGGTGAGCAGCACGTCCACTTGAAGCGACCTCCTTGCGTTTCCGGAGACCCCAAAGAAGACGCGAAGACGGTCGACCGATGCGCACGGCATCGATAATCGCCTCTGTCCTGTTGCCTGAGAGATTCAGCTTCCCGCGAGAAGCCTTGCACCGTCGGCACTCATTTAAGAGTTCTCCAGAGGGTTCTCCACTTCCGGTTTCCCCTGCTCGGCGGATTCCGAAAGCTTCATCGAAAAAGTTACGGCGCCTATTATCACGCCGCGCCTACCGGATGCAACATTTTTTCACGAGCGGTGAAAAACGGCGAAGCGGTTGGGCTTTCGGCGAGACGGGAGGCGAAAACCGCCCGCCCGCCGCGCCGCGGCGCTAGCGGTTCGGGGCGCTGTCGGGGTCGAGGGATTCGTCGATGAACTGCTTCACCGGGTTCGGTCCCAGATGCTCGAGCTCCTCGAGATGCCAGCACTCCGTGGCGGGCATGCCCTCGATCGAGCTGGCCACGAAAAACGGGGTCCTTGCCGAGCTTGCGCTGGGCGGTGTAGTCGTCGAGCGCGCACAAGGCCCATTTACCGATGATCAGGATGGTCACCAGGTTGATGATGGCCATGAAGCCCATGAAGATATCCGCGAGGTTCCACGCCAGGTCGAAGCTGCTCAGGCAGCCGAAGAAGATGACGACGAGGCACAGCAGCCTGAACACCGTGAGAACGGCCTTGTTGCCGCCGAAGATGAAGCGCAGGTTGCTTTCGGCGTAGAAGTAGTTGCCGATGAGGCTCGAGAAGGCGAAGGCGAAGATGGCGAACGTCACGAAGTGGATGCCGCCGACGCCCACCGAGTTGTTGACGGCGAGCTGGACGAGCGGCATTCCGTTGAGAGCCGCGGCAGCCGCAGGATCCTGGACGTAGAAGATGAGCACCATCATAGCCGAGCACGTGCAGATGAGCAGCGTGTCGATGTAGACCGACAGGCTCTGCACCAAACCCCTGCTTCACCGGGTGGGAGACGCTCGCGGTGGCGGCGGCGTTCGGGGCCGAGCCCATGCCGGCCTATTGGAGAACAGGCCGCGCTTGATGCCGAGCATGACAACCGAGCCCGCGAATCCGCCGAAGATCGACTGGAAATCGAAAGCCGAGGCGAAGATGAGCGAGAACACGGCCGAATCTCGCCGAGGTTCGTCACCGTAGTCCAAACAGCCAGCGCGATGTAGGCGAGGGCCATGACGGGAACGATGACCGAGGTGATGATGCTGATGCGCTTTGCGCCGCCGAAGATGACGAACGCCGTCATGACCGCGAGCACGATTCCGAGCGCGATGGCGGTTCCGTTGGTCGCGTAATCGGGAATGTAGTACTCAAGCGCCGAAGCCATGTTGCATGACTGCAGGCCGTTGAAGCCGAAGGCGAAGCACAGGATGAGCGCCCAAGCGAAGATGATGCCGAGCCAGCGCTTGCCGAGCGCCTGCTGGATGTAGTAGGCGGGGCCGCCTCGGAACTCGCCGTCGGCGCCGCGAACCTTCCAAATTTGGGCGAGCGTGGACTCGACGAAGGCCGAAGCAGCGCCGATAAGCGCCATGAGCCACATCCAGAAGATGGCGCCCGGCCGCCCGTGGCCACGGCCGTGGCGATGCCGGCGATGTTGCCCGTGCCCACGCGAGATGCCGTCGACACCATCAGAGCCTGAAACGACGAGATCGAACGCTCTCCTTTCACATGCTTCTTCTCGGTGAGCTGCGTGAACATGTCCTTGATGTAGCGGATTTGAACGAACTTCGTCCGCACGCTGAACCAACCGCCGACGATCACCAGCAAAAAACACCAAGATGTACGTGTACATGAACCCGCTGATCTCACCCGTTGCGGCAACCAGCACGTCGTTGAGCATGCCGAAGTCCACAGTTCCTCCTCTTCCTCGATTGCTTCAAATGCGAGATTTACCACGCGATGGACCCAAAGAGGAGCTGCGGGGCGAACAGGCGGCCGCCGACGCGGGACGACCGCCTGCCTTATTTCACACAGCTTCGCATTCTACCAGACGTCGGACTCGATCTTCGAAACGAGTCGTCATCGCCCGGCGACCTCGCGAAGGGCGCGCCATTTGACGTCGCGCTGACGTTCGATCTGCTCGATCTCGCCGTCGCTCAGGGCCCGGAAGCGACCTTTGCCGGCGAAGATACGCCGCAACGCTCGAGAACTCGCGCGGCTCGCGGTTGATGACGAACCTCCCGCTCGGATAAGCGAGGTCGTCGACGCACGACGCCGACCCGTCACGGAAAGCCGCCGCGTCGAGATCGACGTTCGCGACGGCGGGGCCGAAGTATTCCGCCAGATGCCACAGGCCGCAGTCGACGATCTCCTGGCCAGCTCCACGGTCTCATCCACCGCGCACCCCCACCCCGTCGGGCACGGGGCGATGACGTGAATGTACTTCGTGCCTTTGATCGAGGCGGCGCGTGCCACCTTGTTCATGAAGTCGGGAAGGTAGCCGATCTGACGCGGTTGCGGCATAGGGGATGCCATGGGCGGCCACGACCTCGAACATGTTCTTCTTCTTTTGGTCAGGCAGCCGTGCACGTTTCTGCCCGCGGGCGTGGTGGTGGTGCTCGCGCCGAACGGCGGGGAGGATTTCTGAATGCCCGTGTTCATGTAGGCCTCGTTGTCGTAGCAGATATAGAGCACGTCGTCGTTGCGGTCGATGGCGCCCGAGAGCGCCTGCAGGCCGATGTCGGCCGTGCCGCCGTCGCCGGGCGAAGCCCACCACCGTGCAGTCCTCGGGCTTCCTGCCCTGCGCGCGCAATCCCGCCTCGATGCCGGCAGCTACGGCGGCGGTAGCCGCGAAGGCGTGATCATGGCGTTGTTCGCAAAGCTCAGCTGAGGGAAGTTGAACCCGACCGCGCTCATGCAGCCGGCGGGCAAGGCGCACACCGCGTGGGGGCCGAGCACCTTGAGCGCGGCGCGTACGGCAAGCGATCCGCCGCACCCAGCGCACGCCTTATGGCCGAAGAAAAGCTCGTCGTCGGGAATGTTCTTCGCCGTCGGCTTCTTGTATTCGAGCGTCATCGCGCAACCCCCTCGCCAGAATCGTCCCCTCCGCAATCGACGTCGTCGACGCCGAGGAACAGCATGCGCCTCCGACGGCGCGCGGCCGTCCTGCGCGGCATCGGCGAGAGCCTCGAACGCGCGCTCGACTGCTCGGCGGAGACGTCGTCGCCGCCGAGCCCTCCGATGAAGTTCATCGGCGGGAGGACCCGACCCCCGCGTGCTGCAGCAAAGCTGAGTTCACGTTCGAGAACACGACCCCTCCGCACCGAAGGAAACGTCCTTTCGAGAACGCCGACGGGCGGGCGGACGCCAACGCAGCGGCGATCTCGTCGGCGGGGAACGGACGCATGTAGCGAATGCGCACGAGGCCCGCGCCACGCCGCGCGCACGCGCAAGCCGTCGACGACCTCGCGCACCAATCCGGGCGATCGATCCCAGCGTCACCATGACGACATCGGCGTCGTCGGCGCGATACGACTCGACGACGCCGAGGATAGGCGCGTCCGAACACGCGCTCGAAACGAGCCTCGACCTCGTCGATTACGCTTACGCGTCGCACATGTCGCGATGCGCCCAGTATTTGAAATGACGGTTGAACTCAGGTCCCGCCGAATAGCCGATGTTCACCGGATGATCGAAGTCGAACCGGTCTCTCGGTTTCATACGGCACGAGGAACTCATCCGCAAGCGCCTGGTCGGGAACCTCGACGCTCTCGTAGGTGTGGGTGAGCGCGAAGCCGTCCACGTTCACCATCACCGGCAGGCTCACGCGCGGATCCTCGGCGATCGCATACGCCATGAGCGCCAGGTCGAGCGCCTCCTGGTTGTTCTCGGCATACACTTGATCCAACCGTGGTCCAGAAGCGACAGCGAGTCGCGCTGGTCGCCGTAGATGTTCCAGGGCAGCGCGAGCGCCCGGTTCGCGTTCATCATCACGATGGGAAACCTGCCGCCTGCGGCGTACGTGAGAACCTGGCCATGTACAGAAGACCCTGGCTCGAAGTCGCGGTGAAGGTGCGCGCGCCGGTCGCCGACGCCCCCATCGCGGCGGAAAGCGCCGAATGCTCCGATTCGACGTGGATGTACTCGGCTTTCAGCGCACCCGACTCCACCATCTCGAAAGACGCTCGACCACGACGGTTTGGGGTGTGATCGGATAGGCGGATATCACCTGGGGACGCGCGAGGCGCACACCTTCGGCGAGAGCCTCGTCACCTGAGAGAAACCTCTTCATCGAGCATCATCCTTCCGCTCTTCCACCGCCTGCCCATCCCCCGAAGCGGCCGCCTCGTCGACCATGGAGATGGCGCCGAACCGACACATCTTCGAGCAGATGCCGCAACCTTTGCAGAAGTCGTAATCGACGGCGACCGCGCAAACGCCGCCGGCGCGCGGCGAATCGTGCCGTCGGGGCAATACAGATAGCATTGAGGCAACCCGTGCACGCCGCGGCATCCACGACGGGACGAACGTTTCTCCAGCCCGCGTTCTTCTCGACCAGATGCCCTGCGGGATAGCAGGTGGAACGCGCATAATCTCGCGGATCAAGACTCGGCGGATCGTCTATCCGAGAGCGCAAGACGGGATTCGCAGCGAGGATCCCCTAACGTCTCCTGCCATGGCGCACCTCCTCTTCGGCGGATGTTTCACGTGAAGCATCCGCAGCATCGGGTTCCGAATACGCTGCCTTCTGCAACTGCGGCGACAAACCACGAGCTGCGGCGAAATTCGGCGATGAGGCGATACGACGCGGCCACGATGCGCCTCGTTTTTCTCATGCAGCTTGGCGGGCATGTAAACCGCGAACGGCCTCGAGCGCGGATTCGAGCGTGATCGCGTCGTCGAGCGCGGCGATGGCGCCGAGGAACACCGTGTTGGGAATAGGGCGGCCGAGCACCTCCGTCGAAACGCCGTTCGCGTCGATCGAGAAAATACGCTCGTCGTCGAACGTCTTCGCACTGTTCACCAGCACGACGCCGCCCGGTTTGACCTCTTCCTCCCATCGCGCGCCGAGTAGCGTCTCGTCCAAATACACAACGTAATCGGCCTCGCGGACGGCGCTGCGGTCTCCGATGGGCGCCTGGTCGATCTTCGTGAACGCGCGCATAGGCGCGCCGCGGCGCTCGGGGCCAAACGACGGAAACGCCAGCGCATGCATCCCTGAGCCTTGAGGCCGCCGCGCGAGCAAACGCGCCGCGGTGAACGCGCCCTGCCCCCGCGGCCGTGCCACAGTATCTCTTTCATGTTCTCTCCTTGGTTATGCCGCGAACCGATCTCGCGAGCACCATTCGCAAGTATAAACGCCCCCGAAGGAGCGATAGCGCCTCCATGCCGAATCAACCTACAGTGGTTCGGCATCCATACGTCGACGGCACGGCAAATGTTAGAATCCCTTTGCGCATCGCATCATGCGTTCCATCCTCCCGAACGATCGGAGTCCGATGAATTCCACCTCGAAGTTCAACCGCATCATGGCCCTGTCCTTTCAGCGCTGCTCTGCACCGCGATGATCCCCTTCGCGGGATGCGCGAGCGACCAGCCGAGCGCGCCCGAGCCGGCGGCGAAGGACAAGCCCGTCGGCGCGGCGGAAGACCCGGGCGGAAGCGCGCAAGCGCGAACCGTCGACTACGATCCTTCCGGATATCTCAAGCCCGAGGAGAAGTGGGCGTCGTTCGAGGACGGATCGCTCGCGCTCGACATCGTCGAAACCCACGTCTTCGGCAACGCCGCCAAGCAAAGCCTGACGGTGAAGCTCGAAGGCGGAGCCCAGCTGACCGGCGACGTGAGCGTCGGCGACGTCACGTTGACGGGTGGCCTTTCCGCTTGGAAGCCGACGTCGATCGAGGTGGCATCGCCCACCGAGTTCACCGTCGTAGCCGAGCTCGCAGAAGGACAGACGCCCTCGGCCGTCACGGCCGTCGCGCGCGTCGAGATAGCGGCTGCATGCGTGACGCTGCCCGCGCCCGACACCTCGGAAATCGACGCCCACATGGACGAGATGATCGCAAGCGACCCCGATGCGGGAGCTTGCCGAGGGCATCGAGCGCGACGCCTCCGCGGATGCGGAGCGTCAACCTCCCAAACCCAGCCCCAGCCCGTCGCGAACAGCCTCGTGTCCATGGCCTACGCAGACGAGCCTGACGTCGCCGACGCCTCCCCCTACGAAGCCGCCATCCCCTTCGTTCATCCCAGCATGCAGGTCGACGTCAACGACACCGCCGTCGCCGACGGCAAGACGACCTACCGCATCGTCTCCTGCGAGTTCTCGTTCCCCGAAACCATCAGCGCCGATGACTTCTCCATCAAGCTTGCAGACGGCGCGCCCGAAGGAATCGCCGCCCCTGCCCTGGAAAGCGTCAAGCGGTTGGGCGATTTCGAGATCGAGGTCGTCGTAGCCGACGACGCGAGCGCCGCGTCCTCTCCCTGCGATTGGGCCGCGTTGCACCTCGACGCGCAGGCGAGCGGAACCGGCGGGGAGGTGGCGTGCCCGCTCACGCTGCCCGACGCGTGGATCGACTCCCGGTGACCGAGGTGAACGACGAGCCTATCGAGCAAATCGCCGCGGGCGCCAACTCGACCGAAGACGAGTCGAGCGCTGCATCCTCATCCTCCGGCAGCTCGGACGCGGTGAGCACCGTCACGGTGAACGCCGCGCTTCATAACACCGACGCCGACGCAAGCGCCCTCGAGGTGAACGCCCTCTGCGCCGACGGAATCTACCGAAACGTCGCCAGCGCCGCCGTCGAGGACCTCGAGAACGGAAGGGTCGACATCACGGTCGACACCCAAGCGCTCGCATCCCTCGTCGCGACGAACGAAGCCCCGAGCGATTCGGCGAGCCCTGACGGGGAGACGGCTGGCAACGTCGCGCTCGCGCAAGACGCCGCAGCCGACGGATTCGCCATCCTCTCCATCGACGCCGGCGAAATCGCACTTCGCCTACGGCGGCGCCGTCGATCCGAGGCCTCGATGATCTACGTGCCCCTGACGGCGAACTGCCTCGACGAGATCATCCTTCCGAACAGCTGCTCGATCGCAGAGGTGATCCCCGAGGCCCCGAAGACCTCGGGCGTCGACCTCTTGGAACTTGCCAAAGGCGGCGCTAAATCCCTGCTCGGAGGCATCGCGGGGCCACGTGGAGCTATGTGCGCTCCACCTGGCTCGTCAACACCCCGCTCGGCGAGCACACCATCAACGAGCTTTTACAACAACATCCTCAAGCTGCAGACCGACCTCTCGAACATCGCATCGACCCTCGACGTCCTCGTGGACAAGGAATCCGCCCATTACAACGCGAACATCGTCAACGCCGCGAACGCCAAGATCGCACGCATTCAAAGCGAGTACGCGCTGATCGGCGGATTGTACAAGCAAGTTGTGGCGGCAGAAGGCGACGAAGCCGCAACGCAGGTCGCCATCGACAACCTCATGGCGGCGAAGAAAACCACGATCGACAACCTGATCGTGGACATGGGCGAGCTTTTACAACACCATCAAGGTCGCCGACGCCGCAACGGGCGCAAGCCTCATCAAGGTTTACGACGGCATGGCCATGCTGTCGTACAACTGGGTTCGGCTGCGGCGCCGGGACGTCAGAGCTACCGCGACGCCATCAGCGAGGTCTGGCTCGATGCACCACCATGCTCTACGTCATCTGCGGCGCGCCTCAGTATCAAGACGAATACTCCGTCTCCCTCACCAACCTCGAGAACATGACCAAGGAGGTGAACGACCTGCTCGACAAAAACCCGGTGAACGCCGGCGACTACGAGCGCGCGGCGGACACCTGGACGCTCAAGAAAGGCAACACGTTCGTGAAGGCGGAGGGCAAGGCGTACTTCTGCTACACAACCAACGAATGGTACGCGATGTGCCCGGGGTCGACCTCGACCAATGGTTGGGACAAGGCCTTCTTCACCACCAAAAAGGTCGGAAGGACCTACAAGCACACCTCGACAAGCCCCTTCATCTCATGGGATAACGGCGGCAGCTCGCCTTCGTGGGGTAGCTTCTGCCTCACCACCGCGCAGGGGAAAGAGCATGGTCGCACGTCTCGGAACGGGTCGGTCCCTTCTCGGGAGCTTTCGAGCTTCTACAGCCTCGGAGACGTGAAGCGCCTGGTCACGGACTCGAGCTACAGCATGAAGGCGGGAGACATGTACCACAACGCGAGCAACTGGTACTTCGACACGTACAGTACGGCGCCGACAAGGTCTCCACGACGTTCACTTCCCACAAGCTGCACTTCGAAGGCGATGTGTACCAGCCGGTTTTCAAGAAGGCGAAGAAGACGACCGTCTCGTCCACATCCGCCAACTCCATGATGGCGATCGCAAGGGTCGACGTGAAGTAAAACCCGCAAGCGCTTCGCCCCCGAACGCACGAAAGCCGCCATCGAAGCGATGGCGGCTTTTTCCCGAAGCCTTCTCTCAAACCGTCGTTAGAATCGAGCGTACTTCTCCAGGTTCTTTCTCGAGCTTGCCGACGAACAGTGCGGCGGGTTCGCTCAGCTTCGAGTCCTTCTTCGTCACGTAGCCGAGGGTGCAGCTTCACGTCGGTTTCGAGCGGAACCGTCGTCAAGGCGGAGCCGTCGGATATTCCCACCAAAATGCCGCTCGTCACCGTGTAGCCGTTCAAGGCCACGATCAACTCGGAAAGCGAAGCGCGATCGGGCAGGCGATGGACTTTGCGCGGGAACGTCCCCATGCGCCTCTTCGGCGAAAGCCGCGGGGGCGTCGCCCTGATCGAAGTACAGGTAAGGATAATCCGCCAGCACGTCGAGGGACAGCGACGATGCGTTAACCAACGGATGGCTCGACGGAAGGGCCACGCGCGGAGCCGACTGGATCACCTCGTGCCATTCGAGACCCGCCGCTTCAAGCGCCGCGTTCACCTCATCGGAGGTCGCAGACGTCTGGAACAGCACCCCAGCTCGCTCAAGCCCGTCGCCACGTCCTCGATCACAGCCGCCGTCGTTCCGTCGCGAAACGAGTACGCGTACTGTCGCCGCCGAGCGCCAACACGGTATGGGCGAACGTCTGGACGTTGAAGAGATAATGCTGACCCGATACGGAGAAGTTCTTTGCCATGTTCTGCATCCTTTCCTCGCACGCACTCTGCCGCGGCGGGCTAGCGCGCGTTCCTCTCGTCGACGAATCGCGAGGCCTTGTGCTCCGACGACGTCCCGAGTTTGCCCGCATCATACACGATGACCTTGGCGGGGCGCACGCCGGTGTGCGTCTTCAGAGCGTTCTCGACGCGACGCGCCACCTCGTCGTAAGGCTCTTCGGAACCTTGGGCGCGCTCGACCGACACCTCGTACTTCGTCGTGAAGTTCTGATCGTAAACGCGGATGGAGTACTCGCCCGTCAGACCCTTCTCGGCGCGCACGACGAACTCGATGTCGCTCGGGAACACGTTCACAGCGCCGACGATGAACATCTCGTCTTTGCGTCCCGTGACGTGAATGCGCGCGAGCGTGCGCCCGCACGAGCACTTCTCGTTCGACACGTAGCCGATATCGCCCGTGCGGAAGCGGATCATCGGACGGGCCTTCTTCATCAGCGTGGTGTACACGAGCTCGCCCACCTCGCCGGGCTCGAGCACCTCGCCCGTCGCGGATCGACCGTCTCGACGAGGATCTGGTCCTCGACGATGTGCAGACCGTCCTTCGCCTCGCACATGGCCGCGCAGGCGCCGTAGATGTCGGAGAGCCCAAAGAAGTCGACCACCTTCGCGTCCCACAGCTCCTCGATGGCCTCACGCGTCGAGGTGATCGAGCCGCCGGGTTCGCCTGCGACGATGATCGTGTGGATGCTGAAATCCTTGCGGGGGTCGAAGCCCTTCTCCTTCGCCTTCTCACCGAGCGCCCAAGCATACGAAGGGGACGTCCAGATGACGGTCGGCTGATACTGCTTGAGGACGAAGAGCAGACGATCGCTTGGCACCGCGCCGACCCAGATGGCGAGCGCGCCCAGGCGCTGCGCGCCGATGACGTCGGGGCCGCCCACGTACAGGGCGAAGTTCAGGCCGTGCACGTAGCGGTCGTTCGGGCGCATGCCCGCCTGCCAGAACAAACGAGCCTCGGTGTCCTGCCACAGGTCGAAGTCCTCTTGCGTGAACGGACTCACGGTCGGCACGCCGGTGGAGCCTGAAGAGGTTGCCATGAAGATGACATCCTCCTCGGGCACCGAGCACATCTCGCCGAAGAAGCTGCCCACGTGCTGGGTCTCGCGCTCGGTCTTCTTGTCGATGAACGGAACTTCTCTATGTCGGCCAGCGTCTTGACGTCCTCGGGTTTCACCCGGCCTCATCGAAGGAACGCTTGTAGTAAAACCGTGTTCTCGTACGCGTACTTCACCATGGTTTGCAAACGCTCGAGCTGCATCACCTCAAGCTCGGGACGGGGCATGCACTCGATTTCGGGATCGTAGTATTTCTGATCGTAGGGTATGTTTTTCCAGCCATGCGATATCTCCTTAAAGCCATACGTTCACCGCCCTCCCCGATCGTCCGCCGCGAACGACGTCCTCGCCATAAGGCGGAAAAGAGAGAAAACGGCATTTCGTATGAAAACACTCTTGCCACTTGCCGACAACCGTTTCGGTCATTCGATGTTTTGATGCTTTACTATCGATTTTACAGATAGTTCAGCTTTATCATTTTACGAACACCGTTTCATTTTGACCTAATGAGCCTCCGAACCGCATCGTTTAACGCCGAGCAACAGTCGCATCCGCGCGAAAACGCAGCGAAGTCGAAGCCCGCATCGAGAAAAAGGTCCGCCATGACACTGCAGCAACTGCGCTACCTCATCGCCATCACGGAGTACGGCTCGATAAACGCCGCGGCGCACAACCTCTACGCCTCCCAATCCAACCTGTCCACGGCCATCAAAAGAGCTCGAAGGCGAACTGGGCATCACCATCTTCACGCGAAGCAACCGCGGCGTCACGCTCACCAACGACGGCACGAGCTTTTGGGCTATGCGCGCCAGGTCGTAGAGCAGGCCGATATGCTCGAGGCCCGCTACAAAGGAGACCCCTGTAACCACGCGCGCCTCGCCATTTCGACCCAGCATTACGCCTTCAGCGTGCAGGCTTTTCATGAAAACCGCCGATTCGTTCGACGGCAACCGATACGATTTCATCTTGCGGGAATGCGCTACGGAGAGATCATCGACGATGTGCGCACCTTCAGAAGCGAGGCGGGCATCTTGTTCACCGACGATTTCAACAGGCGCGTGCTCACGAAGGCCTTCGAAGATGCGAACGTGTCGTTCCATCCGCTCTTCGACGCGCGCGTCCATGTCTTCGTGGGGGAAGACCATCCACTTGCAGACAAGGCCGTGGTAAAGCCCGAGGATCTCGAACCGTTCCCCCGCTATTCCTTCGAGCAGGGATCCTCGAACTCGTTTTACTACGCGGAGGAGCCTTTCGCGCACCTGCCGCATAAGAAGAACATCCGCATCTCGGACAGAGGCACCCTCACCAACCTGCTCACGCACTACAGCGGCTACACCATCTCGACGGGCGTGCTCTCCGAGGAGATGCACACGGGCATCGCCTCCATCCCGCTCGACGCCGAGGAAGTGATGAGGGTCGGCTACATCATGCACAACGAACGCAAGCCCAGCTTGCTGCTTGAAAGCTATATCGCCAACCTCCGAGCGGTGGTTCGCGAAAACCCCACGGTCGACGCTTACATCGCCGAGCATGCCGACGCCGACGGCTGACCGCGCGCGTTTTCGAGCATCGTCCCACCCATCGAGAAAGGTCGCACATGAACGCTCATCCTCGCGGGCAGAAGTCCGCGCACGCCACCGCATTAGCTTGGATATCGGCAAGCGCGGTGGTGCTTTTGCTCCTCATCTTCTTCGGCGTCGTATCCACGAACACCTCGCTCATATCGGATCAGATCACGCTGATACTCGACGGCCCGGCGAGCGCGCGCACCGAGGCGAGCTGCATCGTCATACAAGACTCCCTCCATCAGCTCGCGCTCGCAACGTCCATCCTCACCACGTCCATCGTCGTCGCGCTCATCGCGTGCATCGCCATGCTCAAGAGGAAGGGAACAGCGAGCGGGAGCTTCGCGGGACCTGGAAGACGCCCTCGCCGCGGCTCAACGGGCCAACGACTCCAAGTCGACTTTTCTCACAAGCGTCGCACACGACATCCGCACGCCGCTCAACGCCATCACCGGCTTCACCTTGATCGCACGCGAGCATCTTGACGACTGCAAACGCGTCGAAGAATGCCTCGACCATATCACCGTCTCGTCGAAAAACCTACTCGACCTCATCAACGACGTGCTCGACATGGGCGCCATCGAGCGGAGAGCTCATGCTGAACGAGGGCGTTTTCGTTGCCTCAGTTCGTCTACGACTTCATCATGGTCGAGGGCCTCAAGCGCGGTTGAGCGGGCTCGCGCTCGACATCAACATCGACACGCTCACGCAAGCCGAACTCATGGGGACTCGCGTCGATTGAGGAAGATCCTCTCGAACCTCACGAGCAACGCGGTCAAATACACTCCCGAAAAACGGCGTCATCACGCTTTCGCTGTGCGAGGAGCGCCATGAAGGCGACGGTTACAACAACTATTGGTTCTCCGTCGAGGACACGGGCGTGGGCATGAAACCCGATTTCATCGAGAGGATATTCGAGCCTTTCGAGCGTGAAACCAACGCGACCACGCAAGCCGCCGAGGGACGGGGCTGGGCATGTCCATCACGAAGTCGACGCTCGACCTCCTTGGAGGACGCATCGAGATAGAAAGCGAGCCCGACGTCGGATCGCGATTCACCGTCGTCGTCCCCCTGCGCATCCCGCGGTAAACGTCGCCGCCTGCGAAATCACAGGATTCGAGCAGATCAAGCAGCATTGCGCGAAAATCAGAGCGAACACGAGACCCTATGCCGCAGGGGTTGTCGTTCTCGGGGCATGTGCTGCTGGTCGAACGACGAGCTCAACCAGATCGTCGCCTCGGAGATCATCTCCTCGTTCGGCGCGGAGATCGAGATCGCCGAAGACGGCCTCGAAGCGGTCGAACGCGTTAAAAACCGCCGAGGAGGGGCGTTCGACATCATCTTCATGGATTGGCAGATGCCGAATCTCGACGGGCTTGCCGCAACGGGCCTCATCCGCGCTCTGGAAAAGAGCGCGGCTGGAACCGCCCCCCATCATCGCCATGACAGCCAATGCCTTCGACGAAGATCGAGAGCGCGCCCTCGCCGCAGGCATGGACGGTTTCATCGCAAAGCCCATCAGCCTCGCGACGATCGAGCATTTCCTCAGGAAGCACCTTCCCGCGAAACCCGCCGAGGGCTAAACGTTCTTGAGAACCTCCATGACGAAGTCGGCGTTCACGAGCATCGTGTTCTCGTCGACCTTGTCGTAGGTGTCCCGATCCTCGCCGAAATACGCAGGCTTGCCGTTCGCAAGGCCCGCCATGTGCATGGTCTGAACGCCATGGCGCGCGGCATACGCGGCTGCGCCGTCTTTCCACAACATGGTCGACGAGCCGACGCTTATGCCCAACGCCGTTGCGGCCTTGCGCGTGAAGCGCTTCATGCGCGACGAGGGACTTGACGGTCGGTACGTTCCCTCGCGCTCGATGAGCGTGTGAAGATCGCCGGGCGCCGAGACCATCGAGCTCGACGACGATAGCGCCCTTGAGCTCGTCGGCATGCTGCTCGATAAACGCGCTCATTCCGCATTTCCCGCAAGTTCGGATCCCAAGGCGACAAACCACACCTCGGTGTGGACGTCGGGATGGCGGAAGCCTAGATTTGATCGACCGTGGCAGCGTAGACGCCCTCGGTCGGCTCGACGGCGTCGGCATGTCGAACTCCTGCGAGGGGTCTATGACGGTGCGCTCGCCCGTCGCGCGATGCGGACGGACGAGATCGTCGTCCTCCGAATCGAAGGCACCCTCGTCCAGATCGGCGCGGGAGAATCCGCCGCCGTTCCACGGACGAGAGAGCCTCCGGTGCGTTCGAGGCGGCGGGGAGCCGTCGCCGTATCCATCGTCGTAATCGTCGTCAGTAATACCCGTCGTCGTACTCGGCGCAATCGTCGTATGCCGCGTCAGATTCAAGCGGGGTGAACGCAGTCGTAGCCTGCTCGCCGGCATCATCGCGGAAGCTCTCCCAACCACCACGTGCGCGACCGACCTCACGGGCCTCGAAATCGTCTTCGACGTCAAGCCACTCCTGAGAGTCGATTCTTCCTGAGCGTTCTTCTTCCCCCTCTTCCGAACTTGAACTTGTCCAAGAAACGAGAAGCGCGCGATTTGGGCATCTCGACGTAACCCGGGCCTGCGTATGCGCCGGTCTCGGTGTACTTGTCATCGTAATCCGAGTCGTCGGCGTCCTCGATGTACATGTCCTCAGGCGCGACGTCGCTCAAAAGCTCCTCCCCTACAGGCGTGAACGCCCCCTGTCGCAGCGGGAGAGGCGAACGAGCCCGCTTGGCTGACGTTCGAAGTCTCGGGTTTAAGCGCGGCGCCTCCTCTTCGCCCGCCTGCGCGCGGATGACGCCCGACAAGGTGAGGGAAGCGATGCGCGCAGCGAATCCTGAGCCGCCCTGCGCTGAGCCGAAGCGCCCTCGATCGATTCGACCGAGGGAATGGAGACGCGTAAATTGCTCAGAGCTTCCTTGCGGGAGGCGCCGTCTTCCGCCAGGGCGCGCTGCTTATGAGCCTCGGACAGCGGCTCAGAAGGAACCCCGTGAGGCTCGAAGCGCGATGGAACGCTTCTTTCTCGCAGGGTGAACGCCGTCTTCGGCAGGAGCTATGATGCTCGGCACACCCAGAGGATCGAGAGCCGCCGCCGAGCCGCCTTCGGGAGAGGCCGCTCCTTCAGAAGAAAACCGCAGCCAGATCCTTCTCGTCGATCGCGACGGGTATGAACGCGATGGTGCGCTCAGCCGCCGTTTGAGCGGCGGACTTGGTCGCCTCGGTTGCGCCCTCAGAGACATCAGGCTCGGAAGCGGGCGACGCGACGGGCTCCATGGGAACGGTCTCCCGGGCTGGGTCGACGTCTGAGGCGTCGCGGAGACGACGGCTTCGTCCGAACCGTCGGCGACCTCGAAGCGCCTTCACGGCATCGAAGTCGGGGGTCGCCGCAGCGACCACGCTCGCGCGCATCCGCTGCAAACGCGCCGCGGCGTCGTCGGCCGCTGCGTTGTCGTCACGAGGTTCTTCGTGAAGCGCGGCGTCGAGGGCGTCGGCGTAACGAGAACGCTGAACCTGAACCGCATCATCCTCGTTGCGGCGCGCCTTCTCGCGGGCGGATTTAAACCACGAGGGAACGCTCGGTTTACGCACGGGGACGACGGAACCCGAGATGACGGGAGCGACCTGAGGAGCATTCCCCTCAATCGGCGCAGCGGCTTCAGGCATATCGACCGTCGCGGCAGGCTCCTGCGCGGCAAAAGGCTCTGCCGGCTGCGGGAACCTCCGTCTCGGCTGCGGGAGTCCATTATGACGACGGGGCGAACGCATCGAGCGTCTCAGCGCGGCGGCGACGACGGTCCTCATCCGTCACCACGATAGCAGGCGGCTCTTTGGCCTGCACGAGCTTGCTTGAAATGTCGATGTTCACGCCGCTGCTCACCGGCTTGCCGGACAACGCGGCGACGGCGGCTTTCGCTGCGATGACGCTCTTCAGGAGACTCGTCGACGAAATCGGGGTCGGGCACAGGCGACACCTCGTACACAAGCTCCGCCCCTCGGGAACGAACCCCGACAGCAGGGCCTCCCTCTTCGCCATGAACGCGGGCGGCGCCCGCATCTTCCTCAGGAGATGCGGCCCGCCCGATGCGGGAGCCACTTCAAAAAGCAAAAACCGCGACGCCTGCAGCGTTGCAGTTGGCGCCTTCGTTATATGCGGCGACACGCTGGAGAACGAACGCGACGACGGGGAGCAGCGCGACGATAAGGCACGCGCCGAGCAAAACGTTGAAAACGACGTTGAGCATGTCGGACGCAGGTGCCAGCAGCCTCACGGCCAAAACAAGAGGAGCCGCGACCATCGCGCCGAGCTCAACCCAGCGAATGACGGGCAAAGCGGACAGCAGCGGGGCGGAAAGATCGCGCCTGATCTTGCCTGAGTCGTAGTTCGCCACCAAGATGATCTTGCGCCTCCGGGCGGATTGCCGGGCTTCAGGGAGACGGGCTCGTATTTCGCCACGACGTTTTGGCTCGCCCCGTGCGGAACATGCGCGAAACGGGGACTTCCCAAAGCTTCGAGCGCAAACAAGACGGCCATGGCCAGCGTCACGATAAGAGCGGGGGCAATCGACGGGAAGGAAGAAGCTGAGCAGAATGAACAGAGCAGACAGAGCGCACCAGGTCATCCGCAGCACGTCATGATTGGGATTGCAGTTAAAATCCTCAATCTCCGTAGGCAGCTGCGCTTCCTTCTGAAGCGCCTCAGCCACGTAAAAGCAGCTCGCTGTTCCTCCTCGGTACCCGCAGGACGCGGCCCGATTTCCTGGGATAGGTACGCGACGTGCTCTTGAATTTCAGACATATCGTTGCCTTTCACTTTCACATAGGCCCAAATTTGGGCATAGCAGTTTTAGTATACGCTATTTGGAAATTCGACCCAAATACTGCAGATAACAACATGGCCTCCCTCCACACGCGCCCAATCAGCGGAAAATGAAGATCGAAGCTGTTTGACGCGTTCTTCGAACGCTGCTTCCACCGCTTGAGTCGGATCGCCCGCAAACGCCTTCGCCATCTCCGCCGCCTGCGCATCGAGTTGGTTGTACGCGTCGTTCGCCGACGAAGCAGCCTCCTTGTTCCGATCGAGATACGCCCGTCGGATTCGAGGGCACGCTGCTGGGCTTCGATACGCACGTTCAGATACTCTTTGAACGGGGTTAAATCCACGTCGTACGCCGCTTCGGTCGCGTTCAACGATTGCTGCGACTCGTTGAACTTCCCCATCGCCGCCTCCGACAAACGCGCCGACTCCTCAACCGATTCAACCGAAGTCTCCTCGACCAACTTCGCCGCGTCGCGGGCGCTCGCATCACCGTCGAGCATCGCCTGCCACCCCCTTCCGACAAGGCATGGGCATTTGACGCCTGCGCCGTCTCGGAAAGTATCTTCCGCCCGGCATCGATCATGTTAACGCTCGCGTTGGCTACGGCGATCGCCTCGTTGCAAGCCTCCCTATCGCCGTTGTTTTCGAGAGCGTCGTACATACCCTCCAAGCGCGTGCGATCCGATTCGAGACGCGACCTCGTCGCCGTGAGCGCATCATCTGTCTCCTCAACCGAAGCGTTCAAAGTCTCGGAGTCGAGCTGCGACAACGGCGCAGAGGCCGTCGAAACCGTCTCTTCAAGCATGCGAATGGACTCATACGACTCTTCAACCGACGAAATCGCCTCGGCAAGGCGAGCGCGACCGTCCTGCTCGGCCTGATAGCTCTTCGCAATGGCGGTGACCCCTATCGCACAAGCCGCGACCGCGGCCACCGCGCACGCCGAAACCGCGACGCGCTTCGCCCTCCTGCGCGTTGCCTTCCTCCTCGAAACCTCGTCCTCGGGCAGCGCCCACGGCGAGTCGCTCGAACGGGTCGCCGCGCGAGACTCCTTTCGCCGCGGCACCGCCTCGACGGCGTCGTTCGAAGGGGGTGGTTTTCAGCGAAGACGAAGCAGGGGACGAATCGAGCTGAACGCCCCCTGTTCAAGCGAAGACTCGCGGGAAACACGCCCTCCGGGATTTTCGGCAGAGACGAACTCGCCGGTTGACAGCGTGAGGCCGTGCTCCCGTCGCGGCGTCGAAATAGGCTTCTTCCAACGACCGAGCGTGAACATGGAAATAGCTCCGAGTATCGGATGATCGGGTGTTTTTCGCGAACCCGACGGTTCATCTTGGGAGTTTTTTAGCGGCGTCGAGCACGCTGAACGATATCTCGTTCGACGTCCTCGCGTATGGCGCTTGACGTGAACGGCGTTCGACACCTTTCTCATCTAGCTTTTCAACCCTTATCCGCCCTTTATCGCTTCTTTTGCGGTGTGTTCCACGTGAAACACACCGCAAGGCTCCGTGCAATTTTTAACCACGCGCGATTTCCCGCGCGATCTCGTCAATGGAGCACGTTCTTATGTTGCTGCTCGGCATCGAACGCAAGAAGGACTTACCGTAGCCCTTCGTCAAAAGACGCTTATCCGCAAGGATCAAGACGCCCGTGTCGTCCGCACGGCGGATCAAGCGCCCCGCGGCCTGCTTCGTCTCTCAACACCGCCGCAGGCAAAACGTATTTGCGCCAGGCTGCGTCATCTCTTGCCGCGCGCTCGCACGACAGCGGATCAGTGGGCTTCGCGAACGGAGCTTGGGAATGACCACGCCTTTAAGCGTGGCTCCCGGAGCGTCGAAGCCCTCCCAAAAACTCTTCAGCGGAAAAGCGACAGATGCTCGTCGGAGAGGAAGTCGTCGCGGAGCCCCTTCACCGAAACGCCCCATTTCTGGCAGATGAGCCTCAGGTCGTTTCGCTTCAGAACAGGCTGAACCTCATCGAAGCACTTCTCCATCTCACGCCGGTTCGTGAACAGCGTCAGCATGGATCCATGTTGAGCGAGGTGGGTTTTTACCAGCAGCTCCTGCAAGCGCTTGAGATACTGGGGCTCTTGAGGCTCGGGCATGTCCTCCACCACGTATATGGTCATGTTCCTATCGAAGTCGTACGAGGACTCCAAGGCGAGCGTCGTGCAATGGGACGCCTCCGTTTGATTCAAGCCGAGCGCAGCCTCGAACGCCGAGAAGGAATCGGCGACGGACAGCGTCGCCGATGCGAACACGACGGCATCGGTCTCCTCGAAGAGTCTTTCGTTCATCAAAGAGGCAACGCTGTAGGGAAGGGCTTCGATCACATCGCCGCCCTTTCGACACGCCTGCACAGATGGGCGGCGTAGACGTATTGGTCTCCACCGAGAACAATATGACCTCACACGCCTTGACGAGTTCCTTCAACTCGAGCGCCACGACGGCGATCTCCTCTGGACAACCGCAGCGCCTTCAACCTCTTCAAGCTGGGAAACGAGATCCTGAGTCGCCCTGATGAGCTTCTCCGCCTTATCGACCATCAAGGAGCCCTGCTCAACGACCTCCTTGAAAACGCTCGACGAGCGAATCTCCTGGTTCACCCACAGGTCCACGTATTCGTAGCTACGCCCCTTTTTTCGCGGGTTCGAAATAAAGCAGACCGCGAAGCTTCTCCGAAAAAGGCGACGCAGCTTGAAAACTCCTCACCGCAGCGCGGGCCTTGTTCAGAAGCGCGTAGAAGAGCGTCCCCTTCGACATCCGAAAGGACGACGTTTCGCTCGGCCCTGTCGAACACGCCACGCGACCGAGAGCCCGACGAAACGCGGCGCACGAGACTCGTGAGATCGTCGGAAGATATATCAATCGAAAACGCTCGGCGCGCTTCGTTCTCCGCACCATGGGCCTCATCGACGACCCAGTGTCGAATCGGGGAAGCAGGCCGCCATCGGCTGCAAGGTCGCAAAACATAAGGCTATGGTTGGTTACGACGACATGCGCCGCCTCCGCTATCCTGCGCGCCATGGACAAAGCACTGTGTACCATAAAACGGACACTTCCGGCGAAGGCAGTCATGGCTGTTCGTAGTGATCGTTTTTCTCGACAACGTCCGATAATCTATCTTCAGCCCGTCGATGTCGTCGTAATCGGTCTGATCGATGAAGGAGAGCAAGCCCGCAAGCGCAGGAGCCTGGCTTTTTCTCCTCGTTCCCCACCATCTTCATCGACGGCCCGTCATCTGCGATGCGCTGTATTTTCCTTAGACACGGGTAATGAGAAAACCCTTTGAGCGCAGCAAAAGAGAGCACGCCGCCATCTTCTTCTTTTGCCCAGATGAAGAGCCAAAGCCCGGTCGAGAGCGGGAAGCTCCTTTGTACATCAACTGATCGAGAAGCGCGTTCGTCTTCGTGGCAACACCTACGGTGATGTCGTTTTGAAGGGCGGTCAACGCAGCGGGGATCAGGTACGCCATGGATTTTCCAACGCCCGTCCCCGCTTCGACCACGAGGTCATCCGACGCGGCAAGCGCGTTTCGAATAGCAAGCGTCATCTCGACCTGCTCATCGCGACGTTCGTACGCATGGTACATCCCGCCCATCATGCCCGCAGACGAAAAGGCGGTTTCGATCTCTTGAGAGGAGGGGAATGACATGCGGGCATTCCGGGCTTGGTCAGATCCCTCGCGTCGTGCTTGCCTCGACGCTCAACCCTGCCAACCCGCCGACGACGTATCTTGGAAAGGGAGACGCTCGCCTTCGTCTCGAACAACTGAGCAGAAAAACCCGAATCATCCGCGTCAAGCGCTCTCTCCAAGGATCCTTCCTCGGATTTGCTTCTTTCCTCCATCATCCTAAACACAGCGACGGTCGGCCATTCCTCTACACCAGCCGAATAACCGATGTAGTGAACAAGGTCCTGAGGCATAAGGTCTATGGCTGCCAAAAGCATCCTGTACAGAGAACATGTGGCGGCAACGTCATCGTCGGCTCGATGCGTGGAAAGCGGACCCCAGCGCGGTCACCAAGTCAATCAGACGATGGGATTTCATACGAGGCACGGCCACACGCGCAAGGTCGAGAGAATCGATCCAGAGGTTTTCCAGAAGCGGGTAACCTGAAGGATGCTTAGTGGTAAACGTCCTATCGAAGGCAGCGTTGTGCGCAACGATTTTCGCGTCGCCGACAAACGACGCCAACGCAGCAAGAGCGTCATCGGGAGAAGGCGCGTCACACGTCCTCATCGTGAATGTCGGTCAGATGAGCCACGTCGTCGGGAATAGGCTTCCCCGGGTTCACGAACGTGATGAACCAGTCGACGATCTCGCCCTTCTCGATCCTCGCAGCGGCAATCTGGGTCAATTCGTCATGGTTGAAAGAAACCCCCGTTGTCTCCGTGTCGAGAATCACAACGTTTCGATCAAGCTCACCGAAGTCGGTATCATTCGCGTGCTTGCTCAACGAAGCGTATCTTCTGATGACATCGTCAGCAGTTCGGGGAAATGAAGCGCAAGAGTTCCTCAGAAACATCTTCGCCGTAGGTGTTCTTCATAAGTACTTCCTCGATATTTTCTCAAGCTAAGATACTATGCTGCTCTAAGAGTTCATCTTTCATCAGCTCAAACTCACGTTTACTTGAACAGGCCTGATGTTTTACATGAACTGACAGTATACGCGCTAAAACGAAGCGGGGGATTGAAAGTCCTATGGATCAATATTTCGGTACATACGAATCGTTCGAAACGACGTCCAAAAGAAAGACGCAGCTCTTCTTCTCGGCGCCGACAACCTCGTCGGCGACCAGTACCGCATTGAAATCGAGCTGGAAGATGGCGAACACCGCGCTTGGCTCGTAAATCGATTCGACAAACGCATAGGCTTTTTCAACCAGGCTTTTTCGAGAAAGCTCAGCGTGCTTCGAGCGCGTGAGTTTGAGCTTACCGCCATCCTATCATTCGTCGCGTATACGGATCATCCTGATCCGGGATTCTACTGGGGAGACATGGCGGTCATCGGCTACGACCGTCGAAACGAGGAGGCATTCAAAACGTTCGTCGACAACGTGTCGTCCCTTATGTCGGACGGCAAACGCCCCAATGTCGACCTGAGCGACGCGGATGTCGATCGTGTGATTGACTCTCAAGGAGCATGGACCCCCGACTCCTCGGTTCCTATGCCGGGCAAGGCGAAGGGAACCGCGATCATGAAAAGCAAGCGATCCCTCAACGAGCGCATGATCGAGCAAGGTCGAAAAGGAAACATCGGCTGCTATATCGTCAGCTGGGCTTTCCTTCTTGGACTGGTCGCTCTGGCCATCTTCGGATTGAAGTCATGCGGTTTGTTCTAATCGGATCACCTAACAGAAGAAGCACGCTGAACGTTTAATCAAAAACGCAACTCATAAGCTAGCAATATCCCCATTAAAACCCATCGGTTCCCTTGTTTGAATCGATGGGTTTTTATTTACTGATCTCTCTTCGCGGTGACGAATACTGCATGAGCAGACGAATGCGACGGTCGGGCGTCTACGTACGCGGTCTTTTCTCGATATGCATATGCTTTCGTCATAAAGAAAAGAAGAGAAGAGAAAGAAAAGAAGGGATGTTTCACGTGAAACATCCCTTCTCACCTACCGAGATAATATGAGCTTAGCTTAATGCGCTCTCAATCAGCTTAGTGCAAAGCTCCGGGAACGACATCCCCGCAACACGGGCTGCATCAGGCAAAAGGGAGGTGCTCGTCATTCCAGGAAGCGTGTTTGTTTCCAAAACCCAACATGAATCATTGGCTTCAACGATGAAGTCGGTTCGCGAGACGCCACGGCAGCCAAGAGCTTTATGAGCCTTCACCGCATAAGCCTGGATCTCCTCCGTCACCTCATCGGAAAGGCGCGCAGGGCAAATGTGCTCCGAGCCACCGGGAGCATATTTAGAATCGAAATCGTAGGAATCGTTTCGCGGAACGATCTCAACCAAAGGCAGAGGCTGCGCATCTTCGTTACCTAAAACTGCAGCAGTCAACTCGGTTCCTTTAATGTACGTTTCGACGACGGCATGATCGTCATAAGCGAACACGTCTTTCATCGCCTGCGACAGATCCTCAACACCCTCGACGATAAAGACGCCGAGAGAGCTGCCTTCCGTCGCCGCCTTGACGACGCATTTCTCACCAAGTTCATCGATGATCTCTGCGGGATCATAGCTATCCTCGGCAGCAATAGTCAGGGAACGAGGCGTCGGAATCCCTGCCTCAAGATAACAGGACTTCGCACGGGCTTTATCCATGGCAAGCGCACTTGCGAGCACTCCCGACCCGGTATATGGCATATCGATCAACTCGAGGAAGCCTTGAACGACTCCGTCCTCGCCCTTCCTTCCATGGAGACAGAGGAATGCGACGTCATAAGACCCTTCGATGAGCTTCTTTAAATCGTCCTTCGAGGCAGGATCGAGATTGTCAACCGAGAACCCGGCTTCAACGAGCGCCTCGAACGCTCCACGCCCAGATGCGAGGGAAATCTCCCGCTCACCGCTTGTACCGCCCGACAGCAGAGCAACTTTAATCTGAGTAGGATCAATTGACGAACGCATAACGAACCATCCCTTCGGGAGCGATAACGGTTAACTCGTCGAGTATATCAAATAGAGGTTCATCGGTACTTTGATAAGGCATAATACATAACAGCTTATAACATCTCGATTTTAAGGACTTTCGCCATGAACAAGCCAACCGATATAAGAACGATGAGCCTTCAGGAAATCGAGAAGCTCGTTGCCGAACTCGGACAACCTAAGTTCCGATCCAAACAGCTCTACGAGTGGCTGCACACTCACTTAGCCGTCTCCTACGACGAGATGACGAACGTGCCGAAAGCCCTCCGCCAGTCTCTCGAGGAAAAATTTCCTCTTTCTGCGCCAAACATTGTCGACAAACAGGTTTCTCGCGATGGTACGAGAAAATACATTCTTGAACTCTCGGATGGATGCACCGTTGAAACCGTCGGTATGCCGACGTTCAATGAATCCGATGAGGACGGCCGTCTATCAGTCTGCTTCTCCACGCAAGTTGGCTGTCCTATGGGATGCGAATTCTGTGCAACGGGAAAAGAAGGATTCACACGAAATCTCACAGCTTCAGAGATGATCGATCAGATAATCGCGGTTCAAAGAGACTTCGACCACCGCGTTTCGAACCTCGTCGCAATGGGCCAAGGGGAGCCTTTTCTCAACTACGAGGAACTGTTTACCGCATTAAGATTCCTCAACGACCAAAACGGTCCGTCTATCGGAGCGAGGCACATCACAGTCTCGACCTGCGGGCTCATCGACGGCATCAATCGGTTCGCTCAAGAACCAGAACAGTTTACTCTTGCGATCTCCTTGCATTCAGCTATCAAGGAAAAGCGTGATGAGATAATGCCGAGCATGAAAAACCAGACGCTTCCCATGCTCAGGTCAGCGCTTTCTTCTTATATTGAGAAGACAAATCGTCGCGTCACACTTGAATATCTCCTCATCGACGGCTTCAACGACGGCCATGAGGATCTGGCTGCTTTAAGAAAATTCTGCAGAGGTCTTCTCGTTCACGTCAATCTTTTGCCTATGAACGATATTGAAGGATCTCCTTACCGTGCGACTAAACCTGAAATCGTAAGCGATTGGCTCAAAGGTCTGGAGGATGCCCATATCGAAGCGACTGTAAGAAGATCAAGGGGTGCCGATATCGCAGGAGCATGCGGTCAGCTGAAGAACAGCTTCAACTCTCGTTGATGTTTCACGTGAAACATCAATCATCATGAGCACGCCCTCGTCTCTCTTGCTCATGATCCATATAGCAGGCCGGTTTACCAGCCTGCTTTTTTTCGCAGTATCGAAGGATCACGTCCATTACGACAATTCGAGAGTCCTGTTATCAAAAACCTGCAGCGAAATGATTTTCGCTGCAGGTAAAGTTAAAAGCAGGATTTAGACCGAATTAAAACAATATCTAATCCAGTTCGGACTTCTTTTCGAGTATCTCAGCGAGCAGGCGAGCAAGATCATCTTCATCCTTGAACTCAATCTCTATCTTATTCTTGCCTTTCGACGACTTCACCCTCACGTTCGTACCCAGCACCTCACGCAAGGTTTTAGCAGCCGACTTGTAAACGGGGGGCATGGGCTGCCGCGGAGTCGCAGGCTTTGAGGTCTTTCCTGCAAAAAGGCGGGCAAGAGATTCCGCTTCGCGGACGCTCATCTTGTCCTCGGCAAGCTTTTTCGTGAGGGTCTCCCGACCTTCCTTGCTCGGTATAGAGAGGATCGCGCGAGCATGGCCCGCCGTGATCTTTTCCTCAAACAGAAGCTGCTGAGCCTCTTCGGGAAGCTCCAACAATCTTAAAGCGTTCGCGACGGTGGAACGACCTTTCGACATAGCTTGTGCCACCTCGGCTTGCGTCATGCGACGCCGCTCCATCAACCGACGGTATCCGTAAGCCTCTTCAATAGGATTCAAGTCGGATCTCTGGATGTTCTCGATCAGAGCAAGCTCGAGAGCCGTATCGTCGTCGGCATCTTTAATGCGCACGGGCACCGACTTAAGACCGATCGAGCGGCAAGCCTGCCATCTACGCTCGCCAGCAACGATCTGATACGTCCCATCCTCCATAGTGCGAACGAGAATAGGCTGAAGCAGGCCGTCTTTCTCGATTGAAGCGGCAAGCTCTTCGATTTCCTCGCGTTTGAAGTTAGTACGAGGTTGATCGGGATTCGGCTTAATATGGTCGATGGGAACTTCGTCGAGTTTTTTCTCGATAATTTCCTTGAAATCAAGCGGCTTGGACTCCGATGCCGGCTTCACCTCAACTGCGATGGGCGGGGCGACAGGTTCAGGTTGATACGTCGCATGAAGCGCTCGCTCATCGTTCGAGCCAGAACCGGTGTTGTAGATCTCGGTTTCATCAGCATCAATCTTCACGCGTTCACGCATCGGAGCGGGGAAGCCGGGCAGGTGCTTCAAACGTCCCGCCAAGAAGAGAGTTAAGGCCACGACCTAAGCCGCCTCTGCCTGTTTTAGCCACGACTAATCACTTCCTTAGCCAATTCAATATAGGAAATAGAGCCTTTACCACGAGGATCGTACTGAGTGATAGGCTGACCGTAGCTTGGCGCCTCAGAAAGCTTCACCGTACGAGGAATCAACGTATTGAACACGATTTTACCGAAATATGCTCTCACCTCATCAACAACCTGCCTTGAAAGCGTTGTACGGTTATCGTACATAGTGAGAAGCACGCCATAAATATCAAGGGATGGATTCAGGCGAGTTTTGACACGTTTCATCGATTCAAGAAGTTTTGTCACACCCTCCAGAGCGTAAAACTCGCACTGGATAGGGATGAGAAGCTTTTATCTGCCGCAACAAACGCATTGACGGTCAGCAAACCAAGCGACGGGGGCAATCGATGAGAATGTAATCGTATCTACCGCGCATAGAGCAGACAGCGTCTTTCAATCTGTTCTCGCGAGCCATTTCCGAGACAAGCTCAACTTCCGCACCAGCAAGATTGATGGTTGCGGAGCAACGTCGAGACCGGGACAGACGTCAGGAATGATGACGTTCTCGATCGGAACATCGTCAAGAAGAACGTCGTAAATGCAGTGGCTTACCGCTGCTTTCTCGATCCCCAAGCCACTCGACGCATTCCCTTGAGGGTCGAGGTCGACGAGAAGAACTTGCTTCCCCATCTCCAAGGGCTGCAGAGAGATTGATTGCGGTCGTCGACTTCCCGACGCCGCCTTTCTGGTTGATGATAGCGAGAATCTTAGTCTGACCGACAACGTGCTTGACGGGGGCTTTCTCAGAGTAGGATTTTATCGGACGGATCTCGACTGATCGGAGATCTCGGGGCAGCCTCTCGGATATGAACCTCTACAGATTCAATATCAATGGGCGCACGGGACGTATAAGTAGCCTCGTCATTCTTTTTTGATCGGAAGATTGACCAAAAGAAGCATCGCTTACCTGATTTCCATGCGGCTCGCTTTTATCTCTCTTTAAACCATCCAGAAAACCCACGAGTCCCTCCTTCTCAAACCCATCCGAGTATAGCAAAGCAACATCTGCGTTGTTTCACGTGAAACATATCATCAGCGAGGTTGGATCGGCTTCTTCTGAGCCAAACCTACCCGCCTGGGAAGTTTGATTTGAGAACGGCCGATTTTCTCAAAGACGATAAGCTCCCTGAAAGTCTCCCCGTCGCTCAAAGTAAAGCTTCGACGAGTTCTGTATTTCATGCCAACGAGGTGCTGCATAGCAAGAGCGGATTCAAGCTCCTCATCAGCCGTGCGTGCTTTGAAGCAGATAAGCTGACCATGTTTCTTCAAAGGGAGAAGCAAGCTCAAGAAGGAGTCGAGACGAGAAAGAGCTCGAGCAGTCAAAACCGAGAACTCAGCTTTTCCTCAATGCTGAGATCCTCGATTCTCCCTGCGTAAGTCGAAACCTGGTCAGAAAGACCAAGTTCAGCGATAACGGATTCGAGAGCTCTCATTTTCTTTTGAACGGAATCGACCAAAACCGTCTGACGACCCGATGCGATTGCAAGCGGAATACCGGAAAGCCACCCCGCTTCCCAAATCGCCATACAAACCCTCGGGGGCAGCGGACAACTCCGTCAAAGCAGAAAGGGAGTCTTCTATATGAAGGATCGAGCCTGCTCGAGCGAATCGATGCGAGTCAGGTTGATCCCTTGTTCGCCTCAAGAATAAGCTCTAGATAACGATCGAGCTGATCACGAGTCTGTTCGTCTAAATGGTCCATAAACTGCTTTCTAACATCGAGATATGAAGAAGGGAATCAAATCGGCGAAAACCGATAGACAAACATACTAACACCTACCGATTACTATATCAGGAACACATGACAAAGAGATAAAAGAACATGGCGGGGACCGATATCGTGAGTGCTGGAAGACAGTGGGACGAGTTGTCCAAAGATCACCCCCCGAGGTCATATCGAGCCGACATCAGGAAAAGGGAGATCACACCGTGTTGGTACCGGGAACACAGAGGAGACCGCGTTGCGCTGGCGTCGAGAACACAGAGGAGACCGCGTTGCGTCGGCATCGGGAATACAAGGGCAGATCGCATCTGTTGACATCAGGAAAAGGGAGATCATGCCGCGTCGGCATCGGGAGCACAGATGAGCTCACGTCGTGTCATCATCGGGAAAGCGAGATCAAAGGAAGAAGCTTCGTTCGATCAGGCAAAAACCGATTGATATCCAAGAGTCGGTGAGAACCGTTCAGATCACTTCAGATGAAGCAAGGTTAGCTAAAACTAAAAAGGCTCGTCCAAGGACGAGCCTTTAAAAACAAGACGAGGGGTACTACAGCGGAACAACGACAACGTGACGTGCGCTGCCTTCCCCTTCGGAAACCGTCGTGACGCGCACATCGTCGCGAAGGACAATGTGAACGATCCTGCGCTCGTAAGGCGTCATAGGGCGAAGCTTTAACCTTGTTTCCCGATGAAGCCGCACGATTCGCCGAAGAGCGAGCGATCGACTCGAGTTTCTCTCGTTGACGGTTCTTATACCCCTCGACATCGACGACAACGGGATAGCGGAACCCGATCGTTCTAACCGTAATGGCGGAAACGAGGAACTGAAGAGCATCGAGCGTTTTGCCGTGACGACCGATCAACACGGCAAGATCACCGCCGGTGATATCGAGGATCAATTCACCCTCATCACCTTCGTACTCGTCGATCGTCACGTCGCCGACGTTGAAGTACTTCAGGATGTCTTGTAGTACCGCAATCGCAGTGTCAGCGATCGTATCGAGCATCTCCTCGGAAACGACGCCGTCCTCTTCCTCGACAGCGGCTTCGTCGACGGTCGGCTCGAGATCCTCCACCTTAACATCTTCTGCCATCTTTCCTCCTTTATCCATGGGAGCGGATTCGGCTTCCATAAAAGCCGAATATATACAAAGGAGTGTTTCACGTGAAACACTCCTTTGATAACGAGGACGATAAGACTAGCGCTTCTTCTTCGGACGAGGCTTCTTGGCCTTACGGGTCACATTGACCTCGACGGGCTTCACCTCGAGAGCCTCCTCGGCAACAAGTTTCGCATCCTGCTTGCGGCAAAGATGCATCGAATACTGGTTCTGGGCAACGCCGATAAGGGAGGACGCACCCCAGAACAGAAGAACGCCAGCCGGTGAGCTCCAGGAAATCCAAAGCATGAAAAGCGACATGATAGCGGCCATGATGAGCATTTGGTTCTTCTGAGCGTTGTTCTCGCTCTTCATTTGCTGCATAACCATGGGCAAGAACGTTGCACCCGCAAAAATCACCATCAAGATGAGGTAAGGCACGAACGTGCCGAACCCGAGGGAGAAAGCTCCCGCAGGAGTCTGAACAAGGTCGGGAACAAGGCCGTAGAAAGCATAGTTCTGAACCTCGGCACGATTGCCCATCTCACGCAAAACCTGGAACAGAGCGATGAAGATAGGCATCTGGAGCAGCATAGGAACACAGCCCGCCAGAGGATTGAATTTAGCCTCGGCGTAAAGCTTCTGCATCTCTTGGCTCTGGCGAACCTGATCGCCGGCGAATCGCTCCTGGATCTTGGCGATCTGAGGCTGAATCTTCTGCATCTTGAAATTGGACTTCGCCTGTTTATGCATAATAGGCGCGACAATGATGCGGAAGATCACCGTGACGATGATGATCGCCAGACCCCAGTCACCGCAGAAGCTGTAGAAGAACTCGATAACGTTAAATATCCAGTCCTTGAAAACATCCCACATGTTTTATTTTCCCTTCACCAACCCCGAGGGCGTCTTACGGTACGGGATCGTATCCGTAGGACCGCCGGGCGACACTTCGCCAAACGCTTGAGCGTCAGCACAAAACCCTTTCGAAAGCCATAGCGCTTGAAGGCGATAAGGCCGTATTCGGAGCACGTGGGCACGAAGCGGCAGCAGGCAGGAAACAACGGAGATATCGCAGCGCGATAAAACATGATCAAACCGATTGCCACCCACGTGGGAAGCCGCTTGATCGCGTTTATCACCTTAGATATCAAACGTGTCCTCCGTCTCTCAACGAAGACCTGCTGAGCGCCTTGTCACACGCGTTAAGCACTTTACTATAAGAAACACCCGCGATGGATGACTTCGCGAGAAATATTACGTCGTAACCTCCCAGGGACCGCCGAGGTCTTTGCAGAGCGCCCGCATGCGTCGCTTGGCTCTGTTGCGCCACACGGCGTTTCCGAGTTTTTTCCGCAATAAAAGCAACACGACCCTCACGGTCGTGTTGCTTCATCCCCACGTTGTTCTCTGCTCTCACTCGACTTCCCACGATGAACGTGAGATACGGAGTCTTCAGACGTTTGCCTTCGGAGAACAGGTCGGAAATGTCGGCGCTGGATTTAATAGTCTCAACGTGAATTCCCATTACACGCAGAGACGCTTTATGTCCCTTTGCGCGACGGGCACGAAGCACTGCACGACCACCCTTGGTGGACATGCGAGCACGAAAGCCATGGCACTTCGCGCGCTTGCGATTGTTCGGTTGGTAGGTGCGTTTCATCTTCCATTCCCTTTCATTATCAAAGAGTAACCTCGAAAGTATATATCACTTAAAAGCCCATATCAACACCGCATTTTGAGAGATTCATGCGAAATCGAAGAAATGACCATGATTGAAACGAGGGCGAAATCGGACGGACGAGGCGCAGTTCCTGTAGAAGCGAGAACTCGGGGTTAGCTGCATCAGGGAGGCAGTCAGCTAGAGGTGAGCCTTCCAGGTTGCGGAAAGCCAGCCGAAGGCCTTATTGAAGAAACATATTCCTTTAATATAAATCAAAGGTAATAGTAACAATAAGGTCGGTGGAAACGCTGATAAGTCTCATTTTGCCTGGTCAAGCGTATTTTCCGGTCACAATCCAACGTTGAGGAGTTGTGACCGTCATCCACAGAGGCGCCTGAGGCGAGACCCGAGGTTGTCTACCGCCGATGTGGACTGATCAGACGGTTGTGCTCCGAGTGTCCACGGTTATCCTCTCGGTTATCCACAGGCTAGAGCTCGCGAATGATCTGCTTGAGCGTCTCGATCTCCTCCTGCACCTCGCGGCTGCCCTTCATCATATCCTCGACGGTTTGCAACCGAATGCATCGCCGTGCTGTGGTCGCGATTGAACTTCTTCCCGATGTCGTTGAAGGGAGGTCGAGCAGTTGACGGCAGAGGTAGATGGCGATTTGCCTTGGGTAGACGATGTTCCTCGCGCGCTTGGGGCCGATGAGGTCGCTGTGCTTCACCTTGAAGAAGCTCTCGACCTCCTTCTGGATGTCCTCAACGGTGAGATTCTTCGAAGTTCCGCCGGAAAAATGGTTTTCAAGCAGCGTGCGGACATCGGAGATGGTGAGGTCGGGCTGATTGAAGAACGTCATTTGGTAAATCACCTTGGTGACGGCGCTTTTCAGCTCTCGTATGTTGGAGCTCGAGTTTTCCGCTATGTACATCTGAATATCCTCGGGGATGACGAAGTGCTCCCCCCTTCGGCGTTGCGGTACTCGTTGATGAAGCTCTTCACGATGCCGAGCTTCGTCTCGATCTCGGGAGGTTGGATGTCGATGGTTCCGCCCTGGTTGAACCGAGAATGGTAGCGCTCGTCGATGTCGATGTTTTTCGGCGCTCGGTCGGCCGAGAGAACGATCTGCTTCCCCTGGCTGGTGAGCTTGTTGAAGATCTGGAACACGATGTCGAGCGTTTGCTTCTTGCCTTGGAGGTATTGGATGTCATCGATGAGGAGGACGTCGGCTTCCTCGTAGCGCGTTTTGAAGTTCGGTAGCTCGACTTTTCCTTATCGTGCGCTGCGCTTGCGTCCATGTAGTCGGACAAAAGCTCGGCCGAGTCGACGTAGACCGTTCTGAGGTGCGGCTGCGTCTCGCAGATGTAGTTTTGTATGGCCCTCATGAGGGGTGGGTTTTCCCCAAGCCGCTCTTCCCGTAAATGAACAGGGGGTTAAGCGGCGTCTTTCAGGCATCTCGGCGACGTCGACCGCCATGGAATAGGCCATGCGGTTTGAGTCGCCGATGACGAAGTTCTCGAACGTGAGCGTGGAGGTGGGGTGATCGCCCGATCCCGTGCTTGCGTTGCTCCTCGTGCCGTTTCCCGCGGTCTCTTGGGAGGGCGCGCTTCGATCGATGTAGTGGTCGAAGGAGGGTCGCTCATACCGTAGGGGTGCTCGAAACCCGCCGCGCCGCGCTGCCTTCTTCGATATCGTGCGGGACTGCTCCCGCTGAGACGTTGGTCGTGCCGATCGAGGGGTAGGGGGCCTGATGGGTCGACTGCATGCCGAATTCGCCCCCGCCGGGAAACCGCCCCTGATAGGAGGCGTCTTGCTGGACCTCGGGAGCGTTGGCGTAAAAGCTCGAACCGTCGATGCCTTGCCCTGCTGCGGGTTGAACCCGGGCTGGGCTCCGCCGTTGCCCGCCCAGCTTTGCGCCTGGGGGTTGCGCCGGGGATCTGGGCGTCTTGATGCGGCGTCGCAGCTTGCGGCGTTGCGACTTGTTGCGGGGACCCCTTGCATCGCCGTCGCGTTTTTGAGCGGCGGCGTGCTGCTGGTAGGGGTTTTGCACCGGGTTGTCGTAGAACGCCGCCTGCTGAGCGACGTCGTGCGGGAGGCTTGGTTTTGGGGCGCTGCGTATTGAACGGACTGTTGATTCATCGGCTGCATGGCGGGAGCCTGCGCGCAGGGGGGTTGTGTCAACCTCGATGATGACGGTGAAGGGAGGCCGTACGTGTCCTGAAGGGCGCGTCTGATGACCTCGACGTAGTGCCGCTCGATCCATGTCTTGATGAAATCGTTATCGGCGGTGAGCATGAGGAACCCCTCGCTCATGGCCTGAGGCTCCAAACGGGAGAAGAAGGCGTTGATTTGAGAGGCGTCGATGCCCTCGTACTCCTTCACCTTGCTGCAGATGGCTGCCCAGTTTTCGATAAGTGCTCCGCTGTCCATGATCGGTTTCCTTCTCCTGTGCAAGACCGCCGCCTCATCGAAGCGGCGGGGTTTACGAATTGAAATCGCTCGGCTTTCGAGGGTCTTTACAGGCAGCTCGCGACTTCGCGTCCAAGCTGTGTGAGCAGGCGTTTCTGCCCCGTGGTGGTTTCGACCAGCCCGGCTTCCTCGAGTTTTCTCAGCGCGACGTAAGTGCTCGAGGTAGGAGCGTCCGTCAGCTTCGAAAGGTCGGTCACGCCGAGTGCGCCTTCATGAAGAAGGATGGGGAGAAAGTCGCGTTCCCTTTGGGAGAGCGACGCTATGGACATCTGAACCCGTGCAGCCTCGTAGCCGTCGTACGGGTTCGCGCCGTAAGGGCTCCGCCGTACGAGGGTTGCTGATAGGAGGGTTGATGCCGGGTTGGGGCATCGCCGCGGCGGGGTACCCTTGGGGGATCGCGCCGAAGGCGTTTACGGGCGGGTTGCTGCGGCGCTCCGGCTCCCATGGCGGGGGTAAGCGCCGACAGGGGAGGGCGGTGCCGGTTGCGCATAGGCGGCGCGGGTTGAAGGTGCGTCGGGTGGGGTCCGCCCTGCATCATGGGCGCGTAAGCTCCCGCGTCGGCAAACGCGCCGGGAACGGGTCGCCGTAGACCCCCGCCTGCGCACGGTTCGCCTCGGCTGCGAGGCTCTTTTGGTATTCGGCTTCCGCAGCCTGCTCGTCGAACGGGGAATTCCTCCTCCTCGTCCTTGACGCGCGCTTGGGATCGACGCTGATGGTGACGACGGATCCCGATCCCATGTTGTCTTCGATGCTTATGGTTCCGTGCGAGAACTCAAGGTACTCCTTGACGATGGGGGAGTCCCGAGCCGACGCCGCGGATGTAGCCTTTCATCGGTTCGGTCGCTGAAAGAATCCCGGGAGCTGGGCTTTGTCCTTGAAGTTGATTCCCGGTCCCTGATCGGCGAAGCGGATGGTGTTGCCGTGGTCGAGGATGGAGACGATGATCTCCTTGAACCGGGCGTGGATGAAGTTCTCCGAAACCTCCCTCACGACGGTGTAGGGGATGGTTCCGCCCGCCTGGCGCGCCTGCTCGTAGATTTGCGCCGCAAGGCCGTCGATGTAAGCGCCTGTTTCTGCGGGTTGGATTTCGGTGACGCGCGGAGCGCTCCGCAGGTCGTCGTAAAGCGCGATGCGGGCGACGGCGGTGACGAACGAGTAGTCAGCGGAAACGCTTTCCTCTGGAGGCTCGTCGTTGTAGGCGTCGGTTGTAGGGGGCAGTTTGATCCACGGTTATGCTCCATCATGTTGCTGCGTTTAAAGGATTCAGGATTATTCACCGACATTTTAACTATTTTCACGGCCTTAAATCCACCTGTACGGGCTTTTATCGACGGAAGACAAGAGTTTTCAACATCTTTCAACAAAATGTGAATATCGATCGTTAAATGACGTGGGTTTTTCAGACTTGTCAACAATTTATTCAAGAAAAGTGGATAAGTATGGAGAAGATTGAAAATATCTGGTGGAAAACGATCGCATAATGTTGAGAATGAAGCTGAAATTGCCTTGACTTTTACGGGAAAAGCGTTTTCGCAGGTTGAAAGCACACGCTGATGCGCATGCGTCAAAGGGAGGGGGATGACGGCTCCTTCGCGGTGAACCTGTACGGGGAAAGTTATGAACACCAGAGAAATACCAGCTCAAAGCGGTAAAATTGAGTGAAATCCCAATATTGTCGAAAAGTAATCAACCATAGGCCCTCTGTGCCTCGAATGCGTTTTTACTGGGGTTTTGCAGGTGAAATGCTCAAAATGGTGAAAACTGAGCAAAGTTATCCACACTTTCCACAAGCTAGGTTGAACACGTGGTGGATAACTTGATCTTATTCAAGACGTTCTGAATGCTTGATTCACGTTGAATCATGTGAATTCACTCTTGAAAAAGCGATTTATCCTCCATATGGAAAACAACGCCGCCCGATGCGAGGCGCTATAATGGCGCCCGACGTGTTTATCCCCATTTTTCAATACACTAAGACCTACGGGAGCCCATATGAAATTCAGCATCAACAAAAGCGAACTGCAAAACGCCATATCCATCGTGTTGAAAGGTGTTTCCACTCGCTCGACGCTCCCCGTGCTTTCAGGCATCCTCATCGAAGCCGTCGGCGACAAGATCATCCTTCAAGCGACGGACCTCGAGCTGTCCATCAATATTCCGCGGCGGCGCTTGTCGAGGAGAGCGGCAAGTCGGTCTTGCGGGAAAGCTTTTCTCCGACATCGTGAAGAACCTTCCCGACGCATCGGTTCACGTCGAGGCTCAAGACGAGCGGGCGTTCATAACCTGCGACGCGTCATCCTTCTCGCTGAAGGCTCTGAACTACGAGGATTTCCCGGATTCCCCTCGGTTGACGTGCATCAGCGCATCGGATCCCCTTCGCTCAGTTTTCGAGTATGGTCAAACGCGTGTCTCGCGTGGTTTCGAAGGACGCCAGCCGCGCCATCCTCACCGGGGTCCTGGTGACGCTCGAGGCGGGCCAGCTGCGCATGGTCGCCACCGACTCGTATCGCCTCGCAGTCACCGAAGCGTCCATGCCCGCCGCGACGGCGGATGAGTTCCAGGCCGTCATCTCGGGATCGTTCCTTTCCGAGATCGCATCTCTTCCGAAGACGGGTCGCCCGTCACCATCGCGCTTGCCGACAATCAGATTCTCGTGACGTGCGAGGACACGGTGTTCATCAACCGAAGGATCGGGGAACTTCCCGAATTACAAGCAGTTGATCCCCGAGAGCTACGCGACGCGTGCCCTCATCGACGTCGATCGACTTGTTGCGGGCGTGAAGCGCGCCTCCCTGCTCGGCTCGTCGACCTCTCGGTGAAGCTCGATCTGAACATGGCCTCTCAGACGGTTCAGCTGTCCGCAGCGTCTCAAGACGTCGGATCGGCGCAGGAGACGCTTCCGTGCGAGATCGAAGGCGAGGACGTCGAGATCGCCTTCAACTACGCTTATGTGCTCGAAGGCCTTTCGTCGGTTGCAGGCGACAAAGGTTTACCTCGAGGTTCAGTCTTCGCTCAAGCCCGGCATCTTCCGTGCGGTCGCCCCTGAGAACTACCTGTACCTGGTCATGCCCGTTCGGGTTTCCTAAGGCAGCTCGCATGGTCGAATCGGCGGGTTCGCGGAAAGGGCGGGCCCGATGACGCTGCACCTGACGCGCATTCGGTTGCGAGACTTCAGATCGTACGAGTCGTTCGATCTGAAAGGCATCGGCGGGTTGACCGTTTTCGTCGGGCCGAACGCCATCGGCAAGACCAATATCGTCGAGGGCGTTCAGCTTATGACGGCGTTGACTTCGTTTCGGCATGCGACCATCGATCAGATGGTTCGCCGCGGCGCGCCCCCGCGCGATGATCGACGCGACGGTGGAAGACGATCGCCGGCTGCTCGATCTGTCTTTGACGATGGAGGACCACGCTCGTCGGTACAAGCTGAACGGCAAAGCGAAGCGACCTGCGGATTTGCGCGGCATGGTTCCGTCCATCGTCTTCACGCCTGACGACCTTGATTTGGTGAAGGGGTCGGCGGGGACCCGTCGACGCGCCGTCGACGCTCTCGGTTCTCAGGTGAACGCGAACTATGACGTGATAGTCCGAGATTACGAACGTGTGCTGAGGCATAAGAACAGGCTTCTCAAAGACGAAGCGTCGGAGGCGCTGATCGACAGCATCGACGAGATGCTCGTGACATGTGGCGCCCAGCTGACGTGCTATCGTCGCGCGCTGCTCGACAGGCTCGTTCCCCACATGGTGGAATCGTACAGGGGGATATCGGGAGGCAGGGAGAACTTGTCGTGCCTGTTCGTTCCCTCGTGGAGGTCCGACGGGTCGTCTGCGTTCGGGGATCCCGACGACGCTTCCCTTTCGCGCGATGCGGCGCGCGAAGCGTTGTCCTGCGCGTTGCGCGAGAGGCGGGCCGAGGCGCTCGCGCAGGCGGGCGCTCGCAGGACCCCACGCCGACGTCGTCTCCTTCGCCCTCGACGGCATGGATGCCAGCTGCTTCGGGAGCCAGGGTCAGCAGCGATCCATCGTGCTGTCCTACAAGATCGCCGAGGCGTGCATCGTCGAGGAGGTTCTCGGGTGAAGCCCTTGCTGCTGCTCGATGATGTGATGAGCGAGCTCGACGGCGCACGACGCGAGGCGTTGGTCTCGTTCATCGCGAAGGACGTTCAAACCATCGTCACCACGGCGAATCTGGCCTATTTCGACGCTTCCATGCTGTCTCGTGCCGATGTCGTGGAACTTCCGATTCCCGAATCGGGCGTTTGAGGCTTTGTTTCGCCTGAAATTCATATCAAGACTACATAAAGCAACTAAATATGTTAAACCATGCTTTAAAACGGCTCATATCAGCCCATGAGAGGCGTTTTATTTTTATCAGTATGCGAGGATGCTATAATAAAGCGCTATGCGTTCCGTTCGGGACGCTTCTTTCATGCTCAGAGGAAGAAGGAGTGTAAGTGGCAAAAGAAAACTCAAGCCATTACAACGAGGGTGACATTCGCGTACTCGAAGGTCTCGAGGCCGTTCGTAAGCGCCCGGGCATGTATATCGGCTCAACCGGTCCCCGCGGCTTACATCATCTCGACAACGGGCGCGGCATCCCCGTCGACGAGCACCCTGTTAAAAAGATCCCGACGCTCGAGGTCGTCATGACGATCTTGCACGCCGGCGGTAAGTTCGATAACTCGGCCTATAAGGTTTCGGGCGGCCTGCACGGCGTAGGCATCTCCGTCGTCAACGCACTGTCCAAGCGCGTGGTCGTTCAGGTTCGTCGCGACGGCAACACCTACGAGATGGAGTTCTCGCGCGGCAAGACCGTCAAGAAGATGGAGGTCGTGGGCACCTCGGATTCGACGGGCACCACCGTCACCTTCTGGCCCGACGACGAGATCTTCGAGACCTGCATCTACGATTTCGATACGCTGCACAACCGTCTGCAGGAGACGGCGTTCCTCAATAAGAACCTCAAAATCGTGCTGACCGACGAGCGCGAGGCGACTCCCCATGTGGAGGAGTTTTGCTACGAGGGCGGCATCATCGACTTCGTCAAGTTCCTCAACGAGGGCAAGGACGTC
>VOFH01001260.1_pt1 | contig 46000 bp, 63 predicted proteins | sample 5384091 | NCBI WGS metagenome assembly VOFH01 (sample SAMN12384727, study PRJNA508395) | human gut metagenome | isolation source: healthy gut G | host: Homo sapiens
TGATCAAGGATTATAAGACATTGAAGATGATCGATGCTCAGGGAAATGCTGTTGATCTGGATATGCCGGAGACTTCAAATGTTCTTCAGTATTTCACGGAAGACGGTACAAAGATTTCTGTTCGTCCGTCGGGTACAGAACCGAAAATCAAGTTCTATATCGAGGTGAAGGGCGAAATGGTTGCCCGAAATGCTACGCCAGTGCTGATGCTGAAGCAGAAGAAAAAGTGGTGGCGGTACGGTCACCTCGGCATCTGGAGAAAGATAAACTGCTGTAAGGCAGAAGGAAAGGTGTGTAATCCTGCGAAGGGTTGCACCTTTTTTGTTTTTTATCCGTTAGCGTGGACATTCTTTTCCGTTTTAAGGTTCTTTTCTTTCTTTAAGTCAACTCTGAAATCATTCTCTGTTAAATGCCGTTTTTATATGCAACGTATAAACCTAACCTAAACCTTAGTAATATCCATCAGGATGATAAAAGGGATTTGGCAATTAGTGGCGTAAGAGCGTTTTCAATAGTGAAAGCATCGGTTGAGATAAATTGCTACTATCCTCTTTTTTTTCTGATGGATATATTTTAAATTACTTGATGAAGGTCGAATGACCGGGAGATGAGAAAATATACAGATTGCAGGTTGCATGCTAATTGGTTGATGTGAATGAGAGTCGTTTCATTCGTAGTTGTTCGTTTGTTGAATGCATGTCCTCCGCAATCTGTTTTTATTTGAATGATTTCCGTCTTTTAATTATTGCTTAGCCACCAGTCTATCATTTTTCGTGCTATGCTCAGTTTTCGTGGAATTTCCGGCATATTTTCTTTTGAATAGAATGCTCCGGCACTGAGCTCGTCTTTCTGTAACTTGATTTCCCACTTTCATAATCAGCAATGAAGCCTACCATCAGTCCGCTGGGATAGGGCCAGGGCTGGTTGCCGAAATAAGTGATGTTCTTCACTCGTAATCCGGTTTTCTTCCATCACTTCGCGTTGTACACACATTGTTCCAGAGTTTCTCCTGCTTCGAAACCGGCTACCAAACCATAGAATGTTCCGCGAAATTGCGGGCATGTACCAGCAAGATTTCTTCCCCGCGGCGTATTAGTACAATGATAGCGGTAGAAATAGGTGGATATATTTCGTAAGCACACGAAGGGCAACCTTTTTCATGATAGGGTCTTATGTTCCGTAGGCATACCACACGCAAGGACAAAACGGCTATGCTGATCCCAATACAGTATCTGATATGCTTTTCCGGCTTAGCTTTTATATTCGTCCAGAGGATGTATTCGTGCAAGGAACCCCGGAGGTTGACCATAACCCATTCTTCGTTTACCAGTAACGAGCTGTTCAATGGCGAATGCATGTACCATTTCATCCGTGGGGCAGAAAGACTTCATGGATCAGTACTACCTGAGCCGGGGCCAACGGTGGTTCTGTACCATAAGGTACACTGTATTTAATCTCTCCTTTTTCTGTTTCTCTTTTTCAGCAACAGTTGGTCTTAAAAAGATGAAACCACTGCGTAGGGCCCTGTTTTTACTATTCTTCATTCCTGATAAAATATCTGTTTAAAAGATTATATATTAGCTATATTTTTTCAATACAGCCATTAATTTAGCCCGGTCTATGGGTTTAACAAGATACTCGTTGCATCCTGCATCCATAGCAGTTAGGCGGTCATTCTCAAAAACGTGTGCAGTTAATGCTATAATGGGTAATTCTGCATTGAATTTTACGGATTTCAGCTGTAGCTGTCAGTCCGTCCATAACAGGCATCTTCATATCCATGAGCAGATCTACGTGACGTTTATGTAGTATTTCTATGGCTTCCCTGACCGTTGGCGGCATGCACCAGATTAAAACGTTTCCGCAAACAAAGCTGACACTAACTGGTAATTGCTTTGAATATCCTCGGCAACCAGGATTGTTTTACGTCCGGGAGTATTGCTTGACGAGGTTCCGGCAACTATATCTTTTTATCTGATGAGGTTACCCTTTCTGCTCTTTGCTGAGTAATTTCGGATGGTATTTCCACTTCACAAGGTAACAGTGCCCAGAACAATGAGCCTTTACCGTATTCTGATTCAAATCTACATTACCTCCCATTGTTTCCGCAATTGCTTTTACAACAGATAGTCCCAAACCTGTACCCCTGTGCAAATTCGTCTAATTTCTCAAACCGGTGGAATACTTTGTTTTTTTTTTCGTCCGGTATGCCGATTCCCGAATCTTTACATAAAATAGATTCTCTCTGTATTCATAGCCCATTTCAATAGTTCCTTCCGTGGTATATTTAATGGCGTTGGTTACATAGTTGGTAATGATTTGTGCAACGCGATTACGGTCGAGAGTAACTAAACAGTGTTGGTAAGGATTGACAGCTACTATTTGTATTTTGGGGTTTGTGGCCTTTGCTTCATAGAAGCAAACATGGAGTTGAAATAGTCCGTCAGGTCGAATTCTTCATATTTCAATTCTACAGAGCCGGCTTCCAGTTTGGACAAATCAAGAATATCGCTGATCAATTTCAGTAACATTTCATTGTTATTATTAATAATCTGCATGTAATCCTCCTTCTCTTCATCGCTTGCATACATCATCAGTCCGGAGAAACCGACGATGGCATTCAGCGGGGTACGGATTTCATGACTCATGTTAGCTAAGAAAGCGGATTTGAGTTTGTCTGATTGTTCAGCATGCATCTTTGCTATCTGCAATTCCTTAATCATCTCTTCACGTTCGGTCACATCGTCTACACGGATGACAATGCCATCAGCTGTACCGTCTTCAAGAAAACTGGAGTTCCATATACTTCGACGACGTGTGCATTATCAAGTTTAAATTTGATGAGTTCTGTCTGACGGGATTGGAAAGCACGTGATAATATACACTCCTCGCACGGTGAAGTTCGGTTGTGGGCACTTTTTATAGCAAAGTTCACCTTGCTTGTAGGCTTCGAAAGACAAGCTTTTTGAGCAGGAGGAGACATTTTTCCCACTGTACGCGATAGTCTCGGGTGATGTATGCTAAGCCGGAATTGGTATTGTTGAGTACTAATTCATTCAAGGTAACCAATTTTTTCAGTTCTTCTTTATTTTTTGAGTAATGTCAGTTCTGCTTGTTTGTGTGCATCTATGCAGATGGTCATGCCAAACATATATTTATAGGGAGCATCATTCAGGGTGCTTGTTTCCAGCATGCCACGGGTTTGCCACCATTGATAAACTCCGTTACCGTTTAAATCGAGTTGGTATTCCAATTCCCAAATACCATTATCCTGTTCAACAACGGCTTGCAGGGAATCATGGAATTTTTGTTTGTCATCAGGATGCACACAACTCAGAAATTTTTCCACCGAACAGATCTCAGAAGCCTTTTTGGTAACTTCATTGAACCCTTCGCCAAAACTTATCCTGTTTTTGTCCGGTTCAAAGAACCAAGTAAAGGCATTCATAGCTCCCAGAGTGATTGAAAGAATCTGTGCGCGACGTTTAAGTTCATTTTGCAGACTTTGATCCCAACGGGTATTCAGTAGTAAACGTTTTCCATCATCTTCGATAACGCTCTTGCGCACGATTGTATCATAACTGCGCCCGTCTTTCAGGTTTACACGCTCTAGTCCCAGATAAGGACTACCGGTATTGAAGACCTCAAGATCTGTTTTTGAATACGTGCCACTTGTTCTTCATCCATGACATCGTATGTTGTCGTATCTTCGCTCGTACCGAACATACGTTTACTTTCTTCATTGCAGAATATATAACGGAAGTTATCTTCTACATCTTTTTATATGGATGGAGAGCGGAATATTATTCAATATCTTATCCAGAAGCTGCTTCTTTTATGGATATCTGTATTGTTTTTTGCGAGTACCCACGTATTTAAGTACCTGTCCGCTTTCGCTATAAGAGGTAGGGGAGCCGTTGACGAAGCAATATTGCCATTCGGAAGAACCGAATAACTTGATGCGTCCTTCGAATGTGAACGAGAAGTCTTCACCGCTATTCATTCTCTGCATGATGCTGACCATTTCTTTACGGTCTTCAGGATGAATCGTTTCTAAATAAAGATCTATTGACAGGGGACGTGATTTATCATACCCGTTCAGAGGCTCATTGTCACTAAAGAATAGCCGGGAGTTGACATCAAACTCCCAAAGCATGATATCTGCTGTTTTTATGGCTATCTCTGTCTTCAGACGGCTTTGGCGGAGCATTTCTTCTTTCTCCAAAGACTCTGTGATATCTTCCATGATGATAACATAACTTGCCAATTCTCCGTTTGGGTTACGAATGGGTTGCCCATTACATTCCAGGTGACGAATGCCGGTATATACGGTAGTGATGTAACCGTCTACTTTTCAAAATCATACGGAAAGGAGGTGAATATGGGTAATCCTGCTTTTATTGCATTTTTAATTTCGTCGGTCACTACCGGACTGTCGTATATGTTTGGATGACTTTCTGCCATCTCCTCCATATCTGTCCCAAATATGCGGCAGAAACGTTCGTTGAAATACAATATCTTTCCTTCAGCGTTGTAGACAGCTACTGCTACCGGAAGTGAGTTGAGGATAGTCATGCTCTGGTTATAAAGACTATCATATTGCTGCTGTAGTTTAACATGTTCGGCAATATCGTTTGCTAGTGAGTGCTTCTGTTCTTTTTCCATGCGTTTGAGCTGTTATTTGTCTAAGTTCGTAAATACACACATAAAGATGCATTTATACAAGTAAAAAAATACTGGCTAAGGATTCTTAATTGAGAAAGGCTATGCATGCCGCTGCGTTAGCTGCATGAATCATTCTACAACGGATAAATCCGTCTTGTATAAACAAATGCTGCATGATGACATGCTGCATAGCTGAATTGGAAAGCTGGCTGAGACGATTTTCTATCATACTCTGTTGCTATTACTTGAAATAATTTATTTCAAGGCGCAAACATATATAAAAAAAATCATTTTCAGTCTTTCTCTCAGCAGAAAAAACGAAGATTATCGTGATATTTTTGGTATGCAATCCTGGGCGTCCCATTTGAGACATAAACCGTCCCACAACGGATAAATTCGTTTCGCGCAAGGAGATTTTGCATGATGATATTGTCTTTATGTGTGTCCGCACGTAAGCTTGAATATTGCTTGGTGCACCAATTTAAACAGATATCGCCAATGCCTTTGTAACTTCCGTCGGAAGCGATACGGTGAATCACATAATAGGGATCATCATTCAGCCAGGCTCCATCTTCGATAATGGAATAAAAGGGTCGGGACTCGGAACAAAACAAAATGTTCCGACGATTTTTCCGTGTTCATCTTCGCATGCGTAGCAATGTCCGTCGGTGATTTCTTTGGCAATCAGTTCACGCTGCGGGTAGCCGTTGATCCACTGGTTTCCGTTTCCTACGGATGCCATAAACTTGCGGGCATGATCGAATATCTCCATCAGGCGGTCTAAGTCAGAAAGTTGGCTGGGACGAATTTGTATCATATCTGTAAACCTGTTAAGTTGCTTAATTCTGGAATACAAATGTACATTATTATTTTTTATATTATCCTTTTCTTTTCCTTTCATTAGAAATTCTTCAAAGAATGTATCGCGGTAGCTGTTGCCTATGGCAATCTCATAATTGCCTATATAGATGTCATTGTTATCAAATGAATCGATGTGACGGGTATTGACGATATAGGACTTGTTTACACGGAGGAACAGATCCTGGGGCAAGAGCTCGGAGATGCCTTTCATATTCATACGGGTTATGATGCGCTGCTCCGGTAATTGAAGGATTACATAGTCTTTCAATCCTTCGATGAAGAGAATATCGGCATAGTTTACTTTGAAATATTTCCGTTCGGACTTGACAAAGAAATACTCGGAAGATACATTGGCTTCAATAGCCTCTTTCTCTTCTTTCATCAATAAGGAATGATAGGAGAGAGCCTTCTGTACAGCTTTCTGGAAACGTTCTGTTTCTATCGGCTTGACCAGATAGTCGATGGCATCGACTTCATAACTATCAGTGCATATTCCGTATAAGCAGTGGTGAAGATGATAAGTGTTCGTTTGGAGACAGTATGTGCGAACTCTATGCCGGTGATACCGGGCATCTGGATATCCAGAAAGATCAGGTCGACAGAATGTTCTTCCATAAACCGTGCGGCGGACACTGCATTGTTGAACATGCTCAGTAAGCAGAGCTGTTTATTTTCTTCTACCAGCATTTCCATAGCCTCGCGTGCCAGGGGTTCATCATCTATTATAATACAATTCATAAGTTCAGCTTTAAATTTACTACATATTTGTTTGCTGTTTCGGACACTTCCAGCAAATAGCGACCGATATATAAGAGTTCGAGCCGACGTCGGATGTTTGTTAGGCCGATTCCGCCTACACGGCTCTTGCCTGTTGCTATGGCAGGCTTGGGTTTTCACACAGGAATTCCAATTGATTATCATCAACTTTGAAGAAAAGGTGAACGTATGACGGATGTTCACTATCGAAATTATGCTTCACTGCATTCTCTACAAAAGGAATGAATAGCAAAGCCGGCAATTGTATGCCATCGATATTACCTTCCTCTGTAATATTGTAGTCAAAGTGGTCACGCCGTACTTTCTCCAGATTCAGATAATCGTTCAGGAAATGGATATCGGAACGAGAGGTACATGTTCGCGGAAGTTATCATTCATCTGGTAACGCAATAAATCTTCAAGCTTGAATAATACTTTAGATGCTTCTGCGGGATTTTTCGAATGAGTACATTAGCATTATTCAGCATATTGAATAAGAAGTGAGGATTTATCTGGTTTTTGAGAAACTTCAATTCAGAATGCAGAGTGGCAGATTGGATCTCATCTACACGCTGGTTATAGAGTATCCAGTGACGGAGTAGGAGTATGGCGGACATTCCAGCTACGGTAAATCCCATGGCTAATACTCCTGATATGGCATTTACCACGATAGGCAACAGACCGTTATCGGATGAGGGAACAGAAATATCTATGGTGAAAATTTGGAATATGGCTACAGCTATAATGACTATCAGACTAACTCCGGATACACCGAGGGCATATATCAACAGGCGATTTTTCAGCAGGAAGCGAGGGAATAGCCAATAAAGATTGATATAGAAAACTGCATCGATGGAAATAAAATAGATGGCCCATCCCAGCAATCTTTGAGGAAGCTGAGTGGTCGCATGGGGACATCCAAAGTATGTTTACTGTAATCATAAATACCACGAATTGCAGAAACAGATGCCTTGCCGTCCGATAACGTGGAGCAAGCAGGAAATTGGTAAAACGGTTATTGATCATTTTCCACCTCCTTTCAATTCAAGCTGAATGTTTTGGCCGGTTAATTCCAGCCGGTAGTTCTCTCCGTATTGCAAATCAAGACGTTGCCGAATTTTATTTAATTCCTGTTCCTGTTCCAGGCAAGGTATGGATACCTGGCAGTTGAACTGAATATTCTCATCTTCTGCGTGCAGATGGATGTCAATGGATGCAGGATGTTCTTCCTGTGTTTCGATTTGTTTTACGGTGTACTGTATAAAGGGATGAAAAGCAATGGGAATACAAAAGTGCGTCCTGTCTCTCCCGATGCGTTCATGTGGAAATCAAATTTGCCGGAGACAAGTTGTTCCAGTTCCAAATAATTGGTGAGGAATTTGATTTCTGTATGTAACAGCACTTTTTCCCGGTTACAGTCATACAACTGATACCGGAGTATCTGGCTCAGTTTCATTAACATTTTCGAAGCCTTTCCCGGATTTACCAATGCCTGCTCTCCTGAATAGTGGAGTACCCGGAATAACATGGAAGGACTAATTTGCTCTTTCAGATGTTCTATTTCAGACTGCAACCTGATTTTTCCAATTGCATCACTCGTTGGTTTTCCAGTATCCAAAGCCGCAGCAAGACAGTCATGCCACCGCCCATGATACTGAGGAGCGTTAATGGGAAAAGAGGAAAGATAGTCCATCACAAATGCCACTTTAGAGTATCCGACATAAATGTTAGGAACTGAAAAGATCTCGGATACAATATATTCCTGTGTAGCTTGAAAGATAAAAACTACGATTAAAGCGGTTGAGAGGGAAAGAATATATGTCAGATATCTTTGTTTGAGCAAGTAACGGGGTACCAGATAGAGCAAATTGAAATAGAAAAATGGAACCATAGAGCAGAAACATATTGAAGATAAGAAGATAGGTCCACTTCCCCAACATCTCTATATAGCCCTGACAACTGAATAATACCAGATTACAGGCTATGACAAGCAGTGCCACGATGACAGTGATATGTCTGGCTACCCGGAAGCGCGAACTGACGAGGAAGCGGTATAGAAAAAGAATTATCATTGCCTATAATAGGTATTACTTTCATGGAAGTATCTTTCATTTGAGGTGACGAAGATAGAATAAATTCATATAAAACACTGGATTATCCTAAATTAAAACTCTATTTTGTAGCTGATATTGGTCAGACCTGTTTTCTGTTCACTTACCTCTATCTTTCCTGTTTTTTATATTATAGAGGTGCTGAATGAACTCTTTGCTGCCCGTAAAGTTGAGGCCTTTCACGGAGAATTCATGAGATACACGTTGTTTATTGATGCGGTAGCTTACTGTATAATTACCAATCAACATCGGAGAACGTTGAATGGAATATGCCCGCATTTCATCATACTGTACTTCTTTATCGGGGTGATTCATCGTTGCTTCCACATCTATCGGAGCATAGCGTTCTCCGCCTTGCAGAGTGAGCTTCAGATTGACACTGAGAATGTTTTGTTTATTGCGTCCCAACATCCATTCTTTGCCGATTAGCCCGTTCAATACATATTTTCGGTTAAAGCGTGTGTTGTGCCAGACACCGTCGCCACCGCAATAACGGGAATCGAACAGGAGGCAGTTATCATGCAGTAGAGGCCTTTGTTCAGTGCTCGTTCCCATGTGAAGTCTACACCGAAGTTGCGCCCTCGTCCTTTGTTCACTAAAGCATTTTCCACGAAAAACTCATCTCGGTTAAGCACTGAAAAAGAACTGTCGCGCATGACGGGCACATCCTATAGGAACTGAATGTAAGGTTCCACTTTCAGACTTGTATTTTCTGAAACCTTATAGGCGAATGAAAGCATCAGATGGTGTGCTTTGGTGAAATCGAGGTTTTGTTTACTGACCGGTCACCGGTACTTTGTGTCTTTACAAAGTAAACGTCCATTTTCCATACGGCTATACATACCATAAGCCAAAGCAAAGGAAGTCCGGGTATTTGTTTGCCATTTCAGGCTGGCACGTGGCTCAAGGGTCCAACGATTATTTAGTGTGAGTAGTTGTCCGTGCAGGCCGAAGTTCAGGCTTAGTTTATCGTTTATTCCCCATGCGGAACTGTTGTAGGCTGAAATCAAACTGGTGTTTCCGTCTCCTTTTTGAGATTGTTTCCAACGGTTGGTCAATGAATGGAGCAAGTTCTAAATTCATGTTGTAGAACATTTGTGTAAAGGTTAATCCGGTTTTATTGGTAAAACGGTTATTTACTTTCCGGTTCAGTGACGAAGTCAGTATCAGGTTTGTGCTTCTGCTGTTCTGATCGATGTTAGGTAAAGGATTAAATTCTCTGTCATAAGTGGTTTGTATGGCTTCTTGGTCGGAATAGGTTCCGGCAAGTGTGGTTTTCAGCAACGTGTTTTCATTAAAGAAGTAGCGATGGGTAACACCTCCGGCTGCCATGTACTGCGTAGAACGTCCCTGTCCGGCATCTTCCAGATAATCCCATTTATCCGGATTCTTTTCAGTGAGCTTTTATATTTGTCAAGTAATGCAGTGCCCCATACGGCGAAAGTGCCTGCGTGGCGGGTGGGAAGTTTAGTTTGAAGTTCAGGTCTTGATAGTCCATCTTTCCACCTAAGTCAACGTTCAGTAATCCTGTAGTGGAGTAGCGGTAATTGAAGATATACGAAGCCTTATGTTTCTTGCTTAACGGCCCTTCGGAGGCGAAATCTATTCCCATGATACCTACCTGGAATGTGTTTTCATTTCGCTGGTTGTTTCCGTTGCGTAGCTTCATGTCGAAGACACCGGAAACAGCATTGCCGTATTCTGCCGGAAAAGCACCTGTGAAGAAGTCGGAGTTTCCTAAAACTTTGTGCACTGAGTGAGGACAGAATTCCACCTCCTAAAGTGGCGATATCTGCGAAATGGTTTGGATTGGGAATTTCCACATCTTCCAGTCGCCACTGCAATAAATGCGGGGGCATTACCGTGGATAGATATACCATTGTTGGAAACGCTTGGCGTTACTCCGGCAAATGAAGCAACCAGTCGGGCCGGATCATCAAATCCACCTGCATAGCGACTCGCTTCTTCCACGCTGAGCATACGTGCTCTGCGACAGCCATTTTATTCATGGCTTCGTTCCGGTTGTGCGCACGGACCACTACTTCGCTCAGTTCGTTTACGCTTTCCTGCAAAGCTATTTCCAGATAAACTTCCTTAGCGGAAGTCACTAGAATTTCCGTACAGTCACTGACTCATATCCCATGAAAGAGGCTTGTACAGAATGACGGCCTACCGGAACTTTTGGAAGTGCGAAACGTCCGAGACTATCGCACATCATCCCTAATCCCGGAATATCTGTTAACTGTATCGTAGCATACGGGATAGGATGTCCTGATGCCCGATCATTGACTACTCCTCGCAGTGTTTGTACGGGACGTCCACTACTTTGTGGGATATTCTCATTATCAGCCGATGCTTGTCCGGGGATATTAGAAACTTCTTTTCCGAAAGAGCAAATTGAAATTAGTAATGCAATTATTACTAATACTTTAGTTTTATCCATCTTTATCGTTTTTGGTTTAATGCGATAAAGATAGGTCTCCGCAATACGCTACTCTTTTATTTGAGACGAACCGGATGGCTTTGTAGACGAAACTCGGAAATAGCGGCTAAAGCTTGCTCTGCTTTTTCTTCAGGCACAAAAATGTGATCATGGTAGTACGCGGCAACCACATTGGCACTAATATTCTTTTCTGCCAATTTAGTTGAAAATGCGGCTGTTAATCCAACAGCGTCAAGCTTGAATGTACATTTAGGGAAATGAGCTTATAAACAGATTCATAATTTATATTTTTATTAATAGCCTCTTGTTGGGTGATGATAAGCGTCAGTCCCTCTTTTTCATGGAAAAAGCCGATGGGGTTCAATTGATGTACATCATCCCAGTGGAATTCGGGAAAAGTACAAAAAACAAAACTGCGTTCATCCAGAACAGGATCGATACTGGATAATAATGTCCCTAAATCTTTGATGCCTGCCATAACGTATTGATTTATATTCTTTTTCTTTTCATTGATGAAGTGATTCTGAATATGCCTTCAATTGCAAAAGTAGTACTTTTTTATGATTTAACGGAAGAACCTTTATACTTACGGCTCCTTCTTGTCTTATCTATTCATTTACGAAAGCCTTACCAGTTATATAACTCATACGTGTTGAGTTGTATAACCCAGGCTGTATAAAGTTGTATAACTGGTAAACCTTTTCGTAGTAAGTAAGAGAAAAAAAGTTAGTAAGCTATTTGCTTTTCTAACTTAATCCATGATTTACAGTTTATTTCTTTCAGAAATTCCTTATCATGTGATATGGCGATTACCGTTCCTGTATAGTCCCGGATAGTTGCTGTAATGATCTCGATACTTTCAATATCCAGATTATTGGTCGGTTCATCCAGTATGAAAACATCTGGGGTGTTATCTGCAATCATCAGGCAACAGAAGGAAAGGCGCATCTTTTCTCCACCACTAAGTAACCTGCAAGACTTGTTCCATGTAGCTGCTGGGAAGAGATAACGATTCAATATCGTTTTCAGCTCATGCTCCGGCAGGTGGCGCCGATTGAAATATTCCACTTGTTCCAGAATATTATATTCATTATGGATAAGAGAATATTCTGATCCAGATAAACTGTGCTGAAATCAATACGGTCAAGTGTTCCACTGACGGCAGAAAGATCTCCGCAAAAGTAGTTTCAACAATGTGGTTTTGCCGCTGCCATTATTGCCTTCAATATAGAAGCGGTCGCCACTCCGTAACTGAAAGCTTAACGGTGTTGTCCACATGGGTTGGGGAGCATCCGGATATTGAAAGTTCATTTCTTTTGCAGTAACCAATACCTTACCTTCGTGTAGAGTGGAGGCATTGAAATTTGTTTTTAATTTCTCTACAAGGGGAAAGAGTACTTTTTATGTTTTGCATGTCCTGCTGTAACTTTTCAGCTTTCTCGGTATGTACACTTTTAGTTTATTAGTACTTACTTCCGGCCCTGTTTTCATAGTACCCATCATAATGCGGGGAATGCCTTTCTTGATGGCAGCCTTTTCACCCTCGTACATTCTGTTTTGCCTTTTGTTCCGCCAGTTCACGGGCAGTTTTCCGGGCAAGTCGCTTGAGGGCTTTTGCTTTTCTTCCAGTTGCTCTTGCAGGGCGTTCAGTTGGATTCCTTTTGTTCCTTAAAGAAATCGTAATTGCCGCCATAGAAGTTAGTCCGTTAGAGGCTAATTCACAAATGGCAGGTAACTGGTTTAGTAGGGTACGGTCATGGCTGATAACAAGTACAATGGCCGGAGTGCGCCGTACGAAATCATATAACCGTTGCCGTCCTGTTGCATCCAGATGGTTTGTTGGCTCATCCAGCAGAATAGCGACAGGTGAGTGCAATTCCATGCCGGCAAGAAATACGTGTTTTTTCTCCCCGCAATCCGCCCATCAGACGGGAGAGGGGAATACCATCCATTCCCCAGGCCGACAAGGCAGCTTGGGCACGTTCTTCAATATTCAGTCATCATTCAGTGTGGTGAAATGTTTTCAGATACATCTCCGTTTAGAATGCCATGTAAAGCTTTCAGTTTGCCATCTATCCTTAAAAGCCTGTGCAATGGTCCGGTCATCATATTGTCCGAAATGTTGGGGCACATAATAGAGATGTTCCGGGTGGCTGACCGTTCGGTTGTAGCAGATAAATCACCTGCAATAATCCGTATTAAAGTGGATTTTCCGCAACCGTTGTTTCCAGTCAGCGCTATTTATCTCCTGGGTTGATAACAAGGTTCAAATGTTGGAATAAGACTTCTTTGTCGGAATGGACATAGCTAAGATCTCTGATAATAATACTCATGGTAAATACTGTGTTTAAAGAGGTGAATACACTGTACCCAAAAAAAATGCTTTGGATACAATAAAATTTCGATTGTGGAGGGGATGAGACAAACACAGTATTGGCTAAACATTCACGTTTGTGATGCTCAGCGTTCTGATATGAAAAGCATATATAAAGCGATGTTTACCGAAATGTGCTGTCTTTATTTGGATATTCTCATCGTAGTAATTATTAGTTAGTGGGTGCAAAGATAGGTATTTCTTTTGGATATTGCAATATTACTATTAAAGGTGGATATTCTGAGTATTTCGATAAGCCTTCGATTATTAGACTTTTAGGTAAAATACCGTTTTTAAGAAGATTTTCTTAAATTGTAGAATAAAAACCATATGTTTGCCAAAATAAAACCATATATTTTAGCAAAATATAGGGTGTATCTCGTCAGAGGAGCAATTAATCATTATATTTAATTTATCTCAATAAATCTCATATAAATCTACTGATTCCGAACAAGAAGGAGTCGGCATGGAACTGGAACAGTACCGTAACCGGCTCGAACAAATGGTCGAAGAAAAATCTAAAGACCTGATTGCCATTCAAGAAAATCTGGAAGCAACCAACCGGCGGCAGGCATTATTCATAAAAGTATTGCAAATATTACAACTGGAACCGGACATACCTACAGCCATGAATATGGCACTTGCAGAAATCGGTCGTTATACCGGTGTTGATCGTTTGGCAACATGGGAAAACCACCTTGACGGAATTACGTACGGATGCCAATGAATGGTGTAATGATGGTATTGAACCGGCTATAGATTACTTGCGGAGTATGACTATTGAAGCGGGAAGCCTTGGTTCGACATGCTCGAAGAAAACCATATCATCTGTACGTCTGATATTTATTCACTTGATCCCTTTATTACTCAGATGCTTGAAATTCAAGGTGTAAAAGCTATTGCTGTTTTTCCTTTGTCGCAGTTAGGGGGTGCATTTCGGCTTCCTGTCATTTAACTTTTGCTGGAATAAGCAGTGGGACGAAAAAAAGATGTGGAACTAATGAGCCAAATATCGCAAATTGTATCTACCGCTACGAAACGCTGGCAAGTAGAAACTTCCCTGCAATTGTCTCAGCGAACCATGCAAAAGGTGTTGGATAATATCAATGCAAAACATCTTTGTTTGTGATTATGATACACAGAAGGTGCTTTTTTGCAAATAAGCCTTTCAGGGAAGAAGTCGGACAGGTTTCGGGAAATGCAGAATGCTGGAAAATGCTGAATGCAGGATTGAATGGATTGTGTGCGCATTGCCCGAAACACAGTTGCTCGATGCTGATCGCAAATTTACAGGTGTTCATTTCTGGGAAGACTATAATCCACCATTACCGAACGTTGGTATACCATCCAGAGTATGGCGATAAAATGGCTCTCGACGGACGATGGGGCAATGGAATTGGCCACTGATTACTACTCGTAAAGCAGGTAGAACTGGAGCTGATTTTGGCAAAGGAAAAGCGGAAGAGTCGGATAGACTAAAATCAGCATTCGCGAACATGAGCCATGAAATACGCACTCCTTTGAATGCTATCGTGGGCTTTTCAAGCCTGCTTGCCGAAGCTGATGATGATGAGCGTGAATCATACATGTCTCTGGTAGAGGAGAACAACGAACTGCTGCTTAATCTTATTTCTGATATTTTGGATATTTCTAAAATAGAGGCCGGGTACAGTAGAGCTTATTATAACAAGAGTGGATGTGGCCCGACTTTGCCGCGAAGTCATTTCCACCTGTTCGCATAAAAACATGAGGAGGCGGTGGGGTTACGTTTTGACGAAAGTTCACCGCAGATAATGGTTGATGCCGATAAGAATCGAATCATGCAGGTGCTTTTAACTTCATAACCAACGCTTTAAAATTTACAACCAAGGGATCGGTCACTCTTTCCTATAGATTGGAAGATGACGGTCTGTTGCATTTCTGTGTAACGGATACCGGTAAAGGTATTCCTGCTGAACAGCAGCATGAGATTTTCAGTCGTTTTGTAAAACTCGACTTTTTCACAGGGTGCCGGTCTTGGTTTGTCTATATGTCAGAGTTTAGTAGAACGGATGGGAGGACAGATTGGAGTAAACTCCCGTGAAGGAGAAGGTTCGTGTTTCTGGTTTACATCCGTATACACTCGATGCCTCATTGGATTCGGATGTTGTAACAAAGGGTGGAGAGCAAGTTATAAAGATCGTTTCAAGGAACTATAAACCTCTAATTCTGGTGGCCGAGGATATAGATAGTAACTACTTGTTGATCGAGGCGCTTCTCAGAAAGGATTACCGTCTGCTGAGAGCACATGACGGCAATGAAGCCATAGACCTTTTCAATACTCAAGCTCCTGATCTCATTTTTATGGATATGAAGATGCCGGGTATGAACGGGATAGATACAGTCGTTATGTTAAAGGGAAGGTGGGTGCTCAGGTGCCCATCATTGCACTTACGGCATTTGCTTATGACGATGAAGGGCATTGGCACTCAATGTGGGCTGCAATGACTTTTTGACCAAACCTGTTTCGCCACTCGAGTTACGTAGGATGGTCAGTAAATGGATAGGAAAATAAGTTTTGGAAGTATTATTCCATAGAAGACGCGTCAAATGATAAAGGCAGCAAAGCGCCTACACTCTTCATTTCCTGTAAATACCCTTTTTTCCCGAAGAGTAAAATGCGCATCGGTTGTTTGAAGCGTTTTTCTGTTTCAAGCATCACTTGACGGCATGCACCACAGGGTGGAATCGGATCATCAAAAATCCCGTTCATTGCGTGCAGCAATGGCAAGTGTTTCTACTGCCTGATCGGGATATTGGGAGTTTGCATAAAACAAGGTAGTACGTTCGGCACAAAGTCCCGATGGATAAGCTGCGTTTTCTTGATTGGTACCTGTGACAACCGTACCATTTTCCAAACGTGCAGCGGCACCCACGGAGAGATGCGGTAGGGGGCATAACTGCGTTGGGTAGCTTCGCGTGCGGCATCCATCAGTTGGCGGTCAGCATCACTTAATTCATTATAATCGTATATTTTAATGTCAATTTGTAAGGTCAAATCTTTCATAAGGCAGTGATGTATATTGTAATTAATGTTACAAAGTTAGAAAAAGAGATTGGTAATTCCAATTCTTTTAAGATTTTTGTACCTCAACTTTTACTGATATGAATAGAATTAACGCTATCAGACTCACTGCAATCCTGGCACTTCTGGTTTGTACCGTTGCCGCCCAGGCACAGCGCCGGAATACCCGTTACGTGGAATATATAGAAGTATGCTCCGCTTGCCGTACAGCAAATGAAGGAACACAAGATACCTGCCAGTATTACCCCTGGCACAAGGGCTTTTGAAAGTGGTGCCGGACAGAGTGCACTGGCACAAAGTAATAATCATTTCGGCATTAAATGCGGTAGTAACTGGCGTGGACGTACGGTTCGTCATGATGATGATGCCCGTAACGAATGTTTCCGTGCATACAGCAATCCCAGGACTCTTATGAAGATCACTCTGCTTTTTCTGAAAGGGGTGCGCGTTACGCTTTCTGTTTGATCTGAAAGTTACAGATTATAAAAGGTTGGGCACGCGGTCTGAAGAAAGCCGGATATGCAACTGATCCTTCTTATGCTAATCGACTGATAACAATCATGAGAGTTATGACCTTTACAAGTATGACAGTCGTGGCATGAGTAAGCGTGAAGCCCGTAATTGGGAGAAGGAATTGAAGAAGAAACCTGGCTGGCTAATCCGCATCAGGTATATATAGCTAATGACATAGCTTTATGTTGTAGCTCGTGATGGCGATACTTTCCGTTTCCTGGGTAAGAATTCGATATCAGTTGGAAGAAACTGGTGAAGTATAATGATTTGCATAAGGATTATAGATTGGAAGCGGGTGATATTATCTATTTGAAAAGTAAGAAAAAGAAAGCCTCTAAACCACATACAGTTTACATTGTGAAAGATGGTGATTCCATGCATACCATTTCACAAAAATATGGTATACGGTTGAAGAACCTGTATAAGATGAATCGGAAGATGATGAATATATACCGGAAGTAGGTGACAGATTAAGATTAAGATAAAAACAGATTGCATATACTAAAAATGATCGCTCATAAGCGGTCATTTTTAGTATATGGCAGATGTTGCTATGACAGAATTAGAATGATAGTCTCATTGTACAACGTATTCCTTTTGTCTGAATGTCCGGATGGTTGCGATAGTTTAATCGCCAGACATAATCAACGCGAAGGAACTTAAAGATATTCTCAACGCCCACACTTGCTTCCATATAAGGAGCCTTTCCCAATGTATATGAACCCTTTGGGAAAAGATATAGCCCGTCCCCCTCCATTCTTAGGATTATTCTTCTCCGTCAGATGTCCCCATAAACCACGGAAACAGAATACCTCCCTTGCTTTCAATTTCTTGATGAGAGGCAGACGATTCAGAAGATTTCCATTCATATAGTATGTCAAATCCCAGGAAACATATTCGTCACTGATAAACTCCATGGCGTTCATATTCGTATAAGCTTCCGGCTGAATGGTATAAGAAAGGTTTGCATTCGGCAGAATTAACAGCGGATACGGAACTTTGCTCCATACCTTTCCGGCTTTGGTGATAATGTCGATATATCCAAAAGCTGAAAACCAGAAACGTTTCTGTATGCCGATATCCGTACGATGATAATCGTAGGATGAGCCAAACAGGTTTTTCTTTGCCATTACATGACTGAAATTAAAAATTAAAGCATCAAATGTAATTGGAATACGACTATTGCGAGTCTGATAGAATTTTTCATTTTGCCATAACGGAGTTTCAGTTCCAGTTCCGTCATATTATAGTGCTTGACATCGCTGATGGTTCCGTCTGCATTGATACGGTCGAAAACAGCATATTCCGTGGCATATTCGCGACGATTTACGAACAATGGCATTATATGCCAGTCCGTTATACTGTTCGTAAGAGTAAGTCAGCTCAGCTTGTCGCAAATAAGTTGCCCGTGTATCCTTCTGACGTCTGATACTTAGAAGGACATTATCCTTGCTTTGGTGTACATGTACTGCTGTCCCAACTTGTTAATATCATACATATATTCAAAGCCGGATTGAATTTATCGGAAATTCCTTGCGGTATTCTTTGCGTTCATTGAATGAATATTCAACAAGGGCATTATACTTCAGCTTTTCATCTCTCGTTCCATACGCCATATAGCCATCGAAGAACCAATTTTTTATTGAGTGCGGGCGTCGTTGTGCCTCCCACCCGAAAGCGTGCCCCTTCGATTGCACTGCCGCTAATGGTAAATTCATCGGACCAAATTCGAATTTATTCATAGCCGGGTCTTTATTGGTAGGGATATAGCCCGACACGAGGAGTTGTGACGACCTTTTCCGTTACATAAAATACCGGAACAGAGCGTAACTTCACCATCAGTTTTTCCACGGAGTTCGGATTCTTTTTGATTGCTTCTTCCGGACGATTGCTTATCCAGAAATCATCCGGCTGGCGATAAGCATCTTTTGAGATGATGACAGGTGCACCACTTTTAAAGATTTGGGCTTGTTCGGCATTGGGCTCTTCGAATGACTGGTTGCTATAGACATTCAAACGCCTTGCATACATTCCTTTAGTTTTCTCACTTAACTTGAAATTTACGCTGATATCGTCTTTCTTAATAATACGGGTACTGTCGGGGTCCGTTCGAATATCTGCTCGATAGTCATTCTGGAAACAAAATTCAAATTGATATCCTTAGGAACATTGAGTATTGCTTTTTTTGAACAAAGTAAGTGGAGTCGAGCGTGACATACAGATGTCCGGTAAAACCGAATGTTTCCGAATTAAACGGAACAAATCCGAGATCCACACACTTTTTTTTGGCCATTTACGTTTAATGTATCCATCAGATAGTATTTATAATAGTTCGGTCCGATTGTGGAAAGCGGGCTTACAAACCTCTGTAGAAATAACGGTATGTCATTTTGGAAAATGTCGACTTCCCTGAATACTTCGCTCAAAACCTGCTGGATACCGTCGCGCGAGAATATTTCATCTACACCGGACGATTTGTTTCCTTTTACTATATGTTTCTTAGACTTTGGGTCCTTACGGTAATAGACCGTCTCGACTTTCTCTTTCTCTGAAATCGGCAGGATGGTGGTGCCAATATCAAGCGTATCGACAAAATCGGCCAGGAAATCGAACTTGCCTGGCTTGCCATTCTTTTTAGGCTTTGGTTCATACTCATTCATGGCGAAGACCATTTTTTCATACCGGTCATATTGGAAATAGTCATGATTATGGGGATCATTACTTTCACGTAGAGCAATCACCTGCCTCACAAATGTTACAGCCGGGTTTTTTCTTTCTTGCTGTATTTCTCCTTTTGAGGTCTGACAACCACTTCATTCAACATAATTCCATTTGGAACTAATTGTATTTTTCAGGTCATTGGTTTTCCCAGGATGACTTTCATTTGTTTCTTGTCATATCCCAAATAAGATATTTCCAGAATCTTATCGATGGTTGGAGTAGAGAATGAAAAGTTCCCATCCCCATCGGTGGCTGCTCCTATGGTTGTACCCTCAAATTTAAGAGATACATAAGGCAACCTTTCTCCTGTAATTGAATCGGTTACGATTCCTTTTATTATTGTATTCTGTCCATTCGCCACCCACACGAAGAAGAAGGACGCTAACAAAAAAACAATCTTTTTTCCCATTGTAATCTCCTATTAGTTAGTCGGAGAAGTCATATTGTGTATAATTCTTGCCCTTCTCATTCATGCGTAAACCTTTAAATTCGGATGATTGAATATCGATGGTCAGTACGAACGATGTGAACATCATCCTGCGTTTTGGCTTTCGTATCCGGAATAATCGGAGTGATGGTCAGCGCGCAGAGATTCCCTTTGTTTCGTAATTTCCATGTCGGCCACTTCTTTGATATCCGTGCTGTCGCTATCGCTCGAAAGTAGATTCCTGAGAACAATCAGAAGAACTTCAAATTGCTTATGGGTTACTCCTTAGCTATGCTTTCCTGACCATCATTGATCATGGTGAAGACACCGTTGTCCATTATCAGCATATCTTTCCCTTCATTAAACGTCATGTATGCTTCATTAGGCTGCATGAAGTGAAATTTACCTTTGGTAACAGCATCTTCTGCCACTGCTGCATGGTGCTTAGTCCGAATCACGGTAGCTGTGAAGGTATTTATGCCTTTGTATCGTTCGGCAACTTTCCGGATATCAGCTTCTTGTGCCGATAAGGCGGTACACACAAGAGGATGGCAGTGATAAATAGGATATATAATCTTTTCATACATGTAGTTTAAGTATAAAGTCCTCCGTTAATTGAAATCACATTACCGGTAATGTAACCGGCGTTTGGCGAAACCAGAAAGCCAACCAGTTCGGCCACTTCCTCGGGGAGTACCGAAGCGGTTGGCTGGAATGGATTTTCTTCAGTGTATCTTCGTCGAGTCCCTCTACCATATCTGTTCTGATAAATCCGGGGGGCGACAGCGTTGACGGTTACATTTTTGCGTGCTACCTCCTGAGCCAGTGCTTTCGTGGCGGCTATGATGGCTCCCTTTGCTGCGGAATAGTTCGTCTGTCCCGGCATTCCCTTGACACCACTTTACGCTTGCCATATTGATGACACGTCGAACTTACGGGCCAACATGGATTGAAGCAAGGGTTGTGTTACATTGTAAAAACCATCGAGACTGATGCTGAGTACACGATGCCAGTCGTTTTCAGGCATGAATATCAGGAGATTGTCACGGCGTATACCGGCATTGTTCACCAGTACCTCAATGTATTCTTCAGGATGGGCGTTCTCCCATGACTCGATGGCTTTGCTGGTCTGTTGCCGGTTGCTTACGTCGAACATCAGTATCTCGCCATCCTGTCCGGCCTGGCGTACCAGTTCCAAAGTCTTTTGGGCCTCTGTGGCGTTACTTACATAGTTGATAATGATGTGGTAGCCCATTTGAGCTAATTTTACACAGACAGCACGGCCAATGCCACGGCTGCCTCCGGTTACTAATGCATACTTCATTGTTAGGTCTATTTTAGTTTTTTACTATATTCCATATCGGTTCCTTTCCTAATACTTCAGCACAAGTGAAGAGCGCTGTCATGGTCACACCGTGTAACCCGTGCAGCATCAGATTCTGTCCCGTAAGAAGCAGGTTGGAGATGGGTGTACGTGGTGAGAGCAGGGTTATCATCGGATTTCTGAAATCCTTGCGCAGGCCATAAGCTGACCCTCAGGTGTGAGAGTATAATTACGGTAAGTGAGTGGCGTGCTGGTGTAGCATCCGGTGATCCTATCACGAAGGCCGGGAATGAAACGTTCGGCAAGGGTGATACATTCGTCTGCGACACGCTTCTTCATCGCTTTATAATCTTCACCACGACGGCCCACTTCGGTATGGCTCCATTGTTCACACTCACTCCAGTTCATTGGGGTGAGGAGATCTACCTGTTGTACATACTTACTGCCATCTTCCGGTATGCGGCAACTTACCAGTACTCCGCTTACAGGATTGTTTTTCAGATGAAATGCCCATACATCCGGTTCCTTATAAATATATTGGTTCCAGTTAAAGTATCTGAGAGTTTGCGGCTTGATGCGGAGCGATACGGTGAACATGCCGAAAGTATTCTCCAGATGAGTAATTCTGCTACGATAAACTTTCTTCATCCTGCTGCTTTGTTTCACCAGATTGCAGGTGACAGCAGGATGGATATTGCTGATAAAAATAGTGCCTTCGTAGATTTCTCCATTAGAGCATACTGCATGTACCAGTTTACCGTCTTTTTTCCACTAACTCCCGGACTTCGGCATTACAGATAATCTCGCCACCATGCATACGAATGCCATCAGCCAGTGAGTTTACTATCAGAGAACCGTCACCTTTTAATCGCCAACTGCTTTCGATGAAACTTCCGTTACCATGAGCGAAGGTGAACAATGGAAGAGATTCTTTCCGTAATTCCATTTTCAGGAAGTGCCGCAGAGTACATTTATTAGTAGTGGATCATGGAATGTCTCTGTCAGATACTGATAAGCGCTTGTTTCAAAAAACGGGAAAGTACTGATGACTCTCCGGTTTGAGGATTCAACGCATCGAATTGCTGTTCACCGCACTGTTTCAGCATATCTGCATATTTGTTCAACGCATCACGTTCAGCTGGAAAGGCTGCTGTCAATGTTTCGACAAATGCATCATATCCTTGTGCGAAGCTGAAAGTCTGATTTCCGATTGTTACCCGGTCGAAATGGTTGTCAAGGCGTTGCCATGGAAGACGCAGCAGTCCCAGATGCCTGAATGCAGAGTGTAGTGATTGTCCCTCGTCCAAACCTCCTACATAGTGAAAGCCTGTATCGAAAGCCAATCCAAGCCTCCTGTAGCTTTGGAGGCATCCACCTGCTTGTGTTCCTCTTTCAAGCAGAAGAACGCTCATACCGGCTTTCGAAAAGAATGTGCACATTCAGCCCACCCAGTCCGCTACCTATGATAACTGCATCGTACTTCATTCTTTATTCTTATTAATCATTCTGAAAATGGCCGGTTGTATCACATAAGAGATCACTACTGCCGAAATCATGCCCACAAGAATGGAGAATCCTACTGATTTGATGGCAGGATGTTCGGCAAACAGCATGGAACTCACGGTAACAATCAGGATAAATGCACTGAAGAATATGGCTGTCTTGTGATAACCCAGTAAGCGCGAGTTCTCTTTACCGCCAATAAGTCCGTTCATCACGAATATGCTATAATCAACCCCTATACCAAAGATGAATGTAGAGATGATAATGTTGATGAGATTGAACCGTACATCAAAAATTACCATTGCCCCCAACACTATAAGCCAGCTCGACAAGATTGGCATAAAACCGAGCAGGGTATGCTTGATATTGAAATGGAAACTGAAGAAGAGTACGATGAGTACAAAGAGCATGGAAACCCATTGCAGCACATTGAAGTCGTCATTCAATTGGATCAGTGTATCTGTGGTATAATAATAGGTGTCGAGCACAAGCAGGTTAGGTGATGAAACTATAGCCTCACAGATACGGTTATAGTCACTTTCCTTGCTGTGGATAGAGTCGTTTTTGCATCTTACGGATGTAAAGCACAGATACTCGTCGTTGTAGGATTGTTCCATCAGAGTAGACTGATAGCCTTCCGGAATAATACTTGCTTCGTAAAGAGCGTCAGGCTCATAATCAGCAGTTGCAAGTTCAAAGAAAGGAGAGAATGCATCGGGAATAAGACCGGCTTCGGGAGCTGTCTTATTGATTAAATCATGTACAAGTTGCAAGCGTTCTCCGGTCCAGAAGTTTTTCCATGCGTCAATGCGTTCTTGTTGTACATGCAAGGGTACAAATATTTGATTCGTATGGGTATAGCTCTTCACAAGTCCGATATTTTGCAGGGAATCGAGTTTGGTAGCCATGATTTCAAAATTCTCTATGGCCTCTTCCATCGTTGCCCCTGAACTTGCGAAGTACTTCTGCTTGTCACCTGTATGGGTTTTGGAACGAAGCAGATTCTCTGAATATGAAGTACTTTCGGCTTTATAGCCTAAGTTGTGCATGTCGGCATCGAATTGGGTCCCTCCGGCAATATAGAATCCTATACACACTACCGCAGTGGCAAGTATGGTGAAAAGCAGTGGCTTTTACGGTCGAACGGGTAAGCATTAATACGGTCGATGATGGCGAATGCACGGTGATTCAACTTGTTTTCCTGGGATTGAGGAACTGTGGTAAAAAATACCAGGCTGAAGAATGTAGTCCCACAATGGCGAAAGCTGCGAAGAGCCCAAAGTCCTGTAACAGTTCTGTCCGAATGAAGATAAGTCCCATGAAGGAACCAATGGTGGTAAGGCATCCTAAACAAACAGGTTTGACCTGATCGCGCAACACTTGTTCGGGATCACTGATATATTTATAATGCGTAATGATATGCAGTACATAGCTGAGTGCCACTCCCAGTACTATTGCTCCGATACCGAGTGCCAACACTGAAAAATGTCCTTTTATAAAATACATTGCAGCAAGTCCGAAGAGAGTGCCGAATACCACGGGAAGCAGTAATAGCGGTATGGTATTGTAGTTGCGGGAAACAGATGGAAATAAAGATAAGAACCAGTACTAATGAGCCGATAATAGTTCCTTTCAGGTCCGATTTTATTCGCCATGAATTATAGAATCCACTGGCAGGAGTACCGTGATAGCTGATTTTTACGTCGGGAGCAGAGGCAGAAACTGTTCTATCTGATCATTCAATATGCGGAATAGGGTAGAACCCTGTCCCGTATTGGTGGCTGAATACATGGGTGTAATAAATGCTACACACACTGTGGAGTCTTGGACGAAGAAATGCCCGTTAAAGGGTTTTGTAGCTGCCGGCTGCCCCTTCGGTAAAAGGTTTCATCTGTTCCATAAGTAAACCACGCAGTCCTACAGGATCCATCTGTATAAGTTCGGGAAACATACTTCCCACCGGACTCAACAAGTCATCGTGGTTAGCTTTCATTTGTAGCTTCATGTGTGGGTAGGTAAGCATCGCATCGAGACGAGTGTAGACGCTTGTGTCGATATATGCCGGTAAGTGCGCACTCATATAATCGATAACGTCCAGCATCAGGTCATCGGGCAATCTGTAGAAAATGTTTCCGATGACCTGCTGTGTTGAGTCCATGGCTGCATTTCTAGATTCCAGAGAATCAATGAAAGCATCACATATTTCGGTTATATGTTCCACAGAGGCTCCATTCTTTCCTTCAAAGAGCAAGAATGTTTATCCTTGATGCGCAGGTTGGCAAAGGCGAGTTTGGTAGTACCATCTTCATTTTTCGATGAGGGCATCAGTTTGTTGATGTCTTCTTCCAGATATATTTTTGAGGCAAAATATCCGAAGAAGGCATATAAAGCAATCATTGACACCCAGAAAACTGCGCGATAATTACGGAAAAAGCGATAAATCTTTATGCAGAATTCTGTCATGCTACCATCTCTTTATATCTTTATTATTCATTCTGCCCGAAGTGTGATTCTATATAATCATAGAGATTGTTGAAGGTCTGAATCTTCTGCAAATCGGTTACAGGGATTTTTGATCTTGTAAGTATGCTGGATAATGGCTACAAGATCCACAAGACTGAGGCTGTCCAACGAGTGTTTCCTTTACATTGGCATTCGGTGTAAAAGGTCCTGATCAATTTCAAATTCTTCAGCCAATATGGCATTTACCTGTTCAATAATACTTTCACGTGTCATAATAATTTTCTTTTTAAATGGTTACTATAATTTTCTTACAATAAGGGTTGAGTTTGTTCCCCGAACCCAAAGGAATTGGAAAGGAACATATCAAAGTGCGCTTCGCGCGTTTCCGGTAATATATGGATACGGGCAGTTTCCTCATCCGGATTTTCAAAGTTGATGTTTCCTGCTATAAAGTCGTTCTTCATCATCAACATCGAGTAGATCAGTTCGCTGGCACCAGCCATCCACATCTCATGCCCTGTCTGGCTTTTTGGTGGAGGTTACGGGAACCTTGCAATCGCCGAATATCTGAGCTATGGCTGACGCTTTCTCTGCTATCTCCGATACGTGTAGAGGTGGCATGTGCATTGATATAACCTATTTGTTGGGGAGATATACCCCTTGTTCAGACACAATTCAAAGCGAACGGGCCGGCCCTGCTACATTGGGAGTGGAAATATGATCCCCCATTGCCCGAGAATCCCCAACTTACTATTTCTGCGAGTATGGGTGCCCCTCGCTTCACGGCATGTTCGTAGCTCTCTATGATTACTGTTGCCGCACCACCACCGGGTACCAGACCGTCACGGTCGCGGTCGAACGGACGGCTGGCCTTGGTGGGATTGTCTTCACGTATAGAGAATGATTGGATGCCGTCGAATGAAGCCACGCTGGATAAGTTGGTTTCCTGAGCACCGCCGCATATAATGCAATCCTGCATTCCGCTACGTATAAGTGTGTATGCCAATCCTATAGCCTGGGAACCGGATGCACATGCGGCTGAGGCCGTCAGGTTAATACCGCGCAGTTTGAACAGGCAGGCAAGATTCATCGTCACGGTAGAGTTCATCGACTGGAAAATGGCACCGCTGCCGCAAGCTGATGTATCCTTGAACTCACGAAACTTATCGAGCGCCTGCATGGTAGCTTCAGCTACGGAGTCGTTTCCATAGATAATGCCGATCTCATTTCTGTCCATATAATCTTGATCCAGCTTTGCATTTTCGAGGGCCGACCGTGTGGCCATATAAGCATATTGAGCTTGCTCGGGCATGAAATGCCGTAAATTGCGTGGGATGAACGGTTTAAGGTCAGGACGCTCTACATCTGCACATAATGCGGAACGGAATCCGGCATCTTTGCGTTCCTGGCTGAAGATAATGCCGCTTTTTCCGGTATATAGCGAATCGCGTACATCTTCGAGTGTTTTTCCGAGGCACGACCATATCCCCATACCTGTGATAACTACTTTTCTTTCCATATCTCTTTTTATCGTTATTATAATTTCTTTTTTATAGCATCGTCTCCTTTTTTGTCAGGGTGGGATGCAGGGGCTTCCATTGGGTCAGTTCTTTTACATTGTCTTCCAGTTGCGGACCTGTCTCAGCCCATTTAAAGTGACGCTCATTATAAACCGGTATAAGATCATCGAAGAATAATGCGTTTACCCCCAGTCCCTGATAATCGGGACGCACCGCTATCAGGAGCAGTTCGGCTTTTTCCTCTTTTTTCCATTTCAGGGCACGAACCAGATGATACCACCCTAAGGGAATAGTTTTCCTTTGGCTTTTGCAGGGCATGAGACAGACTTCCCATGGTGATTGCCACTCCTATAACTTCTTCATTCTCATTTTGTATGACGGGCAGCATTTGCTTGTCTATCAGCGGGAAGTATCGTTTGACATACATATCCACTTGTTTGTCTGATAATTCTGTATAGCCGAAGAGGGGAGCATAGGCAGTGTTTAAGAGTTTGAATACTTTCCTTCCATAACCGTGCTTTACAACATCAGCGTTGGTTAATTTCTTCACTCGTAGTCCGAACATCTCTTTTGAAAGTTGGGTCACACGGGCATATTTAGACGGTATTTCTTTGGGTACTTCAATGCAAACCTGCACCCAATCCACTTCCTTTTCATATCCTAACATGTCCATGTGTTTGGGATAGTAGGGATAGTTATATATTGTAATCATTGATCCCAGCTTATCGAAATCTTCAATAAGCATCCCTTCCTTGTCGAAATCGAAAATTCCCATCGGGCCTTGTATATAATCCATACCATGTTCCTTGCCCCATTGCCCACGGTTTTCAGCAGTGCGGCTGATACTTCAGGTCATCAATAAAGTCTATGAATCCGAATCGGACGTTCTTCGTTTGCCATTTTTGGTTGGCTCGATAGTTGATGATACCCGCTATGCGGCAACCGGTTTTCCTGCTTCGTTATATGCAATAAAAGGTTGTAGGACGGAGTATTCCAGTCCTGCATTCTTACGCGGGTTAAATGTATTACGAATATCCATTTCCAAGTCAGGAACGTAGTATGGACAGTCTGCATACAACCAGTTTGTGAACTTCACAAAATCGTCCATTTCACGCTTCGTTTCTACTTTTTTTATACTGATATTTTCCATAATGAGGGTAAAAATATAAAAGGATTTTCTTATCACAAAGTGGATGAAATAAGTTGCGCCTTATTAACCAATGTTTGAGGATTTCAGAATATCGTTGACCGCTATGATGTGTTTATCTGGGAAACTATGACAATATTATTGATGCGCATATTGTCCTCTTTTTAGTTTGATTCTAAGCTATTCATTTGTTTTACACCAGGGATCATTTCGTGCAGGACTAATGAATAGTATGTTTATCCTTAGGAACAATTGGGTGTTGACCTTGGTCAACAGGCTTGTTAACCAAGGTTGACGGATTCGTTAGCCAAGGTTGATAGGCCTGTTAACCAAGGTCAACACCCGATAAGACTTACTGTGGAGATGAAGAACAAGCAGGGCAAAAGCAAACGACTGCCTGTCTGTTGCTAAATAACTGCTTATGCTTTTATTGTGAATGGTGTGGGATGAACTTCCTGAAGTATGATATACTTATCCGAAAATGTACAGAGTGTTCGATATCGGACACTCTTCTTTTTCTCTATCGTCTTGTTTTCAGTTACTTACATTTTTGGCACGCATTTAGTATATATAAATAATGTGAATAATATGCCTGTTCGTTTTTGAAAGCGGAACAGGTTGAAAACTGATAAAATAATAAATCAACTCAATATTCAACATGGACAGAGAAATTCCTAAAGAGGTGCGCAATAAAGAGCGCAACAAGAAAATTATCCGCTACGGTGGCATCGGCGTGGCAAGTGTAATCGTTATCAGCGTACTCATCTCATTTATGCGTACGGGAGTGAAAACAAAAGATCTGGTGTTTTCTACCGTCGATAAGGGTACGATTGAAGTCAGTGTCAGTGCTTCGGGCAAAGTGGTGCCTGCTTTTGAAGAGATCATCAATTCACCGATCAATACGAATTGTCGAGATATATAAGAAAGGTGGAGACAGTGTGGATATAGGTACACCAATCTTGAAACTTGACTTGCAGAGCGTGGAGACGGACTACAAGAAATTGCTGGATGAAGAACAGATGCGCAGCTATAAGTTGAATCAGCTTCGGGTGAATAATCAGACCAAACTGAATGATCTGGCTATGAAGATTAAAGTATCGGCCATGCAGTTGAACCGTAAAAAGTGGAATTGCGTAATGAGCAGTATCTCGACAGCTTGGGTTCGGGAACTACGGATAAAGTGCGACAGGCTGAACTCAGCTATAATGTGGCCCAGTTGGAATATGAGCAGCTGGGCAGCAGTATGATAATGAAAAGGAAGTGCTTGCTGCCGAATATAAAAGTTCAGGAATTGATTTCAGCATATTCCGCAAGGGACTTGCCGAGATGAAACGTACGTTGGATGATGCACAAATCCGTTCCCCGCGTAAAGCTATTCTTACCTATATTAATAACCAGATCGGTGCGCAGGTTTCACAGGGTAGCCAGCTTGCAGTGATTTCCGACCTCAGCCACTTCAAAGTAGAAGGTGAAATAGCTGATACATACGGTGACCGTGTGGCAGCGGGAGGCAAAGCGATTGTAAAAATAGGCAGTGAGAAACTGGAGGGTACAGTTAGCAGTGTGACACCGTTGTCGAAGAATGGAGTGATCTCTTTTACGGTACAGTTGAATGAAGATAATAACCGTCGTTTGCGTTCGGGCTTGAAAACGGATGTCTATGTGATGAATGCAGTGAAAGAAGATGTAATGCGCATTGCTAATGCTTCTTATTATGTGGGACGCGGTGAGTATGAGCTTTTCGTTCGTAACTCTGATAAAGAGATTGTGAAACGTAAGGTACAGTTGGGAGACAGTAACTTTGAGTTTGTGGAAGTAGCCAGCGGCTTACAACCGGGTGACCAGGTGGTGGTGAGCGATATGAGCAACTATAAAAATAAGAATAAGCTGAAACTGAATTAGCTGTAAGTAACCTGATACATAAATCTTATGCACAGGTTTATATCCCCTATAGTGTATCCTCCTATGCGATAATCATTAAAAACGATGATACTATGATTAAACTTTATCTTAAACAAGCGTGGACCATGATAAAGCAGCATCGGCTCTTTACCGGAATCTACGTGGTGGGTACAGGACTTTCAATAGCCCTTGTCATGACACTGTTCATTATCTTTTATGTGAAGTTTGCGCCCATATATCCCGAATATAATCGCAACCGGATGCTGACAGTGACGAAAATGAAGTCTTATCCTAAAGATAATGATAAGAGTTGGAACTGCTCTGCCGTTAGTTATGATGTAGTGAAGATGTTGCAAGATTTGCCACATCTGGAAGCCATTGGTGCAACAGCAAGTAACTATCGTGAAAATTACGTAGAGGTTCCAGATAATAATGAGCCGATTAGCGTAACCCCGCTTTTATACTGATGTCGGCTTCTGGAAGGTTTTCACTTTTCGATTTCTGCATGGAAAATCTTTCACGCAAGCGGATATCGATGCGAAACGCAGGGAAGTGGTTCTTCCGGTGAGCGTGGCGAGGAAGCTGTTTGCTACAGATGACGTAGTGGGAAGGCGCTTTAATATGGATGCACAGGAATATCGGGTTTGCGGAGTGGTGGAAGATGTTTCTGCTGCTACGCCTTCTTCTGTGGGAGATATGTGGTTACCGATAACGCTTAATTCCTGGGTTACTTCGGATGCTACCGGGAAATTGGTAGGTAGTGTCGGTATATATATGACCGCTCCTGATGCTGAGGATAAAGAAGCCTTAAAGGAGGAAGTGCGTGAAGTTTTCAGGAAATTGAATCTTGCCTCCGATAAGTACATGAATGATTTAATGGGGCAGCCCGGATGATTATTGGGCCAGTACATTCCGGTTCGACTCTTGTTCAGCTCCTGATTTGGCTTCTGAGTTGAGAATGTATTTTTATATGTTGCTTGCTTTACTTTTCATTCCTGCAATGAACCTGAGTGGTATGATGTCTTCACGTATGGACGAGCGCCTTTCCGAGTTGGGAGTACGCAAAACTTATGGTGCTACTAATATGAGGCTTATAGGGCAGGTATTATGGGAAAATCTCTTGCTAACCTGCATTGGCGGGTTACTGGGATTACTGATCTCTTTATCTGATTGTGCTGACGGCAAGTGACTGGATACTTACTCTCTTTGACAGTTATACAGATGTGGAAAAACTCCTTTCCTCTCATTCGAGATGCGTTTCAATCCGACGGTATTCTGTGCGTCATTCGGACTTTGCGTGCTACTGAACCTCATATCTGCACTTATTCCTGCAATATGGGCATTGCGCCGAAACATTATTCAGTCGTTGAACTCTAAACGTTAAGATGCTATGATGAAGATAATAAGACAACAATTATGGAATCAGCGCCGGCAGAATGGTTGGATATTTGTGGAACTGGTGGTCGTGAGCTTTTTTTTCTCTGGACGGTAATCGATCCTATTTATGTATTGACATCCAATCTTGCCATTGATCCCGGTTATAATGAGGAACGGGCGTATGCCCTTTATATGGAATACTATGATGAATTGCATGGTAAGTATGACAAAACCCAGGACAGCACTGCGATTAAGCAGGAGAATCTGTATCGTATTACCCGCTTGGTGAAGAACTGTCCGGAAGTGGAAAGCTTTGCTTTGGTGACCAGTGCCAGCTTCCCAAACAGCTCTTCGTGGAATGGCGCAGAATACTTCAATGACACATTGAAGGTACATTCGCAATATTACCAGTTTGTACAGACAGAGGGGGAGATGTATTCCGTACGTATGGTATGAAGGATGCCAAGAGTGGACAGATAATGTCTTTGCCCGAAGATTGCGCTGCTCGTGAAGGGGTGTTTATTACAGAACGTATGGCAGAAGAGCTTTTTGGCACCACAGATGCGGTAGGTAAAAGGGTGAGGTATAATGACAGTACTTTCCATGAGGTCATGGAGTATTGCAGGATTATAAACACCGGATTAATGAACAACCGGGTAATCTGTTGATACAGGTAAATAGTAAGGTAGGGAATCACAGTTGGATTCAGTGGATGTATATGTTGACTTTCAAATTGAAACCCAATGTGGATGTCCCGACTTTTGAGAAACGCTTCAAGGCGGAAGTGGTTCCCCAGCTGAATGTAGGTAATTTCTATTTTACCAAGTTGGGACGTTTTGCAGATATCCGCCACAAATATGAAAATGAGAGTGGAGTGACGAATACTTTACGCCTGCAATATTCATTGGCAGGATTTGCTTTGCTCTGCGTGTTCCTTGGCATGGTAGGCACATTCTGGATACGCTGTAATGCACGGAGGCAAGATATCGGATTGATGCGCAGTATGGGAGCTACAAAGAAAGTTATCCGCAATCAGTTTCTGATGGAGGCATGGCTACTGGTAACAATCGCATTTGCAGTTTCTCTGCCATTGACTATGCACCGTATCTATGTATCAGGTTTTGCCAATCCGTCTGAGAATGGTAATCCTGTATACTGGCAAAACCAGCCACTGACGCATTTTCTGATAGTCAGTGTACTGGCGTATATCGTATTGCTTATTATTGCATTGCTGGGTACGTATGCACGTTACCCGCGCGGCAAAGATATTGCCTGCTGAAGCTTTAAGAGATGAATAAAATAACGATGCGGACAGCTGAAAACGGACAGAGTGTTCATTTCCGAACAGCTGCTTATAAATGTAAATGATTGACAATGAATGTATGTTTGCTTTGGCATACCATTTGACTGAAAGCTGTGAAGAATCTATAAATTGAGAACTGAATAAATCAATAACAATTAAATAATTACCATTATGATTAAATTGACTGAGATAAACAAGATTTATCGTACGAATGAGATTGAAACCGTGGCATTGGAAAATGTGAACCTCGAAGTTGAAAAGGGAGAATTTCTCAGTATCATGGGACCTTCCGGTTGTGGAAAATCTACATTGCTCAACATTATAGGGCTTTTGGATGCCCCCACGAGTGGGATCATTGAGATTGGTGGTACTCGTACAGATGGTATGAAGGATAAGCAACTGGCTGCTTTCCGTAATAAGAAGTTGGGCTTTGTGTTTCAGTCTTTCCACTTGATTAACTCATTAAATGTGCTCGATAATGTAGAACTTCCTTTATTATATAGAAAGGTGTCTGCAAAGGAACGCCGCCACTTGGCAGAAGAGGTGTTGGCAAAGGTCGGTTTGAGCCACCGTATGCGTCACATGCCTACACAACTCTCCGGTGGTCAGTGTCAGCGTGTAGCTATTGCCCGTGCCATTATCGGTAATCCTGAGATCATTCTTGCCGACGAACCTACCGGTAACCTGGACTCTAAGATGGGTGCCGAGGTGATGGAACTGCTGCATCAGTTGAATAAGGAAGACGGACGTACCATTGTAATGGTAACCCATAATGAGGAACAGGCAAAGCAGACAAGCCGTACCGTGCGCTTCTTCGACGGACGCCAGGTAGAATAAGAATTGTAATTAGTAACTCGTAATTATTATGATGCAAACTATTCGTCAAGCCTTTACGATCCTGAGGCAAAATCCGTTGCTGAGCACTATATCCATACTGGGTACGGCTTTTGCCATCACCATGATTATGGCTATCGTGATTACCTGGCAGACGAAGTATGCTGACTTGGAGCCGGAAGTGAACCGCAGCCGCTGTCTGTATTTCTCTGCTATGCACATGCAGGGAAAAGAGAATAAGGATAGGAATAATTATAGCAGCTCCTTCGGCTGCGTTTATGAAAGAGTGCATACAGCCAATTCCGGAAGTGGAAGCTTGTACTGCATTTACAACGGCAGATGTTGCACTGGTATCTTTTAGCTGATGCTAACAACCGATTGAAAGTTGATGCAATGAATACTGATCCTGAATTCTGGAAAGTTTTCAGTATGCAGTTTCTTGGTGGAAGAGACTCTCACTGAAGCCGATCGGGGGAGGAGATATGCGCTCTATCGTTATTTGTGCTTCTGTGGCCCGAAAACTTTTTGGAACAACAGAGGCTATTGGGCAGCAAATATTGCTGAATAGAGAACTGTCGCGTATCATCGGAGTTGTGAAGGATGTTTCTGTTACTGCCAAAGATGCTTATGCTCAAGTATGGGGCTGTACCATACCGATGAATTGAAAGTAACTGGTTGGTGGAGCTATCTGGGTGGAAAAACGATTGCAGTATTGGCACTGGTACGTCCTGATGATTTTCCTGCTATCAGGCAAGGAGTTGAGAAAAGAGTGAAGGATGTCAATGCCGGTCTGGAAGAAATGCAGATAGACATTATGGAGCAACCTGACAATATTGTGGCGCACGTGAACCATGTTTGGGCTAATGTAGGACCGGATCTGCCGATGCTTTATCTGCAATATGGAATTGCCCTGTTCATCATTTTGCTGGTGCCGTCGCTCAATCTGTGCGGCCTGAGCAACAGCCGTATGCAGCAGCGCATCAGCGAACTGGGCGTGCGTAAGGCTTTCGGGGCAACCGGTAGCACGCTTATCCGTCAGATATTGAATGAAAACCTCGTACTGACATTGATTGGGAGGCGCAGTGGGGCTGGTGTTCAGTTATCTGGCCGTGTACGGCATGCGTACGTGGCTATTCACTAATAGCCAGAATACCGGTACGGCAGGTGATTTCAGTTTAAGTATGGACGCTTTGTTCAGTCCGATGGTGTTTGTATTGGCTTTTTTTTTGTCTGGTGATTAATCTGTTGAGTGCAGGATTACCCGCTTGGCTTGCCACCCGCCGTACAATTGTAGACTCATTGAACGATAAATAAAGCGAGATTGATTATGAAATTCATAGTACATAACTTACGTATGATTCGGGCGCGTCTCCGCAGTAACGGATGGGTGCTTGCAGAATTGTTTCTGGTATTTATCGTGATGTGGTTTCTCTGCGATTCGCTGGGATGCCTGAAGTATACGTTCTATCGCCCGTTGGGCTATAACATAGACCACGTATATAGACTTACAACGATTATAGGCGGCGCTACAAGTGATAGCAACTTTGACAAATGCCGACAGATATCTGTGCATTGAAGAAATTGGACAGGAACCCAGCGGTTGAAGCAGCCGCCCTGTCGTTACTGGAGCCTGCCGATGCAGCGGCAACAGTTACAGTTCATTGGCCGCACAAGATACTATAGGTGTAAATGCGTATCATCAATACCCTGGTGGATACACGGGTTTTCCGCATGAAGTGATGATCCGAACGTCCCTTTGTGGAACTCCTTCAGGGAATGATGGGACAATGTGATGTTGAGCAGGCTGCTTTCGACCGTTTTCAGAAAAGGATGCCGACGTTCTCGTTGGATACACCATTGAGCAAGTACGGTGACTCCACATCAGTCGTCACGCAAGGTGGAAAGATTGGAGCGTTTAGAACCTATCGCTATGGAAGCTGATGCTCCTTGCTTTTTCTATCGTATGGATGAAAATCTGATTAAGAGACATTTTACCGACGATGGGCACAGATAGTCTTTCGTGTGAAACCTGCATGCCGATGGTCCGGATTATCGTAGCAAATTTCATTCGTGAGATTGCGCCAAGACTGGAGGTAGACGATCTGTTTGTGGCTGATGCTGTACCTTATACCGAACAGCAACTAGCAATTTGAAGTCATGAACGGTGATACGGATAAAGTGAATAGCCAAGCTATTGTTGTGTTTTTTGCTTGTAAATGTATTTTTAGGATTGATAGGCACTTTCTGGTTCCGCACTCGTCGTCGTCGCAGTGAGATCGCCTTACGACTGGCAATGGGGAGTACAAAGAATCAGGTATTCAGGTTACTGGCGGGCGAAGGATTATTGTTGCTGGCATTAGTAACAATGCCCGCCATGATTATCTGTTATAATATAGGAATCGCAGAATTCACCATAGGACGAACGGGCTTATTTCTACCTGGCCGGTAAGTGGAGTTTTGTACGCTTCCTGCTTGGTTCTTTAGCGGCTTGGTTCTAATAGCACTTATGGTGGTGGTGGGTATTTGGTTTCCGGCGCGGCAGGCGATGAAAATACAGCCGGCTGAAGGCTTTACATGAAGAATAGAAAAGAGAAATAAAAAACAATTTTAAATAGCAAAACTTATGAAGACTTTATTATAACTTTGGTTTATTATTTGCCGCAGTATGCTGCACAGTATTTGCAGCTAATGAAAAGGACAGGTAAGCGAAGTTCGTAAGGTGGAAGCTTTTTCTTCTGTAAAGGTAACATCTGTAGCGACGGTGTCATTTCACGCAAGTAATTCGTATTCTCTGAAAATAGAAGGTAGGGAAGAGTATGTAAGAACTACTACCAGAAGTGAAAGGACGGCCGTCTGATTATCGGTTTCAAGAATAAAAAAAGATGCAGGAGCAATCGCAACAAAGGATGGCGTGACTATCTGATTTGCTCCCGATCTTGAAGGATGTAGAGTTTACTGGTGTAGGCTCTTTCAATTGCGAAGGTGCGCTGAAACTGAATGATGTCATTCGAGATAAAGGCGTGGGTAAAGTGAATGTGAAAGACCTGACCTGTAAACTTTAGTTGAAAGATGGAAGGCGTGGGTAGGCAGCGCCGATATTCATGTAGCCTGCGACTATTTGTCTGCCAAAATGGGTGGTGTGGGTAGCGTCACTTTGAGCGGAACCGCCGGCACGTGCAGATATCTCCAAAGGAGGTATAGGAGGAGTAAATACAGATAATTTGAAAATAGGCCGTTAAGATGATAAAGCAATACTTTGCACAAGCCTGGGCGCAGTTGCGGCAGCAGCCGATGATGAGCGCCGTCAGCATAGCCGGTACTGCGCTTGCCATATTCCTTATTATGCTGGTGGTAATGATGCAGCAGGTAAAGGTGGCTCCTTTTGCGCCCGAAAGCAATCGCGATCGCTTCCTGCACGTTAAGTCAATGAGCATCTCCAACTCGAATTGGGGAGACGGTACAAGCAACGGACCGATGAGTGTACAGACAGCCCGTGAATGTTTTCAGTCGTTGAAGACGCCGGAAGCGGTCACTATCTATACCATTTTCCCCGTATCCACTCCGGTGTCTTTGCCGGGCAAACCGGCAGTCAGTGTGGATTTACGGCAGACGGACGACATCTTCTGGCACGTATTCGACTTTTCCTTTATTGCCGGAAAACCCTATGATCGGGCCATTTGATGCCGGACAGCCGGTAGCAGTGATTACGGCGAAAGCGTAGCGCGCACGTCTTATTTCAAACGTCGGATGCTATCGGTCGTGAGTTCCTCCTGAACCATGCGCCATACAAAGTGGCGGGCGTGGTGAAAGATGTGTCTACACTGGCGGATTGCGCTTACGGACAGGTATGGGTTCCGTATACCTCAACGGGCATGGATAATGAAACGTGGAACGACCGGCACATGGGAATGATGAGTTGTACGATGCTGGCGCGCAGCCGGGATGATTTCCCCGCTATACGCCAGGAAGCGGAACGTCGTAAATCGGAGTATAATACGCTTATCGGAGAGAACGGCTGGAAGCTGATTTACCGCAACCGCCCTTACGACCAGGAAAAGAATGCCATTGCTTTCGGCGCCAATATCGAACCGGATGTGAATGCGGCGCGCCGTCAGCGGATTATCATCTTCGTCATTCTGTTGATAGTGCCTGCCATCAATCTTTGAGTTCGATGACACAAAGTCGCTTACGCCGTTCTGCTTTGTGCTGAATCTGATGAGCAGCGGTTTCCCGGCATGGAAGGCTTCCCGCATCGGGATAGTGAACGCATTGGGAGGACGCTTGCACTAAACGCTTGTCGCTAACTATTAATTACGGAAAGAAATGACTAAGAAACTTTTGGTACAGATAAAGAATGAATGGTGCAATAACCTGTGGCTGGCGTTGGAATTGCTGGTTGTAAGCGTTGTGATGTGGTTTGTGGTGGACTATCTTTATACGCGTATGGCAACTTATCTGGAGCCGCGGGGCTTCGACATCAGCCATTGCTACCTTATCGAAATGGGAAAGCTTACCGATAAGAGTCCCGATTATATCCCGAACCAGACCGATGAGCAGGAAGATGCCGATATTCTTGAACTTGTGGACCGTCTGCGCCGTCGTCCGGAGATAGAGGCGGTGAGTCTTTCGCAAAACTCATATCCATATAATGGCAGTAACTCCACAGATTTGGTGCAGTACGATACGCTGGTCTCCGGTAGTTGGACGATACGCCGTTTGGTGACTCCCGATTTTGTGCGTGTGTTCCGTTATCAGGGCACACGTGGCGAGACGCCCGAACAGCTTGCCGGGATGTTGGAAAGGGGGAGAGTTCCTTGCTTCCGACAACCTTTACCGGAAGTACGGCCATCCGCTGACGGAGTTCGTAGGCAAGAGCTTCCGGCTTTTCGGCGACACAATACAAACCTACCGGCTGGGAGCGGCCTTGAAGGATGTACGTTACAATGATTTCGAGCAGGCCCGCGATTCGTATACCTTTCTTTATAAACTCGATTGGTATGATACGGGATTGGAACTCTGTGTCCGTGTCCGCGAAAATCAGGACCATGATTTCATCCAACGCCTGAAAACGGACAGTGAGAAACAGTTCCGCATCGGCAATATCTTTATCTCCGAAATACGTTCCTTTAAGGACATCCGCCGTAATTTCCAGCAGACATGGAGCAATGACCTGCGCAATTACGTAATGGGTATGGGATTTCTGTTGCTGAATATATTTCTGGGACTGCTCGGCACTTTCTGGTTCCGTACCCAGCAACGCCGTTCGGAGATTGCCCTGCATAAGGTACATGGAGCATCGGACATGAGTATTTTCACCCGTCTGATAAGCGAGGGGCTGCTTTTGCTGTTGCTTGTCACGCCTGTTGCTTTGCTCATAGACTATAATCTGGCAAGCATGGAACTGAACTCCTGGCGCAACGGTACGACTTTGGAGTGGGAGCGCCTATTGCTTTGCGCTGCCATCAGCTTCCTGCTGATAGGATTGATGATTGCGATTGGTATAGGCATTCCGGCACGCAGGGCGATGAAGGTACAACCGGCAGAGGCTTTGCATGATGAATGATTTTAGGAAGTTAAACAGATAACGGAATATGATACGTCTTTACTTTCAGCAAGCGCTATATCACTTGCGCGAGAATCCCATCATAACATGGGTTTCCGTACTGGGTACGGCATTGGCCATCTGCATGATTATGGTACTTGTCATCACTTTTCAGGTGCGGCTCGTGGACTGCGAGCCCGAGGTGAATCGCAGCCGTTCGCTGTATGTGTCTGCCATGTCCGTCAAGAACAAGGGCGGGAGCGACGGCGATTCATCCAACGCCCGCATGTCGGTGCGTACGGGGCGCGAGTGCTTTAAGAATCTCACTACGGCGGAGGCGGTAACGTTGGTTTCCTTGCCCGAAAAGGTACGTGTGTCCCTGCCGGCAGGCAACAAGGTCACGGCCGACATGGTGCAGACGGACGACGCCTTTTGGCATATCTTCCGGTTCCGCTTTCTCAGCGGCAAGGCGTTTACAAAGGCCGACAGCGATGCCGGAGTGCCATGCGCCGTGTTGAGCGCTGCGGTGGCGCGCCGCCTGTTCGGCACGACGGACGTTGCGGGAAAGACGGTACAGTTGAACTATGTGGAATACCGTATATCCGGTGTGGTGACGGATGTGTCCGTACTGGCCACTTCCGCCTATGCGCAGGTGTGGGTTCCCTATACGTCCACAGACATTGCCCGGCTGACGTGGTGGGAGGAGACCATGGGGCAGATGAGGGCGGTTATCCTTGCGCGCTCCGCAGCCGATTTCCCGGCTATCCGTGAGGAGGCGGAGCAACTCCGCCGTAAGTATAACGACAGTCTGCGCGACTCGGAAGTGTTCTATCGCGGGCAACCCGATAACAACTGGCTTATCTCTATCGCCGTTGGTACGCCGAACCTGATGTTCCCGGGGTAATGTTACGTTATGGCTCGTTATCGCCATCTTATTATTGTGCCGGCATGAATCTGAGCAGCATGACGCTCTCCCGTATGCGCAGACGTATGGCGGAGATAGGTGTGCGCAAGGCTTTCGGGGCTACGGGTGGCGAACTGATACGCCAGATATTCTTTGAGAACCTGTTGCTGACATTGTTTGCCGGCGTGTTGGGACTTGCGCTGAGTTACACCGCCACCTTCCTGCTGAACGGTTTCCTTTTCAACAACAGCACCAATGCCTACCTCAGCGGGGAAACCGCCCTGACACCGGGCATGCTGCTTTCGCCCTGGGCATTCCTTGCAGCTTTCGGTTTCTGTTTGCTGATGAACATACTTTCGGCAGGCATACCGGCATGGAGGGCTTCGCGAATGAATATTACTGATGCAATAAACCAAAGATAGCTATGAAGAATCTACTTACACAAATTAAGAATGAATGGCGAAGTAACCTCTTCCTGCTCGTGGAGTTACTACTGGTCTTTTGCTGTGCTGTGGTATATTGTGGACTGGACGCTTGTCACCGCACGGGTCTATCACGCTCCGATGGGATTCGATACGGAGCACTGCTACAACTTATCTTTTTTAGCACCTTGACACCCAAGTCGGCGCTTTATAATCCCGACCTCACGGTTGAGAATAATATAGATGCCTTGCTCTGAGATAACGGAACGCTTACGTCATCGTCAGGGAGTGGAGGCTGTCTCCATTTCACAGAATTGTTCCCTTACAATGAAGGGAGTAACAGTACTCAGTTTTATTTGCAGGATAGTATCTATGTGGGTGCTTGCTTGGTTTGGTCTGATCCTGATTTTACCGTGTTTTCCGTTATCAGGCAGTTGATGGAGGCTCTTCCGAGCAACTGGCGGTAGCCGCTATTTCCGACCAAACCATGGTATCTTCCAATCTCACCGAAGGACATCCGGAATTGGGATGCACGCCCGCTATTGAATCGTGAAGTGGCTCTGACTTATCCCGATCCGCCGTCGCATAGGTGCGGTGGCCATTGCCCGTTCGTTACGCCGTTCTCATTTTGAAACATCCGGCACAATGGGGCGGGGCGTTTTCGGGCATAATCTGAACCGCTCAATGCGATTAATGAGCTGGAATTTCGGCGTGCGCTATGTTCAGGTGAGTCTCCGTGTCTCGCCTAATGCTGATAATGAATTTTGTTGATGCGCTTATGGCGGATGCCGACCGCCTTTATCAGGTAGGTAATCTGTATCTGCTGGACATTACACCTTTCAGCCATTTGCGCGAAATCTGCGAGCTGGAAGACATGAACGAATGGAAGACGCAGCTTTGCGTGCTCGGTTTCCTGCTGTTGAATATCTTCTTGGGCGTTATCGGCACATTCTGGTTCCGTACGCAGCAACGCCGTAAAGAGGTTGCGCTGCGGATGGCGCTGGGCAGTTCGCGCCGGGGGATTTTCTCCTGTCTCATGTACGAAGGGTGTTACTGCTTACGCTGGCGGCCGTACCGGCGCTGTCATCGCTTTCAATATCGGTTATGCCGAACTGGTGGATGTGGGCAAAATGCAATTTCGGTCGACCGGTTGCCGGATTGCCTTGACATGGCTGCTTATGGCGCTGATGATTGTTGCCGGAATCTGGTATCCTGCTTATAAAGCCATGCAGTTGCAGCCTGCTAAAGCGCTTCACGACGAATAGTGTTGTTTTAATAAAAGAGTTGTAGTCATTGCCGAGCGATTGGCACGCGAAGCTTTTCGGTTCGACTGAAGAAGCTATTGGCAAGAACTATTTTGTTGGTTTCCGTCCCAAACGTGTAGTAGGGGTTACGGAAGATGTAAGTTCTCTTTTCACCTTTGCTTATGGCGAGGTGTGGGTACCTTACTATACTAAAGATCCGGCTTGGGGGAGTGAAGGTTTACGTGGTGGCTTTGAAGCGATGGTATTGTGTAAACCTGATGTCGATCCCTAGTGAAATGAAACAACAGATAGAGAGTTCGCTGGATCGCCTGAATGCGTCACTTACTGAATATGAGTTGGTACTTCCCGACCTGAGTACTTACGTCGAGCGCCAGTTCTTCGCGATGATTTTCTTAATCCTATGGCTACTTGCATCTTTCTGGGACTTATTTTACTTATTGTGCCTGCAATCAATGTCAGTGGTCTTATCTCTTCTCAGATGTCACGTCGTCTGTCGGAACTTGCGGTGCGCAAAGCTTATGGTGCCAGTCGTCTGACCTTGATGTCACAGTTACTAATTGAGAACTTGCTGATGGCGTTTATCGGTGCGTTACTGGGATTCCTGCTCTCATGTCTGTTATTATGGTTGGGTAAAGATTGGATGTTGGCAGGCGGATATACCAGTGGAAACTTTGAAGTCAGTATTTGGCTTTTCCTACGGCCTGCTGTATTCCTGATGGTATTGGGTGTATGTCTGCTTTTCAATTTGCTATCCGTATTTATTCCGGCATGGAATGCCACTCGCCGTCCGATAGCAGAAGTTATCAGTGGAGAATGATTGTTTAAACTAAAGATAAACCATTATGATAAAGTCCATTCTGACCCAAATCTGGAACCAACGCCGCTTGAACGGTTGGATCTTCGCGGAACTGCTGATTGTTTTCGTGCTGTTATGGTATTGTCTTGACATGCTCTATGCCTTTGCTTATGCAGAACGTCAGCCTAAAGGGTATGATCTGGAGCATGTATATAAAGTCAGTATTTCCACGAATCCCACTCAGTTGGTGCTTTGTTCTTCTGAAGATAGTTTGCAAAATTTCTGGTTCAAGCCTATGGAGGAAGTATTCCGTCGTATCAAACAAAATCCGGATGTGGAGAGTGCCAGTATCTGGCTTGGCTCTGATGCTTATGCTCGAAACACTGTATTCCAAGGATACACTACAGACAGTATAAGTGTGAAGGATGCTAATATTCGTTATGTATCTCCTGAATACTTTGATGTAATGCGGATTCCGATACAAGAAGGTACAGGAATGTTTTCTACAGATATGAATGCTTTTGAAAGCACTTCCGGTTCTTCGCTGTCATTTGCTTCAGCCGAGTGGAATCCAGCTGTCATTCCATTGCCTGCCGTCGTTACATTAGACTTGGCTGACAGCCTTTTCCACACTCATAAGGGAGTATTGGGGAAGGAATTCTTTGACTACTATGCAGGTAGTAGTCTTCGTTACCGGGTGACTGCCGTATGCGACCATCAGAAAACAGATGATTATGCCCCGTTATGAACCTTTCATTCTGACTCCTCTTCCGAATTGGTTTTACGGCATGCAGGCTATTCCTTTTATTTCCATTCGCGTGCGTCCCGAAGCTGATACAAATGATTTTGCAACCCGCTTCTTTCGTGATATGACTCCTCAGTTGCAGGTTGCTCCGTTCTATCTGTTTGAGGTCCGTAGCTATGATGAACAGAAAACGGAGCGTGATGCATCCGAGGGGATTACTCCGTATATCCGCAGTGCACGGCTTATCGCTATATTCTTTAGCTTCAATGTTTTTATCGGGTTGATGGGCACTTTCTGGTTCCGTACCCGTCACCGTCGTAGTGAAATAGCTTTGCGTATGGCGATGGGAAGCAGTCGTTCCCGGATACGTTCCGGCTGTTGGGAGAAGGGTTGCTGTTGTTGGTGCTGGCTGCTATTCCGGCTCTGATTATTTGCGGTAATCTGGTTATGGCGGAAGCCATAATGACAGAACAGGCTGATGCTACCGGACTTCGCTTTGTTGTAGTCTCATTATTCACTTTCTTTCTTATGACTTTGATGGTAATTGCCGGTATCTGGTTCCCTGCTGCACAGGCGATGCGAGTGAAACCGGCGGATGCCTTGCACGACGAATAGTCAGTTTTTCTTCTATATGTGCACCTTTTTTTTTGCATGGGGTAAAAGAAAAAGGTGCATTCTGTTCTGTATTTCAATATAATCCGTATATTTGCGAGGAAAATTCATAGCACATTTATTCAAAACAGAAGAAAAACGAGATATGAAGAGACGCTTATTCCTCGTGATGCTGATAGGCCTGTTTCCTTGCATTGTATTTGCCGGACACCTTTATGCTGCGGAACGTACATACAACGTGCTTTTCATCCAGTCATATAATCATCGTACTCCTTGGAATGACCGCTTGACGGAAGGAGTGCGTGATGGCCTGTCACGTGGAGGTATAAAAGCGAAAGTCACAACAGAATATTTGGATGCTGATTACTGGACTTTTGCATCTGAGTGTGTCATTATGCGGCGTATTTGTGAACGGGCACGTCAAAAAACACGGATATTATTATTACAAGCAGTGATGAGGTTTTTTATACATTGAAGCATTGTGGAGATTCCCTGCCTTATAAACTACCGGTTGTGATATCGGGTATCAAATATCCCAATGAAAAGCTGATCTCGAAGTTACCCAATGTTTGTGGGTATACATCCAAGATTGATTTCGTGCACCTACTCGAAAATGCACGTCGTGTATTTCCCAATCGTACAGAAGTTATTTGTGTTTCGGACAGTAGTCTTTTAGGACTTAAAGGTGTTGCTGAACTGGAGCGTATATGGCCCAATTTCCAGGAGCTTCATCCGGAATATAAGATGAAAGTAATGAATGTACAGTCACAGGCTCTAATCCTGTCATTTCCTCTATTTGTTATGATTATAATGCCTATAACCGCATTGTCATTGCCCCAAATGGACACCGTTCCTTTCTTTCATCGGAAAAAACTCTAAAGCTCCGGTTTTTGCCGGACAAAGTCTGGCATTGACTAACGGAGTATTCTGCGTGCACGATATGGAACCTTACGAAGGAGCTAATGCGGCAGGAAAGTGTGCTGCACAGGTGTTGCAAGGAGCTATCCCTTCGGTGATAGGGGTCGTGGACCTTCCCGGTAAACTGCTTTATGACTTCAAGCAGTTGGAATTTTTTAGAGTGAATGCGGATAAAGTGAGTGATAGTGGCATTATCATGAATGCACCGCTGATGGAGCGCTACCGTATCTGGTTTGTGCTGTTTTACTCTGTCGTGGTAGGTGCATTGGTCTTTCTTGTTATCTGGCTCTATCGCTTGAACCGTCATGAATCACGTCGTCGTATGCACGCCCAGACGCGTTTGCTGATACAGAACCGCTTGGTGGAGCAGCGTGACGAATTTTGATAATATCTTCTGTTCTATCCGTGACGGACTGATAACTTACGATACGGATTTCCGTATACATTTTGTCAACCGTGCTTTGATGTTGATGCTCGAACTGGACCCTGACACTCATACGGCACGTTCTTACGAAGGGCAGATGGCAGGTTCCATCTTCCACATTTATTCAAACGGAGAAGACATCCTGCAATCATTACTGAAACAGGTGAGGACAGAGCGTCGTGTAATCCCTATTCCGGAAAAGGCTTTTATGCAGGAAGTTCATAAAGGGAACCTATTTTCCTGTTTCCGGTGAAATTGTGCCGATTTACTCCAAGAACAAGATGACAGGTATGGCTATTTGTTGCCGCAATATCTCGGAGGAAGAAATGCATAAACGCTTCTTTAATCTGGCTGTGGATGCAAGTTCCGTATATCCTTGGCAATATGACGTACGTACGCACAGTTTCCATTTCTCAGGTGCATTGCTCGATTACTTCGGGCTTCCCGGTAAGCAGACCATCTTGCGGAAAGAATTGGAGCTTTTTATTCATTCGGATGATTTGGAAGAGGCTCGTCAACATTTCACTGCCATTTTCAAAGGTGAGGAAATGGATACCCGGATGAGTTTCCGTATGCGTAGCGGAGAAGGTAAATATGAATGGTGGGAATTCCGTAGTGCTTCTTACAATGGTCTGGATTCCGAGGCACCTTATATGGTATTGGGTGTTTGTCAAAGTATCCAGCGTTATAAGGCTACCGAAGAAGAGTTGATAGCAGCCCGTGACAAAGCTTTGCAGGCTGATACTCTGAAGTCGGCTTTCCTTGCCAATATGAGTCATGAAATCCGTACCCCGCTGAATTCTATTGTCGGCTTCTCCGACTTGCTGAAGGACATTGAAGCATTCAGTCCTGAGGGAAGTGAAACAGTTTGTGGATACGATCAACACGAACTGTACCTTATTGCTGGCACTGATTAATGATATTCTCGATCTATCCCGTATCGAGTCCGGTTCAATGGACTTCCGTTTTGCCGGATACAACCTCACGTTTGTGATGCAGCAGATCTATGACTCTCAGCGCCTAGTTGGTGTTTTTCTCCGCCGCATTTCACGATTGTCACGTCT
>VOFH01001343.1_pt1 | contig 45960 bp, 58 predicted proteins | sample 5384091 | NCBI WGS metagenome assembly VOFH01 (sample SAMN12384727, study PRJNA508395) | human gut metagenome | isolation source: healthy gut G | host: Homo sapiens
CACCATATATAAAATTACATTTATCTTTAATTTTGTTATACAAATATGAATTATGCCAATCCGAACCGTGTATCTGTTCTGTCATACAATCTAACACTGTAATTTCATATTCACCTAAATCATATAACTGATTAACTAACTCACTTCCTATAAATCCTGCTCCACCTGTTATTAATACCTTTTCATAATTTATGTCTTTCTTAATATATTTATTATATATTATATTACCTATACATTCTGCAATAAGCAAATGTTCTTCTGTATTAATATCTACAGCTTCATATTTATTTACTATATGCATATATGGTTTTCTGCCTATCCTGCACTTTCCATTAAGTTCTCTAAGATTTTTCCAGGAACTCTTTCACTATTTGCTTTGATAGGAACAAAACACTCTGTTTTCATTATGCCACCTCCTTAGAAGTAGACATATAACAAACATCAATGTAATTTAATCGGAGATTATTCCCCCTATTTTCATAGTTATCTATTGAATAAGGGTCTATCTGTGATACACTTTCATCCATATCTAACCAAGCTCTTGCACATGCCAAATCTAATCCATCATCTATATCAATGCTTGTTCTTTTATCTAATATATATTTATATGGATTAGACCCATGAAAATACTTCCATTCTATCATTTTTCTTCTTGGTGCTAACAAAATTCCATCTGTAACAAAATATAATGGTTTTAATTGCTGCGATGGGACATGTTTAATTCTAATTCATAATTTATTGGTCCATTATCATCCCACAGATATCTCTTGAACTTTTCCATAGATACCAATGAATCATATCCATCTTCTAAAGCTTTATAATATAAAGAAATTGCTTCTTTATATTGTTTAGGAAACACCAAAGGGGCTGTACAAGTTGCCCATAATATATCATCACCATCAACATTCTCACATATATGAGCTACAACCTCACCAAAAGTTTTACTTTTCTCATCACAGAATTCCACTGCCCTTTTATGTGTACTAACTCCTTGTAACCTTGCCATTTCTAACATATTATCAGAATCAGATGATACTACAATATTAGTAATCTCTTTCACTTGTTTTAATTGATTAATCTTATTAATTAATAAGTTAGTACCAGCAAATGGAGCTACATTTTTATTCTTTAACCTTCGGCTTCCTTCTCTTACAGGAATAATTGCTGTTATCATTTTTATCACCTTACCTTTTTATTTATTTCTTATTTGCCTCAATATATTCATAATGTATTGCCTTTTAGCAACTGCAATTATAATAGTTAACAATATAATAATATACCTAATCAAAACAAACGAATATAATAACATTATTATACCACTAATAAATAACAAAATAACAATATTTATAATTATATTTTTTATATCATATAATCTCTTACCATTAATATGTTTTTTACACACTTTTTTCATAAACAAATAATGTGCTATTGCAAAAATCATATAACAAATCAATGTTGTATAGCCTGCTGCTATATAGCCAAATATAGGCATAAATATCATATTCAATATTATATTCAATACCGCTCCCAATACTGATGCTATTGTAACAAAATAACTTTCCTCAAAATAAAACTCTATATTAGCAAATAAAGAATATAAGAAAATAAAATAGACGCTCAACGCTACTGGTGGAATGACCCATATAGCACCTGAATAACTGTTTGGTGCCATTATTGATATTATCTCTGGCGCCATCAACATTGGTATTAATGTTATTATTCCGACTATAAATAACAATATATTTGACATTTTTCTAAATTCTTTATATTGTCCATTTTCAATTTTTGATAAGTCCAAGGAACATATGAAGAATTGATGCTAGTAACAATAATATTCATAACCATCGATACTGAATAAGCAACACTATATATAGCAATTTTTTCCTGACCAAACATTTTTTCAATCATAATCCTATCTGCCTGTGACAATACAACCATTGACAAATAATGTGGTATTAGAGGAATATTAAACAGTAATGCAAATTTCCAATATTCTTTATAATAAAAAGTCTTTCCCTTTATAAAATTATAAATATAAAAAAATAGTCCAACAAAAACATTTACAACTACAACCGATAAAATTCTAGCTATTCCCTTTTGGCTTGTATTACTAACGGCAATCAAACCAACTACTGGATTAAAAACTGCAATTACCAAAGTTATAATTACTAACGCCTTATAAATATCTTTGTTTCATTGACCAAAACTGAAATGCTGGTGTAAAAAATATTTCTATAAGCATCGCAACTATAACTATATCTGGTAACCCTATTATTTTATTCCACATATTTTTACAACTTATATAAACACCTATAACTAATAGAGAAACAATTGTTGATAATCCCTGCATAGAAGAAATATACTTTGTCCTTTCTTCTTTATATTTCAACATTCCGTTATTAAATACTCCAGATGAAAGATTTAATGTTGCAAAAATACTAATTATACTAAGCCAAGATTGATATAACGAATATTGTCCGTATTGTTCTGCTGTCAATATTCTTGTAAAAAAAGGAACCGTAATTAACTGAATCCCTTTCTGAATAATACTGCAAACAGTAAACCATATACTTGCTTTTATCCCTTGTGGTATTTTGTTATAAAATAGCTTTATTTTTTTTAACAACTTCTTTTTCCTTTCAATTGTTCTATTTAACCTGTTTCTCTTATTTTGTTTATTATATTCCTATAATTTTCTTTTTTAAGTTATTTGTGCCAATCAAATACTGCTTTATTTCCATCACTTTCTGATTATAAAATTCTGTATTTATTTCAGAAATAAGTTTTTCAATTCTTTTATATTAGAAAATTTAACATAATCAGTTTTAGGGAACAAATTTATATCATTTTCTTTTCTTATAAACAAAAAGGTTGGAATACCTAATTTAATAGCTGTTAAAAATGAAGTTGATGCTGATACAACCACTATCTCCATCATTGAGCAAAAATTGTCTATGCTAATTTCAGTACCATATGTATATACATTATCCTTATCTAAAATATTTAAATATTTACTATTGTCATCCGCTGGATGCCATTTTATATATAGCTTTTTATTATTCTGTTTACAATAATCTTGTACTAATTTAAGCATTTGCAAATTATCTTCAATCGGCTGCATTGGACTATTCATCACTACACCTATTGAGTTCATTACTTTTCTTTGTTTTCACCACTATCACCTAAATGATGTGGTGACCCTGCTACAATCATATTACCTTTGTAACCTGCTTCAATTGCTGTATCTTTTGCTGCCTGACTTTCAGCTAAAAAATATGTACTCCTAGAACCTAGGTATCCCCAAGAATTATTATTAATATTAAAGGTACCATGTTGTAATGTTATTGTCATTTTATTATCGTTGTTAAACTTTTGTGTAAAATAACTGTCAACTGGCATCACATCACAATAAGTCATTAATAATCTAACAGCTATATTATTTTTTCTTACATATATTTTGCCAATCATTATAAGCAACAAACACTTTAAGTATCTGTCCACTATAATATAACCTCTCATCTAACTCTGTAAAAATACTTTTTAACTGTTTTACCCATTTTATAAATAATGATATATATTTTATCTGGCTAAAGCAAAATACCTTATTATCGCAAATCATTATCATATTGTTATCAGTTAACGCAACTACATTTTTAAATGCGCTCTTATGCTCAGGTCTATGATTATAATCGCCCGAACATAACGCTAACATATCTGCTCTACCATTATTAATATATTTATAAGAGTCTTTTAAAAAATATTTTTTAATATTCTTATTATTTTATATCTTTCTTTTGTATGTTCTTCATTAATACAATAATGTAATACATCACCCATCTTAATATTTTCACATTTTATAAAGTCAATTTTATTCAAATCACTTTGGATACTATGTTCTTTCATACTACAATTTTACTCCTGTTTGATTACTCTATCCCATTTATTATTATTTTTATTATACTTTTTAACTACTCTTGCTGGCACTCCTACTATCACTGAATAATCATCATATATTCCTCTAACAACTGCATTAGTCCCCACTATACAATGTCTTCCTAAAATTGTTCCTGCCTGTATTGCAGCTCCATAACCGATAAAACATTCTTCTCCTATTTCTGTCTTGCTATATTTAATATTTTGATTTAAAATATGATTATTAATATCCTGATATTCATGATCAATATTAGTAATAAATACATTACCTAATATGGTTGTATTTTTGCCAATCTTTAAATTATCACAAGATGTGATGTGAAAATTTTGCCCTATAGAAACATTATCCTCAATATTAATTCCTGCATTATATTCCATATCGTTCCATTTTGTAATAACTTCCATTCTTGCCCCATTTAAAATACTTACATTATTTCCAATACTAATATATTTTTTTCCAATCACCCTGATTGGTTTCATTATTATCGAATTAGAACCGAAATTAGCATAAGTAAAACTATAAATTCTTTTTTGAATAAATGCAGTTATTTTACATTTCAATAAATAAAATTTATTATCATAATTTATAAATGTACTTATTTTTGATCTAATATTATTCATACTATTCTGCCTTTTTTAATATCTGTTGTATTTTATCATTATTTCCCCATACTGCCTTAGAATCATATATTCTATCTGGATATACTCCATATTTAAGTTTTATGTCAAATTTGTTATCTCTTATGTATCTTTCAACTCTATCAGCAAGTTTTTTCTGGTCTTCCTGAGCAAATATTTATTATCCCATTAACTTCATCTTGTTGTACTGTTGCTGCTACTTGGTCACAAAATTCTTCATAATCTAAAAAATCATATTGATTTAACCCCATTGTAAAAGGAAATTCTTTTTGACCTTTTTCAACTGCCTGCGATATTTTGGAAAATATAGAAGCTCCATATACCGAATTGCCCACAATATAAAATCCTCTAAGCCACTGAAACACATTATTATTTTGTTGTGCCAATAACTGTGTTGCTTCTCTTAGTGCATTCTTTGCGATACCGTAATAACTTTGAGGATTGCAAGGTGTTGTTTCATCTATACTTCCCTCTATAAAACCTATCTCATGCATTGTCCCCATTACGCTGATTTTTTTAATCCCCGCTTCTGCCATTTTTCTTATAAACTCAAAATGTAACGGAAAATCCTTGATATGATGTTCTGAAAAATGTACAAATCCATCTCTCCATGCTAAATGCAATAAGCAATCAGGCTCGTCAAAATACTGATATGGATTCTTAATTTCAAATAAATTACATTTCATCTTTTGTGCTCTATTATCAACATTAGACAAATCAAAATCAGCTGCAATAACATCACAACCATTATCTAAAAGCTTTTTACTATTCCACTCCCCAAATATCCATTTGCACCTGTAATCAATATTTTCATAATACTATTTACTCCTTTTACAAATTTCTAATTCATTAAGTATAATCTTAAATCTGTTTAAATATGTTTCATTGTTTTTTTCGCCCATTCGTAACCTTTTGTGCATATTGAATACGTATTTCCTCATTATCAATATAATATTCTATTTTATTTTTTAGCTCATCATAATCACGAAATGTATCTAACATTCCCTCATATTTTTTGCTATTAATTCATTATAACTAACTAACTGAAATGCTCCCGCACCCAAGATTTCATTTAATCTAGCATTCCAACCGCTTTGAGATTGTTCATGCAAAATATTAATATTTATTTTTGTTCTCGAATATAATTCGTTAGCTTTTTCATCATGCGATATTTTTTTATTTACAAAACTATTCTTTTTATCAGACATAATAAATTTAATGTATCTAACAATATTTCTTTTAAACTCATATATTCCATAAAACATACAATTTTTATTTTTAAAATCATATGCAACTTTTTCTAATATTTTTTTCCTATTTCCATACATCGCACCAACAAAACTTATGTCTACGTCCTTTGTATTTGTATTTATTGGATAATATTTTTGTTCATCATATCCCAATGGTAAAAAAACACTTTCTTTGTTTTTTTCCTTCAATTTTAAAACATCAGATTCTTCAAATACATAATGTAAATCATATAATTCCCAGTTTTCCATCATATCTGGATATCTTGAAACCGAATCATATAACCATATAGCTTTTGGACAGGTTATACTACTCAACGTTTCCCTCTCCATAAAATCCCCTCTTATAACAATTACAAACTCAGGATTTATCTCTTTATAAAGTTCCAATATTCTTTTATTGAATATTGTCTTTTTTTTATCTATAATTTTTTTATCACTACAATGAAATAATTTACATACAGCTGTTCTCCAATCATATGCGCTAAAGCTCAATGAAATTGCATTATAACCACATTTATCTATGCTATTTGAAAAAATCTCTGTATAATTATTAAAATCAGGTGCTATTAACAAAATTTTCTTCATATCAATCTTTTATTTCTTTCTTAATTTATAACAATTAATAATCTTCCTAGTTATCTCTTTATAAGTAAATGATTTCATTTGTTCATCATTTAGAATAGGTTGCTCACCATTCATTAACATATTTTTTATTCCGTTTGAAATACTATTTTCATCTGTTTCATCAACAAATGCAACCGATTTACTATAATCACTTAAATATTCAACCTGTCCACCTGTATATGGACACACTATTTTACATTGCGACAATAATGCTTCTGGAAAAACAATTCCAAATGGTTCACTTGGATTAAGAGATACAAAAATCTCACTTAATGAATAATAATGTGCTAAATTTTCTTGTGTAATTCTTCCAAGAAATACCACATTCAAATGATATTCATCTACTATTTTCTTTAATTCCAATTCATCCGGACCACTTCCAGCTATTAATAATTTGTATTCAATATTATTTTTCTGTAATATAATTAATGATTTGATTAATTTCTCTACACCTTTTACCGATACTAATCTCCCTGCATATAAAATTGTATTCGGTTCTTTTTTTACATTTCTTTTAATAATATTATTATAAAATGAACTTGAAACGCCTAATCTAATTACAGCATCTGCGTTTATCCCAAAAAAAATTACTGTTAATCATTTTTGTAAAATTACTATTAGCTAGTATCTTATCACATTTTTTTATTAATATTTTCTGATAAATCACCGCCAATTCAGATTTTAATTTTCCATAATAATTAGAATTAAAAAATCCATGCAAAAAAAATATATCTTATATGAATTACTTTTTATCAAACAACAAATATTTTGCATATCCTAATGATGCTATAATCAAATCAAATTTTTCATTTTTAAATATTTGAGTTGCATTAATATAATTAATTTTTTTTATATTAAATTTATCTTTATTTATTTTTTCTTCTTTCTGGTCTGTTAATAATACTACCTGACAATTATTCTGTTCAAAACCATTAGCTATTTCTTCATCAAATATTGCCACACCACCAAAATATTTACTTGTAGTTACTGGTCCTAATATTCCTATTTTCATAAAACACCTTTCCTATGACAATTTGTTAAATACTTTAATGTATTCTTCTGAGGCATAATTCCAATTAAATTCCTTAATAAAATCTGTTTTCATATCTAATTTATATTTTCCATTGGCATACTGAACTAGTTTTTTTGCTAATATCTTAAAATCTTTGGATGAACAACAATATCCCGTATTATCATTTTGAACAACTTCTGAAGTCCTCCAACCTCAAAACAAAATACAGGTAAATTTGATTTTAATGCTTCACACACTGATATAGATAAATTTTCTATAGTAGAAGTATTTATTAATCCCATATAATGATTATAATATATTTGATTACTTTTACCTTTAAGTACAATATTTTTTTTTTTTTAGCTTATTAGCAATTGATGTTTGGATAATTTCACCATATATATCGATGTTTATACTAGAATCCATTTTATAAATTTCTTCTGACAATTGTATAGCTTTTCTATATTTTCTTGCATCTATATTACCAACCATAATAAATGATTTTTCATTAATTTTATAGCCATCACTTGATTTTTCATCTATTCCATTACGAATAACTTTTGATTTTTCGTTAAACTTCCTTGTATAATTATTCATATATTCCGAAACATTAATTACATAGCTGGCATTCGTTATTGTTTTCTTATACATAGGAATAAAATAAAACTTTTCAAAAAAACTCAGCATTGATCCATCTAGCATAAGGCCACCAATTGCCATGATATGTATGTACATAATTTATTTTCGCCCTTTCCAATACATATCCTATATGATCATCTGAATATCCCAATATTATATAATCACTATTTTGTTTTTTATATTCCAATAAAGCTTTATATATTTCATTTACATTCTTTTTTTTTAAATTAACAACTAATCCAGAATTTCTCTCATACACCCCTAATTCAAGTGTAAAAACCGATATATCATCAAATTCATCCTTCCATTTACTTATAAAATACTGTGTTGCCAGGGTTGCTCCCTGTGAAATCCCCCCCAAATTTTTTTTTTTCGTAACAATAACTAATTTTCTCATATTTTTATTTATCCTTTTTTATTACTAAACCTAAAAGTAAATACCACAACCTATAATTTCCCAAATCCAATAATAATAACGGAACAATAATATACGGAATTACTATATCTTGTCTTTTATTCTTAAAAAGTGGCAGGAATGTATAAATATATGACATTAATACAATTAATCCTCCATCTAATAATAACGAAATAAGTGTATTGTGTGTTGGATAAGGTAATAACTGTTCATTTGCAATCCAGCCATAACCAATTATTGGTTTTTGCTTTATATAATTAAAAGCCATCATCCATATTCTCATTCTATTATCATCTTCAAAGCTCGCATTAACTTTTAATGTATGCTCTCTACCCAATAATTTAGCTGACAAAGTAAATATATTTTCTATAATTCCATTTAATATATCTGGATTTACAACTGACATAATAAGCAAAATTGATAAAACTGTAATGCTTACATAATATAATACATATGATTTCTGCTTAATTTTAACTAATAACTTCATAAAAATATATACAGCAATACATATCAATGAAGTTCTTGACATTGATATTACTGCCCCGATCATAGCCATAATTATAATTTTGTTCGCAATATTTTTCTTTGAACATACATTTCAGCTATAAATATTAAGCACAAACTAAAAATCATATATTTATTAGGATCTGTAAAAACCCATTTAATCTTATTTCATCTTTTATATATATACACACTCGTTGATAACAAAACATCTGATATGTTTTTAAAATAATTCATTCTTATTAACAAATAAACTAATACTGCATTATATATATTAGCATAAGATATTCTAGCAATGTCATTGTCAATAATTTCAAAATTTTGTTCCGAATTAATTATATCTAAAATTAAAATCAACGATATAATATATCTTATAAATTCCAATAACTGTGATGACCCAATTGTATGAAAAATAAGAACCAAAAAATCAACCATCAAGAAAAAAAACACTCTTTTATTAAATATAAGTTTTCCTTTTCTCTTAAGTAATATATATATAAAATAAGCAACTATAATCCAATCATATAACTTTAACGACATTATTGTTACACTTGAATATAAAAACTATCTAACATCAATAGTATAAATAAACTTCCTCTGTCCTTATAATGAATTATCTGAAATATACTCTTTAATACTATTGCAAATATAAATAGATATTCGTTTATAATAAACAAAAACGGAAGTATAAGATATAATATTATCTGAAGCATATCATATATTGATACTTTTTTCTTTTTATAAGTAATGTTTTCTTCTTTCATTTTACCACTTCTAACTTCTTAAAAATTTTTTATAACATATCTTTCTAAACCATGTTGGAACAATAGTAGATAAAGTTCTAATTATACAGTTCTCTATATATTGAACGTTCGATATATACTTATTTTCTTTCATATATTTAAACAACCGTATTTGTGATAATACATATTTAAATCCCGCTCTTCTTTTATACATATTATTACCTGCTCGCATATTTAATAAAATATCTTCTAAATTATATCCTTTATAACCATTCATTAACATACGTATCCATAAATGATAGTCTTCTAATAAATAAAAATCCTGATACGAACCCACAGCCTTAACACTCGACTTTTTATACATAACGCAAGGATGATTAAATGGATTTCTCTTTTTTGAAAATTTTATTATTTCATTATTATTTTGGGGCAAAATTCTTAAATATTCTATATTATTAATATCATCTGAAAATTCTTGCACTGTGCCTGAACATATACTTATTTCTTGTAATTTCTTAAATATTTCCAGCTGCTTTTCACACCTATCAGGAACTGATATATCATCACTATCCATCCTTGCTATATATTCATTTTTACAATACTCAAGTCCTACGTTAAGTGCTTTTCCTAATCCAACATTTTCCTTTAGTCTAATAACATTAAGAACATCACCCATTTCTTCTTTTTTTATCTAAAATAACCTTATCAAGAGATTCATTTAACTCACCATCACATACCAACACAAAATCATCTGTTTTTTTGATTGTTTTTGTATACTCTCTATAGCCTCTTTTAAAAATTCTGCTTTTTCTTCTTTTTATAGACTGACATTAATACAGAATACTCCATTAATATACTCCTTATAGACTTTCCTATATAATTTTCATTCTAACTAATCTTCTTCCTTTGCTGCCGCAGCTTCCTGCATTGCTTCTTTATTCATTGCAGTTGTCTTGCCTGCCTCAATTCCCTCTGTACTCTCCGGCATAAATAAAATCTTTATTGTAGCCATAATTATTTTTTTATATCTGTTATTATGCTGAGTTTTGATATGTACATTAAATCCATCTGTAATTTATCATATGGCTCTGTATTGTACTTACCATATACCTGAGCATAACCTGTAAGTCCAGCTTTTACCTGTAATCTTAACGAGAATTCTGGCATTTCCTTTATGTACTGTTCTGATATTTCAGGACGTTCCGGTCTAGGTCCAACACATGATAAATCACCCTGTAATATATTAATCATCTGAGGTAATTCATCAATTCTACAGGCTCTTATCACTTTGCCTATTGGTGTTATTCTGCTATCGCCCTGAGAAGACAATCTCGCAACACCATCTTTTTCAGCATCAACCTTCATACTCCTGAATTTCAGTATGCTGAATTTCTTGCCATCCTTAGTAAGTCTTACCTGTTTATAGAATACAGGACCTCCATCATATGCCTTTATTAAAACTGCTGTAATTAATAATATAGGACTTGTTATAATTAAACCTACAAGTGATATCACTATATCCATTAATCTTTTTATAAATAAATATCCTAATCCAGGTGTTGCTCTTTCACATATCATAACCGGAAGATTAGCCATCTGAATAACCTTGGCATTACTTATCATAAAATCACCTATATTAGGTCTTACATATGTCTTAATATCATGTTCAACGCAATATTTAATAATATCGTTACGCTGTGTTGATGCAAGTCCACACAGCATAACCGAATCTGCACCTGTTTCCTGCAGCTTATTAACAAACTTCTGCAATTCAACCTGTGCTCCTTTATGCCAACTTTCTATATCAGTCAGTTTAATTTCACCTGCCAGTATAAATCTCCAGCTTAACCTGTCTATTATGCTTCTGCCATTTTTATAAGCATATTGATTATCGTATGCAAGAAGCACCTTAGATGGCTTATATATAATATTTGTCAATTTATTTGCAACAATTGACCATATTGTACTTAACACACAGCTTATTACCATTTCTAATAATAACGGCAATATATTTTCCACGTGTCTTGTAAGCAACATTATTACTATGTATATAATGCAATTGCTTATAAGAATAGCTACACACTGGGAATAAATGAGTTCTGATATTCTGCTAATTCTTAATGCCAATCCTTTATATAGCTGAGCCATAATGGTATATATTATGAAGTAAAGGGCTACTACCAGTGCATCACCTTTTCCATAAAATGTATTTCCCCACATTCTTGATTTATAATATCCATACCATATTGCCGCAAACAATAACGTATTTATAATAATTACAATTACCTGAACTAAAAATAAAGCCGTTTTTTGCTTTTGTTTTTTGTGTATCATTTATTCTCTCCTCACATCATCCCGTGTATAAACCATTCTATAATTCTATTATCAGTATTTATTTCTCATCATAATCCATAAGAAAATCTCCATCAAACTCATCTGCTGATGGCTTCTTTCTTACACCAGTATTGTTTCCTGCCACATTAGCTTTCTTTCTTGCGGCTACCTCGCCAACACTTCCTGCCTGTCTTTTGACTGGCTTAGAAGCATTGTTAGTATTCTTTCTTGCTGATGAAGCTTTTCTTGCTTTCTCGAATGATTTATCTGGTGACTCCTCGCTGTTATAATGTCCATAATAGCTGCCGTAGTATTTACCATAATACTTGCCATAGTATCTTCCATAGTAACCATTTTCTGATAAATCAACCTTATTAAGAACGCTTCCGATTATCTTAATTTTTGTCTTTTTAAGCTGTCCCATTACATTCTGTGCGAACTTATAGCTTACCTGGTTAGCTGCGATTACAAGAACCGCACCATCACATACCTGTGCAACAATAGCTGCATCGATAACACTTCCAAGAGGTGGTGTATCGATGATTACATAATCATACTTTTCTCTCATCTGTCTTACAGTCTCTTTGAATAATGGGCTGTCAAGAAGCTCTGATGGGTTAGGTGGCACTGGGTACCAGCAAGAATAACGTCCATATCCGGCACATTTGTCTGATATATTACTTCTTCTAATGTGTTCTGTCCTGAAAGAAAATGTGTCAATCCCTTAACACCCTTCTTAACTCTGTAACGTCCTACAAGAACTGACTTTCTTAAATCACAGTCAATGAATAACACTCTCTTTCCGCCATCTGCTATTGATGAAGCAAGGTTCATTGTTACTGTTGATTTACCTTCATTAGGTCCACAGCTTGTAAACATTACTACCTTTGTATCCCTACCACTTAAGAATATGTTAGTTCTTAAATTTCTATAGCTTTCTCTTACCTGATAGTCATCCTGCTGGTTAGTTTCTATATTAATTGTCTGCATATTTTTAATCCTTTCACACTCTCTTGTTTACCTATTTTCTTGTTTTCTTTTTTTCTTACTGCTTGGCTGTCCATTATATTCTTCTTCAGTTAATGGAATAAGTGAAAGATTAGTTATGCCAAGATATTTTTCAACATCATCTGATGTCTTAATTCTATCATCAAGAATGAAGTTGACTACAAGCACTGCTATTGCTATTACAATACCTGCTATTGCACCAAGCATTGTATTCTTCTTAACATTAGGACTTGATGGTGCATTTGCAACACGTCCATATTCAATTACATTAACGCCTTCAATCTGCATTACTGATGTTATCTGCTTAGCAGATACATCTGCGATTGCATCTACTATTTCTTTAGCTCTCTTAGGGTCTGTATCTGTAACTGTTACCTGAAGAACTCGTGAATCTGTCTCGATTTCACAAGAAATCTTGCCAACGAGTGCATCTGGTGTTATATCAAGATCAAGGTCTTTAACTACCTGTTCTACTACTGGAAGGCTTGTCACAAGAACTTTATAATCTTTAACAAGCTGTGTTGATGACTGAATATCACTAAGTGTTGTAGTAGTGCCATTCTGTCTGTTGATTATATATAATTTGATGGATGACTGATACTGAGGTGTAATTGCTATCTCTGTTATTCCAAATGCAATTATTGCTGTCACAACACCTGCTACAATTACTATCCATATCTTTGATAACAGCATCCTTATGATCTGCATAATATCAATTTCTACTTCTTCGTTGTTATCTTGTCTGATATTTGTTTCCATATTATCTCCTATCCTTTGCGCCTTGAATATTTACCCAGGCGTTTATTATATTAATATTGTTTCTTCAAATGTACTTAAAATATATAAATTATGATGTAACTGTCTAAATCATAATTATTTAAAACATTTCATAATTTATTAACAATATTAGTTCTGTACAATTATACGAACCTTGTATAATAATGTCAACAAGGCCTACTTCCATCTCTTTTTTGATTAAATGTCTTACCCACCCCCTTGATTTTAGCTGGTTTCGAGATGATTGACTTGTTTTTATGTGATTTGCGGGAAAATGTTTTTAAAAAGAACATTCTATATTATTATCAGCATACACTGCAAATCACACCTAAAAAAATGCGAGAATATCCTGTCTGACATTCTCGCGAGTTTCACTGTTACAAGCTACTAGCCGGAATCGAACCGGCGACCTACTGATTACGAATCAGTTGCTCTACCGACTGAGCCATAGTAGCGTACTTGAATTATTGTACTCTTATTTGGTGGAATTGTAAAGGAGGAATTATCCAATTTTCCTTATCAGAATAAATCACTGCGACTTCTGGTTCTTGTTAATACCATACACCTTTTCACATTTCCACCACCCGCCGCATAAATTATAATAACAATACTTATACCAAGAGGTTATTTATGAAAGCTCTCCCCACCAATTCATCCCCTCCTCTGTTATCGCTTAAAGGTATTTCCTTTGCATATAATACACCGAAAAGCGAAATTCCTGCACTTGATAATATCTATCTTGATATTATGCCACAGTCTTTTACATCTATAGTCGGGCCTTTCCGGCTGTGGCAAATCGACCTTGCTTTCCATCATATGCGGGCTTCTTTCGCCACAGAAGGGTGATGTTGTTTTTAATAATGATATTCTACACGATAATGCTATATCTCCAAGAATTGGATTTATGCCACAGAAAGATACTTTATTTGAATGGCGCACTATTTATAAAAATGTGACACTCGGTCTTGAAATTAATCATCTTAAAGATAAGATTCACCTTGAAAATGTTGACAATATGCTAAAAGAGTATGGACTTTACCAGTTTCGTAATGTCCACCCATCAGAATTATCAGGTGGTATGAGGCAGCGTGCGGCATTAATAAGAACCCTTGCACTTAACCCGGATATTCTTCTGCTTGATGAACCATTTTCCGCTCTTGATTACCAGACGAGGCTTGAAGTGTCTGATGATATCGGCAAAATCATTAAAGAGCAGAAAAAACAGCCATTCTTGTTACTCACGATATATCGGAGGCTATCTCTATGGGCGATTGTGTCGTTATTCTTTCACACAGGCCTGCACATATTAAAAAGTTGTTAATATCAACCTTTCCATTCCTGACCGGACACCATTTACTTCAAGACAGGCTCCTGAATTTGCAGGATATTTTAATGAAATATGGGAGGATATACAATGAATAAATCTATCAAAGCAATCAATAAAAAGACATCTCTAACTCCCGTACACAATATCTTAACCACATAAGATTATATAAAATCTCCATAACTGTATTAAGATTTTTGATTTTAATGGCATTTATTGCCGCCTGGGAAATATCAACCCGTACTGGTATTCTTAATCCATTTATATTCAGCTCACCATCAAGAATATGCACAACTTTTATTGCTATGGCTAAAGATAACAGCATATTCATTCATATATGGACGACACTTTTTGAAACATTTTTTATCTTTCTTCCTTATTATAATTGTCGGAATGGGAGCAGCAATTCTTCTCTGGCTGTGGAAAGGCTTATCAGACTGCCTTGAGCCTTTCCTTATTGTGCTTAACAGCCTGCCCAAATCAGCACTTGCCCCTATGATAATCGTCTGGCTTGGCAATAATATGAAAGCTATTATCATAACTGCTATATCTGTAGCTATATTTGGTATGATAATTAACATATATACCGGATTTTTAGAAATTGACAAGGAGAAAATCATTCTTATTAAGACACTCGGCGGTACTAAGAAAGATATTCTTAAGAAACTCATACTTCCCGGTTCTAAGCAGATAATAATAAGCAATATGAAGGTCAACATCGGTCTTTGCCTTGTGGGGGTAATAATCGGCGAATTCTTAGCCGCTGATAAGGGACTTGGCTACCTTATTATATATGGTTCGCAGGTATTCAAGATGACTTATGTATCTATGAGCATTGTTATACTCTGCATTATCTCAACTGTTCTATTCAAACTTGTTGATGTCATAGAGAAAATGTTTCGTGATTGACATTTTTATCTTTTCATAGTATACTGCAAATATACAAATTATGCTTTATATCGCATACAGTTTATTGTACTCATATAGCTTATAATTAATGGCATTACTATAGATTATCACGCGCCCCGCTGGCGCAGAAATGAGGATTTAATGATTTCACTCCGCATTAAGGACACTAAAGTATTTATGTCCCAGCTGCTTATCAAGGATACCTTCGATAGAATGCTTCTGTCAGAAGCCACAATAAAGACTGCGTGTTCATACACTATTAATGGACAGATTAACAAGGAATATTATTCTGATGAAGAATGGGATAATCTTAATAATAACGAAAAGTCTTATTCAGAATGGAGTAATATTAAGCCATTCTGTTTTAGTCTTATTAAGGGTAATAAAGTTCCTGCTGCTATGAAGCTTGTTATGCTTGCCTCTTATGAACTTGTCACAGATATTATCGCAAAGAATAACATCGCTGTTATGCCTGAGAATGTTAATGGTCTCTTTATTAATATGAAGTATCAGGAAGGTCATGTAGATATTATTACAGGAACTTCTCTTAATGTATTTACATTAGATAAGCAGCTTGATACAGCCTTCGACCAGTATATCAAGACATTTCTTGCTAATGCCGGTCTTGATTTTGAAGAATTATAGTGAGTTTATTAATATTTAATATTTATCTAAAGCCTTGATTTTACTGTATTATTCTATCTTTGTTAGCACTCATTAGATTTGAGTGCTAATTTTTGCTTGACTTCCACTTTTAACAATATTAAACTTAAACTTAATTAGGGATATAAAGATACATATATTTATTCTTTACATCTAATGAATATTAAAAGATAGGAGATAATAATTATGTCTAATACACACGGAAGTTTATCTATTAACAGTGACAATATTTTTCCAATAATTAAAAAAAATGGATGTACTCTGACCATGATATTTTCTACAGAGAGCTTATATCTAACGGCTGTGATGCCATAACCAAGCTTAAGAAGCTTGATATGATTGGTGAATACGAAGCACCTGATGATATTGAATATAAGATTGATGTTAAAGTAAGTGCTAATAATAAGACTATCAAGATTATTGATAATGGTATTGGTATGACTGATGGTGAAGTTGAAGAATATATTAACCAGATTGCTTTCTCTGGTGCAGAAGCATTTCTTGAAAAATATAAAGACAAGGCTAATGATGACCAGATTATCGGTCACTTCGGACTTGGTTTCTACTCAGCATTTATGGTAGCTGATAAGGTTACTATTGATACTCTTTTTCTTTTAAGGAAGGTGCTAAGGCTGTTCACTGGGAATGTGACGGCGGTACAGAGTATGATATGTCTGATGGAACAGCTGCAACTCCTGGTACTACTATCACTCTTTACTTAAATGAGGACAGCTACGAATTCGCCAATGAATACAAGGCTCGTGAAGTAGTTGAAAAGTACTGCTCATTTATGCCAGTACCAATCTTCCTTACTAATGAAGATGCCGGCGAACAGACAGAAGAGATTCCAGAGGAAGAAGTAACAGATAAGGATACTGTTCTTGATACATTTATCAAGGAAGCTGTTACAGAAGAAGTTGAAAAAAGAGGACGGCACTAAAGAGACAGTCGAAAAAGTTCCAGCAAAGAAGATGGCTAAGATTGTTAAAAGACCTGTTGCTATCAATGATATCCACCCTCTCTGGACTAAACACCCTAACGAATGTACTGAGGATGAATATAAGGAATTCTACCGCAAGGTATTTAACGATTATAAAGAGCCTTTATTCTGGATTCACCTTAATATGGACTATCCTTTTAACTTAAAGGGTATACTTTACTTCCCTAAGATTAATACAGAATACGAGTCAATTGAAGGAACAATTAAGCTTTACAATAATCAGGTATTCGTTGCAGATAACATCAAGGAAGTTATTCCTGAATTCCTTCTTCTCTTAAAGGGTGTTATTGATTGTCCAGATCTTCCTCTTAACGTATCACGTTCTGCACTCCAGAATGATGGCTTTGTTAAGAAGATTTCTGATTACATTACTAAAAAGGTTGCTGACAAGCTTTCTGGTATGTGCAAGACTAACCGTGAGAACTATGAGAAATATTGGGATGACATCAACCCATTCATCAAATTTGGCTGCTTAAAAGATGAAAAGTTCGCTGAGAAGATGAATGATTACATTATATTCAAGAACCTTGAAGGCAAGTATTTAACACTTAAGGATTACCTTGAAGCTAACAAAGGAAAAGCACGAGAATACAGTCTTCTATGTAACTGATGAGAAGGAACAGAGCCAGTATATCAATATGTTTAAGAAAGAGAATATGGATGCTATCATTCTTACTCACAATATTGACCAGCCATTCATCACTCATCTTGAAGGCAAGAACGAGGGTCTTAAATTTGCAAGAATTGATACTGACCTTTCTGATATATTCAAGGAAGAAACAAGCGAAGATGAATTAAAGGATGCAACTGAAAGCCTTACAGCTACATTTAAGAAAGCACTTAACAATGATAATCTTAATATCAAGGTTGAAAAGTTAAAGGATGCTTCTGTATCTTCTATGATTACTCTTTCCGAGCAGGATAGACGTATGCAGGATATGATGAAGATGTACGGTATGTCAGGAATGGATCCGGCTATGTTTGGTTCTACAGGACAGACTTTAATTCTTAATGCTAACAACAGTCTTGTTCAGTATGTTCTTAACAATAAAGATGGTGAGAATACTGATATTATCTGTAAACAGCTTTACGACCTTGCACTTATAAGCCACGCTCCACTTACAGGAAACCAGATGACTGAATTCATTGCAAGAAGTAATAAGATTATGGAATTACTTGCAAAATAATACAATTTAACATATGATAGGATATACGGGGTGAATTCATTCGCCCCGTATATCAATTAGATTGGGGACTAACGTATGACTACTAATAACAACAATACACCTGATGAAGATGATTTAGATTATATCGATTTTGATGATGATTATGATGATATTGAAGATGACGATGATGACAATGATGATTATTCTTACAGCCGTTCTGATAATATCAGCAGACATACAGATAATAATAAGAAGCAGGAGTATTCTGTTGTTAAATTTATAGTATCAGAAGCCTTCAGTTTCATTAAAATTGTAATATTTGCAGCTCTCATTGCCCTGCTCTGCACCAATTTCATAATCATTAATGCCGAAGTTCCATCTGGCTCTATGAGAGATACAATATGGGAAGGCGACCGCCTTTTCGGTTTCAGGCTTGCTTACAAGTTCAGCGAACCAAAGCGCGGTGACGTTATAATCTTTAAATATCCTGATAATGAGTCAGAGAATTATGTTAAGCGTGTTATTGGTCTTCCTAATGAAATAGTCCAGATTAAGGAAGGGCATGTATACATCAATGGTGATGAGCTTGATGAGCCATATATCAAAGAATATATATATGATGACGGCGAAACGCACACTTATATTGTTCCTGACGGCTGTTATTTTATGCTTGGTGATAATCGTAATAACTCCAAAGACTCAAGATACTGGACTAACACTAATGTTAAGAAAGAAAAGATAATTGCCAAGGTGCTTATCCGTTATTACAGCGGTGAAAAGGGACGCATTTCCTTTAGCAGAATCAGTTAAAATTTCATACAATTTATAATGTAACGTATAATAAATCACCTCCTGTTAATACTACTACTGTGTATTGCAAATGTTCTATTTATTAAAGCATTTACCAGACACTTAAGTTAAAGATTAACAGGAGGTAATTTATTATGACTAATTTAAGCTGTAACGCTTGTAGCTGTGTACACAATGATGATAACTGCTGCTGCCTTAATGGTATTGATGTAAAGGGAAGTAATGCCTGTGAGTGCAGTGAAACTTGCTGTGGAAGCTATTCTTACAAAGATGGCTCTGCTAAGAATAATACTGCTTCACCTAAGCTTAATCTTCAGATAAAGTGTGCCGCACATAACTGCGTGTATAACAATAACGAAGCTTGTCAGGCTGACCACGTTGATATATCAGGCATAACAGCCGTAAATGCTGACGATACTGTCTGTTCAACCTTTAAATCCAAATAATAAATTAACATAAACAAAAAGAGGTTGCCAAATTATTCATTTTATTATAAAATTATAATAGTTATGATAATTAGGAGGTATACCAAAGAATGGTAAGCGCAGGAGATTTTAAGAATGGTTTAACAGTTCAGATGGATAACGGTATCTGGCAGATTATTGAATTCCAGCATGTAAAGCCTGGTAAGGGCGCTGCTTTTGTTAGAACAAAGATGAAGAATATCGTGAGTGGTGGTGTTGTTGAAAAGTCTTTCAGACCTACAGAAAAGTTTGACCTCGCTCATATTGAGAAGAGAGAATATCAGTATCTTTACTCAGATGGTGATCTTTACAACTTTATGGATACAGAGACATTTGAACAGATTGCATTATCTGCTGAGAATGTTGGTGATTCACTTAAGTTCGTTAAAGAGAACGAAATGGTTAAGCTCTGTTCACACAACGGTAACGTATTCTCTATTGAGCCACCTATCACTGTTGAACTTCAGATTACAGAATCTGAACCAGGTGTTAAGGGTGATACAGCTACAGGTGCTACAAAGCCAGCTATCCTTGAAACAGGTGCTAAGATTTTAGTTCCATTATTTGTTAACCAGGGTGATACAATTAAGATTGATACAAGAACAGGTGAATATATTTCACGTGTTTAGTTAATCAGATTAAAGGTTAAGATTTATAAGATATTTATTATATTTTAACATAATAAGTTCTTAAAAAGAGCCTGTACACTTTCATCGGTGTACAGGCTTTTTATAATGATTATCCTCTATTAATTACTCTTCGTCATATCTGTTAATGCTTCCATCGCATACAGATAACCTCTAAGTCCAAGTCCTACAACCTGTCCCTGACATACTGGAACTGTAACAGATGTATGTCTGAATTCTTCTCTTGTATGAACATTGGATATATGTACTTTATCTTCGGTATTGCAGCTATCGAAGCAAGTGCATCTCTTACTGCATAGCTGTAATGTGTAAATGCCCCGGATTAATTACAATACCATCAACATCATTGTAATAAGCTTCCTGAAGCTTATCTATAATTGCACCCTCATGGTTGCTCTGGAATACCTCAACTTTAACATTAAGTTCCTCTGCTTTCTTGTTAATCATATCAACAAGCGTGTCATAATTATCATTACCATATATTCCTTTTTCTCTTATTCCAAGGAAATTAATATTAGGTCCGTTAATAACAAGTATCTTCATTGCTAATCCTCCATATTCTTAATGATTGCTGTATACATCTGTTCAAATGACATCTTCTGCGTATCAACTATCATATCAGCCGCATCCAGATATATATCTTCTCTCTGCTCCATAAGGTTATGTATCTTCTCGTGAAGCCCACCGCCCTGTAATAATGGACGTTTGGTGTCCTTGCTCAACCTTTTGCAAAGTTCCTCCTCAGAAGCTTTAAGATATACTACTGTTCCAAGCTTTCTTAAAAGCTCCCTATTGACCTCTCTTAACACAAGTCCGCCACCAACAGATATGACGCAGTTATCAAGAGTATCTGATAACTCTTTTACCGTCTCTGTCTCCATATCCCTGAAAGCTTCCTCTCCCTTCGTTGCAAAGATTTCGCTTATTGTTGTATTCTGCTTTTTCTCGATATACTCATCTGTATCATAGAACTTTCTATTATGTCGTCTTGAAACCCAGCGGCCAAATGTCGTCTTTCCACTTCCCATAAATCCAATAAGTACAATATTATTCAATTCCAAGTTCCTCTTTCATCTTATTATACACTTTATCCGCCTGTTCTTTTGTGACACTTACATCATTCCATAACTCATACGCCGCAACTCCTTGGTATAAAAGCATTTTTTAAACCGTTGCAGGCTGGCTTTTCCGGCATTTTTACACATTTTCATAAAACGTGTTTCACTAGGATTATATATAATATCAACTCCGACTTTTACCTTCTTATAAAATGCTTCATCATCAATTACAACATCATCCACATTAGGATAAAGTCCAACGCTTGTGGTCTGTATCACAACGTAATCATCAGCTTCCAGCTTATCATACTCACTTATAAGCATAGGCTTTATACATTCTTTACCGAAATAGTCATTAACTGCTTTGGCTATATCATAAGCCTTTTCCTTAGTCCTGTTAAGCATATATATTTCTTTAGCACCGCTCTTTGCACATAAAAATGCTATTGCTCTTGCCGCTCCGCCTGCACCAAGAATTACACAACGGCTGCCTACAAGCACAACTCCCTCGTCTATAAGTTCTCTTTCAAGTCCCAATATATCTGTATTATAGCCTTTATAGCCCTTATCTGTTCTTACAAGCGTATTAACAGCTCCTATAGCTTTAGCAAGCGGATCAATATCCACAAGTGACTCCATAACAGCCTGCTTGTGTGGAACTGTTACATTAAGTCCTAATATGTTAAGTGCATAAGCTCCATTTACTGCTGTGACAACATCCCCTTTTCAACCTTGAAGGTTGTATACACCATATTCATATCCATAAGCCGTGCAAGGCTGTTATGTATCACCGGGGAAATTGAATGTCCCACCGGATTACCTATAAGACCGCACACTCTTGTTGTACCATTAATATCTATCATTAAAATCTTACTTCCTTTCTTATGAGCTTATATCTAAAGTACAGATAAATTCATATATTATGAAATCACAATAAATATATATCTTGAAATTATATTAAACCTATATGTATTAGAAACCTGCTTTTCCACCTTCTTTTTTTAATATGCTTCTTATAAAAATGCAGAACTATCCATTCAAGCTTTCTTTTTAAAATTATCTGTATCTCCTCGTGCTTGTCTATCGGCTTTACAAGAACAGACTTAATTCCTGCCCTGTTAGCACCCCACACATCTGTGAACAACTGATCCCCCACAAAATATGTGTCAGACTTATCAGTATTCATATACTCCATAGCTTTAACATAATTCTTAGGAGATGGCTTTCCTGCCTTGCTTACATATAATGAACCAACCTCATCTGCAAGCGGCTTAACCCTGTATTCTTTATTATTGGATATTATGCAGGTATTATATCCCATAGCCTTTAAATCACCAAACAGCTTCTTTGCACGCTCAGTAACTGGTGCTCCGTGTTCAACAAGCGTGTTGTCAACATCAAATATAATTCCCCTGTAACCTTTATCATAAAGTCCCTTATAATCTATATCGTATGCAGAATCTATATACATATCCGGATAAAATCTTTTAAACATCTGTAATTACTACCTTTCTTATCAGCTTTTCTGCTGTTCTTAAGCATTTGTTGCTTTTAAGTATTTACTACTTTTTAAGTATTTTCTTGATTTCGTCCATAAATGTATTAACATCCTTAAACTCCCTGTATACAGAAGCAAATCTTACATATGCAACTTCATCTAAATCCTTTAACTTATCCATAACAATAGAACCTATCGTTGTTGTAGGTATCTCTTTCTCCTCCATATTAAATATCTGTCCCTCAATGTCATCTACCATATCATTAATCTGTTTCATTGATATCGGACGCTTATGGCACGACCTGACTATTCCAGCCACTATCTTTTCCCTGTCATAAGGTTCTCTGTTATTATCTTTCTTCACAACTATAAGAGGAAGTGTCTCTAGTTTCTCGTATGTGGTAAAACGCTTTCCACATTCATCACACTGACGGCGTCTTCTTATAGAGCTGTCATCTGTAGGTCTTGAATCTATTACTCTTGTATTCTCTTTTCCGCAATATGGGCACTTCATTCACAAACCTCCCTAAATACAATAAACTACTAGAATTATAGCCCACTGGTGCTGTTATGTCAAAATATCTATAAAATATTCCATAAACACACTATAGCACTAATTAATAATCAATCTATATTAAAGTCAAAAGCCTTTCTGAACAGGCAAAAAGCCTTTCTGACTGTAAAGACATACAATAATAATACCATATACAATACACATAACATAAAATATCAGGGCTGCCGCACCAAAATATAATCTATAATATAAAGACATTATCAACCTGTTATTATCTTCCTATTATAAATTCTACTTTATGCGACAGCCCTTTATTTATTTATTTATTATTTTATTAATACTTGCTATGCTGTTAAGACATATGCTTCTTCATATTCTTAAGAGCACATTTTCAAGCCTGCTTACCTGTGCCTGTGATATTCCAATCTCTTCGGCTATCTCCATCTGTGTCTTATATTCATAAAAAAAAACGCTTTCTTATTATCTGCTGTTCACGCCCGCTTAACTTTGCAAAGGCAGAGTCCAATGCCAGATGTAACCCAGTTCTCTTCCCCATCTGCTTTATCTTTAATCTGGTCTATGACATATAATGTATCCCCGCCTTCATTAAATACCGGTTCATACAGTGAAACAGTTGGGGATACAGCCTCAAGTGCTATAACAACATCCTCCTTAGATGCTCCTATCTCACTTGCAATCTCCGATATTGTCGGTTCCTTCTGCCTGCTCTTTAATAGCTGTTCTTTTTGTATAAAGTGCCTTATAAGCCATATCCTTTAATGAACGGCTTACTCTTATTGCACTGTTATCACGAAGATACCTCTTAATCTCCCCAGTAATCATTGGAACTGCATAGGTTGAGAACTGCACGCCCTGCGATACATCAAAATTGTCTATTGATTTTATAAGACCTATACAGCCAATCTGGAATAAATCATCCACATGTTCATTACTGTTAGAAAATCTGCCAACAATGCTTAATACCAGACGGAGATTACCTTTAATAAATCTCTCTCTTGCTGTCTGGTCACCAGCCTTTATCTTTAATAAAAGCTCTTTCTTCTCCTTCGCACTAAGCAGAGGCAGCTCCTGCGTATTAACACCACATATCGTAACTTTTACACCAGCCATTAACCTTTCCTCCTAAAGACATTGCGAACATTTATCTTTAGTGGAAAGGCATACATTTAAGTTCGCTTATATTACAAGCATTACCACATAAATGTACTTTTATACTGTTGTGAACTGGCAATTATATACATATTTAATATTAATCATCTCTTCTTGTAAGAAGAACAAGTCTTAAAAGCTGAAGAATAGATGTAAGAAGTGCCGCTACATATGTTAATGCTGCTGCTGTAAGCACCTTTCTTGCACCGGTAAGTTCACTTGACTCAAGCATATTACGTTCTCTTAAGGTTCTTAATGCTCTTGCGGAAGCATCAAATTCAACCGGGAGAGTAAGAAGCTGGAATACTACAACAAGTGAGAAAAGCACTACTCCAAGCTGCATAAGTCCTGTAGCTCCAAGGAATAAACCTAAAAGAATTATTGGCATGAAAGAGCTGAACCAATATTAGCTATCGGTATTACAGCTGCTCTTATCTTAATTGGAAAATATTCTTCGTCATACTGCATAGCATGTCCACACTCATGGGCGGCCACGCCTATAGCTGCTACTGATGTTGAATTGTATACAGAATCTGATAATCTAAGAACTCCTTCCTTTGGTGAATAATGGTCTGTAAGATTACCGCTTACTCTCTCAATTCTTACATTAGTAATTCCTGCCGCTCTTAATATTTCCTGTGCTGCCATAGCACCTGTAAGCCCTGAACGGCTGTTATACTTATCATATCTGTTAAATGTCGATTTAACATTCATAGATGCTATAAGACTTATTATTGCACCTATAATAACGAGTATATATGTTGCATCATAGAAATAATACATATATTTTCCTCCATCGAATTATCAATTTTATTATTTAATATGATAGCCTATGCCAATCTGTGTGTCAAACCCATAACACATTTGTTCATTAATATTTCATTATTATACCTGTTATATGCACTTTCCCCTTTAAAAATACATATTTTATATTAAGTATAATTATATAAAATGAGGTGTTGTATGAAGATATTTGAACTAAAAAAAACAAGCAGGTTATCAACGAAGAGGACTGCTGTATTATAGGCTGTGTTATTGATATTGACTTTGACCCTAAAATGGCTGTATCAATTCTATAATAATTCCTGGTCCTGGACGGCTTTGCGGCTTCTTTGGACGTGAATTTGTGTATGTCATACCTTTCAGATGTATCAAATCTATTGGGCGTGACATTATCCTTGTCAATGTCTGCCTTGATAAACATAAAGAAAAATGCTAATATATACATATAATTTAGTGAGTACACGGTTATTTAACTTATCTTGACTATACGTTATATTTTGATTGGAGGTTACTTATGAACGATAGATATGTGGCTTATGCAGGTACTTATACCCACGAAAGCAGCAAAGGTATTCATATATATGATATGGACGTTGAAAAGGGACGAATAACTGAAAGATGTGAGGTTACAATTGATAATCCCTCATATATAACATTATCTTCTAATAAGAAGTATTTATACGCAATATGTGATCAGGGTATTTCTTCATTTGCTATTACTGAAGATGGTTCTCTTGAACTTATGAATGTTGCTTCTATCAACGGAATGAGAGGCTGTCATATTTCTGTAACTAAGGATAACCGTTTTCTTGTTATTTCCGGCTATCACGATGGCAAGATTACTGTAATGCATATTAATGCTGATGGTTCTTTAGGTGATATAGCTGATGAGGTATTTCATAAGGGTCTTGGAAGCGTTGCTGAACGTAATTTCAGACCCCATATAAGTCATACTTGCTTTACACCTGATGAAGAACTTTTATGTGTATGTGATCTTGGAATTGACCAGATTAAGCTTTATGAATTCAACCATACAACTGGAAAGCTCAAGCTTTTTGATATTATACGTTCACAGCTTGAATCTGCTCCAAGAAAGATGATATTCTCAGAAGATGGACGATTCGCTTATGTTGTATGTGAATTAAAGAATTATATTAACGTATATTCTTATGATGCTTCTTCTGATAAGAACAGATTTGAGATGATTCAGAATATATTCACTGTAAGACGCGACCATAAGTCTAACAGTGCAGCTTCAGACATATGCCTTACTAATTCAGGCAATAACTTAATCTGCTCTAATGCCGGTGATAACACTGCTACAATATATTCTGTGGACAAGACTACAGGAAAGATAATTACACTTAACTCACTTCCTGTAAGTGGTGATTATCCTAAGTACATATGCCTTTTTCCTGATGACAAGCACCTTTTATCCATGAATAATGAAGGCAACTCAATAACAATATTTACTGTAGACTATACCAAAGGACTTATTGTTATGAATGGCAAAGAACTTAAAATATCACGTCCTAACAATATGGTTATTAAAAAGTTAGATTAATTAATGAAGGCTTGGCCATAAATCCAGACCAAGCCTTTATCAAAGCAAAAGGCACTGTGCTATATGCATTCTCATCCTGAATACATATATGGCACAGTGCCTTTTTATTATCCGCTGTACTTTTCTGACTGTGCATTTATAAGCTGAACATCATCAAAGTAATTAATCTTCATAGCAGCCTTAACTTCGCTTAATGTCTGTTCTGCTACCTCATAAGCATTCTTAGTTCCCTGTTTAAGTATCTCGTATACATAAGGAATATCCTTCTCATATTCGTGTCTTCTATTTCTGATTGGCTCTAATTCCTTGTTAAGAACATTTAAAAGGAACTTCTTAACCTTAACATCACCAAGTCCACCTCTCTTATAGTGGTCTTTTAATTCATCAAGGTTATTATACTCTGGTAAGAATAATCCAAAGTCTTCTTCCTTACTGAATGCATCAAGATATGTAAATACAGTATTACCTTCTATCTTACCAGGATCCGATACCTTAATATGATCTGGATCTGTATACATACTCATAACCTTTTTCTTAACATCTTCTTCTGTATCAGAAAGATATATGCAGTTACCAAGCGACTTACTCATCTTAGCTTTGCCATCTGTACCTGGAAGTCTTAAACATACTTTATTATCCGGAAGAAGTATCTGTGGTTCTACCAATGTATCTCCATATACTGAATTGAACTTTCTTACAATCTCTCTTGTCTGTTCAATCATCGGCTCCTGATCCTACCTGCCGGAACTGTTGTAGCCTTAAATGCTGTTATATCAGCTGGCCTGGCTTATTGGATAACAGAAAAATCCAACCGGTATGCTCGCTTCAAAGTTTCGCATCTGGATCTCTGATTTTACGGTTGGGTTTCTCTGCAGTCTTGAAACTGTAACAAGATTCATATAATAAAATGTAAGCTCTGTAAGCTGTGAAATCTGTGACTGAATAAATATATCAGACTTAGCTGGGTCTAAACCGACTGAAAGATAATCAAGTGCAACCTCTATTATGTTCTGGCGTACCTTCTCAGGATTATCAGCATTATCTGTAAGTGCCTGAGCATCTGCTATCATAATAAATATCTTATCGTATTCACCTGAATTCTGTAATTCTACTCTTCTCTTTAATGAACCAACATAATGACCAACATGAAGCTTTCCTGTTGGACGGTCACCTGTTAATATTATCTTAGACATATTGCTCCTCCATTCTTATGCAACGCATCTATGCATATCACAAATATTCATAATTTTATCACATTTTTTTTAAAATAACAATTGAGAATTAATCTAATTAATATTAATATATATAACAGAGTGCCAAGAGCACAATAATATATACTTGTGGAGGAACAATTAATGAAACATTTACTTAGTCCACTAGACTTAAGTGTCACAGAACTTGAAGATTTACTTAATCTTGCAAGAGACATTTCTAAAGATCCTAAAAAATACAGCCATGTATGTGATGGTAAAAAGTTAGCAACTTTATTTTATGAACCTAGTACAAGAACCCGTCTTAGTTTTGAAGCAGCAATGCTCAATCTTGGAGGGTCTGTATTAGGTTTTTCTTCTGCTAACTCAAGTTCAGCATCAAAGGGCGAAAGCGTGGCTGATACTATACGGGTAATTTCCTGCTATGCAGACATATGTGCCATCGCCACCCAAAAGAAGGTGCTCCTATGGTTGCAGCAAGCAAGTCTTCTATACCTGTAATCAATGCAGGTGATGGCGGACACCAGCACCCAACACAGACACTTACAGATCTTATGACTATAAGGGAACTCCGCGGTTCTCTTGACAACTTTACAATAGGCCTTTGTGGTGACCTTAAGTTCGGAAGAACTGTTCATTCACTTATCAATTCACTCGTAAGATATAAAAATGTCAAATTCGTGCTTATATCTCCTAAGGAATTAAGAATACCTGATTATATAAGAGATGATGTATTAAAAGCCAACCAGGCTGAATTCATTGAAATGGAAAACCTAGAAGATGCTATGCCTGAGCTTAACATATTATATATGACAAGAGTACAGCGTGAAAGATTCTTCTCAGAAGATGAATACCTCAGAATGAAAGATTTCTATATACTTGATAAGTCAAAAATGGCTCTTGCAAAAGAGGATATGTATGTCCTTCACCCACTTCCTCGTGTTAATGAAATATCAGTAGATATAGATGATGACCCAAGAGCTGCTTACTTTAAACAGGTACAATTCGGTGTATATGTAAGAATGGCTCTTATTATGACACTTCTTGGTCTTAATAACAAGTAAATATAGGAGGGTAATTATGTTAAATGTAGGACAACTTAATGAAGGCTTCGTGCTTGACCATATAGAAGCCGGCAAATCTATGATGATATATAATAACCTTGGTCTTGGCGAACTCGACTGTCAGGTTGCTATTATCAAGAATGCAAGAAGCAGTAAAATGGGAAGAAAGGATATTATCAAGATTGAGGGCGGACTTGACCTTGTTGATTTAGATGTATTAGGATTTATCGATCATAATATCACTGTTAATATTATTAAAGACGGACAGATAGTAGATAAGAAATCACTTTCATTACCAAAGCAGATTACTAATGTTATCAAATGTAAGAATCCTAGATGTATTACTTCTATTGAACAGGGTCTTGACCATGTATTTGTTCTTTCTGACCCTGTTAAGCAGGTATACAGATGTAAATACTGTGAAGAGAAATATACTGGTAAATAATATCCCCCAATACAACATTCGTACAGCTTTATTATATAAGCTTGAAGTTCTAATGTAATCTCCTGATTATATAGTAAAAGGGGATGTGAAAAAACTCGATTGAGTTTTTTCGCATCTCCCTTTTTGTACCTGTTGTGTATAAATGACTGAAATCATGCGCAAAGAAAGCGCACTTCCCCTACCCCATAGAAATTCTTTTTTTGAATCTATGCGGCAGTTCTGTTTCTCATCTTTTTTTCTGATATTTATATAGATTGTGGTACCTATCGCCACAAATAAAACTTCCAGTTTGACTGAATGAATACCTCTTCGGACAATTTTCTTGTACCAACGGTCGTTTTTCATAATTCCGAAAGTCAAGTGTTCATAATGACGCTGTTCTTTGGATTTTCGCTTTCCACTTCCGTAAACAAATGTACTTGTATCCAGTTCCCATAAAAGTACTAGCTGCTCAACGATTTCATTCAGATAATCCGGTACATACTTAGTTACCAGTGAACCAATGGTATTTAGATAATGCAAACAATACTTGATGAAATTCCATGTTAAACGATGCTGTAGGCTTTAAACATAGTTGAAAGATTTAATTATTTAAAGTTTTTGACTTTAAACCTTAAAAGTACTTGCGTTTAAGGGTTAATATGGGCTATACTATTATGGAATTTGTCCGGGAATCAGGCTGTTGTAGATGACGTGAGCAGCATGTATCCCGGATGTTGTGAGTATGGAAGAGGGTTTAAAGTATGATAGTTACTCTGATTGAGAAAGTATATAGTTTTCTGTGGGGAGATCTGGTGCAGATTCCACTGCCGGGCGGCAGCACTCTGGGGATTTCGCTTCTGATTATATTACTGATTCCTACAGGAATTTATTTTACGGTTCGGACGCGTTTTCTGCCGATTCGCCTGTTCCCGGATATGGTGCAGGCACTGGTTGAGAAGAAACAACAAAAAAACAGTCTGTCTTCATTTCAGACACTGATCGTTTCGACGGCAACCCGTGTCGGTATGGGAAATCTGGTCGGTGTTGTTGCGGCAATTTCGGCAGGCGGCGCCGGTGCGGTTTTCTGGATGTGGGTGACGGCAATTATCGGTTCATCAACAGCTTTTATTGAAGCGACACTGGCACAGCTTTATAAAGAAAAAGATCCGCTGTACGGAGGTTACCGCGGCGGTCCGGCGTATTATATTCATGCATATGTAGAAGAAAAACAGAAGAAAAAAAAGAAAAACAAAGTGGTGATTTCTGTGTTGTTTGCAATCTCCGGTCTGATCTGCTGGTGCGGTATCAGTCAAGTGATCAGTAATTCCGTTGTTTCTTCGTTTAAAATGCATTTTCCATTCCGCCAGTCTATACGACGGTTGTGCTTGTTGCTGTGGCTGCTGTGATAGTGCTTCGTAAAGATGCGACAGTTAAGATCCTGGATATGGTAGTGCCGGTTATGGCGGTATGCTATTTTGCAATCACGATTCTGATCATTGTGATGAATCTTGGAAGTTTGCCGGGTGTTTTTGCAAGAATTTTTGAGGAAGCATTTGGATTCCGACAGGCAGCAGCCGGCAGTTTTGGCACAGTCCTAATGAATGGAATCAAACGTGGACTGTTTTCGAATGAAGCAGGTTCCGGATCTGCTCCGTGTGCGGCAGCAGCGGCAGAATGTGACCAGCCGGTAAAAAGCCGGATTGGTACAGGCGCTCGGGGTATTTGTGGATACGATCGTGATCTGCAGCTGTACAGCATTTTATCATGCTGCTTGCACCGGAAGAAAAAGTTACAGGACTTTCCGGAATGGATCTTCTGCAGACAGCAATGGAACATCATCTTGGCCGTTTTGGTGTAATCTTTATTGCGGCGACGCTGTTTTTATTCAGTTTTTCGACGTTTCTGGGCATCCTTTTTTATGCGAGATGCAATGTTGCATATCTTTTCGGAGATAACTGGGCTTCACAGACTGCATACAAAGTACTGGCGCTTGTGATGCTGTTCATCGGCGGCCTTGCAGCATATACATTTGTGTGGGATCTTGGTGATGTTGGAATCGGACTGATGACGATCTTTAATATCATCATTCTTTACCCGCAGGGTGAGAAGGCGTTGAAAGAGCTGAAAGAATACGAAAAAGAAAAAAGAAAATGAAAAACACAAAGAGAAAGCATTTGAAACTATGTCTGTTGTTATTGTTTATGGTTCTGGGATGTTTTGCGATAACCAATGTCAGGACGACAACGGTGCAGGCATCATCGCGAACGTTCAAATCAAATGGCAGAACCTATATGGAAAAGCATAATGACAATACACTTAATACGGTATTGTATCAAAAAGTTTCCGGACGTTACAAACAGGTTGCGAAATCGTCAACATATCTCATCTACAGATTTTCTTATGGAAAGAAATTGTATTTTTCAAGTGCTGACGATGAAACTTCTGATATACCAGGGTAATTTTCGAACATTTTTGGGGATGTGAAAAACTCAATCGAGTTTTTTCACATCCCTTTTATTTCATATATACCATATAATCAACAGGCTGTATACACTACAACCTGCCTTCATAACACTTTCTAAAATATTCAATACTTACTTGTTTTATCTGTATGCCTGTAATGTAGGTGTTGTGCGAATCTTAAGTGGTGTATCAACGCCTTCTGCTGTTGTTACTGTATACTTTATTACCTGTGGTGAACCTGCTTCTACTACAAGATCAACATTATAACCAACCTCAAGATTATCATACTCATCAGTTGTTATCTTAAGGGTACCATTATTAGTCTCAAAGTTAGCTATAGTACCACCTGCTGGTGCGAATAAATGAACAAATCCTCTTATTCCACCATCGAATCCACCAAGAATATAGCCACCTGCTCTTGTTATATTGCTTCTTTTAATTGTATTAGTTAATGTCACAGTAATATCATAGCTTCTTGTTCCATCTGCATTAATAACAGGCTCACTCATCTCTGTATCAATATTTAAGAACCAGCCTAATTTACAAGGCTCATATAAGCTGAAGAATACTCCTGCTTCTGGATTAGCCGGGTCATCATTAAGATTTCCTGAACAACCTGCGTCCTTAGCATACTGCTCTTCCTGCTCATCTACGAACCAGAGCATAATTGTGTTCTCCTCAACACCCTCATTAAACATATCTACATATTCATTAATTCTCTTAAAATCAAAGCCTGATACCAATACTGCCATTGCCTGCTTGGCTGTCTCTGCAAAAAGACCATCAACATATTCATTAGCTTCATTATAATCAACATTAGTGCCTCTGTCGCTAAGATATTTATAATAAAGCTCATACTGTAATACTGATACGGCATTATCACCATTAAGCTCTGTTCCATCAGGAAGTGTAATTGGTCCTGATATTCTAAGAACCTTCTGTATAATAGTCGGTGTAAGTGAGAGCACACCATCAACGCTCTCACCGTGCTTAGCTTCATAAGCCAAAGCCCATATCTGAGCAGCTCTCTCAAAATCAGGGTTAAAACTTGCATCTCTTGAATAGATTAACGTATCATTGAATATCTTTAATTCTTTTCTAGTAACATTAGCTTCATCTGGTGGATATGTTGCCAATACATCATTAACAGGATTAAAATCTCCAATTGACATTACACCATCTTCAACCCTTATTGTTCCGATTGAACCTGGGAAACCACCTGCAGCTCTTATCTCTGCTGTATTCTGTGCAGCAAGAAGATATACCTTATCACTTCCATCGCCGATAAATGCTTTCATTAATGGAATGTAATCTTCATAATCTGTGTACATACTCATAAGTGATGTTATCTTATCACTATAAGAAGATATCATTGTTCCCATACTTCCCGGAAGTTCAACCTTGTTCATCTTAGCAGTCATATTATTAACCACTGGCTGTATCTGCTCTAAAAGATCAAGATAGGCATTAATTGTTGTTACACTAAAACCATCACCTACTTTAAGACCTGACATAGGGTATTCTGATATTGTTGCTACTGCCGGCTTTATAATATCATCTGATGCATCTTCAACAAGTCCTATAAGTGTATCTACTGACTTAACATACTTTCCTGCAACCGGAATGTGGCTTGCCATCTTCCACAATGGGCTTGATAATGTCTTGCTTATCTTATAAGTTGTATTGTCAAGCTTTAATACTGCTGTATTAGCTGCCTCAGCATCCTGGGCTTTTACAGCTCCAAGCATATCATTCATCTCTGTCTTTAATTCATTAGCATTCTTTAACATTCCCTTGGCATCAGATAAGCCTTTAACACCCATAATTCCTATAATAACAACAACCGCAGCTACTATTGAAACAATTGTTATAGTACGTTTCTTTTTCTGCTGTTTTGTTAATCTCTTCTTACCACTGTGGCTGTGATGTTCCCCCACTGCTATGGTGGCTGTGGTGTCCTTCACTACTATTGCTGCTGTGATGTTCTGAATTATTGTTACTGCCCTCTCTTACATTGTGACGGCTGTTATTGTTAGCTGTATTACTGCCAGTATGCTGGACATTGCTTCTTCTATGACCACTGTTCTGGCTGCTTTTTATTATCCACAGTGTTCTCACTGTTTAAGTTCTCATTGTTATCTTTATAATCATTATTGTTCATTACTATCCATCCATTTCCTATTATAAAAAAGAATGTGCTAAGCACATTCTCGCGACGAGTGCTGTCGCTTGCGACAAACTACAGCTTCACGCGAGTGCGCATAACTGGCACATAGTGCCTTTTTATTTAATAGGAAATTATATTGAAATTTCCTATTAAATAAAAAAATATGAGCAGTACTATAAGCCGGGTTATGTCCAGCCAGGCTTTGACCTGACTACTGATGATCATCTATCTAGACCTGCTGTTACCAGCAGGCTCAAGCAACCTACCTAAAAGCACGACGGGCAGCCGTATCGCTTTATATTTGGTCTTGCTTCGAATGGGGTTTACATAGCCAGTATTGTTACCAATACCACGGTAGTCTCTTACACTGCCTTTCCACCCTTACCAATAAGCTCAACACTAAGTGTTAAGCACTGGCGGTATATTTCTGTTGCACTAGCCTTGGAGTCACCTCCACCGGACGTTATCCGGCATCCTGCCCTGCGAAGCCCGGACTTTCCTCACCTGCGGTCTTTCGACACTTGCAGCCGCGATCATCTGTACTGCTCATATTTATTAGTATTATTAAGTTAATTGTAACTTTGTAAACATCTAACGCCTACTTAATGAACATAGCATCCCCAAAACTAAAGAATCTGTAACGTTCTTTTACTGCAACTTCATAAGCATTAAGAACATTTTCTCTTCCTGCAAGTGCTGACACAAGCATTACAAGAGTTGATTCTGGGAGATGGAAATTAGTTATAAGACAATCTATTGCCTTAAACTTATAACCTGGATATATAAATATTTCTGTCCAGCCACTCTTAACTGGTATATGTCCATTTTCATCAGCTACTGATTCAAGAGTTCTTGTGCTTGTAGTTCCTACAGCAATAACTCTTCCACCATTAGCCTTGGTATTATTAATTATATCTGCTGCTTCTTTATCAACCTGATAGAATTCTGAGTGCATATGATGATCAAGTATATTCTCAACCTTAACTGGTCTGAATGTTCCAAGACCTACGTGAAGAGTAACTCTTGCAATCTTCACTCCCATATCTTCTATCTGTTTAAGCAGTTCTTTTGTAAAATGTAGTCCTGCCGTAGGTGCTGCTGCTGAACCCTCGTGCTTGGCATATACTGTCTGATAGCGGTTCTTATCTTCAAGCTTATGTGTGATATATGGTGGAAGCGGCATCTGTCCTAGTTCATCAAGAATTTCCTCAAATATGCCATCATAACTAAACTGTATAAGTCTGTTACCTTCCTCAACTATATCAATAATCTCACCTGTAAGCTTTCCGCCACCAAATACTATCCTTGCACCAACCTTGCATTTCTTTCCTGGCTTAACAAGGACTTCCCACGTATCCTGTCTGTCTTCAAGTCTTTTTAACAAAAGCACTTCAATGGCAGCACCTGTTCCTTCTTTCTCACCGATAAGTCTTGCAGGTATAACCTTAGTATCATTAATTACAAGGCAGTCGCCCGGCTTAAGATATTCTGTTATATCCCTAAATATCTTGTGTTCTATAGCTCCTGTGTTCTTATCAAGAACCATCAATCTGAGCTTGAACGGTCTGACAGAGGGTCTTGTGCTATAAGTTCCTCTGGCAGATCATAATAAAAATCATGTAAATCCATAATAATCCTCTATTCAGATTGTGCACTCTATATTCACTACATACGAAGTTCGATTCCATTATCACTTAAGTCTTTATATATCTTCTCCATTACTGGTGTGATATCCTTATCCTCAAGTGTTCTGTCCTTAGCTCTGAAAGATATTGAATATGCTACTGACTTGTAGCCCCTTTAATCTGGGCACCTTCATATATATCAAATAACTTGTAACTCTCAAGTATGCTTCCGCCGCGTTTCTCGATTATCTTCTCAATCTTTCCTACAAGAACTGACTTAGGCATAACCATACTTATATCCCTTGTAACTGCTGGGAACTTGGCAATACCCTCAAACTTTCTGTCAAAGCTTGCCATCTTAGTTACAATTGAAAGGTCAATAACAACAATATATGTTCTGTCCCCTAATGAATAAGTATCTGCTACATCTGGATGTAATTCACCCATATAGCCAATCTTTGTTCCATCATAGATAATCTCTGCCTGACGTCCTGGGTGAAGGAATGTAATTCCTGCCTCTGGATTGTATTCCGGCTTAACTCTCATTCCAATTCTTTCAAGGAATTCTTCAACTACACCCTTCATCTGGAAGAAATCAACATCTCCAAATGCTCCAAGCGTGAACATAACTCTCTCATCTGGAAGCTCGTTAACATCATCTGCTGCAAGATATACCTTTGCAAGCTCATATAACTTAACATTCTTATTACGTCTGTTATAGTTAGTTGATAATGATGTAAGCATACCATTAACAGGAAGTGTTCTCATTATTGAGAAATCTTCTCCTAATGGATTAGAGATAACCACTGTCTTTCTGTATTCTGAGTCGGCGCAAGCTTAAGCTTATCAAATACCTTAGGGCTTTCAAATGAATATGTCATAGCCTGTGAGAATCCACAGAACTGTGCAACTTCACCTGCTACATCTTCAATACTTCTCTCAAATGGTATCTTACCCATTGTTGTAGAACCCTTTGGAAGTGTTGTAGGAATATTATCATATCCGAAGAATCTTGCTACTTCCTCTGCAATATCTGCATCTCTGTTAAGATCCTGTCTAAATGTAGGAATAATAAGCTCATTAGAAGCTTCATCATATTCTACTTCAAGTCTCTTGAAATATGAAAGCATATCTTCCTTTGATACATTTGTTCCAAGAAGTGCATTATACTTATCTGGTTCAAATGATATTCTCTTCTTAGATACCGGCTCATCATATATATCAACAACACCGCCAACTACTTCACCTGCACCTAACTGTTCTATAAGGTCACAGGCCCTGTTCATAGCTTCAAGTGCAAGCTCTGGATCTAAGCCCTTCTCAAACTTACCAGAAGCATCTGTTCTTAAACCAATCTTCTTAGTTGACTTTCTTATATTAGTTCCATCAAATGTTGCAGCTTCAAAAAGCATTGTCTTAACATCATCTGTTATCATTGAGTTCTCACCACCCATAATACCAGCAAGACCAATAGCCTTTTCTCCATCACATATAAGAAGTGCTTCTGAATCAAGTGTTCTTTCCTGTCCATCAAGTGTAACGAACTTCTCATTCTCAGCAGCAGTTCTTACAATAATCTTCTTATCAGCGATTGTATCATAATCATAAGCGTGCATTGGCTGACCATATTCTGTCATAACATAGTTAGTAATATCTACTATGTTATTAATAGGTCTGATGCCTGCTGTCATAAGTCTGTGCTGCATCCACTTTGGTGATGGAGCAAGCTTTATATTCTTAACAACTCTTGCTGTATATCTCTTGCAAAGCTGCTTAGCTGCTACTTCAATCTTAATATAGTCATTAACATCTTCGCTATTGCCTGTAGCATTAACAACTGGAGGATTGAATGGCTTTCTGAATGTAGCTGCTGCCTCTCTTGCGATACCAAGGATACTATAGCAGTCTACACGGTTGTTAGTAATCTCATATTCAAATACTGTATCATCAAGTCCAAGATATTCTACAGCACTCTCTCCTACTTTGGCATCATCACCAAATATATAAATACCATTTTCTGCTGCATCTGGATAGAATTCTCTTGATGAACCAAGTTCTTCAATTGAACACATCATTCCATAAGACTCAACGCCTCTTAACTTGCCTTTTTAATCTTAATTCCATCTTCTGGAAGTGGACTTCCATCGTGTCCGCCAGCCACACGTCCGCCGTCAAGAACAACTGGAACTTTCTGTCCACTTGTTCCTGGTTCAATATTAGGAGCACCTGTAACTATCTGAACAGTTTCATTTCCTACATTCACCTGACATACTACAAGCTTGTCTGCATCTGGATGTCTTTCTACTGAAACAATCTGTCCTACAACAATTTTATCCAGATTTTTATCAAGCTCATTAAAACATTCTACCTTAGTACCTGAAAGAGTCATAGCATCTCTGAATTCCTGATTTGTACACTCTAAACCTGGAACAAGGTCCTTTATCCATTTAATAGATGTATCCATACTTATCCTCCACTTATTATTAATTAGAACTGCTTTAAGAATCTTGTATCATTCTCGTATAACAATCTCATATCATCGATTTCGTATTTAAGAAGGGCAACTCTTTCAAGACCTACGCCAAACGCAAAACCTGTATATTTATCTTTATCAATTCCGCACATTTCAAATACATGTGGGTGAACCATTCCGCAGCCAAGTATTTCAATCCAGCCCTCACCCTTACAAAAACGGCATCCCTTGCCGCCACATTTAAAGCAGCTTACATCCATCTCGGCACTAGGCTCTGTGAATGGGAAATGATGTGGTCTGAACTTAACCTTAGTATCTTCACCGAATAACTCCTTAGCGAATTCTGCAAGTGTTCCCTTAAGGTCAGCAAATGTTATGTTCTCATCAATTACAAGACCTTCAACCTGATGGAAACAAGGTGAATGGGTTGCATCAACTTCATCTGCTCTGTATACACGTCCAGGTGAAATCATTCTTATTGGAAGTCTGCCTTTTTCCATAACTCTTGCCTGAACAGGTGATGTCTGTGTTCTAAGAACAACTTTATCATTGATATAGAATGTATCCTGTTCATCTTTTGCTGGATGGTTAGCTGGAATATTAAGTGCCTCAAAGTTGTAATAATCATATTCTACCTCTGGACCTTCTACAACTTCGTATCCCATTCCTATAAATATCTTTTCTATTTCTTCACGCGCAAGCATATTAGGATGTTTATGTCCAAGTTCAGCTTTCTTGGCTGGAAGTGTTACATCAATTACCTCTGCCTTCATCTGAAGCTCTCTCTTCTTGGCAGCAAGCTCTTTCTTGGCAGCCTCTAATACTTCTTCAATTGCCTGTCTTGTTTCGTTGACAATCTGTCCAACCTTAGGTCTGTCCTCAGGAGCTACCTCCTTCATACCCTTTAAAACTTCAGTAAGCTCGCCTTTTTACCAAGAAAAGCAACTCTGATATCATTTAACTTATCAAGAGAATCTGTTGCCTTTATCTGTGACAACGCATTTTCTTTGATTGCATCAAGTCTTTCTTTCATCTTATCCTCCTTCTTGCGCTATTTACACATTGTTAATCATTTCGCAAAAACCACTCTCAATTGTAACACAATGCTCATATTTCGCAAGTATTATTTTAATTATTCTTATGTCTTTTCTCATAAATCTCAAGAACCTGCATAGCTTCCTTGGCATGCACCTTATTCTTTTTAGTCACATTTTTAATATTATTTCTTGCATCTTCTATTCTTGATTCATTATATTCTATCTGTTCTCTTAACTTCTGGCGTCTTATGGAAAGATTATGTCTTACCTCTACCATCTCTTTAGGATTAAGTATCGCCTTAACTTGTCCTATCCATATATGTGTATCAATTACACCAAGCTGTCTTAATATATCTGTAAGCTCCGCTTCTGCCTCATTAAGATTACTTGTTATCTCAAGTATTTTACGTTGTTCATCTTTCATCTCAACATATGCCTGAAACTTCTGCTCAAGCTCAAATGCACTCTTTACCGCATATTTGCTATATTCATATTCAAGCACATTTACAGCATTTACATACTTTATCTTGTACTTATTAAGAAGTGCTGTTGCTTTATTAAGCTTTACCTCTGTCACATACACTTTTCGTTCTGTTGATTTAAGATAAGCAAACAGACCAAGCGAAAGCGTAAGTGCAAGTATTACAACTGTTATGAACATTCCAATGTGTTCATCATCTGGTGAAGCCGCTGATATAAGAAGAAATATAACAAACACCCCTACAAGAAGTGCCAGCATAAGTACTGAATACTTCTTAATTCTAAGCTGTTTTTTTCACAAGGTCATTTGCCTCTATACGATACATTGACCTCTCACCCTTAATCATTCTTACATTCTTTAATACTGTATTGTAATCTTCTTCATCGTGCCTCAGCTTTACAAGTGCCTCTGGAAAATCTTCCTCATAAGATTCCATCATACGGTACACTTTGTTGGAAAGCTTGTTCTCCGGTGATTTAAAAATACGCCTGTCAACCGACAGATTATCAACACGGTCTGCCGCATACATAAGCTTAAGCTTTATATCTTCCGGTGCATTCTCGATTCTTTGTATATCCTCATAATAATCAGTTACACTGTCATATTCTACCTTGGCATTCTCTATATATCTTGAAGCTTCCTCCATAATATCACACTGGCTTTTAACAAAGCTCCCAACCTCTGAGCCTGTAAATCCTGCCGTGTCAACCTCTTCAAGATTATCCTGCGTATTATTGACCGCTCCGCCAAGATTAACCTTATCAACTGTTCTTATAAGCGTCTGTGCCTGTATACTGTTAGCAGGTGGTCATATTTTTCTTCTTCCTTTAACACATCTGCCTGCTGTTTCTTAGTCTTTTCTGTCAGCCCTCTGGATTCATCAGCAGATGCATCACTGCCAGCCGTCTTATATAATTCTTCTTCCAGATCATCATTATGATTACTGCCAGTATACGAACCCACCTGATAGCTGTGTATCATATCATTAATAGAACGTTTATTTCTAAATCCATTCTCATCTTCATACACAAGCTCCTCAAGGTCTTTTAAATCCTCATCACTGTCATAATTATTTTTTAAGAATTTGAATAATCCCACTTGTCTTATCACCTCGCAGTATATTTATAATAATCCTGTTTCCAATTGGTAAGAATATCATCTAGTACTTTATGATACCCTGCCACATCTCCTGCATTTTTATACTTCTCTGTGTCATTAAGCTTTCTAATCTCGTCCTGATAAGCAGCATTATCCATAAGCTGTTCTATCTTTCTTCTTATGATATACTCCTCCTCTGGCACATCTTCATTAATAACACTTCCGTCTTTATCCATAAACCACTTTGCCGCAAGGTAACACTTGTATGAATTCTTATGCTGTCCTATCTCATATGCTTTCATAAAGCTGTATGAAGCCTCATTATATAAGAACATTCTTGCAAGTGCAACACCCATATTATGGTACACACCTGCTAAGAACGCTGCCGGGGCAGCATTGCTGTATTCATCTATAATCTGCTTATAACAGTCAACCGCCTTATAGAAACACTCATTAGAAAGAAAAACTGTCCCCTCTTAATCCAAGTCTTTCATAAGCATTCTGATTATCAAGCGTATTCAGTATTTCGCTTATCTTTTCAATCTGTTCCAAAGAATAATAATCAACTGATTTAAGTATTGTGACAAGCATACTTGCCAACAGCTCATTATTACTTTTCATTATGGTTAATCGCTGGGCAAGTGCTGTATTTCCCACTTCATCCCTAAGAAATGTTATAAGCTCATCATTGATAAAATCATTAGTAAGTATATATATATTATTGTAAATATAATAACACAGTTCTTCTTCTGTATACAATCTGATACCTGACTGCATTATATATAAAGGATTGTCTGCAACCTTCCCCTGCACAAAATCATTGCACTCATACATCTGCCTCACTTAAATCCAGTTCTTCAACTATAACACTATCCGATGCCTGATATATCTCACCAAAACCAAGGTCTTTTACTGTAACAATACATTTATCCTGTGAAGATGCCTTTACATTCATTGATATTCTTGTTGTCTTTCCTTCCCTGTAAGGAATAGAGCTTATATCAACCTGCTTTTCTATATATTTTCCGTCCGGCCATATAATCTGGAAATTTATAACCGACACATCTTCAATAATAAAATCAATTGTTCTTTCTGCCATATACCAGTTAGTTCCCATTTTGACAATTCTAAACTTCATAGGACGTCCGTGTTCTGATATATCCGTTTCAATATCAGCTTTTATCCTGCCATCTGTAAGAAGGCACACATTACCAAATACCTGTGGAGATATATACTCCAACGCTGCAAAGCACGCACCTCTTACATATAAATTCTGCCCAACAAATGCTTTTCTTCCTGCAACTAATACTTTGGTGAATTCATCTGGAAGCCTGTCCACATCAAATCCCATACCTGTAAGATATACACTTGAAGCCCTGTGCTTCTTAAAATATTCTGTCATATACAAGGTAACGGAATGTGAAGCCTTTTCTATTGTACTTCCTTCAGGCTGGCTTAATGTATGCTCCTGTAATATGTACTGCATATCACCAATCTTATTGCAGTACAATCTGTATACATCAATTCCCGAAGCATTGTAATCCATAAGCACTGTACCATTCTGATAAAGTTCCTTCTTCTGGCTGTACGCATAATATGCAAAGCTTTCTATTCTGCTTATTATCTGGTACTGCTCATTTGCAACACCTGCATTGTACAGCTCCTCCTTTACAATCTCCAGTGTATCTTTGGTAAAATCAGGAACAACAACACATATAGAAGCTACACTGCTGGCATTTTTCTTATTAATAACAGCTTTTATATTCTCTGATAAAGTTTTGTCTTTTTTCGGTATCTGCTGCCACTGGTGCTTTTAACTCACTGTCATACACACACATCTGTATATTATCCTCAAGCAGCTCCACTCCTATTATCAAATCTGTATCGTTCATAACTATCTCCATTCTTAGCAGGAATTTAGTCTTACTGCCTCATATTCTCTGGTACAAACAACTGCTTTGTCACATAATCTTCTACTGCATAGCTTTCCATAAGCTTCTTTAATGTAACCATATCCCTTAGCTCCTCGCTTGCAAGACATTCATTAATTGCATCAAATCTGCCCTTATTATCTCCATCATTAAGGTTATCGTACAATATGTTATATTCCTTCGTATTAGTGTCTGTTCCAATTGTATAATTATATATAACCTTGTCGTTATAGAACAATGAAAGTCTGTATGTAAATACTCCGCAGTTATCACATTTCATAACTGCACTTGCATATTCTTTAGCATCATTAACTTTATAATTAATGACAACCTTATTATCAGGATTGCCATAATACTCAATCACTGTAACACCACAGGCATTATACGGTATATTAAGAACACCATTAAAACGTTTATAATAATCATAGATTATCTCTTTTGCACATAATTCATCAAGAATGTTCTGTGCTGTGTCTTTAATATCTGGTTTATTCAATTCTTTTATATTCTCTGATACTTTTTTAAGCCACGCAGCAAGGCATATTACAGGAATACCAATCTTATCTTTGTAACATTCTTTTACAACCGTAAATGTTATGTCACTTACATTTTTTCCTTTAATAAAATATAAAAATGAATTATAAGCTATATATGCTTTGGCTATCAGCTGTGATGCACCTTTATTATAATAATCTGTAAATACCTGTGTAAGCTTATCATAATAATCTTTATCCTGAGTAAACATATACTGTGAGATAACCCTCTCAGAAAGATTTTTAATATTTACGCCAAAATCAGATGCACTCTTCCACAACCTGTACATATCCTTGTCTGAACCATTATAATTATCAACCATATATTCAAGTACCAGCTCATTATACAGATGATTCCTGAACACATATTCACACAATATATCTTTATAGCTTTCCTTATTAACCGAAGCAGTAAGCTCGTGTACTATGAACTTAAACATCTTGCCTGCTGGAACTATTGTATAGCCGTAGCGTTCCATAAGTTCCCTTGCCTCATAATACATTCCGTACTCCAAAAGTATTTCAATAAGCCCCTGTGCCGTATTGATATCAAGACCATCTTTAATAAGGTCACTGTACTCATCATTAAAGGTTTCACCTTCATAATATTCTTTATAATATTCAATAAGCCACGAATTAATAAGTTGTCGGTATTCGTATGTAACTCCTTTAACCATCGCCGCTTTCTTATATATAGATGGTGTATCCGCATTATATATATGCTTCTTTCTGCAATAATCTGCTCTGAATAAAGCTATATATGGCTCTTCAATGTCATATTCATCTAACAATGTTATATCCAGTGGTTCTTCTAATATCTTTTCTATCTCATAATTGACAGTGTTTCTTCTTATAACTCCGTCCGTACAGATAAATGCCATAGAACAGTTAGAGATATAAAGCGGAATATATATATCATTGCCTGTCATCTCATATATTGCAGGCTCTTTCATATAGCCGCATTTTACTATAACAGCTTTTTACTTTACTGCAATCAGCAGTTACACGATACATAAATCTTAACTTAACCGCATATTCTGCTGTTTCATTATTGATAAGCTGTGGCTTTAAAAATTGTCTGTAAAGATACATAAGGTCATTATTGATACAGCCGGTCCTTTAACTGCTCATAAAGATACAGTTCTATCATCTGCTCGTACGAATCATATATATCCTTATAGAATGCTTTATTATAGACAACATTGGCATATAAGAAGGACTTCCATTCATAATTAATACCTGAATCATATGTAAAATACAAAAGGACGATTCTTGGAATTCTCACCTTTATATCTTTCTTTATGCTTGCCATATAGAACTCATATAATCTTGTTATTCTTATGCCTCTAAGAACCGCTTTCTCATAAAATGGAAATGCTTCCTCACCAGCTATTCCTTCCCTTACCATATGTGATATTAATACTTCTAATATGTCATCTTCTTCATATATTGTATAAAGTTTTTTTAATATCTCTATATTATCTTTATTAGTAATAATCTTTCATTGGCAATTACAGCCGCTGCCTGCTTTGCAAGCTTTTCTGTAATCATATTGTACTTTATACCAAATGCTATCACCTGAATCTCAAATCTGTTAAACAGCCTTAACAGCTCTGGCTGTGCATTATATATATTAAGTGCCTCTAAATACATAACCGGGCTTATACAGCCATCATTAAAGCAATCCTTTATTCTTATAAGCTTAATGCTCTTGTTATTCTCAGACTGTCCGTCTATATAGAATAATATCCACAAAAGCACCCAGCTGTCATATCCGTGTTCATAACACTCTGTAACTATCTGGGCTACATCTGATGTATATCCTGCATCTTTTCTTTCAAGCGTGCTTACATAAAGGTAAAGACTGTATAACTCAATATGATTATCAACATTGCTTAATACCCTGTCCTTAATGTTCTCAAGAATTCTGCTTCCATTGTAATCATCACCTGATATAAAATTAACACCAGCCTGCAATACGTCAAATATTATGTCCGATTTCTTC